>ERZ869925.321-NODE-321-length-36586-cov-16.742602_pt1 | contig 36586 bp, 51 predicted proteins | sample MGYA00579311_ERZ869925 | MGnify/ENA primary metagenome ERZ869925 (study PRJEB32216, sample SAMN09231817) | wastewater metagenome | place: USA: Maryland | collected 2016-07-30 | study: EMG produced TPA metagenomics assembly of the PRJNA472060 data set (Reclaimed...
GATCTACAGAGCAGAAAAACCGCCTAGCGCACAAAACGAATGGCTACCGTTTCGAAAAAAATTCGAAAAAGGCCGACGGCCAATCCACGACGAAATAAACCGCAGCGAAGTTTAGAGAGTCATCGGAAAGAGCGTGATCGAAAAAGCAAAAGCAGCCGCGAATCTCACTCGGAACAGGCCGAAATCGGTCCGCCACAACTAACAATCGGCCAGCGATCAAAGGGCCGTCGGCTTCGTGCCCTCTGCGCGAACGATCTCGAGAAGTTCAACACGCTCGTGTTCCCGAACAGCACCGGGTTAAAGCCATTCGGGCAGGTGCAGATCGATTCAATCGCTCACGATCAGTCGATTATCGAGAACGGCGGACGAGTCGTAAAAGCCGAACCCCGCGCATACGGCAAAACAACGCGTGGTTGCAACGCTGCATTGTGGGCCGTGCTCTACGGCAAGCGGCGAATGGTGCCAGTGTTCTCGGCGAACATGGACAAGAGCAAAACACAGATCATGGAAGGATGGAAGACTGAATTAACCGAGAATGACTTACTGTTTTGGATGTTCCCGAATCTTCTATGGCCGCTGCGATGCCTAGAGGGAAAGGCGCAGCGTTGCCAAAGCCAAACAATGCTCGGCAGACCGACCAAGACAATCTGGACGTCGAAGCGAATAGTTTTCCCCGATGTACCAGGCGAACCCGGCGCCGGTGCGATGCTGGTTGCACTTCCGCTGAAGAATGCCCGCGGTGCCAATCATAAGATGCAGGACGGCACTGTACTGCGGCCGGACCTGTTGATTTTCGACGACGTACAGAACGACGAGGATGCCGACAATCCGCAAACGATCCGGAAGAGAGAGGAAGAGATCGACCACACAGCGTTGATGCTCGGCGGCCACTCGCAGACGCTATCGGCAATTATGAATTGCACGGTTCGCAAGCCGGACGATCTTGGCGAAATGTATCTCAAAAAACACGGATGGCGCCGCGTTCGCTACAAGATGCTCACCAAGCCGGCACTGCGAGAACGCGAACTATGGCTCGGTCCATACGCCGACATCCTGAAGAACTACGACCCGGAAAGCGCGGGCGACCAGCGGCGTGCATTGAAAGATGCACTTGAGTTCTACAAGAAGAACCGGCATGAGATGGACGAGGGTGCCGAAGTCAGTTGGGAGTGGTGTTACAAGTGGAACGACAGCGACCCGACTGAAATATCAGCGATCCAGCATGCGTATAACATCCTGATCGATCTTGGCGAGAGTGTATTTGCGTCAGAGTGCCAGAACGAGCCATTACGCGAGACTGGCGGCCTCACGATCCTGCCGGCGGCGTTGATCCGTAAAAAGCAATCGGGGTACCCAAAGGGAACATTCCCCAATGCAGTCACAACGCTTACCGCAGCGGTCGACATGCACCCGGGCATTCTCTACTGGCACGTGTGGGCATTCGAACAGGGATTCACGAGCTATTTAATTGCAGATGGAACATACCCAAAGCAGGGGCGACGCAACTTTAGCCACGACATTGTGCAGCGAACATTGACTGAGGTGTTCCCCGGCCAGGACTTGGGCGGTATGTCGTTCGCGGCGTTGACGGCACTTTTGCACGGAGATCCAGAGTCCGGCGAAGTCGGCTTGATGGCCAAGGAGTTTATTCGCGACGACGGAGTGCCGCTGAAGATCTCGCTATGCGGAATCGACGCCAGCGGCCAGGCGGCCGACGCAGTTAAAAAGTTCGTTCGAACGTCCCCGTTTAGCGCCAATCTCATGCCTACATTCGGCAAAGGCGTGTTGGCCAAGACGCTACCGATGAACCTTTGGAACGAAGCCGGCAAGGGTGGCGGCGGCGATCACTGGGTACGAGCCAAACCCAAGCCCGGCGAATCACCGGCGCTCAAATTCGACACCAACTACTGGAAAACGAGTTTTCATCGGGCGATGGCACTTCCGATCGGCAATCGAGGCGCCGCATCGTTGCACAATGCCGAGAATGAGGAATACTGGAGACGCTTCAGCGAGTCTTGCCATTCGGAGCGAGTTGTGGAAGTAATTGCGGAAGGGCGGACTGTTTACGAATTCGGTGAGCCAAGACCAGGTTCATTTAATCACGACTTCGATTGTGCTATTATCGCGCGTGTGATGGCTTCGAAGGCGGGAATCAGCAGCGTGCCAGTGCAGCCGAAGAAAAAGCGGCTTAGCCTGGCCGAATATGCGATGAGAGCCCGCAGGGGAAGATAAGTGTTGCAGCCTTTACACTTCAAAAAGGATAGCTATGGCAATCTCAGCCCCGCATTTCGCAGCGTTGAAAAAGCTGGCCGCGGCCGGCGAGTTCGCAGAAGGCGGTCGCTTGCTCGAGATCGGCGAGGCTAATTGGTATGGGGATATATCAATTGAGGAGATCACTAAATTAGCCGAGGCTATGCCCATCGGCGATGCCAGGCTGCGATCGCTGATCAGTCTCCTAAAGGCGACTGTAATCGGCAATGATTGGGCATCATGGGATGCGGTTAAAGGGCTCTACCACGTTCTGTTTGCGCCGGCGGCGATCGTATCGATCGACTTGCACGGCACGCCGAACGCAACGCAGTGGGATTTGAACAAGGCTGAGTTTCTTAGCACTGGCTGGAATTACGATATTCTGATCAACCACGGCACCGCCGAGCACATCTTCAACATCGCCAACGTGTTCAGGCTAATGCACGACGCGTGCCTAGTCGGCGGCCTGATGATCCACGAGAGCCCGTTTACCGGATGGGTCGACCACGGCTTCTACACGCTGCAGCCAACTTTGTTCTATGACCTGGCAGCTGCCAACGGATACGACATACGGCTAATGGCGATCGAGCACATCGAAAGCCAGTTACTGTTGCCGGTCGAATCGCGAGAGCATTTCCATGCGCTTGCGAAGAATGGGAAAATCCCCAATAACGCGATGCTCTACGTGGCGATGCGGAAGACAGCCGACGAGCCGTTTAAGATTCCGATGCAGGGCGTTTATGCTCAGACCGTTAGCCAGCAAGTGCAACAGGCTTGGAGGGCACTGCGCTAGAGCTCCGGCAAGGATTCAATATGCCTGCTGATATTCTACCAACTTCGTATCATTCGGCCATATGTGGCCCTTTGAGCAGAAAATAACGGCACTGCGAATGTTTTAAGAGCGCACCTGCCAAATCACTTGCTAGATTTTCTAACAGCAAGGGCGACTTATCATCGCTCGACCGTGACAGGGGCTGTGTGGAGCCCACACACTTCACACAGCCTTTTTCTTTGCGCATGTCTGCCGAAGATCCAACCTTCACCGAACGCATGAACGAGCGTAACGGAGTTCGCTCGGTAACCGTCGACGGCGCCACCGTCGTTGCCGATTCGATTCAAGACGAAATCATGCTCGATCGCTACAAGCGGGAAATCAACTCGCAGACTTCCGGAGGGAATAGCGACGCACTCGGGCTTCGGTTCCGCAAGATGACTCCACCTGGAGGCGGCGGGTGAAGAACCGTATCTCCAAATTGGTAGATCAATACGGCAAGCCGATCCAAGCGGCCTCGACTGCGGTTGCGATCATTCCACGTCGCGCGGGACGCATGAGCTACGATGCGACCCGCGACACCGAAGAATACCGCCGACATTGGGCGAACGCAGACGCTTTCGACGCGAATTCCGCCAACAGCAAAGCAGTTCGCCTTAAAGGCATGCAGCGCTCTCGGTACGAAGCCGGTTCGAATGGCATGTATGCGGGTATTCTCCGCACGCAATGCAATCTGGTAATCGGCATCGGCCCGCGGCTGCGGATGACGACTAAGAACAAGAACTTCAACGACTTCGTTGAAAAGGAGTTTGGACGCTGGGCAACTCGGATCCAGTTGCGTCGCAAGCTCTGGTGCATGGCGCATGCCCGCCTAATGGACGGCGAGGCGTTCGCGCTCATGCAAACCAATCCAGCCATCCCAATGGGACGCGTGCAGCTCGATCTTACGCTCATCGAAGCCGATCAAGTGCAGACCCCTTACGGCCCTTTCGATGACCCGAACTACACCGACGGCATTAAGCGAGATCAGTACGGCAACGTGCTCTGGTACGACGTCCTGAAGTACCATCCAGGCGCGAGCCAAGCACTTCTAAACACAGAAGCGATTCGCGTTTCACCAAGGCAAATGTTGCACTGGTCGAAACTTGAGCGACCTGGCGAGTGCCGCAGCATGCCGGCGTGCATCAGCACACTTAATCTTGGCGCATCGGCTCGACGATTCCGCGAAGCAACTCTACGAAAGGCTGAAATTCAAGCCGACTTCGCGGTGTTGCTCGAATCGACGCTGCCACCAGAGGACGGCTTGCTCCCGGAACAGATGTCGTCCTACGAAATCGAAAAAGCGATGATGACCATGCTGCCAGACGGCACGAAGCCGAGCCAGCTAAAGGTCGACACTCCCTCTGCACAATACCGCGAATTCAACGATAGCCATATCAGTGAGACGGCCCGCCCGATCTCCCAGGCCCGCAACGTCGCGGCGATGGATTCAAGCAACTCCAGCTTCGCTAGCGGTAAGCTCGATTACATTGCCGGCAATCTCGAAGTCGACGTAGAACGCGAAGACTGCACCGATCAAGTTCTCGATCCGCTCTTCGAGGAATGGTTTGCCGAATGGTCGCTAGTCGACCCGCGTGATCAGGGTGCACCCGACCACCGGTGGGACTTCCCGGCACACCCAGTTATCGACGTCAAGGCGGATGCCCTCGCGCGCGATACGAATCTGCGCAACGGTACGCTCACACTTCGCCAAGCCTACAACGATCAGGGCTACGACTTCGAAGAGAAGCTGGTCGAGATGGCGGAAGACTACTTCGGCGATTCGTCGGACGCAAACGTCAAAAAGATGCGTGAAATACTGCTTTACACGCACTACGCACAAGCGGCGCCGCGTAATGCACCGGCACTGCCTGGAACTGAATCAGCAGCGCCAGCCGCGCAGCCCGTAGGAGCCACGAAATGACGAAGCGAATGAAGGCCCGTCTCGCAGATCACAAGGCAAAGCTAGTTGCCTGCACGGCGCCTGTTGAAATCAAGATGGAGGCGGCCGGCGACGGCGGGGTAGTTAAGCCAGCTACGTTCTCAGCGCTCGCCTACAGCGGCGGACGAGTGCCAGGCTACACCGCGACTCCCGCAATGCCTCACGATTACGTTATCGATCTTGCCGGCACCAAGAAGGCGCGAACCAATCACGCGAACCTTGAACACAAATCAGATCAGCGAGTCGGCCATCTAACGAGCATCAACAACGACGGCAAATCACTCGCCATTGAAGGCGTGTTTTCCGCGGCCACGAAATTCCGCGATGAAGTCGTAAATAGCGCCAAGGATGGAATGCCTTGGGAAGTCTCGATCGAGTGCAATTTGGGCGGACCAAAGTTTATCCCGAAGGGTGAAACGGCGACCGTCAACGGGCAGAAGTTCCCGGGCCCGATTTTCGTTATGACCAGAAACAAGTTCACGGATGTTGCGTTCACTTCGCACGGTGCGGATGACGGCAACTCGGTGAAAATCGCCGCGTCGACGGCAGGAGAATCGAAGATGAACGAGTTCGAAAAGTGGCTGGCGAAGCTCGGCCTCGACGCTGCAACGATGAGCGACGAACAGACTTCCCAGCTGAAGGAGGCATTCGAAGCCCAGGGCAAGCTATCCGCAGGCGGCGGCGGTGGCAGTCCACAATTCAAGTCATTCAGCGATACGGTTGCTGAAGAAAAGGCGAACCGCGATCGCTGCTTGGCGATCGGCAAATTGGCCGCAGATGCCATGAAGGTAAACCCGATCTATCTCGAGCAAATCGAGGGAATGGCTCGCCTGGCGATGGATAACAGCGCCACTACGCCCGAAAACTTCGAGCTCGAATTGCTTCGCGCTCTTCGCACCACGACCGGCACGTTCAACGGCCGCAGCTCGCGACCGGAAGCCGATCCGCAAATGATCGAGTGTGCATTGTCGATGGGAAGCGGCCTGCCGAACATCGAAAAGCACTACAACGAAGAATTGCTGAACCGCGTCGATCGTTCCGGCATGCAGGGCATGGGCATCCAGCAGGTATTGCTGCAGGCCGCTAACAGCAACGGCTATGTGTGCCGTGCCGGCGAGCGGATCCACAACGGCAATATCCGCGAAGTGCTCGAATACGCCTTCCCACCGCGGATGGCCCGCTTGAGCGGATTCGCGGGGATTTCGCTGAGCGGAATTCTCGGCAATGTCGCCAACAAGGAGTTGGTTGAAGGTTACACGGAAGAGGACGAAACGTGGCGCGAGATCGCCCGCGTGAAGCCTGTTTCGAACTTCTACCAAATGACCAGCTATCGCTTGCTCGATAGCCTGGAATACGAAGAAGTCGGCCCAACCGGTTTCATCAAGCAGGGTTCGCTCGACCAAGAAAGCTACACTCGTCAGGCCAAGACGTACGCGAAGATGTTGGGCCTCACCCGCACCGACATCATCAACGACGACTTGAGCGCGTTCGACGATTTGCGGCTGCGTTTAGGCTTGGGCGGCAAGAAGAAGTTCCTCAACATCTTCTGGGCCGCTTTCATCAACAATTCGTCGTTCTTCACGGCTGGCCGCACGAACTACACCAGCGGTTCGACGACGAATCTTGGCGCCGACGGTGTTGGCTTGGGACTTGGCGAACTCGCGTTCTCCAAGATGACGAGCCCGACAGCCGACAGCACCAAACGCGTTGGTCAGGGCAGCCGGGCAAACATCCTGCTGGCGCCGCCGGAACTGGCTGTGATTGCTCGCGGCCTCTATGTGTCGGAGAACCTAATCACTGGCGCGTCGTCCACGATGACAGCTCGCAACGTGTTCCAGGGCTTGTACCGGCCAGTGATCCAGAATCGTTTGAGCGATTCGGCTTTCACCGGTTACAGCACGACCGCTTGGTATCTGTTCGGCGGAATGCTGAGGCCGATGGTTGTTTCCTTCCTGAACGGCAAGGAAACGCCGACCGTCGAGAGCGCGGAAGCCGATTTCAATCAACTCGGCATTCAGTTCCGTGGCTATCACGACTTCGGCGCCGATCAGGCCGAATATCTCTGCGGCGTGAAGGTCAAAGGATCGGCATAAGCCGATCCGGTACTGCCTGATTAGGAGCAGTTCAAACACGTTCGACAGTCAAACCACGAGGAATAAATGGAAACCACAAAAGTAAGGCTCCTACTGAATCTCGGATGGATGGATGCCGAGGCGGTGGGACTCGACCACCTGAGCGCAGAGGACATGCTTGAGGGCACGGTTTTGGAGGTCGACGAGAAACAGGCCGACAGCTTGGTAAATCGCCTGAAGTGCGCGGAGATATGCGATCCGGCCACCGAAAGGGCTAAGGCGAAAATGAAAGCGGCGCCTGCCAACGCCAAGACTGGTGCCGCATCGCCAGAAGATTCCACGAAGTAGGTCGGTCAGAAGCGAAACGACTTGGTTTGAATTCCTAATGACTGAAGCAGCACAAGATTATCGAGTGTTTCTTGGCATGCCCGGCTACGGCCGGCAGACCGAAGCAGCCGGCCGCGCACTGTGGTTTAGCTGTGAGGATCTGAATAAGCCCATTGTGAACTATCAAAAGGGCTCATTGCTGGCAATGAACTTCAATATTCTGTGGTGCAAAGCGCTAAACATGCGTCGCCAAGGAATTCCAATCAAGTATTTCGCGATGCTTCACGACGACTTGGGGCCAGAGGATCTCTGGCTCGACAAGCTGATCGCCGAACTCGAGGCCAATGATCTCGACATGCTCGGCGTCGCTTCGCCAATCAAGGACGAAAACGGCTTGACGAGTATTGCGCTCGACATGCCGGGCGAAACGTGGAGACCGCTTTGCCGACTGACCATGGATGAAATCTATCGGCTGCCCGAGACGTTCACGGAGAAGGACACCGGGCACCCGATCTTGCTCAACACTGGATGCTGGGTATGCCGGTTCGATCAGGAGTGGAACGACAAGGTTTACTTCACGATCAACGACCGCATTATTTTCGACAAGCAAAAGGATTGCTACCAGCCACAGGTGGAAAGCGAAGACTGGTTTTTCTCGCGGCTGTGCCACGAGCAGGGCGTTCGCATCGGATGCACCCGCAAGATCAACATGGCTCATCGCGGTGAAATGGACTTCCCGAACAATGTCGGCTGGGGACGGTGGAAACACGACCAGTCGTTTGTAACTCAAAGCGTCATTCCCACACCAGAACAGTTCAATTGTGACCCGGCCGTGCGTAAACCACCGGCCTTAGTTCATTCGGAGGCTTAATCATGGCAGACACAGTTATGCGGTCCGGTTCTCCGCAGGTAATCGACTACACGCCGAGCAGCGGCGACGTAGCCCAGGGCCAGGTAATCGTCTTGTCGACGGTTCAGGCCAACAACACCGGCCTTGGCCTCACGTGCGGAATTGCTGATCGGGCAATTTCGAACAACGTCAAGGGCGCGCTGTCCGTCGGCGATGGTCAGTACAACTGCACCGCCGGCTCGAACGTCGCGAACTATCAAGTCGTCTACTGGGACGATACGAACAACAAGGTGGTCAACACCAGCACGAACAATTCGCTGTTCGGCTACGTGGTCGACCGCCAGAGCGCATCGGGCGACGTCACGAACTCGACCGTCACTTGCATGCACAAGCCGACTACCAGGTCTTAATGAAAACTCTCTTCCAACGAGGCATGGCCCGATTGCGAGACACGTTGCCGGTTGCGGCGTCTGTTACAGTCGAAATCCGCAACACCAACAACGAAGTTATCGAAGCAATCGACGCCTGCCCGGGAAGAAGGGATTTTCAGCAATACGCTGTCGACGAATACGCCGGTTCGACAGAAGTTTTTGACTGGATTGTTGTTGAGCAGGACTTGATTTTCCTTGGTAAGAAAATGCAGCCCGAGGAAGGATGGCAGATTCGCTACGTGCTCGAGGATGGCCGAACCGCCATCTATAAAGCAGCCCCGAACGGTGGCAAGCGAGTTTTCGACGTGCTCGACAACATTGGCCTAATGTACCGAATCCACACGAACCTTAGCAGCATCGAAGATGCACCAACAGCGTGACAGATCCATCGGAGGACATCTGCGATGCACTGGTTACGTTCGCACGTGCCTTGACCGCCCCGGACGTTTCGCTAACTGCTGCCGAGGTTCGCAAATCCGACAACCCGCTAAAGGAACTGGACGGCGATCAACCACTGCTAAAAGTCTTCTTCCATGCGTCATCGGAGGATGCAGAGCGAATTGGGCGCGGCGCTGAAGTGCTTGAGCACTTCGTAATCACCATGCTGGTGGTTCGAAAGCTCAACGCTGAATTTACGAAACAGGTACTCGCGATTTACACAAGGGAACTAAAGGCAGCGATTCGCGGACAACGGATGGCCGGCTATCCACAAACCGCGGAGGCTACACCGGTCAAAGTTGACAGCCAGCAGATTTTCGATAGGCAGCAATTTTGCTCGATCACCGAATTCACGTATAGCAAAGCCGGAACAGCATAAAGATGGCCAATCTGTCAGCCAATGTTCGCTCTTACTTCAATACGCCCGAGGTTATCGCGCGTATCGGGAAGTGGCGCAATGACATCCTGGCCCGGGTAGGCGCGTATGGCCAAGGCGTGTTCCGGAACAGGCTCAGCCGGCCGCAACTGAAACAGACGAAGGATCGTACCGTCTACGTCGTTGCAACGCTCACGAATCCTACTACCGGAAAAATCTGGCATTACAAAGACACGCTATTTGTTCCCCGGAGAGGCGTGGTTGTCAGCACAACGACCCGCAAGCCGGCGCCGAAGGCTGCGGCACGAATTGCACTTCAGATTGTGTCTGCACGTCTAAAAGGTCAGGGCGCAGGCAAGCCGCCCCGAATGGGCCCCGGCAAGCAACTCAAGCGCTTTAACGAATTCGCTCTCGATCTGGCCAGTGAATCTGTTGTGATTGGCACCCGTCCGCTGCCTGGAATCAAAACAACCACGGCGGCCAGCAATCCGCAGAATCTCAATGAGGGGCTGCAAGGCTGGATCTACAACAAGCTATTGCCGGCAGGAAAGGTCCTTGCCAGCTATTCAGCCCATCCTTACGTCGAATCCGTGTTGGAGCCGGCGCAGAATAAACTCACTCAGCTAATCAAACAACGTCCAATATAGGGAGTTTTGAACTATGTCCGCTGAAAAATTGGGCGATGATTTCCGGCTCAACTACGATGCCAATTCGAACTATGGGACGCCAAGTTGGGCGAACCAAACATCGATCGGCGACTTGGGTTTTGACTTTGCCGGCGAGCAGGTTGAAATCCCCAAGCGCATTGGCGTAAAGGTCTACAAGGGTGGACGGCAGGATTGGGAATTGTCGTTCACAATGAACTACGACGCGAACAACACCTTCCACACGGCTGTACGTTCCGCGGTCGAGAACAAGAGCAAGATTCACTTGGCGCTGTCCGATGGCAACATTGCTACGAACGGCACCCACTACTGGCACGCCTGGTGGTTGCTCACCGGCCCCCTCGACTGTTCGCTGGATGCTCCAGCAACCATCGAGATCAAGGGCAAGTGCCACCACGACACCGGCACTGCCGATGCTGAGATTCCGGCGGCAGCTACGATTTAATTACGAGGTTTACGATGGATTGCAAGACTGCGCGAGCCGCGATTGAGGCTCGTTTGGGCCGTTGTTTGGGCTTCTTTGAACCGAGCGATCGCACGCAAATTGCGGCGGCGCCGGAAGAGGTCCGGGCGTTACTCGATAGCAACTGTCCGCCCGAGTTCGAGGATCTCAAAAAGGGGCTGTCGGAGCGGACGCCTACCCATGTGGTTCTCTCGGTGATGCAGGCCCAGCAGTTGATCGCGATCACAGCCGAAGCCGAAAAGAAGAGCGGCAAAGAAAAGAGCGATGCCAAGTAATCAACAATTAAAAATAGTCGACAAGCCGCCCGCCTTCCGCGACGATGCGGGCCGGGATTGGACAATTCGCCTAACATCGCAATTGATTGACGATGTTTTAGATTTAACGCAGGTCGACATTATCCCAGAAGGCGAAAACGTCTCTGGCGTTATCGGCCTCTGTCTTAATCATCGCCTGCTATCGAAAGTGCTGTGGTGCGTCTGCCGAAAGCAGGCCGAGGCCAAGCAAGTCGACGAGCGTTCGTTCAAAGAGGGTCTTGAAGCAACCGCTCTAGCGAAGGGCTGGGAGGCGATGGTTGACGCCATCATTTTTTTTATCCAAGAGACGAGGGGAACAGCGCTGGCAAGGGCTTTTCAGGAAGTCACGGAAGCCGAGATTCGAGTGATCGAGGCAGGAGCGACGGAAATGCTGCAAGTGCTGCAAGCGAGCGAAGTGGACGTGGCGATGAAAGACACGGCGAAGAGGATAGGCCGGGAAATGAAAGAGGGAATTCTAAGTCAGCTCGGCAACTTTGCTACGAACTCGCAGGACTAATCGGCGTTCATCCAGGCCCGTACAGCTTGCGTGAACTGCTATGGATGGCGGAAGGACACCAGCGCGAACGATGGAATCACACTTCGGCGTTGATGGCTTGGCTGGAAAACACGGCGATGGGCAAGAAAGGAAAGCCTACTAGGCCGCTAGATCGGCATCCGTTTAGGCCAAAGGGCCCCAAACGAAAATTGTCAAAAGAGCAGTCGATCGCGTTGCTCAACCAAATCGCAGGGGTCAGAAATGTCCGAAACAGCACTAACACCGCTAACAGCACCGACCAAGTGGAGCCAAACGGGCTCGGCGGTGACGATGGCAGCGGTTGACAATACGAATGGAAACAAGTTCGCGGCGGCCAGCGACCAGCTTGTGATTGTCCAAAACTCTTCCGGTGGTTCGCTCACCTTTCAGATGACTTCCCAGGCAATCACCGGAAGCGGGCCCGGTGCCGGCCGTACGGGGAACGTCAGCCAATCGATGGCGGCTGGCGAGATCCGAGTGTTCCGAGTCACCAAAAACGGCTGGATGGATAGCAATGGTAACGTGCTGATCCCAAGCGGCCTCAATACGTCCCTCAAAGTCGGCGTCGTGACATTGAGTCCATAGGGGGGGGCGTTCATTGTGGCTGTATCTGCACGAGGTCTGAGGGCCGGAAAAGCTGTTATCGAATTGGGCCTGACCGGCGTTGGCATGGTCGAGAAGGGCCTAAAGAACCTCGAGTCCCGCGTTCAACGGGTCGCTCAATCAATCAGCAACATCGGATCAGCCGCGGGAGTCGGTGATGGATTTGCCGGCATTCGCAATTTGCTAGTAGGGTCGATAGCTACGGACGCGTTGCTGTATCCAATCAAGCTGGCTTCCAACATCGAACTGGCCTCCGCGCAAATGTCTGTCTTTACGGGTGACGCCGGCGCAGCCAAAAAGATGATGCTAGAACTGCAAAAATTCTCGGCAGTCTCGTTTATTCCCGCTGAGCAGCTAGGCGGTGCCGCGGCGATGATGACTCGCTACGGCATCGCCCAGAATCGAGTTGTTGCCGACACAAAGGCGCTGGCGGTTATAGCTGGCGGAAGCACCGACGAATTCGAAAAACTAGCGTTAGCCTACGCCCAAGTGGCGTCCGCTGGTCGGCTGCAGGGCGAAGAAATGCGGCAGTTCAAAAACACCGCTTTCAATCCGCTACGCGAAATTGCCCAGCGAACCGGCGAAACAATGCTGCAGGTTAAAACCCGAATGGAGGCCGGAAAGGTCAGCTTCGAGGAGGTTGCAAACGCCTTGCAGGCCACCACGTCAGCCGGCGGACGGTTCAATGGAATGCTCCAGAAGATCTCCAATACGCTGCGCGGTCAAATCAATATTGCACTGGCACAATTGAAGCTAGCCGTACTGCCGATCGGAGATGACGCGCTAAAGCCGCTCACGGATTTCTTCAAGAAGATCAACATGATAATTCCGCTGCTGGCGGAATTCATTAAGAAAAACGTCACTTGGTTCAGGGGAGTCCTGGAGGGCTCCGCGGCGATCGCTGCGGCGGCGACGGCATTTGTTGCACTGGGGCTGATCGGAACCATCGTATCGATTGCCTTCGGGGGTTTCGCGGCAATTATCTCCGCGATCGCAACGTCGTTTGTTGCACTAGCGCCCATCATCGCGCTAGTCGTGCTCGGCATGAAGGGGCTTGGGATCAGCTTCGCCAGCGTTAGAAGTGAGGCCGGCTTATGGTTTGGTGTCATGTTCGAAAAATTGGGTCAGTTGTACACGCAAGCCAAGGAAGTGTTCGGAGGCGTAATAGATGCAATTGCTGGCGGCGACATCAAACTGGCCGTCGACATACTATGGGCCGCGCTCAACGCGGCGTGGGCTAGCGGAGTCTCGGCACTCGAGGGACTTTGGATCAAATTCAAATATGGCGCTGTGTCGGTTTGGAATGGACTGATTACGGAATTGAAGACGGCTTGGATCTCGTTCTATGCGTGGATGCAACACCAGATTGAAGACATCCGTTACCAGATGGCATCGATGATCGGTACGCTCCGTAGAGAAACGCCAGAGGAGGCATGGACTGCCGCATATGAGCACGTTCAGAACACCAAGAAAATCGATCAGGATGCCGCAGCACAGGCAAGTAGTCTGCAATCACAACTAAACTTCAATGAGTTTGTTGCCAGCATGGGTAAGGCCGTCGACCTAATGGGTGCTGGCGGAGGGGCCGCAAAGGCAGCCGAAACCCTGAATCAACTACTCGCCCAGGCCGCGGCACTGGTTGCCGGAAAAGGCGCAGCGCTCGGCGACCTTGGCTTGGGCATGCAGGTAGCACTAGGGAATCTCGCTGGGAAGGCACAAGAGAAAGCGATGATGAAACCCGAAGCGTTGTTTGATACTCGCATAGCTGCCCAGACATTCGGCGGCGGCAACACGCTTGAACGCGAGCAGTTATCCGAACTCAAAGACATTAACAAGAACACGGCGAACGGCGGACTGGCGTTTGTTTAATGACCGCAACTGGATTCGAAGTCACTGGCAGTCGTAGAGGCAACGCGGATCGCCTTACGCGCAGATACTACCTCGAGGGGGCGACAGACGAAGCCGACGTTCTAGCGTTCGTCGCCGATCTTCCATATTCGGTTGCCGATCTTCCGTTCGCTGATTGGGACTACGAAGAAAAGGAAGAGATCAACGACGGTGGGCTACACGACTTCGAGATTACGGCCAACTGGGGCGCGCCAAAGAATAACACTGGACAGAAGCGCGGCACGCTCGAATACAAATTCAACTACCAGGCGCCGGGAGGACACTTCAAGCAGGCGCTAGAAACGATCGCGGAATATACCGACGACGATTACTTCCCGCTTGGCAATCCGATGTTCGGTGCGATCAACGTCGTTACTGACAAGGGCATCGATCGCGTTGAGGGCCAACACGTTCAGCCACCAGCGGAAGTATTCACGCTCAGCTACAAGTGCTCTGACGAGATAATCACAAACGACTACCAGCTGCTGGTCGAATCGCTCGTAGGCAAGGTAAATGATTCCACGTTCCGCGGCCGCCCAGCGGGATCCGTAATGCTTGTACGCGTGACGGGCGGACGGGATACGTCCAAGACTTGGCACATTGAATTCGGCTTCGGCTACATCGCCAACGACGTCGATATTCCGGTTGGCGACAACATTATCGTGGACGCCAAAGACGGGTTTGATCTCCTATGGGCTTATTACTCAGTCAAGAAAGACGACACATCGCTGCGGGCCAACATGAGCCCGACAGCAGCCTACGTGGTTCGAGTGTTCTATCGCGACGACTTAAACAAGCTCGGTTTACCCGCTTAGCATGGCTACCGAACGTCGCAAAGGTGATCGAACGACGGGAATTCCAGTCGATGATTGGAATGAGTTTTGTCGGACGTCGAAACGCGTCGATCAGCTAGTAAAGAATCCCGTTATCCCTGGCCAGCAATCGGCGGATGCAGCCCTCACGATTTTGGTGATCAACAAGACCGATGCAGCAATCGACGCCGATTTTCCGATTCTGAAGATCTCACCGCTATTTACCACGGAAGATCGCGACACAGCATTCTACGACGGGATTGTATTCAAGGGCGAAACGCCTGATACGGATACTGCGATCGAAGATATAGCGATTCTGCAGAGACCAACGACCGATGGCGGCGCTTGTGCTGGCGTGATTACTGGCTATACGTGGTGCGACGTGGAAGTGACCGACGAATCACACACTCACGCTGCACCGAGCGACGGCGAGAATACGAAGCTCACGAGCGGGAGTAGCGGCGCAGCCATTGCATGGAAGGAATCCGGCACCGGAACCAAGAAGGCGATTGTACGGATGGGGGGCGGCGGGAGCGGGGGCAGTACTAACTTGTTCCGCGTCAAGATTACGGTTGATGTTTCGCCCCGAAGTGATTGGACGCTTGCCGGCGCAGGTACTGGCAAAGCCGTCACGGTTAATGATGACGGAAGCTTTGGCGGTGAATTCGACGTGCTTAGTCACTATGCCGACACGCTACCGGCGGACAATCCCGCTTGGGCGATGAACGACGGTTCCAATACCTGGATCGTCAACGTCGGCTGCAGCGCGGGACCATCAGAGTGAAGCTTCAAGCCTTCTCAGCAAGTGGCACATTTACTTGGCCCGATGATATTACCCATGTCGACTACTGGCTAGTTGGTGGCGGGGGCGGCGGCGCTAATTCAACGACAACCGTCGCCGGCGGCGGAGGCAAAGGCGGTCAGGTAATAGGAGGAACGGTCTATCGGCATGGCGAATCTTCGTTGTCAGTTACAGTCGGAGCGGGCGGTAACGCAAACAGCGACGGCGGCGACACGTACATCTCGCAAAGTGGCACCGAACTGAATCGCGCGAAGGGCGGCAAAGGCGCAACCGGCATCACCGGTGCAACCTCAGCCACGAGCGGCGGCGGGAGCGGCGGCGGTGGCTCGGCACCAGGTTACGGGGGTGGTGGCGGTGCGGCGAGCGGTGGTTCGCTGGATGGTGTTGGAAGCGACGGACCACCGGGCGGGACAGGTCACGGCGGTGAAGCTACGCCGGGTTTCTTGACTGGCGGCAAAGGCGGAAATGGTGGCGACGAATCAGCTGGCGCAGACGGCCACGTACCTGGCGGCGGGGGCGGCGGCGCAGGCGCTGTCGACGGCGTAGCACACTCAGGCGGAAAAGGCGGCGCAGGAAAAGTCGTATTTATTTGGGGCGAGTATTCGGGAATCACACTTGCGTCGTCTGGATGCTGCTGCGGTCAATGCGACCTGACGAAAACGGGTTTCCCGAAAAATGTAAATCTGCACGTCGACTTGACCCTCGATGACCCGCCTGGCTTTGACGCCAACCATTACGACGCTGGCTCTGTCGATTCAATTCATTACAACGATCCGTGTAATGACTATTTTGATCAAACCACGTCGACGGTTGTAGGCGGCGAGCACGACGGGAGGGTGATCGATCAGGGGTTTATGAGCCTGATCGATGACGCAACCCTTCGTCTAGAGCAAACTTCTTTCAGTTCTGGCTATGGGACAATTGCCGCTGGCGGCGGCGGTGAAACCGGCTGGTACTGCCGCGCAGCCTATGAGAGCCCACTAGCCCCTGGCTTTGCAGATGACGGAATCTTTCGTGCTAATAAGCTTGGCCCTCATCCAAGTAACTTTCTGACTTCGGAAGCGTACAGCAGCTATTCATCGCACGGCGACGGCGGCAGCGAAGACTATCCGCATTGTGGCGGCTGCGTACCCTATACGGTCGACTTGTTCTTAGAACAACTCATGAGCGACGTGTGGGCATACGGCCGAGTAGACCTAGAAATCTCCCTTAGTGAGTTAGATTACAAATACTACTATTCAGTTGGAGTAACGCTCAAAGCCTTCTTCGCCTTTGAGACAAATCGGCAGTACACAGTTGGTGATCCAGGTGGCGACACGAGCACGGCAATGTACTCGCGCACCTACGGACCTGGGACAAACGGAATCGTAGGTGCAGATGGAGGCCCCTACGACACGGGCCAAGAAGCCTTGGAAGCAGCGCGAATCTCGATCGACTCAATGCTAGCGGCATCGTCTGGTGGCGGAGGCTACGAACTTAGTTGGTCGTATCACGATGGCCTTGCCGACAGTGACACCTCTGTCATCGCAGACGGAACGGCCGGCGGCTCGCAGGCCTATGTTACATACAGCAACATAACTTGCTGTCCACCGCTCCCAAATTGTTTTCGCGATGTATTGCCTGGCGACGAAACCTATCACTTTGCTCATTGCCAGTCGCATCATTCTTATGCTTCCGAAGTCTACTTTTCGGTGTCATGGTAATTAAGCCCGCTGAGCAAACGCGAAAACGAATGGAGCTTTACCACAAGGTAAAGCAGCTATTTGAGGACGGCGCCCCATACGACGAGATACTAGCCGCACAAGACGAGCTTGATGCCTTCCGCAACCAAAAACATTCGCCAGCCCCCAAGCAGGAACGATTGGGAACATTCTGTGCGAATCTGGGGAAGGCGGTCGATTCGTACCTGCTTGGCGCATGCGGCACATGCGGCAGCAGAGAGCCCGTTAAGCATCGCGTTTATACTTGTGAAGTGTTCAAGCGATGCGTGCCAACTTTAGAAGTGTGGGGCTCGGACCACGAGCACGAGGCCGGGATCTATCACTTGTGCAACGGCTGTGAAAGAAGGGTCAAGCCAATGATGGACATTAAGTCGCACGCCGATCCACCATTGTGGACCTAACCGAACCACGTCCTAACCATGGCCGCGGTCAGTGCGACCCCGGCGAGTGCGGCGATGATGAATAGGATGGCGGTCATTAATTATCGGCGGCAATCTGCATTCCGCACTTCGGGCAGTAATACCGAAACCCGGACATAAACAGGAAGTACAGAATACCAGGCAGCAGACACAAGCAGCACAGCAGCAAGCCTACCAGTGCGTTACCGCGTGCCTTGCGTTCCACCGGGCCGGTGTAGCCGCAGTTTGGATTCGGGCAGATGATACATTTCTTCTCGAACATGGCGCCCTCCTGGGATTTAGCTATCGTACCAAGCGGCGTGGCGTGTTGCCAAACTGAACGCTTAACCAGCCAGCGGCGGCGGCTCGGGGGGCCGTTCGTCGGTAATCGCCGAATCACGGTAATGCCGGGAAAACATGCGGCCGTCGCGGTGGCCCAAGAGCCGTGCACCAGCACCAGGTGATACCGAATCGGCATAGCTGGCCGCTGAGCGTCGTATCCACTTCCAACTACCACGGGTAATGCCGGCCGCCTTCTTTAGTCGCTGGAAACACACGCCGAACCAATTGCGCTCGTAAGGCCACGGAAGTACGGCCCCGGTTGTTGTCAGCTTGCCGGCATGATAAAGCGCTTCCTTCGATAGTTGCACCGTGTTGGTGTATTGCGTCTTGTTTTGCACAAACGTCAGTCGGCCCGATGGTGTGACGTATCGCCATTCGAGCTTGAGGACATCACCGCGACGGGCTCCGCACGAGTACGCAACGTGTATCGCTGCCTGCCAAAAATCACTGGCCTTGTTATCGTCTGCATGTAGTACCTTCAGTTTGCCGGCGGCCACGAGCAACTTGCGCAATTCCTCGTGCGTGTAGGCCTCGATAATCAGCCGTGGCGTCTTTACTTTGCGGAGCCGATTCGGGGCATTGTCGTTATCGCCTGATAGGTAGGCGTGGTTCCACACCGCTAGCAAGTTTCGGCGATAGCCGCCCAGCGTCCACTTATTCATACCGGACTTTTCCAGGTCTGCTAGCCATTCGTTAACTAGCTCGGGTGATAGCGAGTCGATCGAAATATCAGCCCCGCACCACTCGCAAAAGCGGGCAACCCGAGCCCGCAAGGTGGCTGCGTAATCTTCGCTGACATCCCGCGCCAGCAGGTAGCGATCTGTGTAGGCAACAAGCCCGGCATCGAACGCAATCATATTGGCGATACGCAGGTGACCGACTAGCCCGTACCTGGGCGTAATCCGTGGCCGCAATCCGCGAGGCCAATATCTATATCCGACACTTTGGCGTGTCGGCTTCCACTCGGAAGAACTATTTCGGCTTATGCCGTGAGTCGCTTTTATTCCGCCGTAGTGTGGGTTTTACCGAAGATTATTTCGATTTTTACCGTCGGCATACTTTTGGGGGGAATTCTAGCTTCCCAATTCCGTACTGTGTCGCACCTGTGGGTTTGCGCGTGTAGCTCAGTGGTAGAGCGGTGCCCTCCCAAGGCACAAATGGGCGTTCGATTCGCCTCACGCGCTCTGGTGTCTCGATAGTAGCCTAACTAATCAGTTATGCAACAAGAAAAACCGCTGCCCGCCGGCAATATGCCGGCTCTGCCGGTGTAGCTGTGACAAGCTGCTGGCGGGCGGCGTTTTATTCTTGATTAAGCATAACCGCTTGGTTATAAATAAGGAATGCAACCCGTGTTATCAAAACAACAGGCCCGAAAGCACGTCTCCGAGAGCCTGCAAAAAGCAATGGCAGCCAAGGGCGTTAAGCAGGCTGATTTAGCGCGTGCAATTCAAACACCACAAGAGGAGCTGCAAACCGCTAGGCAAAGGGTCTATCGCTACATCAATGCACTAGCTGATGTGGTTGCCGAAGATTTGGCCAACATGGCCGAATACCTTGGAGTTTCGACAGACTGGATTCTCAACAACAGCCACAAAAAAAATTCTCGCAGGGCCGGTTAATTGCCCTTGCACTCCTATAACTAGATAGTTATATTGCCGGTGTCACAGTTACACCGGCTTTTCTTTTGGCCTTCTCTTAGGCCACTGAATTGCCAGCTTCGCAATTCGGAGAATCACGGATGTCCGCACGGACGCCATTCGGCGATCGTCTTCGCCATCATCGAAATCTCAGCCAGCCAGCGCCATCAGAAGCGGCTGAGTGATTTTAAGGAGGCCACCATGGATATAACACCGCATGTCGAATTGCTGAGAGCACTGCGACAGCAGTCGTTTAAGCACTCAACGCTAATCGCTGAACTAGTTGACAACTCACTCGATGCTGCGGCATCGCGCGTCGAGATTTCAATAGGACCAAGCAAGCACATATCAATCTCAGACGATGGAATCGGCTGCGAAGACATTGCTGCAATGCTAACGCTGGGAGGGCGGCACAATCACAAATCGACAAGGCTCGGACGATACGGAATCGGCCTGAAGGATGCGGCTCTTTATTTTTGGGGAATCACGACGATTGAGACGGTACACAAGTCGGAGGTGCGTCGTATATCGGTCAACTGGCCAATGTTGGAGAGTAGTGGCCAATGGACTGTTGGTGATCCGGTGGTCGAAAGCGCTGGCCATCAGCGTGGGACAAAGATTTCATTCGCGCAAATCATTCGCAATCTTCCGCAGGTAGAGCCGTTGCTTGACGAGCTTGGCTATGTGTTTGCACCGGCGATTATGTCCGGCCGGCAAATTTCACTTATGACGCGCGGCTCGCGGAGACTTTGCACCGCCTATCAGTTGCCGCCGATTTCCGACGTAGTTGAGTCTACTTTTGAAATCAATGGAAAAGGCGCACGACTTCACGCTGGAATAGTTTTAGAGGGGCATTCGAACAAGCGCAGCGGATTCATTTTCCAGCACGGTCATCGCTCGATTTTAAATAGCGCACTAGGTTGCGGGCACTACAACTCAAGTCGCATTGCTGGAATTGTTGAACTTGATGGTAAATGGGCTCTCTCCAAAAACAAAGATGACATCACGGAATTGCAGGACGAACTTGGAGAGGCAATTTTCGCTCGATGCGAGGGAATTCTGCGACGTGCCGACATCCAAGCCAAGACGATTGATTCAACCGCTCTCGCGGACGAGGTTTCCAAAAGGCTAACTGAAGCGCTGCAATCGCTCGGAGCGACTAGAAGGCGGGAGGCTCGCGATCGTGAGAACAAACAAACTGAGGGAACTGTCAAGGCTAAGGGAAGCGGTAAGACAAGGCGGCGCGCAAAGCGAATCCACGACATCGACGGTAACATCGAACGCGCCGCTCGCGGTGGTGTAAAGGTCGAATGGTCCGACTCGCTTAATGGGTCGATAGGTTTCGCGGACCTTCGAGGAGCGCTTATCAAACTCAACTCGCGTGTTCCGCTATTGGCGCGTCTTCGTCGCGAGGAAAACGCAGACGCAATTGCAATTCTTGCGTTCACTGTTTTTGTTGACAAAGTACGCGAGTGCGATGGCTATCAGCGATACCTTCCGTCTGTCGAGCCCGTCTCATTCGTCGACTCGCTAGGAAAAGTTCTTGCGGGGATGTCTGATTCTACTGAACCAAAAATAAAGGTGGCGGGATGACACTGAATGGAATCGAAGTACACCCGGCAGCAAATATATTTCCGATGATGGGCGATGCTGAATTGCACGCCTTAGCAGATGACATCAAGGCCCACGGCCAGCGGGAGTGGTGCGTACTTTACCGCGGCCAGCTACTTGACGGTCGTAATCGATGGAAAGCGTGCGATCTTGCTGGCGTTGAGCCGCAAACATGCGAGCGCGATGACGAGCCCGGGTTTGACCCAATTAGTTATGTAGTCAGCCACAACTTGCATCGCCGGCACTTGAATGAATCGCAGCGAGCCACAGTTGCCGCCAAGCTCAAGAAGATGCTGGAGCCGGCCGCGAAGGAACGAAAATCGGATGGCCAAAAATCTGGCGGCAGAGGACGCAAAAAAAACTCGGTGGCAAATTTACCACCAAGTAACTGCAAGGTTCGCGACCAAGCCGCCGCCATGCTTAACGTCAGCGGCAAGTCGGTCGACCACGCGAGCGCTGTGTTAGTTCACGGCTCAAAGGAATTGATAGAAGCGGTTGAGCGTGGAGAAGTGGCCGTGTCGCGCGCCGCCACGGTTGCGAAGTCGACACCCAAGAGAGAGCAGCTAGCCGCGGCAACTGAGAAGCCAGCGGCAAAAGAAAAAACACCCTTCGATCACCTCGTGTATTGGTGGTCAAAAGCAAATGAGATTCAGCAGTGTCTTTTTAGAAATCATATCGACGGCAAACTCTAGGCCATAACTCGGGCCACAACACACGCCGAACTCGCACCACCCAATACAACAAAGCGAGCTAAACATGACCACCGCCACACAAAACCCGCGCATCGTTTTCCCGCTCCACCCAGAGGACGAGGACGCCAGCCGCACTTACCGGAACGACAACTTCCGGGCGTGCCTGGTGCGTGGGATACACGCGGCCTGGGATATACACCGAGTTCCGTTCGACTACACCGCAATTTGTTTCGGCGACGATGCGCATTTCCGCCTGACATGCGAGGCACCGGATGCAGACCCGGTGTTGTTTGCGAAGGCGCTGCGAGCGATGGCCGATGCGATGGAGGCGACATGATTAGCGATTGCGTGCGAATACGAATTCTGACCAATGCCATCGGTAACCTTTTGAAGCAAATCGAGATTGATGGCAGCTTAATCCATTCCGATGAGTGCACGTGCAAAATCTGCAATGCAATCAGTGCATCGCGGTGCGCACTGTACATCGCTAGAGACACGATCCCATACGAAAGCGAGGCAGGAACATGAACTGGTTTAACGACCCTCACGAACTCGGCGTGTTGCTCTCCTGCGTTCTGCAAGATTGCACCGACACCGACGAATGCCGGCGCGTGGTGGAGGAGATTTGCGACAAGCCGTGGAAATGGGCCGACGAATACGAGCGGGCGAAAGAGCAGCACAACTCACAGGCGGCAAAAGCATGAGCACACTATTCGACCAAACCGAGACACCGATGACCACCGAACTTGTTACCACCGAACAGCCGCCAGAATTAACGCCGATGCTCCTCATTGAACGTGCGATGGAGCGAGGCATAGACCCGGGCAAGCTCTACGAACTGGCGCAGAAGTGGGAGCAGGACCAAGCGGCGGAGCGATTTGCTACCGCGCTCGCCAAGTTTCAGGCCGGCTGCCCGCAAATCAAAAAGACCCGGCAGATTGACCTCGGGCAGGGCAAGGGTCCGCAGTACGCGAGTTTGGACGACATCGTACATAAAATCGGGCCGCTGCTTGCCGAGTGCGGACTGTCCATTACATTTTCGGCCGGCATCACGGAAACGGGGATGCTGACGGCTAAGTGTCTTGTCCACCACGGACGACACGTTGAGCAATCCGAGATTACGCTGCCGGTTCCGTCGAACATGCGTGTGAACGACACACAAAAGATGGGGGCGGCCTTGAGTTACGCGAAGCGGTACGCACTTTGTGCCGCGCTGAATATCGTGGTTACCGATGAGGACCGAGACGGCGAGGGGCTGTTAGAGACCATCAACGACGACCAAATCGACACACTCCGCGAATGGATTGCAAACACCGAATCCAACGAAGCGGCTTTCCTGAAATACATGGGTGTTGCATCTCTGTCCTCGATTGCCGCCGCGGATTTCGAAAAGGCATTTGCCGCCCTGAAGCGTAAGGCGGTGAAAAAATGAAGTCCTTTGATTTCCCTCAGTACAGCCCGAGTTGGTGGGCCGTTCGGCGTGGTGTACCGACCGCTTCAGAATTCAAGCGGATTGTGACGCCGGCTAAGTGGCAGATGGGTATCGGCGCAGAAACTTACGCTTGCGAATTGATTGGCCAACTATTCGACCCGCACTATGGCGTAGTTAGCGACTTCGCAACAACGGCGATGAAAAACGGGACGATCATGGAACCGGAATCCAGACGCTTTTACGAGTTCGAAACGGGCCGCGAAGTTACCCAGGTTGGATTCTGTCTGAGTGATTGCGGGCGGTTCGGTTGTTCACCGGATGGTCTGGTTGGTGATGACGGCGGCTTGGAACTAAAGCACCCGACTGCGGCTACCCAGGTTAAGTGGCTTAAGGAGGGCGGCATACCTAGCGAACACTTGGCGCAGTGCCTGGGCGGCATCTTAGTCACTCGCCGGAAGTGGTGGGACTTCCTGAGCTACTTCCCAGGTATGCAGCCGTTGCTCGTGCGGGTGGTGCCTGACGAGCGGCTAACGAAATTGGCCGGGGCGTTGGAAGAGTTTTGGAAGATGCTTACCGAGATTCGGCAGAAGATTAGCGGCGGAGTAGACACGGTGGCCAGCTTACGCGAGCCGTTCACGTCGCCATTTTGAAGTACGCGCCGCCGGTCGTTGAATATCAGCACCTTTAACACACCGAATCGGAGATTGACGATATGAAAACCGCAACCGAAGCCCGCCCGAAACAAGAACTGCAAACTGTACCGTTCAACGTTCCCACCGTCGCATTCGACGTTAGCATGCAGCAAATCGCCGAGTTGCGCGAAGAGTACATGGCGCTGACGATCACCGACGTAACGGACAAAAAGCAAATCGCGGCCGTCGATGATGCCCGCATTCTCTGTAAAAAGCTGCGCGTAGGCATGGAGAAGATTGGCAAGGCGGCCCGCGATGGATTCAACAAAGCAGCCAAGGATGTTATCGCGCAGGAGCGGTCGCTAACCGATCCGATCAGCGAAATCGAAAAGCATCTTGAATCCGAGCTAGGCAAAGTGAAGGCCGCCGAGGAAGCCAAGAAACGAGAGGCCGAAGCGAAGCGTCAAGCGATAATCGAGGCACGCGGCAACGCGATTGCCGGGTGTGCGTTTCCAGGCTGCAAATTCATTCTGTCGGATGAACTGGCGACCATGACGCAAGAGGTATTTGAATCGCTGCTTGCCGATCGTCAGCAAGAGAAAAAAGCGTACGACGACCAGCAGGCAGCAGCGGCAGCCGAACAGGCCCGCATTGCCGCTGAGCAAAAGGCCGAAGCTGAACGGCTGGCGAAGGCCAGAGAAGAGTTTGAGGCGGAAGAAAAGAAGCGCCGCGATCGCAACAACTTGATAGCCGTGCGCGTTCAAGCCCTTGCCAGTCTTGGGGAAACCTACGAGGACTTCGATGCGCTCGGTGATATGCCGCGAGATAAGTGGCTCGACGTACTGTTTGGCGCGCAGTTAGCTAAGCAGCAGCGAGACGCAGCGGCGGCTGATGAGCAGGCACGTCTGGACAAACAGCGAAAGGAGCAAGCCGAGCAGCAGGCGAAGATCGACGCCGAAAAGCAACGACTGGCCGACGAGAAGGCGGCCCGCGAACTCCAAGAGCGGCAAGCAGCCGAAGCAGTTCGCGTCGAAGCGCTTAAGCCAGACCGTGAGAAGCTATTGTCAGTCTCCGATGCAGTCGACGCGATCAAGTTGCCAGACCTATCGCCAAAATCGGGCGATGCAGGACCGATTGTGCGTGAACTGCTGGACTCCACGGCGGAGAAGATTCGGAAATTCGCAAATAGGCTCGGTTGTGCATCGCAGAACGCCTAGGCGTACAGTAACGCGCCGCCGGTCGTGAACCACCGGCAGAGCCATGACATTGGCGGGAGTGGCAGGAATCAAGCGGACAAGGAGCCCTGATGCTTAGTTCACAACCAAGATTTGATTGCACGGTCTGTTTTGACCGGATTTTGCCTGAGCCGGTGTGCTTCGTGTTCCGGTTCCGGTCGAAAGACGTGTACCAGGGGCCGGCGGGTTCATCGCCTCTGTTTTTGGCGCTGATGGGGCTGTCGCTTGATGGGCTGCTGACGACCACCGAGGTTGCGGCAATCTTTCGTCGTGCGTGGGAGGCGGTTGTGGAGGGCGCGGCATGAGCGACACCATACGCTTCGTTGTTCCCGCTCTGCCTGTCGCTCAACCGCGCCAGCGATTCCGTAACATTAAAACCAAAGACGGCCGCGAGTTCACGCAAAACTACACACCCAGGACTGGCAAAGCTGCGAGTTTCAAAGCGACGGTACGGCTAAGCGCGCAGCAAGCCTACCAAGGCGCACCGCTCACTGGCCCGCTGCAAATAGACATTAAGTTCGTATTCGCGCGTGAATCATCGAAGGTATGGAAGACGCGAGCCATGCCACGCTATCGGCACACACAAAAGCCTGATCGTGACAACCTCGACAAGTCGGTTTTAGATGCCATGAAGGGCACCTTGTTCGTTGATGATAGCCAGGTCTGCGCAGGATCTATCGAGAAGTGGCGAGCGGCCGGAGACGAGCAGCCGCATTGTGAAATTACGATTACCCAACTTGAACCCGTTTAATGAAATCGCGGAATTCGGCGCACGGCGACTGAAGGGGGGGGCGATGGATTAAACCAACACGGCACGTCACATCACAGCACTTCACTTCACAACACTTCACTTCACAACACTTTTAACACCGAACAAGGAAGCGTGCCAAAGCGGGATAGCATCGGCACGAGGAATCCGCCGGGGATTCATGAGGATGAACCGGCGTTTGGATTAGAGATAGCGGGCTAAATAAATGTTTACAACAGATTCGCGAACGGAAAAGTTCCTTGATCTAGTGGGTGCCAAATGGGTTTATCTCAACGATATATCCTATTCGCATCTATGCCCGCAGTGGGCGTTGCAAAATCTCGGCCGCTCACAGGCGCGAGTAGAAAAAGCCGTCGAAGAATACCGCACGCTAATGGATAGGGGGTCGGCTGCCCCAGCTCCGATATTGTGGAAAAACGAATCCGGACAGCTTGAAGTATTAGACGGCTCGCAGCGTATCGCGGCAGCGGAAGCGCGCAAGCCGGTAATGTTTAGCGCCTACGTCGTGCAGACAGATTCTGAGCCGATGGCGCGTAGGATTCGCGTATTCGCGAACTACCGGCTGCAAGGTGGTTATCAGGAATCTGCGGAGTGGACGCTGGAGCGAGCGATAACACTCTTGGTAGCTACTAGCCAAATGTCCATCGAGGAATGCGCAGAATTCGGCGGATGGTCAATATCCCAAGTGCGAGACAAGGCGCAAGTGGTCGATTTCCGCTTGGCGATCCAGGGCGTTGGCGGACCAGAGCGACTACCTGATTCGATTGTTAGGCTTATCGCAAAGCAGGCATCGAAAGAGGATTTTTCATCGGCACCTACTTCAATCGGAAGATTCACGAATGCAATTCAGAGAATGCGACTGAGCGCCGAAGAGGCCGAGCCGTACATAGATCAATTCTTTTCAGTGGCCAGATCACGCGGTAAGCTGTTCGACCAGTTCGAGGAAAAGTGGTCTGATTTCTGCGAAGAAGATGGGGTGCAAGCCAGACTGGCAGACCCGTCACGAAGCCGCTATCAGCCGATGACGGCAGAGGGTCGCGTTCTTAAATCGCTACGTTCGGCGCTCACTACTACGCAGCGGGTGCTTGATTCTGGCGAGTCAATTTATGACATGGCGGAATACTTCCAAGTTGTGAATCAGATACGCACTGCGCTACAGCAAATCGAACGATTGAGCCGGAGGCGATAATGGCCGGAAAACCAAAAAAGCAAGCGGCGGACGCGCTAACTCAGTTACGGGGCTACCTCTGTCGCGACCTCTCAGCCGTGAAGATGGTCGCAACTGTCGAGCGCTACACCGGCGAACTTCGCAAGGAACGCGCTGCATTGAAAAGCGAGAACGAGCGACTTGCATCTGAGATACAGTCACTCTCGAAAAAGGCTAGCGAACTGGAATGCAAGTTGGCATCGGCTCGCGAATGCCTCGATGCTGAATCGTCGCGACGTAGACAAGCCGAATCAGATGCGGCGATACAGCGATCTCGACTAGAGCAATTAGAGGGAAAGCTGTCGCCTCCCGAGTCGCCACCAGAATGCACGCTTACTGAGCGAATAATGGCAAGGCTCATAAAGGATGTCGTTCGACGAATGCCGATTGCGCCAGCGCCGACGGGTTGCGTAATGTTTCGAGGCGACAGGATGAATGTGCTAGACCTTGCCGACTTCGTTCCAAACTTCACAGAGGACGAGTTTATATGCCTAGGGAAATTCGTTGTGGTTTCCGCTGCTTCGCTCGAATGTGGTGTCGCTTTTGTATTCGACAAGACAGATCACAGAAACCACGTCCGCAAAATAAGTAAGGATTTAAGGGGTAGTGACCGTCTCGCCGGTCTTGTTCACTTTATGCGGAACTGGATCGCGAACCCGAAAGAGTACGAGAAGAAGCTATGCGACAAACAGCAAATAACGCACGACATCGTGTCAGGTAAATACGTCGAAATTCCAAAAGGAGCCATAGACCTATGACCAGCCGATCCCGACAAGTAGCCCGCATCGCAAGTTGGGTCGCTGTCCGCACGGCCCACGCTCGCGCAACCAAGCGCCGCTCGGAATCCAAGTCTGCGGTAACGTCCTATGAACCACCACTACCACACCTATACAGCAGCTACTTGATATTCATGGCAAAACAGTTTCCGAACGCAACGCCAGTGAGACCTGCGGAATACGCTATGGAAATGGCCCGTCGACATTACGAACCACCGAGCATCGACCCGATTTTCCCGCACGAGATTATCTACCACGAGCCGCTGGTTCCGGTGGAGGCCCGCTGCGGCTACAGCACCCCGCAAGACATGTTGACGCCGCTGGTTGCCTACCTAATGGGAGCGGCGGTTGGCGCGATTATCGTGGCGTGGGTGTGGCTGCTGTGGCAGATTGTTTGCGCGGTTTGCGAGTGGATTTGGGGCTGACCAAGGAAGCGACTGAGCAACGGATTGAAGCATGAAGCTAGGCACGTTAGACCTGACGAAGTTCAAGCGGCTGCAACGCCGCTTGAACGAGACCGTACGCGGCACCGTCGGGCTACTCGAGCTAATTTGGATTCGTGCCGCGAAGGATTGCCCGCAGGGCGACATCGGCAGGCTTTCAAATCTCGAGATTGCGATTATGGCTGAGTGGGACGGCGACGCCGACGAATTGGTGGACGCCCTGACGGACTGCGGCTGGTTCGATCCCAGCGAGTCCTCGAGGCTTCTAATTCACGATTGGCCCGACCACGTACCCAATTGGCTTAAGGGTGTGGTAGCGAAAAAGTTTGGTGGGTTCCTGCTATATGGTTCCAAACCAACAGTTCGCAACCATGGTTCACCAACTATGGTTGGTGAACCGTGTCTTACCAAGTCAAGCCATGCCATGCCATTCCTTCCCCACCCCCAAACCCCCGCCCCTCGAGATTCGGGTGATTTCGATCTCGAGCCGACGCAGGCTGGCTGGGAGGCGGTGGCGGCGGAGTTGGCTGCCGAGGGTGTTCGGCTTCCTGAAAAGGCGTGTGATTCCGCTAGGTCACGGGGTGTGTTGCCGCATGAAGTGCGTGCTGTGCTCGAGTATTGGCGGGAGAACAAGCCAGCCTGGAACGCGGGAGCTTTGTACTACAAGGTCCTGGGTATGCGCCCCGAAGAAAAGCATCAGATTCGATGGCCTGAAAGGTCAGCCGAGTTTGTAAAAGCGGTGCAAAAGAAAACCGCGGTGATTGTCGCGAATAAGCGTGAGGAGACTAAAGCAAAGTGGCGTAAGGAGCAGGCCGAGGCAGAATCTAAATCGGCATCACTCGAGACTGAGTACGGTCCTGAACTTGACGCGATGTCAACCGAAAAGTTGCGTGAATTTGTTGCCGCAAATTTGCCGTTGCGTCTCGGCCAACTGCCTGACAATGGCGCTGTAGTTGGGTCTCTGCGCGGCGAGCTATTGCGGGCGATTGCTTCCGTGCCGAAGGCACCGAATATGAAATTCGAGGTTACATCATGCTGATTTCTATCAGATACGTTCGCTGTTGTTCGAGCCTGAGCGCACCGACCCCATGCAAGGGTCGGCTGGAGAAACTAGGAAAGGTCGCCGTCGTCCTTCGCCGTCGCTTCCGTTCGGCACTTAGTTTTACATCGCTGTCGACTTACACCCGCGATGTCAGCGCCCATGAATCCGCTGCCGTTCGTCGTCACTTTGCGCCGGGAGCCGCTGAAAGAATCCTGTCCTATTGTGGGCTGTGCGTTTGCCTTGGCCGCTTCGGTGGGAATCGATCACCGTTGGCATCAATGCCTATGTCCGCATGAACGAAATTATACCGACTATACGAACGTCCATACAACAGAAAGTGCAAAAATGGCCAAAAAATCATCCCCAAGCACGATAGCAATTTCTTTGACAAAACCCCAGGTTCAAGTGCTTAGGTTTTTAATCGATGGCTACGAAAGTGGGGCGACACCTTCAGTACGCCAAGTGTGTAATCACTTTGGGTGGGCCAGCCCCAACGCCGCACACCAACACCTGCGAGCGCTGGCCCATAAGGGCATGGTTGAGCTGCGAGGAGCGCCCGCAGCGACACGAATCCTGCCAGCCGCCCTGAAGCTCTACGGACAGGCACGGCCCAGTTACCGAAAACCGGCGAAGGAAGTTTGAGGCATGACACCACCGACAAAAACACTCGCCGAGAAAATCGAAGCCTTGCAGGCCCGCGGCTACAGGCGCGCCGACATTATGACGCTAACCGGGTGCACGCTCGGTCACTACAAGTACGTTACCAGCAAAATGCGACAGGAAGCGTTTCTGGCCCAGGCAAGCGAGCTTGAGATTACCGCGCGCAAGCTGCTGTATCAGGTGCCCGAACACTGGCGCGGCACAAACGAGGAATGGCGGCAAGTGGTGCGTGCGAATTTTGCGGATGTTTTGACGTGAATGAGGTAATACCGAATGAGGACCGACAATCTCTGGCCGACTGTTGGCAACCGCATCAAGTGGCAGCGCGAGCGATATGCAAAAACGCTCATTCCGTAAAGGGTTTTGCGTATAACTTGGGACGCTACTTTTGACGAGCAAGTGAGTGCGGTTGACCCAACCTGACCAGAAACGCGGCGAGCGTGATTCCCTGCACGACAAAAACTAGCGACGAAACGAAAGGTAACTATATACTTGACGCATCAAGATAATGTTGAAACTTACACATAACCACTAATGGAATCTAACTATGGGACTGCCATCCGAAGGCAAAGAATCCACTTGGTTCGACGACGGCAGCATGCCGGAGAAGTCAGAGCCATCACCAGGAGTTCAGCGAGCTATGAGAAAATACCACGCAAAGCTAAACGAACTGGCAGGGGCACAGGTAATGGCCTCTCAGCGATACGAGTCTGACGAAGTGTTTTCGCTGCTTGTGGACAAGATTCAACACGCGATGAACGAGACGGCTTTGACGCCTGCGGACATTCATCAGGCCGCTACGTTCCTAGAGAAGCACTCATGACTTTTTCTTTTTCTTCACCTTCCGCGCCTCGTGCTTGGCAACTTGTTTGTCTAGCTCTGGCTTTGTCACTTTGGACAACGGGCGCAGCAGCTTCTCAAACTCGTCTACGCCCTGTGGTTTCCGTCCCATGCGATATTCCTTTAACAACGAGAAATTGCCGCACATTGAGCGGCTTGGAAAGATTCAACTTCAGCACTCCACCAATAGCACAAACCGGACTGGCCACGCCCGTTGTCAGGGCAAATTTCGCAGAACCAATCGCCAGCCTTGCACGATGCGTATTGGTCCTCATTGAGCCAGTTAGAGTTTGGAACACGCTTCAAATTTCCACCACACCCAGGACATTTCATTTACTTAATTCCCATAAAACCCGCGTCATCCTGAGCAGTCAGAACGCGGTAGGTAAGCCGCTTGCCGATGGTGGCTTGCAGCACGTTGTTAAATCGTCCGGCGTCATCCAGCTTCCGCTGGTTATATCGGAAGGCTTGCTCATCAACGTAGCGGCTCAAGTGGTACGGTGCCACGGCCACGTAGGTGCCTTTGAGCGAGCGTTTGAGCAGCGACCAGAAGTTTTCCAGTCCGTTCGTGTGGACGCGGCCTGACACATACCTCGTAACGTGATCGACCCATTTATGGAAGTATCCAAAACTCAGCGAGTAATAACTCGGAAGGGCATCGGTGAAGACATGCGACCCCACCTCGACATTATCGCGGACATTCGAGACGAGCGTGTTGTCGTCCATGTTTGCTACACAACGCGTCCGCACCTCTCCGCCACGCTCAAGCAGGCCCTGGACGATAGCTTTGCCCACGGCACCCCGGCCCTTGATCTTCCGTTCTCTCTGGCCCTTGTGCATGTTCCTGGATTTCCCGCCAACGAATGTTTCATCAACTTCAACTTCGCCGGACAGTTTGCGGAATACGCCGGTCTTCATTGCAAGCCGGATTCTTTGGAGCATGAACCACGCCGTTTTTTGAGTTACCTCCAGTGCCCTCGCAAGTTCACAGCTACTAATTCCATTTTTAGCGTTGGCGATGCACCAGACAGCTACAAACCACTTATCGAGGCCGAGCGGCGAGTCCTCGAAAATCGTGCCGACCTTCACCGAAAATTGCTTGCGGCAGTCCTTGGCTTTGCATTGCAGAATCGACCTCGACCGGACGACCCCAACTTGGTCACAGCCGCACTTGGGGCAGGTGATTTTCCCGTCTGGCCATTTCGCCGAGATCATGGCGCTAAAGCACGTTTTTGGATCAGAGAAGTAACGGACTGCGGCAATCAGGCTCTTGGGTTGTTCGCTCATTCCTCCAATTTACCAGATAATTCCGATGCGTCAAGTATATAGTTACCAAATGAATAGCCGAACCACGATTGTGAACGATAAGGAAGTGCGGATTAAACCCGTCCCATACGCTGCGAGTAATCTTGTTGTGCAATTGCTGGACAGCGGGCTGTTGCAGTTTCGATGTGGGATAGGCCTCGACACAGAAGCCCAAGCCGCGTTGAGTGAGGCACTTAGTTGCCTACGCTACACCGGCACATTTGCCGCGTTGAGTGACGAAAGTAAGGTGCCGTATGTCGGTAAGCGAATGCGGCGAATTGGAGGCGAAGAAATAACGATTTTAGAAAAGGATACCGATCCTGGGCTATGGCTTGTTCAATCTTATTCGCCAGCAGGCAGTGCATTGAGATGCTGTATTAGTGAGTCAAGCCTACTCCCGCTATTTGAGCCGCAGCCGCCGAAGAAGAAATATCGACCGTACAAAGACGCCAAGGAGGCACTGCCGCTGATTGGACGCAAGGTTGTTCGTGACGGCTTTACCTTAATGATAATAATGGCCGTTGGCGATGATGGGGCGTATTCATCGGACGGTAGCTGGTATTCATATCGAACACTTTTCGAGGAGTACAAATACACCGACACCTGGCTGCCCGTCGGCGTAGAGGAGTGAGGCCGAGTTAGGAAATCTATAAAAGGCAGAAGCATGAAACGAACCGCATACAAAGCCAAAACGCTGAGCGGCGCACAGGCTCGCGTCCGTGAGTTAGAGAACCGAATTGCCGAATACCGCGAGAAGTTCGACCAGCTTTATGAGGATCGCAGTTTGCTTGCGAGGCTCGCAGCCGATGGGCCTTGCTTTAACAATCCGCTAGAGGCGATGGCAGCCAGAAAACGTCGCGATTTAATTCTTTCCAGGCAATTTAGATTGAATCCAGACGGCACATCGATCGCGAGATAACTAACCCCCCGGGACCGGCGCATTAACCCTTGGCTGGAAGCCGGAATTTCATGGAAGTTCAATTGCAGGTGCTGGCAAAGGTCGACAAGCCGTGCCGAGTAGGAAACGTAGGAACGGTCGTCGCGCGCAAGCCCAACGCACGCGGCGAGCAAATACTCGAATTCACATTTTCTCGTGCGCTAATGAACAAAATAACTAGACGCTCACTCATGGGACGACAGCGATTAGTTGACAAAAGCAAAAAACTGCCGGATACTGATCGACAACAACCTGAGTAGCTGCTTACACCAGCCCCGCTAAAACGCGGCAATCGTTTCGGAATCGTCCGGGACAGTTGCCGCGTTTTTTTGTTTGGCTACGGAGGCTCGGGGGGAACGAAATTGCCGCTGCGATGAGGAAACGACGGGGCGGCATATGATGCCCGGGCGGCGTGCCGGGAGAACGCTTGAAACCAGATTGGCAAATTTGCTGCGTGTTCCACGAAAACTAGGCCGCTTGTTTGTTCGATCCACATTTCACCACGTACCTGAGAGATCGAGTACGGGGACTAACCAACGCTAACACCGGCGCGCTGCCCACTCATGGCACGATCGCAACGCAATCTCTGGTGGATTCTCTTACCGCTGGCCGCGGTGTTGTTCTACGTCGGCGGGTGCTCGGATAACGCGCACAACGACCTAGCCGCACTACGAGCCGAAGTAGCGGAGCTGCGAGCCGATATCGCGAGCGTGAAGGCCGACACGAAGGCCCTTGTCGGCCGGCCGCATATCTTTCCGATTTTTGAGCCACACACGGCAACCGCCAGCCTGATTGAGCCGCGCAAGGCACTGGCCGACGGCGTACGACTGGCCGTGAAACTCGCCGGCCGCGAGCCGATTGAATCGCTCTTTCGCAAAATCGCTGCTGACCGGGCCGCGGAATTCTTAGACCAACTTTTACAGGACAAGTGAGGCACCAAAAATGGAACTGCTTAGCGGATCGGCGGTAGTAATCGGACTCGTGATCGTAGCTTTGTTCGTCTATCAAGCGTTCAAGGGCAGTAAGGCCGGCACCGATCCAGCCGCAGCAGCAACGGCAAAGCTGTCGGCAACCGGCGACGTCATCAAAGCCAAGTTCGAATCGGTGCTCTTGGACGTTACCGGCGGCGTAGACGACATCGAATCGACCGCCCTCGACTTCGGAACACTTGCCCTTTACCGCCTCTACATGAAGCACGTAGCCGCGGCGGACCAGTCGGCTGTTACCGACGCTTTCCAATCGCTGCGGACGATTAACGCCAAACTACCACCGGTGAAAACCAGCTAACGGGAGCACGTTTGACGCCAGCCCTCCTAGCCGTGGTGTATTGGTGCCTCAAAATAGCGGGAGCAATCCTGCTATTTGTCGTAGGTCTGTGGCTCAAACTGCGCGGCGGCGACAAGCGGCGACAACTCAAAAGACCTGGGCGGCCAATGATCGCTGGCCCAGTGGGTGCAGAGCCGACATTCGCCGAACGCGATGCCCCGCTACTAAGCCGAGAGTCGAAAGAGCCTGTAGCGCACGTCGACGAAATCGAATCCGACCTGCACACTGGCGACTTGTTTTTATTCAGCGGCCGGGCGTTGCATAGCTACCTAATCAGAATTCCTACGTGGTCTCGCATGAGCCATGCGGGAATGATCTACCGAGACAGTCACAGCCGCATCATGGTTGCCGAAGTTGTGGAGAGGCTGGCGATAATCCGCGACGGCTGGCGTATCAGATTCGACCGCGGGGGCTTTCGATTCGTGCCATTGGCCGACTACGTGCGCAACCACCCAGGTCAATGCTACGTGGCTAAGGTTGCTGCCGAATACGACCGACCAGACCGATTCAACCGCACCACCGTACGGATGGCAATCGACGCCTCGACTAGTTGGGGCTACGGCTGGCGCGGCATCGCTTTTCAGGTGCTGACGAAACTGCCGCTACTACGCGAGTTGGCCTATCTGCGTACGTGGCGGCGCATCGACCAGTCGTGGGGGCCGAGCTACTCACCGTTTTGTAGTTGGGCGGTCTCCATCTGGGCCACGACGGGCGGTCAAGACCCGACGCCATGCCTGGCACCGCAACTAACCACGCCGGCGGAAATCGAACGCTCAAAACTCTGGGGACGCAAAGTCGCGTTAGTACCGTGAAACTGACCATTCGAATTTTGACGGTGTTGTTTGTGGCGCTGCTGGTAGTGCGGGCGTATCAGGGGATGACCGCGGGCTCCGACCCAGACCCCGGCAAGATCATACCCAGCCGCAAGCTATGCCTGGTTTACGAATCCAGCAACTCGACCACCGAAGCACAGCAGTCCGTTTTAGACTTGCGCGATGGACCGCAGGCCGCTTACTTCTCGGGCGGCGGAATCATTCTTAACGTCGTCGACCAAGACGCCCAGGACGAACACGGCAAAAAGGTGGTCGACACCGCAGATTATGCCGGCAAGCAACCGCCGGTACTGATATTCCGCAGCATCGCCGGAAACAAGGTGACGCGAGTGGAACAGCTTGCACCGAAGTTCACAGCCGATCAAGTCGTCGCATTAGCCAAAAGGTACGCGCGATGAATCCAAAGTTTATTGATTACGATTTCCCGAGCGACAGTAATTACGTTCAGGGCTACTTCGGCAAGCAGCCGGAATTGGAAACGCTCTGCGCCAACTACGAGGACGTAGCGCCGGTTTACACGGACGAACAGATCAAGGAAAAGATTGCCAACAAGAGCAGGCAAGGCGGTGCTGCACGTCTGGTAACTCGCATCTTTAATCAGAAGCAGGAAGGCAGTTGCGTCGGCAACGGAAGCTGCCAAGCATTCGAGCTTGCGCAGGCTCGCCAGTTCGGCAAGGATCGTGTTGTTCCAATTTCGCCGATGAGTCTCTACAAGCGCATTGGACAATCGGCCCAAAGCGGGGCAGTTGTCTCCGACGCATGGAAGGAAATGAGTGCTCACGGCGTCCTACCGCTAGATACGCCAGAGAACAAAAAGCGATTCAAGCACACGCACCCTGCTACCGGCTTTTCAGTGCCTCTTCCCGCTGGCTGGCAAGAGACAGGGGCGATGTTTAAGGGATTGGAAGCAACCATCATTCGTGGCGTACAGCCGTTGAAAAGCGCCTTGTCCGATGAGTGGCCGGTGGTTGTTGGTCGTGCCGGACATTGCATTTGCTACGTAGACATTCTATTTCAATCCCGCTGGCTTATTCCTTACGTGAATAGCTGGGGCGAATGGGGAGACAAGTACGCTCATTGGGATTACGGCTTCGGCTTCGACACCGACAAGCTGTTTGTCAGTGCTTCCGATTGGGCGTTTGCAATTCGTTCGATTACGGTTCCGAGCTTCCAACTTGCGGTGTAGACATG
>ERZ869925.324-NODE-324-length-36498-cov-12.112285_pt1 | contig 36498 bp, 46 predicted proteins | sample MGYA00579311_ERZ869925 | MGnify/ENA primary metagenome ERZ869925 (study PRJEB32216, sample SAMN09231817) | wastewater metagenome | place: USA: Maryland | collected 2016-07-30 | study: EMG produced TPA metagenomics assembly of the PRJNA472060 data set (Reclaimed...
CAGGGCTTGCAACTGCTGTTAGTAAAGTTCCTGAGGGAGCAAGAGCTTATGCAGTAGAACAGTTTGCTAAAGCTCTTGGTGCAACGAAAGAAGCATTTAAAGTCCAAACAAAAAAGGTTGTTCCTGAAATGGTTGAAAGAGGGGTTAGCGCTAGGAGTTTAAATAGTTTACAAAAGAAAGCATCTGAAATGGCTAGTGCCACTGGATCTAAAATAGATGAGTTTATTGAGGCTTTACCTGAAACAGCAAAGGTTAAAGTAGAGCCAATCATATCAGCTCTACAAAAAGAAAAAAGCAAATATATTGTTGATAATGTTGTAGTTGAACCAGCAGCTGTCGACGCCCTGGAGGCCATGCAGCAAACAATCACACAGTTTGGCGATGATGTTTCCACAAGAAGTCTTATAGCTGTTCGTAGAATTTGGGACGAGACAGTTGCTAAGGCAGGAGGTTTTGTAAAGGATGATTTATCTCAACTTAGAGTGTCTGCAAAAAGAGAGGCAACTAACGCAATCAGAAAAGAACTAGCGGAAGAGTACCCGGAACTAAATAAAATCAATAAGGAATTCACTTTTTGGAATACAATTGACGACATTGTCAGCGAAACAATAAAGAGACAAAGCACACAAGCAGGTGGCTTAACTCCAAAAATAATGGGGGCCGCCGGAGTAGCTGGGGGGTTTGCACAAAGCGGAATAGGAATCGCTGTTTTAGCAGGGGCTTCGCTTAACTTATTAGCAAAACTTATAAAATCACCGGGGTGGAAAATGATTAAGGCAAAAAAAGTAGACCAGCTTGCGCAGGTCCTTGCTGAGGGTAATCAAGAAAAAGTTATTCAACTAATAAATAGATTATTGGTTGGCTGGGAAAATAGCACAGACGAGTAGTTTTGTTAAAAAGGCAACTTACTGTCTACAAAATTGCCAACTATAAATGCAACTATAACAACAATGATAAATAAAAAAAGTGTAATACCCAAGCTAAGTCCATGCACAAAAATAAAAGATAAGGCATTACCAAGTTTATCTGACCAAGTTTTATTAGACATATAGATTATTTAATTATTAAAAATTTACCAGTAGTTATGTAAAAGAAAATTCTCCTTAGAATCTCAAAAAATAGTAGCCCAAAAAATATAAAGGCAGTATTTTCAAGAATCACATCAGCGTAGCTTCTATTCAGCTTATAAACAGTAGTTATTTCATAATTACTTATCTGATACCTACTATTGTTTAACTCGATCATCTGATCTAAAGATATTTGACCAGCAACCAAAGATTCCATCCGGCACTTTTTCAACACTTTTTCATCGTTTAGCACATAAGGAACATCATTGAAATCGGTTGAGATATAAATATCTAAGTCGGAGACATAAAAAGATTTTTGAGTGCTATTACAGGTGACATAAGAGTTCTTCTGATCAATTACTTCATAAGGAGCAGAATCGTAAACCACCACAAATGCAATTAAAACAAATAAAGCTAAGGCAACAAAGTAGGCAACCTTAACTAATCTATACCACCATTTTTCTTTCAGAATATTTATATCCATATCTTAAATCTAACCCCGAACCATACCATAAGTCAATAATTATGTCAATAAACCTAGATAGAATAAAAAGAATGATAGCAGTAGGAGCAAATCCTGAGGTTGTTTTGTTTGACTTTATTGAGAAGACAGAAAGCGACTTAAATGAGATAAAAAATTTGTTTTTAGAGCTTAAAACCATAAAACAAGGAGAACAAGGACCGCAAGGAATTCAGGGGCCAAAAGGCGAAAAGGGGGATAAAGGAGATAGGGGTATTCCTGGGCTTCCCGGACAGCCTGGACCAAAAGGAGAAAGAGGCCCAGCAGGTCCACAAGGCAAGCAAGGAATACAAGGTGAAAAAGGAGAAAAAGGCGATCCAGGGAAAAATGGAAAAGCCCCCGAGTACGAATGGCAAGAAACTAGAGTCAGATTTAAACAACCTGATGGAGAGTGGGGACCATGGAAAGATTTAAGAGGTCCAATGGGTGAGCCCGGAAAAGGCTCTCCATCGGTTCAAGTTTTTAACGATGAATCAAAAATAACCACATCAACTCAAGAACTTCACTTTAATGGAGACGGAGTAGCAGTAAGACAACAAGGAGTAAGAACAATTGTGACAATAACAGGTGGTGGAAGTAACTATAATTTATCAGACAATGAAACCCCGACAGGAACTATCAACGGAGTAAATACAGACTTCACCTTAGCCAACGAACCAGTAGCCGGGACACTAAAATTATACAGAAATGGAATTAGACAAAAGATAGACGAGGATTTCACATTGTCCGGTAATATAATCACATTTATAATTGCCCCTCAAGTGGGCGAAATATTATTAGCTGACTATCAATATGCTTAAAAAAATTATACCAATCATTACATTACTGCTTTTAATCCCTAGCATTGCCTATGGAGCAACAGTAGCTTTTCCATTTCAAGGCGGTACAGGAATTGGAAGCGCCACTGCTGGAGATATTGGAAAGTGTTTAAAGGTTAGCAATAACTCTCCATTCACTTACTCTTTCGAATCTTGTGCTGGTAGTGTTGCCACAACAACATGGGAAGATATTAACGCCTCCTCAACTATTCAAATTTACTTTGATAGAGCTAACACTGCCTTTAACTGGGGAAACCATGCCTTAGCTGGATACCTTTTACAGGCCGACTGGGAGGCAACAACTACAGATGCTTTATTAGAGGGTGCTAGCAATCTATATTTCACTAACGCTAGGGTCGGCAATTACATTGATGCTTCTTCAACACTGCAAACAATTTTTTCTAGGGCTAATACATCGTTTAACTGGGGTGATCATGCTTTGGCAGGTTATTTATTGCAAGCTGATTGGGAAGCGACAACAACAGACTCTTTAGCGGAGGGAGTAAATAACCTATATTGGACCCAACAAAGATTTGATAACGCTTATAATGCGACTACCACCTTAAATGGCTTTAACCCTGCTTTGTATGTTCTTATAAGCTCATTCCAAGGGCTATGGGATACTGCTTTTAATTCCACCTCAACTTGGGCTCACTTTGCAAGCAACTTTAACTCTTTATTCTCGGGCAAAACAACCAGTGATTTAACAGAGGGTAGTAACTTATATTACACAGATGCCAGAGTGGGAAATTATATCAGCGGATCGTCAACACTTCAGACAACTTTTAATAATGCCAACACATCTTTTGGTTGGGGAGACCATTCTTTAGCTGGCTACTTTTTATCGTCAAATTTTAATAGCTCTTGGGATAGCAGATTTTTAGCGACTTCTACTCATCCGGGTAACTTTGTCTTTGATGGCAATGTGACATCAACAGCAACAATCCACGCTTCAGAATACTGCTTATTAAATGACTGTATAACTTCTTGGCCAACCGGGGGCAGTGGAGGGAATCCATTTAATCAATGGGTAGACACAACGAACACACCGGAATTCTTTGGATTAACCATGAATACAAACAGCTCTTTTGCTACCACTACTATTGGAGATACTAATAATTATATTACTTTTGGCCGTACCACTTATACAGGCGGACTCGGGGTTTTGGATTTTCCAACCATCGAATTTACTAGCACCGGAAACCCATTATCTGAAGGTATTGGAGGTGTTGTTGATGGGTTTGGTATTTTTGGAACGGATGCAGACAATCCAACACTTGCTTTTTTCCCGGGAGATTTTGCAGATTCAGGGGACATTGCTTTAATGCAATATGCGTCGGGCACAGGCACTTTTATTGTTAATGATTCTAGCTCGAGCGGAAATTTATTGTTTGGTACAGTTGGGAGTATTTTTGCCTCAAATTCATTTCTTATTGGAACCACTACAACATCCACCCCATACGGGTTATTGGTTGAAAATAAAAACATCAGAAATCAAAGCACAAATAATTATGGTTTAGGTGATTATACTACCGCCTTTGAAACAGGGCTTATTACCGAGGTGCCTTTCTTTGGCACACAGCAGGTGGCAAATTACGCGGTCTCAACTAGCACAGACGATACGAATAACACAAGCACAGTTGGTATTATCGGAGCCGGTAAATCAGGCGGTGTCTATGGTCTAGGCCGACAAGTTGGCGCGGCTGGTGTTTTAGAGGACGCCTATATAACGGTTGGAATTCTAGGTAATAAATTAAATGATCGCACTCGAGTTGGAGTTTATGGTCTTTCGCCATCAGCTACATCAACCGGGACCAATGTTGGCGTTAGAGGCCAAGCAAGTAGTGGATTATTAAACTACGGATTATTTGGTTTAGCCACCGGTAACACTGGCACAAAGTATGGGGTGTTTGCTTCAACTACTGGCACAGGGATAAACTATGCCGGATACTTTGGCGGTGATGTATTCGTTACCAATGGAGGTGTTACATCAACGGAATCAATCCACTCACCGGAATTTTGCCTTGCCGGAAATTGTATCACTTCTTGGGGGGTTTCTTCTCCATGGACTTCTTATGCTAACGGAATTTATTATAACGGCGGGACAGTAGCGATTGGCACCACTACACCAGACACAAGTGCTGGATTAGTTGTCGCTTCAACTACTGCGCAGGTTGGAATTCAAAGCATCGGAACTAATTTTGGTGGCTTTTTCCAAGGTGGTACATACGGAGTCTTTGCTATCGGAAATGATATTGGGTTAGTTGCTTCTTCTACTGCTGGAGTGGCTGGTAAGGGTAGTATCTATGGAGTTTCAGGAACACTTAATGATGACAGCGGAGCAGTTGGTTATCTTGGCTTGCATCGTTACACTAATCAGGGTCTATATGGCACAGGTGGAGTCTATGGAGAAGTTGATAACGCTACCACCACCGGAGTCAATATCGGGTTGGTCGGATATGCTGATGGTGGTCTATATAATTATGCAGGATACTTCGCTGGAGGAGATGTCTTTGTTAATGACAATTTGGGAATTGGTACATCAACCCCATTTAGCAAATTATCAGTTATTGGAGATATTTATTCAGAGGCAAACAGAAATATTGGTGACTTTAATTTTTCAACAATTGGAAGAACCAACGCCTTAGTTGAAAACCTTTTTGATCCGGGGAGCGGTGAAAATTGGTATATCGGATCATATATTTCCGCGACATCCACCGAATACGATCAAGCATCCACCACTATTGGGATTTATGGCAATGGGCAGACAGCTGGCATTATAGGGTATGGCCACAATGTTGGATTGATTGGAGCTGGCCAAGAGCAAGGAGGTTTATTTGTGTGTACTGACCCAGATTGCTACGCAGTTAATGCTCAAGGTAATTTAGGGGTTTCCGGAAATTCTTTGGTAATCGGAAATTCTACCACCACAGGGCTAACTGCTCTAGGCGCTAGCTTATTTGACATCGGATCATTTACCGTTGGAACTGTTGAGGATGGCGTGGCCAGCACCACCAAGCCAAGCATTGAATTTAGTGTTTTGGATTTACCAGCCTTGGCTGGATTTGGTGTGCAGGTACCATTGATCAATGCCAAGGTTTGCGCTGATCCTTTGGGATTTTGTATTACTAATGGTTTGGGCGCTTTAAATGCCGTGTTTATTGCCGAGGACACAAGCCTTGAAGAAAACAACCCCACACTGTCTTTTGCTAATTATGACGGATCTGATGTTGGAACCCTTGAATATAATACCTCAAGCGATAAATTTATATTTTTTGAAGTTACTCAAGTTGATTTTCAGTCTCCATTGTTAATCGCCACATCTTCACCATGGTTAGTATTTACTGAAACAGGTGGCAATAATGCGGCCGTTCAATATGTAGAGGGTAGCGATTTCTTGAGTTTCGTTAACGCTTCTACCTATTTATTTGATAACTATATTACAGTAGGTGGGTCTTCTGCTACTTCAACCTTTGCTGGTAATGTCTCTATCGCAAACGGAAAGAATTTACAAGTATCAAATATCTTTGCCTATAGCCCCTTAAATATCTGGTCAAACACTATTTTTAATGGCAACTCAACAACCACAGGGTCACTGCATACAAATGAGTTATTTGTGGGTGGAAACAAAGTAAACCTTGCTAGTTTCTTCTATGCTTCTTCTTCTGACTTGTTGATTGGATCAAACACTAGCAACGCAGTCGTTGCCACTACAACAATTCCGGCTAATATAATTGGCACAAATGGAGCAATTAAAGTCACTGGTTATTTCACAACTCCATCGTCCGTTGGAAATAACAACTGTACTTACACTTTTTCAGTTCAGTATGGCGGACAGTTGTTAGCCAGTGGAATGACAATTAACTACTCAACATCTCAAAGAGGAGGCTCTGGTACTTTTACATCTTATATTTACGGCAATAACTCAGCTTCTTCTCAGCATGGAGCAGTTAATTTCCAAACTTCTTATCCTACGGCTGTCGTTAATACTCCTGGCACTGTCTCTAATAGTTCAAGAATTATAGGAACAACAAATTCAAGTATTGATCAAAGTTTTGGAGTTAGGGTCACAACCGCCAATGTCACTGGTTGCACACTAACAAATCAAAGCTGGATAATTGAAAAAATTAACTAAATAATAATTCCTTAATTTAATAATTTATGGAGGAAGAAAAAACAAAAGAAATTATAGAGGTTGTTAAAGCAACAATCGTTCAAACAGTCAACGGCAAAATTGATAACCTAGCTAAGAAAATTGACGACCACATAGAAAAAGACGACCTATGGAAAAAAACTGCTGACTTAAAGCTAGACAAAATTCAACCAGTCTCAGATGGCTTTTGGGCTATTAAGTTAGTTGGAGGAATTGTCGGAGGTACTTCAAAATTTCTTTTAGCATCAGCAGCTATTATTGGAATTACAATTGCTTTAATAAAATTCGCAGTTAATCAATAGTTTGTGTTCTTTAAAATTAGTGAGTCACTGGCTCAATATTTAACAATGTTGAGATCTTTTCCTTTTGGCCCTGCATCAAGTGCTGGGCCAGTGGCTCACTAAAACCAAGGGAGGGCTAAAAATGAAAGACAGGCTAATCATTTATGCCTCACTTCTTGGAATCATCGCTCTTTTATATGTTTTGCTCGTCTGCAAACGCATGTATGAGCTGTATAGGAGAATTGAGCATGGGCTTGCGAGAAATGGCCGTAAGGCAAAAAATGCGTCGTGGTAGTGGCCACTTCGTGGAGGCATGGGAAATGAAAACGAGAGAGGATCTTCGCAAACTTGAACAGGCAGTCATCGAATTCGAGACCGAGCCGTGTGACTACACGCTCGATCACAAAAACACGCTTTACATTGCGTGCTGTCAGGACCATGGTCGGATCGTCGCTGATCTCACCGTCGCCCACGCAACAAAGGTGGCACGCAATCGTTTACAGGCGCAGGTAAGCTGAATCATCGGGCTTTCCCTGTCTGAAAGCCCACTTTTTTACCAAATATGATAAAACACAAAATATTATTTTTAACGCACCATGTCGATGACAAGATCGATGTTATTAAGCAAGGAGTTAATGACACGATTAAAAGTTTCAAAAATGCCAGCAATCAAGAAATTGAAATTGAGGCCAACTATTATGATGTTAGCGGATATCCATTATTGGGGGAGAGTATAACTATGGTCACCGGATCAGATAACCAGTCATACAATGTGATCGCGGTGATGAGGGCTCAATTGTCAGGACTTGGCAGAATAGTTGAGGCAGAATTAGAAAAAAACTTTGATTTAGTTGTTTTACTTTTTAAACCGGATAATGTCACTCCAAAAAGTGGGGCGGCACTGCATAACGCTCAATATGTTGATGGCTTCACCACCATTCAAATTCCAGTATTCCCACAGCACGAAAGGTATGCCATGTGGGTTACTTTGGCCCATGAGATATTGCACGGCTGGTATCACATTATAAACGAGCGTGGAGGCCTAAAATTGATTGATGATGTACATCAACACACTACTTTTGATGATCCGCGCTATTTAGCCAACTACCAGCATATAATGGACAATTTAAAGCCTTATTATTATTTACTTCAAGAACCTATGAGCACGCAACCAAATACGGATCTCAACAAGCTGAATCCGGCTTTTAGGCCACTGGCCGAGGAGTTGATTCGCCGGGGAAAGATTGGATCGTGGAGAGCATTTATTACCGAGGGCTGGCGAAGTAATGAGCGACAAAATTATTTGTATGCGCAGGGCAGATATGCGCCATATAATAAAATGCCGATTGTTACTTATGTTAAGGCAGGGGAGTCAGACCATAATTTTGGACTAGCGGTTGATGTTGCATTTAAAAATTCTCTTGGCCGGGTTTCGTACGATCCCAATTTATACTTACAACTAGCACCGATTGCCAAACAAATTGGTTTAAGCTGGGGAGGGGATTGGAAAGATTTTATCGACATGCCTCACTTCTTTATCACCGCTAAACAAGCACAAGAATTAACCGGGCAAAATATCAAGCTACTACCTTACGAGGGTAAATATCTTTTAGTCACTGATGATCTTGGTAAGGTTTATAAGATAGAAAAAAACAAGCCGGTGTTTAAAGATTCAAATAAACAACCTGATAAACATATTCCTTTGGTTGATGCCATGATTGATGAGCTTAAAAAATTGGATTTAGTAATCGGAGTGGATGAAAAAAACTTTGAGATATTAGATGGGCCAAGGCTCGAGCCTTATGAGGGTAAATATCTGATGAGAGTAAAAAGCAAAGGGGAATTCTACAAGGTATCGAAAAACAAAAAGATTTTTCTAGATTCAGAAAAACAGGCAGATAGGCATATTCCGTTAGTAGACGAGGCGATTATTACTTTAAAAAATCTTGGTCTATTGGTCGGGACCACGAAAAATAAATTTAATGAATTAACAAATAAATAATTATGTTAGATATTATACAGTTGGAAAATTTGGCCCCTATGGCCATTGTGCTTGTACCTTTAGTGACCGGTATTGTTGAGGTGATCAAGAGAGCCACTGCCGTTGAGTCAAGATGGTTGCCGTTAATTTCGGTAGCCGTTGGAGCCGGTGTTGGTTTATTGATCGTAGGTCTTTCTGTTTATGGCGCCGTTGTTGGTGTTGTAATGGGATTAGCCGCGACTGGTCTTTGGGAGTTTGGAAGCAAGGCATCTAAATAAATTGCGTCCACAGTTTAATAAAAACCCCTTTACTTTAAGGGGTTTTTAAATTGTTGACACACAAAAAGCCAACATGGTATAATTTTATTATCTTTCAAAAATTTTCCCATTTCGTAGATGGGGCGCAGGTCATTAAGAGTCACAAATGACCATCGAGCGTGGCCGCTTCGCCAAGCCTTAGGGTTTGCGGGGTGCTACGAACACTCGCCGCAAGCTGTGAATAACAGAATACCGGCGAGGCGTCTGCGCTTGGTGGTTTTTGTTTAAGCGATTTTCACAGTAGTTACTGATGAAAAATAAAGGCTCGATCGCAATAACTTTAAGCGTTGTCCACCAACTTTGTCACTGACAATATGACATAAATTTTATGCCATATAGAAATGCTAAAAGCGGTCGCTATACTAGCGAACGATATGCAAAAAGTCATCCTAGCACGACAGTTAAAGAAACTGATCGTAAGTGCAAAAGATGATCTATTTGCCAAATGTACCTTACCGGAAACCATTTCCGATAATCACAAAAGCCACCTACTAGGTGACTTCGTGAAATACTGCTGATCACAGTATTGGAATATTTGTTCAGAGAAACCCTGCTTTAAAAAGTGGGGTTTTTCTTATTTAAACTGTACAATTTAAATTATACAATTTAGGCTATAAGAGTACAATAGCCTGATAGAATTGTCAACTGTTAACAACTTTTACTATTGACAAAAATTTCCAATAGGTATAAGTTATGATGTTCAACATAGCGCGCCACGATCAAGGGCGGAGTAATCCGTCGGTACGCTGGGACATCTTTTTGTTGTGAAAAACTATAAATGTTACAATAAGGAGTGCCCCCGTTTACTTGATCGTGGCGGGGGCTTTTTAATTACTAAAATAATATTATGATTTTAAGCAAAAGATATCCGTTTGGAGGAAAACCGAGTCAGCAGTGGATTGGTTTGTCAACAGACAAAAGAACCGATATACACGGCTGGAGAATTGGTTTTGTGCCTAGAGATACATATCCGCAACCAGGAGAGCCTATAATCGTTCCTATGGGGCAAATTAAGGCTTTTATGGATGATATAGGAATAGACATAGCAGAGTATATAGACAAGAAAAACAAGAAAGAATCTTTGAGATTAAAGGTGGCCAAAATGATAGCCGGAAGTGAAATTAAACAAGAAGAAGCAGGGGAAAGTCTTGACATAAGTTTAGAAGTGCGCTAATATGAATATATCAGAAGCGTCGCACAATATATCTTGGCTAAACTTAGCGAAAATATCATTGTGGACAACTAAACTAAGCCAATGCAAAGGTTTATGAACGCTTCTGAGAGGAAGCGTTTTTTGATAACTCAAAAACGGAAAAGTCTTGCGAAGATTCACAACCACCGCAAGGTGGATTTTTTGTTAGAGGTAGTGGTTTTCCGCAAGACTTCCACTACTTCCAATAAGTAATTCACTAATTAAATGCCAAACTGGACAACCCAGTGAGGCAGAAAGGGACCAATAATATGGGACAAAATAAGAAAGCGATTTGCCCTATCTGTCACCAAGCAGAAGATCAGGACATAATCGATAATTTGGGGGTCTGCTTAAAATGCGACCACCTAGGAGGGGATCAATAATATGACAAATATTACACAGATCCAACAAACAATTGACACAGAATTAGCAAAAGAAAATGTGTTAAATGCCTTAGTAGCAACCACCTTTAAGGGGTTGAGCACTCAAAATTTAAGGCGAGCATTGATGGAAGGGATGATGAGAGGGTTTACTTTTCAAGACTTCTTAGAAAAAAACATCTATGCAATCCCATTTAAGGACGCTTACAGTCTAGTAACCTCAATCGACCACGCTAGAAAAATTGGACAGAAAAACGGAGTGGTTGGAAGTTCAGATCCAGTCTACGAAGAAAAAGACGGAAAAATTATCAAATGCACCATTACAGTAAAAAAGAAAGTCAAGGATTATGTCGGAGAGTTTACCGCAACAGTTTACTTTGACGAATATAACACTGGGAGAAGCCTTTGGGTAAACAAGCCAAGAACCATGATTGCTAAAGTTGCTGAAATGCACGCACTTAGAAAAGCCTGCCCTGAAGAATTATCTCAGTCATATGTTGAGGAAGAATACCAAAAGGAATCAGAAATTATCATTGACGCTGATCCAGTAACTTCTGAACTTAGACAAAAAATTGCTGATGCAAAAAGCATCAAGGATTTAAAGGACATCTACGAAGAAAATAAGGGCATCGGAAAGGAATTTACTAAACTGCTTACTGATAAAAAAAAGGAAATTCAAGACGCTGCTTGGGAGCCAAAAAAATGAAAATCCATAACATAGAACAACAAACTCCCGAATGGTTCGCCCTTAGACTAGAACATCCTTTAACTGCTAGTAATGCTCAAGCAATTGGCAATAACGGAAAAGGTCTTGAAACTCTATGCTGGGAAAAGCTATCTGAAAAATACTCGTCCGCTGATAAAGAAATTTACACTAATAAAGATTTAGAAAGAGGTGTTGAGTTAGAAGATCAAGCTAGGGAATTATACGAATTAGAAACAGGTAATGAAATTGAACAAGTAGGATTTATCACAAACGATAAAATCTCAAAAGTAGCTGGCTGTAGCCCTGACGGATTAGTAGGTAATGACGGGAACATTGAAATTAAATGTTTTGCTGACACTAAACATTTCAAAATGATTGTTGACTTCAAAAAAACAGGTGATTTCGAGGTTGAAAGTCAATATGTGTGGCAAGTACAAATGCAGATGCTAATAACTGGTAGAAAATGGACTGACTTTATAGCTTTTAATCCTAATTTCAAAGAATCTCTATTGATCAAAAGAATTACTCCTGATAAAGAAATGCAAAAGAAAATCAAAGAAGGCTTAAAAAAGGGAGAAATAATTATTAAAGAGATTGAGGAGGCAATCAAATAATATGGACAACACTCAAAAAAAGAGGTTGATGATCGTGGCGGAAAACATTTTAATCTGCCACCATCGCAAAGAGGAAAATAATAAATTCAATCGTCAGCTAGATCGCTTTATTCAAGAATTCCAACCTGAACTAAGAAGATTGATGGACGAGTTTATAGAAGCAACAGGTGAAACAAAGTTTATATCAAGTAGGGTTAGGGTTTATGCAGAAGTAGATGGCAAGCTGACAGTTAAAAAACCTATATTTGGTTAAACATATGAACAAAAACAAAAATAAAAATTTCAGAATATTGTTGACCATTACATCTTGTCTATTCTTTTGGCTGGTGGCTACTCATGTAGTAGCTACTCGCCCTCAGGTAGAGCCCTCCGGGGCCCAGCCACAACAGGCACAAAGCGTCGGCGATATGATTCGCTCTACGCCCCCGGAATCCGCGCTAAATCCTTGTTTATTAGAGGATGTAGTGTGCGATAACGAGCAAGTTCAAGAATATATCATATCAATCAATAATGGACGAGTAAGCGACGATATATTATTAGATCTTGCTTGGTGTGAAAGTAGGTTTAATCCACTCGCTAAAGGCGATAATGGGGCATCAAGAGGACTTTGGCAGATACATAAACCAAGTCACCCTGATGTTTCAGATGAATGCGCTTTTAATATTAAATGTAGTACCGAGTGGACCATTGATCAGATTTTAAAAGGAAAACTACATCAATGGACTTGTGCGAAAATATAGAATCTAAAAAATAAAAAACAGTCTAAAATGAAAGGATACACGCCAATTAAAAATGGATTATTTACTAAGCAACATCTAGAAAGGCTTGGTGACTCATGGATTTTATTCGGAAAATACTTGTCTTTTACAAGAGCGCCGAAGTCAACCAGGGATCCTATTAAGCAAGAGGCGTGTGTTTTTGTTTACCCAAATGCGATCCAAAAACAACTTGACATAGACAAAGAAACATGGAAAAGCTATCACGCAAATCTTGAAAATCAGGGCTATATTTCGACCCAATTTTTGGCTAATTCAGACGCCATCGTGGTGTGTATAAAAAAAGCCCTATTATAATAATATTTTTATTAAATATTTTTATTTAAAAAAATAATATAAAAATATTTTTATAGCAAACCGGAAATAAAAAAAATAAAAATGCCAAAAACTCAAACAAAACCAATTATCACCAACGAGGCCATCCAAAGGCTTTATGGTGGTGTTGAATTAGATGAGGTTGGCATTTTAAAGCCGAGATGTTGTGATCACTGTGGCCATATCACAAAACCAAGAAAAGAAACATTAAGCCGAGGATTAGTTGATTCGCTAAAGGAAATGCACGCCGTCATTAAGCGCAAGGGCGTCAATGAATTCAGTTATGAGGGGGATGTTAAGTGGCCTTATAGCCGGATCGCCAATTTCCAAAAACTTCGATATCACGGATTGGCTCACCATGTTAAAAACAGAGACGGAAGTATAAAAGCTGGCTACTGGCTTATTACCAAGCTAGGAGCGTCATTTTTGAGGAATGAGAGGGGTGTAGCAAAAACAGTCTATGTCGAGGAAAACAGGATTATAGCTTACGGCGACGACACAGTGTTTATTTCAGACTTTTACAGCAAAGAGATTTATTCAGAGGATTATTGGCAAACAAATTTTTCTTTGCCGTTTGAGATTGATCCACCACAAAGGAGTTTATTCTAAATAATAAAACAATAAATTTATGTCATTACAACATTCAGTACTAAGAGAGCACATAATAAAACAAATAAGTAAAAAGCTAAAAATAGATGATATTTTAGTGACGCTTGATAACGAGGACGCCACAATCCACATTCTGGGTGCCGGGTTTATAAGTGATCATGGTAGGTCGGAAAATTACAATGTTTTAAATGATTTTTATTTAACAGGAGACCCGGTTAACGACCTACCAACAAAATTAACAGTCTTATTAAAATTGGCCGATTACTGTGTTAAAAAATTTGATTGTGATCGACCAAAGTGGTATTCAATGGCTAAAAGTGTAGCAAGTTATAAGGATGGTAATGATGACGAGAAAAATGAAGCAGACGGCCCATACTTAATAACCGAAAAACAAGAAGATATAAACATTGATTTAGTAGAAGCTAATGCAAAAATCGAAGTTTACAAAGAGATTATTAGTGGATCATCAATCACAATACAAAAATGAAACTTAATAAAAAATGGCGCCGGATTAACCCCTATATCTGCACTCGATGCGGAAAAAGACGATATTCGTTTAAATGGGGAAGATCAAAGGCTAGGGTATGCACTGTTTGCGAAAGATTAGTGGTCGATGAGCGCCAAAGGAAATTACCAATATGAAAACACCGAACTGGCTAAAAAATGCATACAAAGAGACCGATGTAAGTTGGTCAAAATCACAAGCAGGAATATATAAAATGCTTGGTGAGCTTGGAATATATCAAATAAGGTTTACCAATTTAAGAGACAGATTTGTTCTAGAGTTTTTAGTGGAGATTGAGAATGAGCAAAAGCCAAAAGGAGTTAGATTGGTTATGCCTATTAAATATGCAGGTGATGATGATAGAAAAAGAGATAAAGAGCTTAATATTATCCACCGAGTTTTATTCAATCACTTAAAAGCAAAGTTTGTTGCAATATCTACTGGCTTAACTGAATTTGAGCAAGAGTTTATGGCACACTTAATTATTACCGATAAAAATGGAAATTCAACCACTATGGGTGAGCATTTATTGCCTCAGTATAGGCAACAAATTGAAAGCGGAGAGAATAAAGAATTTAAACTTTTATCATAAATATGAAATATCTAAACCAAATGTCAGAAGCCGATTTACAAAAATCAATCCTTGACTGGCTTGCGTATCAAAAAGGCCAATACTGGAGACAAAACACTGGGGCCATGCCGGTTGAAAGTAATGGCAAAAAAAGATTTATCAGATTTGGCGTCAAGGGGGTTGCGGATATTTTAGGGATCAATGATAAGGGGCAATTTGTGGCAATAGAGGTTAAGAAAAAACCAAATAAGCCAAGCCAAGAGCAAGAGACTTTTATTCAGATGGTTAATTATTGGGGAGGAATCGGGATTGTGGCATATAGCTTGGATGATGTTATTAAGGCGTTTAGTAAATAAATATGTGGAAAATACTAAATAAAGAATTAACAGATGATCAAGTAGATTTTTGCTATATTGCCTTTGTACTTTTTATGGTTACTGCTATTTTCTATTTAATAATAATTAGCATTATAGACTTTAAAAGATTTGAAGCTGATGAAAAACAACTTGAATCAAATTTAGAGACTATGTCACAACACATCTATAACTAAATAAATATGAAACTACAAAAAAACAAGAGGGTAAAATCAAAAAAGGGAAAAGGCCAAATTTCTTTTAGAAAACTTTTAAAGCTGGCTTGGGGTAGTAAATACAAGGAACCATTTTTGGATCAGTTTAAGCAAGTGGAAGATAAAAAAACATCAACACAATATGATGCTTCAAGAAAATAAAATTAAAACAGTGTTGGAAAAACAATTTATCTATAAAGGATATAGGGCTTATATTTTAGCATTGCCAATGGGTCATCGTTGTGGGTATGTTGAAATTCCAATAAATAGCATTTTCTTTAACAAAAGGTATGATGAAAAATTGCCAATTCCTAAAAGTGTTTTAAATAACAAGGTAGTTGGCAAAAGAGGAGTAATGAGCCTTCTTGGCTTTGATGGAGAAACTATAACAATGGAAGTTTTATTTGATGTTCATGGGTCAATTACTTTTAGTGAAAGCAGTTTAATGGATAAAACAAATAGCTGGTTTATTGGATTTGATTGTGCTCACGCCGGAGATAGACCGGATCCAAGCATTACTAAAGCAATTTTTGCTGACATTGACCATGGTTTTGGTGAGATTAGAACTTTAGAATATGTTGAGCTTGAGTTAAAAAGTTTAATAGATCAAATAATTATTTTTGAAGCGGAATATAACCCAAGTTAATATGACTAGTGACTTAATACAAAAAATTCAGAAAGAGAATAGAGATGAACTAAGAAAAAAGTTTGGAGATTACAAACTGTCTTACACTATGTTGCACGAAATAGATAGTAATGGCGACGAGCACATTGGCAGTGCAATGCCTAAATTAGAATCCCACGAAGACACCCTTATAGCTAATACAGTAAAGCAGACTTTGGAGGAGGTGGAGAAATGGGCTGAAAGACAGAAAAAAAGAAACGAAGTAAAAGATGAGGATTATGTTGACCAGTTTAATGTTTGCAAAAAGATTAGCTATTGTGAAGCCCTAGAAGACCTACTCTCTAAACTCTCTAAATTAAAATAAGTATGAGTAAAAAAGGTGTTATTACAATAGGAAAGTGGTGCTTCAAATTTGGTATAGTACCAGACTACAACAGAATCAGAGGATATTTATTTCACTTTGGAATTTTTAAGGTTATCTCTCGACCACTAGAAGGAGAAGTAATTACAAAGAAAAATTATAAAGGTTTTTGGTTAAGGAAATACTTTGATTGGAAGGGGTTTGAAATTAAATTTTAATTAAAATAAGTATGAAAGAAAAAATAAAGTCTAAAACTGGAATTAAAGCTAAAACAGTATTTCAAGAATTTGCAGATTGGTTAGCTATTAACATAGAAGAAAGAGATGAAAAATTTGAGGTTACTGTTTCAGAGAGAGCTTTAGTAATAGTAAGAACTAAATTAAGAGAAATTGATAAATAATTAGTCCCCCTTAATACCTGTTTCTATGCGTGGCGGAAGTTAAGGTTTACCTTACGCAAGCAATAGCGGTGTCCGTCAGTGTTGCCGTGTAGGAACAGGGATTAAGAGAGATTAAATAAAATAATATATGAAAAAAGAAGAACTATTAGCCAGGAACGGCGAACTATTAAGCCAAATTGAAAATCTAAAGAAAGAGGATTTGAAAAACAGAAAGGAATTTGCTTTGGCTTTGGGTAAGTATAAAAAGAGTAGGCCAATACCAATTACCGGGAGAGCTTTTTTCTCTTTAGATGATGATCTAGAAGAGCTAAGTTGGGCGCAGATTTTTATTGAACTAGGTAAACTTTTGTCGGCACGGAATTTTTATGATTTTGAAGGCAATTTGTCTGAAATAGAATCTAGGCTTGAAGATATAGAAAAAAGGTAATGCCAAATAGTGCTTGCAAATAACAAAATAGTAGCGGTTGGCCTTTAAGTGCTCACCACACAAACAGCCTCCTTTCCTGCAACCGATCCGGCAAATAAATAAGGCGAATACCCGGATAATATAAAAAACAATGCTATTAGATGATATAGTAAAAATCCTTAATGATCATGAACTTTTGGTTATTAGGCGGAAAAAAGGCAGGGGACGACCTATCGTTTGTTTAGAAGACAAAAATGGAGACAGATATTATTTAAATCGGGTCCGAAGAGGAGTTATTTGGCAGTGGGAACTAGGCAAACACTGGAAAAATTTTAATAGATTTAATGAAAACAAAAATGACTAGAGTTTTAAGAGAAATAACGCCGGAGTGGGATGAGATTATTTCAGCGGTAGAAAAAAAAGAATTTGGAAGACTAGAGATTATATTTCAAGAGGGGCATCCTATCAGGTATGATATTACTCAGCAGGTGTTGTTAATAAAACGACTTGACAAAACAGAGGAGTAAGCCTAAAATATAATTAGATTTTTACAATCTACACAATGTTTTGTCCGAGTGAGAAGAACTCATAGGGCTACGAAACTATCTCAATATAATTTGGGGTTGCTTCGTAGCCCTTTTTTGTTTGCTTAGCAGGCAATAAATTTAGACTGGATTTATTGCCCGTTAATTAAATAAAGCTATGGATGTTGAGCAATTAACACTAAAACAGGAGCAATTTTGCCAGGCTTGGGTTGATCTGAAAGGAAATGGAACACAGGCCGCTCTTGAGGTATATGACATTGAAAATAAACAAGTTTTATTTGAGGGGCCACCTGAAAAGTATTTTGAAAAAGGGAAATTAGTTAACCAGGACCAAATTGATCACTGGTACAAACTAAAAGACAAAATAGAATCAGTGGCTTCATCAATAGCATCAGAAAACTTGAGGATCCCTGAGATACAACTCAGAATCGATGAGATCCTTGATGAAAGAGGATTTGAAGATAAAACAGTAAAAAGAGAGCATTTTAAGCTAATTGTTGACGCTGATGACAAAACTAAAAGGTTAGCTATTAGGGATTATTACGAACTTAAAGGCAAATTAGTTAAAAAATTGGATTTAACAACTAAAGGCTTGGCTATCAACTCTTTTAGGGAAATGACAACCGAGGAATTAGAGAAAATAGCTAACGGCGAAGACACAGCCACCCAAGAAGATGACTCAGAATCAACAACCAACAACTCAGACACAGAAAACCCAGGAGAAACCACAGCCGATCAAGAAGCAAATCAACCCGAAACAACTGGAAGCGAAGAAGGAACTAGCGATGAGGGAACTGGCCAGGAGAAACCTGCTGAACTTCAATAAATATGTTTACCCAAATTATAAAGTAAATTGGCACATTGAATTATTATGTCAGGCGCTTGATCTAGTAATAGAGGGCAAAATAAGGTTTTTAATCGTAGAAATGCCCCCTAGACACTCAAAGAGCTTGAATGTTTCCCAGCTTTTCCCTGCTTATGTCGTAGGTAGAAATAAAGACGATTCTGTTATTGTGGCGTCTTATTCAGGAGATTTAGCAACAGATCATGGTCGAGAGACTAGAAACCTGATTGCTACTCAAGAATATCAGAATATTTTTGACACAAAGTTAGCTGCCGACTCAAATGCTAAAGGCAAGTGGAACACCAATGGCAAAGGCGCTTATAACGCCGCTGGAGTTGGTGGATCCATTACCGGTAAAGGGGCTAAATACTTTGTTGTAGACGATCCATTTAAGGACCGCAAAGAAGCAGACAGCGAGCTAATCAGAGAAGAGCGTTGGAAATGGTTTAGGTCAGTGGCTAGAACTAGATTAACACCTGACGGCGGAATGGTTTTGATGCACACTCGTTGGCATGACGATGATCTAATTGGAAAAGTAACTAGGGAGGACGACTGGGTAGATTATTTTGACTTCCTAGAGGGGAAAAAAGCCAAATGGGTAAGGTTAACACTGCCAGCTATTGCTGAAAAAGATGAGAAATATAGAAAGCAAGGCGAGGCATTATGGCCGGGGCACTACAATTTAGACGAATTGATGAGCATTAAAAGCGATTTGGGATCTTACGAATGGTCAGCCCTATATCAACAAAACCCCTTAGATGAAGAGAGTCAGGAGTTTAAAAAACACTGGTTTAAAGAGGTTGAGATGTACGAGGTTGATAAATTTCAGACTAGAAGATTTATTACGATTGACACTGCTATATCTGAAAAAGCTATATCAGACAACACCGGAATAACAATCAATTATGTTAATCAGCAGAATTTTTGGCACCTTAAAGCATTTAAAATCAAAGTTAGCCCAACAGACTTGATCGAATTATTGTTTACGCTTTTTGATAGCGTGAGGCCTGAAAAAATCGGGATTGAAAAGACTATATATTTGCAAGCGATAAAACCATTTTTAGATGAAGAGATGAGACGGCGCAATAAGTTTTTACCCATAGTTGAGTTAGACCACCAGCAAACAGCCAAGGAACTGAGAATTAGAGGGCTAACTCCAAGATATGAAAACGGCAGTATTTTTCACATAAAAGGCGAGTGTAAAGACTTAGAAGAAGAGTTACTAAGATTTCCTAAGTCAGTGCACGACGATGTAATGGATAGCGCCGCTTATCAATCACAAATAGCAGAGCCTCCACTATATAACCCAGTGGATGAAATAAGGCTACAACAAGCAAGACAAATTAACCGACAATTTAGATAATATGCGAATTAAAAAATCAAAAATCATTGAAAAAGTAGTTGAACCTGACTTTTCCGAGGACACCGGAAAGCCGGAGCAAAGTGCTACTAATTGTATTCATCAATCATTATCAGAAACCAGCAACGGGCGCACTATGTGTAATCATTGCGGTTTAATAACTAAAGAATGAACAGAAATATATTTGGCCAAATTAGAAGCGAGATAAATGATTTTACAGATCAGGATATTGAAATTGTGCCTGGTTATAACTTTAACCAGTATGAAACGATCAAAAGATGTCATTTATATGTCAACTCAAAATTTGAAGACAATAGCGCTTATTATGGCCGACAAAGATTGTTTTTCAATATCGTAAATTTCCGTTGTGAAGTGGCAACGAGAATGTTAAATATTGATACTAAGCATTTAAGATTATGGCCAACTAATCCAATCTCTCACTATTCAACATTTTTCTTAGAAAAAGAGATTAAATACTGGATTAAAAAGAATGGGTTTAATAAGGTTTTAAACCAAATTGCTGAAAAGTTGCCTGAGTATGGCTCAGTAGTTTTAAGAAAGCTAAAAAAAGGCGCTAGGGTCCAGGATCTACGCCGAATGTTTAACGATCCAACTGTAGATTGCCTAGAAGACTCAAGATTCTTAACATTTTTGCACTACATGACCCCATCTCAGTTAAGAGAGAAAGTTAAAGAGGGCTGGGACGCTGATCAGGTAGAGGCAATTATCAAAAAAGCTGGACAAGGCACAGATGCGCCTGATTCTTACGAAAACGACGCTAGCACAAATGTTATTAGATCAACCCCTTATATCAAAGTTTATGAACGATTTGGCATGGTCCCTGAGGAGTGGTTGGAAAACAAAGAAGCTACAGAAGGATCAACTATGGTTAAAGCACTATTTATTGTTGCTGAGCCATTTTTAGTTGGAACTAAAGAGGGAAAAATTACATCAGAAGAGGGCTCTATTTTGTATAAATCAAAATGGTTTACAAAATACCCAGTTAAAGAATTCCACTATAAAAAGACTGAGGGTCGATGGTTGGGAGTTGGAGTAGTTGAAACCTTGTTTAACGCCCAGGAAAGAGTTAACGAATTAGCAAACCAAAAACGCATTGCTATGGAAATTTCCTCAATGCACTTATTCCAAACACAGGACCAAGTGATCATCCAAAATATTTTAAATGATGTACAAAATGGAGATGTTTTAAAAACTGGATCAAACGGATTAAATCCAGTCGCAACAGAAGAGCGAAATTTGTCAGCTTTTGCCAGTGAAGAGCAACGATATGATGTTTTGGCTGATAGACAAAGTTTTGCTAACGATTTGTTGTCAGGTGGCCAAATTCCGGCTAGTACGCCAGCAACTAATGCGGTTATTCAAAACAATAATGCTACTTCTGTTTTCTTGTTTAAGAGACAAAATGAGTCAATCGGGCTTTCGGAATTCTTTAATGAATTTGTTATTCCTCAAGCACTTAAAGACTTGTCAGCGGAGCATATCATGAGGTTTACCGGATCAGTTGATGAATTAGCCCAATTGGACAAAGAAATTATCAAAGTTGTTGCTAACGAAAAAATAATGGAAATGCTTTTGTCTGGTCAGGTAGTGACTGAGGAGGAAAAAGCCAAAGTGGTTAATCAAATAACAATGAAATTAAAAGCTCAGGGCGCTGCTAGGTATCTGAAAATGAAAGAAAACCTATATAAAGACACAGAATTTGAATTTGATTATATGGTGGACAACGAACAAGAAGATGTGGCAGTTATGGCTAATAACCTATTAACCCTAATGACTGCTATTACTCAGAACCCGCAAATATTATCTAATCCAATAGTGAAAAAACTGCTTTATAAGTACGCCGAGAAAATTGGCATTTCACCATCAGAATTAGAACTTGCTGACACTCAAAACACCGAACAACAGATGCAACAAATTCAGAATCTACAAGAAACCTTAAACAATGCACAAGCAGGTGGTGCCGAAACATTACAGGTGCCAGTCGGAGCCACTGGAGCAGAGGGAGCTAGAGTATGAAGATAAATAACGAAAAATTGGCAATTATTAAGCAAAAGTTTATTTCAGATCCTGACTGGTCGATTATTGAAGAAATTTTAACCCAAAGAATACAAGAGTTAGACAGATTAAGCTCAATAGATACCAAAGGAAAAACAGCAGATGAAGTTTTTGCAGAAGTAAAAGGCAGACAAATAATAATTCACGAAGAAAGAATGTTTTTGGAGCAAATGGGGTTATTGAAGCCACGGACTGCGTCGCAGGCGCCTAGATTTAATTAACCGGCGTTTAGCCGTTTATAGGGCCGCTACCCTTTTATAGCGTTAATTAGGACAAAACCTATGTCAAATGAAAACTTCGAGGACCAAGATCTCGATCAAGACTTGGACAACGAGGACTTGGATGCTGATTTAAATAGCGACCAAGACCCTCAAAACCCAGATAATCAACAGATTGACTGGGAAGCCAAAGCTAAGCAAGCCGAGGCTGATGCCAAAAAATATAAGTCTATTGCCTTGCGAAGAGGTGAAAAACTTAAAACTATTGGCAACTCTAACAAACCGGCAGAAAAGCCAGCAGGAACTTCCGATAAAGACTGGCGTGAGCGCATGGAGCTTAAAGTCATGGGGCATCAAGACGACGAGATTGATTTTCTTATGAGAAATGGTGGTAAAAAAGCCTTAGACGACCCGTTCGTCAAGCAAACCATTTCAAATATGCAGACTCAAAGAAAAGCGGAAATAGCCGCTGTCGACACTGATGCTAATAAATCTGACATTGAGCAAAAATACACCGCTGACCAGTTAAAAGGAATGTCTACTACTGAGCTTGAAAAAATCCTGCCAAAAGCCTAAGCACACTACAATTTGCCGTGCTGTAGGCTTTAACCTAAAAAAACAGTATGGCTTCAATCACTACAGGTTTAACCAACCTGATGTCGATCTACTACGACAAAGTTTTCTTGGATCGAGCCGAAGAAATGATGGTCTACGATGTAGGCGCTCAGAAAAAGGCTCATCCAACAAATAGTGGTAAGACTGTCTATTTCAATAGATTTTCTCCACTAGCTAAGGCAACAACCCCGTTGACCGAAGCAACCACCCCATCATCAGTTGACATGTCAACAACCATTGTGTCAGCAACCATTTCAGAATACGGAACTTACACAAAGGCTGGCAGCTTGTTCAGCATGACTTCTATTGACGAGAATTTGAAAGAACACACAGAAGTGATGGGACAAAACGCCGGAGAAACTTTGGACACCTTGATTGCTGCTGAGTTATCAGCAAACGCAACCGAGCAAAGAGCTAACGGCAAGGCCGCATTATCAGCAATTGCCACCTCAGACACCTTAGATGGCGCTGAGATCAGAAAAGCGGTTAAAACCTTGAAGAAAAACAAGGCTAAAAAATTCGAAAATGGATTGTTCAAAGGTATTGTGCCCGTATCGTCTGAGTATGACTTACGCGGCGATAGCGAATGGCTTGATGCTCATCGCTATGTTACCCCTGAAAACATTAAGAATGGCCAATTGGGTAAACTACACGGCGTTGAGTTTTACGAAACCAACAACGAAGTAGTACAGACAGATGCAGGTGCATCAAACGCAGAGGTTTATTCTACTTTCATCTTCGGTAAGAATGCTTACGGAACATTGAGATTAGAAGGTCAGCCTGAAAAGAGAATTTATGTAAAGCAACCAGGCGCTCAAGACACCTCAAACCCAATCGACATGTACTCAACTGTTGGATGGAAATCTGCTTTCGTAGCTAAAATTTTAAACTCAAATTGGGTAATTGAAATTTTGGCTGGTTCTCAAGGTGATTAAGTAATTAACCTTGCTTGAGACCACTTGGGCGGGCCCGCACTCCAAACCCGCCTAAGTAGGAGTGCTCTCAAGCACTAACACAAAACAATTATGCTTTTAGCAGAATATGAGAAGCACATTAAAAATACTATAGACAGTAATTTAAGAGTGGTACCACATCCACACAATGACGATATGGCAGGAATTTATTGGAAAAATGCCTATATTTGCGCTATTCCGTCAGTTAAAATCTTTCCTGATATAAAGCCTGAATACCAAGATAAATTTGGTCATCGTCATCGTACTATTCCGGAGGCAGAATCAAAAATCAAAAGTTTTATGTTTAGACTGAATAACGAAGAGGGTTTTTACGAACTAATGACTACACCAGTCGACGAACTGTAATGAAAGTTTTATTCCAAAACAGGCCAAAAGATTTATGGATAGGCGGGGATATGATCCAGTTAGAGAAGACTATGGAGGCGTTAGCCAAAAAAGGAATAGAGGTTGAGTTTAATGATCAGGGAATTTATACGCCAGCTCTAAGGTATAGGAGCTTTGACATCATCCACTTGTTTAACTTCTCGATGCAATGGACTAGGTCTCAATTATATATTGCCAGGATGCATAAAAAACCAGTGGTATGCTCTATGATTTACCATGAATCAGATCAATTTGTGCCTTATAAGCATCAACAAATAATGATTGATCATATTGACTCGGCAATATTCTTAGCGCCAACAGAACTAGAGAGGGTAAAGCGACACCTAAAAATCAAAGATGAGATTGTAAGCTATATCCCAAATGGAATAGATAAAATGTTTTTTAAAAAAGTGCAAAGAAGTGTTGACATACCTAGATTTGCCTTAACAGTTGGAAGAATTGAGCCTCACAAGGGCCAATTACATGTGGCCCAAGCATGTAAAGAGCTAGGAATTACCTATATCTGTATTGGTGAGCGCTCAGATCAAGACTATGCGAGATTATGTGAAAAGGCAGGAGCTTTTATAGAAAAACCAAAGACGCCTGAGCAGTTAATTAAGTTTTATGCTCAATGTGCAGTCTATGTTTTGGCGAGTAGAGCGGAGGTTATGCCATTAACTGTCATGGAGGCTGGGGCCCAAGGAAAAAATATTGTTTTAACTGACCATTGTGAATATGACTTTCCAAATACTGTTTCATGCGAATACGGGAATAAAGAAAGTATTAAAAAATCGATCCAAGAAGCATTGAAAAAGCCATATAATCAAGTCCTTGAGGATCAGTTAAGAGAAATGACTTGGGACAAAGTAGCTGACCAACTAATAAATATTTATAAAAAGTTAGTATGAGATTTTCAATTGTGATGCCAACAATGGGCGAGAGACCTGAGATGATCGCCGAATCAATAGAAAGTGTTTTAAATCAAAGTTTTCCGGACTTTGAGTTGATAATTGTAAATGGTGGCCACGACATTGAAATTCCAAAAGATAAAAGAATTAAAGTTATCAGACAAACAGGTAAGGGATTAGGGCAGGCATTAAACCAAGGTTTTCAAGAAGCAAAAGGAGAGATATTAAACGAATCAAATGATGATGATTTGATGGCCGAAAAAGCACTTGAAATAGTTGATAAAGAAATAGGAGATTTTAAGTGGCTTTACGGAAATATTAAATACGGAGCTGATATATATGGAAGAAGCTGGGACTATGAGGGTTTAAAAAGACATAATTATGTGCCACAACCAGCGGTTTATTTTACAAAGGAAGTTTACAAAGAAATGGGGCCATGGGAAGAGCAATTTGAGTTGGCGGCCGACTATGAATATTGGTTGAGATTAGGCAGTAAACACGAACCTAAATATATAAAGAATGTTTTAGCCCATTACACAGTACACGAAGGGCAAATCACCAAAACCCAAACAGCTAAGCAGTTGGCTCATGCCAATGAAGTAAAAAGAAAATATTTATGAAAGTTTTAGTTACCGGTGGCCGAGGTTTTATTGGCCGAAGATTTGTTAAAAGATTTGAGAGGTTAAATTATGAGGTTGTTGTCGTTGATTTAAAAGACGGCATTGATTTGAGAGATTATTGCAAGGAATCAGAAGAAGTTTTTGACTTGATCGTTCATTGCGCTGCTATCGTTGGCGGTAGAGCAACTATTAACGGGGAACCTTTAAGAGTAGCTACTGATTTATCAATTGATGCGGAATTATTTAACTGGGCATTAAGAACAGGGCAAAAGAAAATCGTTTACTTTTCTTCTTCTGCTGCCTATCCAGTTGAATATCAAACAGACGATAACTTCCAACTTTTACAGGAAGACATGATTGATTTTAAAACTATTAAGATGCCTGACATGACTTATGGTTGGGCTAAGCTGACAGGTGAATTTTTGGCACAGTTTGCAAGAGAGGCAGGAATTGAGGTTTATGTCTTTAGACCAACATCAGGTTATGACGAAGATCAAGACGATGATTATCCTTTCTCACAATTTATTAAAAGAGCAAAAAACAAAGAAAACCCATTTATCGTTTGGGGGGATGGCGAACAGACTAGAGACTTTATTCATGTTGATGACATTGTAGAGGGAGTTTTAACAGCAGTTCAAAAAGGAATACAGGGGCCAACTAATCTTTGTACTGGTAGACAAACAAGTTTTAACGATTTAGCAAGAATGGTAATGGCAGAAGCGGGATATGAGGCAGAAATTAAAAACTTAACAGATAAACCAGTTGGCGTCAGACATAGAGTAGGAAATCCTGATAATTTATTAAAGTTTTACGATCCAAAAATCACATTAAAAGAAGGAATTAAGCGTTGTTTCGAAAAGTAGTTATGATCAACAAGTCTCCAAAATTTAGCTTTATTGTTCAGAAGCAGATTTTTGCAGAGAATATTGCTGACGCTATTAAGAATGAAAAAAAAGGCAAGATAATCCACGCTTGGCAAGAGAAAACAGAAAATCAAGCCCATCAAGAATTAACACCGGCCTTTGGCTTTATGGTAAGTCCGGAAGAGGAGGAAGAAAATGAGTAGCCAAAAAAACGCTGAGGTAGGATTTTGGAAACAATTATATTACGAAAAGGGTGATTATGGTTTTAATGAAGTTAGAAAAAATGACTTGCACCTTAAAACTAAATACTTTCCCGGAATTTTTGACGAACAAGGCATAGGACTTGATTGCGGATGTGGCTTTAGATCAGTGTTTGAACACTCAAAGCTAAGGGTTGTTGCCATTGATCCGTTACTTGAGGAATACAGAAAAATATCAAATGTCGAGAACACTGAGAATGTTAGCTATATTGAAGCGTCAGGAGAAGAATTACCCTTTGATGATGGTTATTTTGACTTTGTTTTCTGCGTCAATGTGATAGATCACACACCAAATCCAAAGAAGATGGCCGAGGAGCTAATGAGGGTACTTAAAAAAGGCGGAAAACTTTATTTTGAGGTGAATTTTGATGACGCTTTAAGCCCTGCTCATTATGGATTATGGAATCACCAAATAGTCAATGAAATGTTTAATGGGGTAAATAAAAATTTTGAGTATACAGAAAGAAATAATCAAGATAATCAATGGTTATACCACGCAATATATGAAAAAACCTAAAATCTTAATGATTTATACAGACTGGGCGAATAATGAATATCGAACGAAAAACAAGGCGTTTGGTGGAGTTTCTTATTACAGAATAGCTAAGCCAGCTCAATATCTTAAAGAATGGTATGACATTGATATTGTAGGCCCTGATATGAAAGATAAGTTTGGCTCAACAGTAGAAGAAATGTGGACTAAAGTATTTCTTACATACGATCTAGTTTGGACCAAGCAAATTGACAATGCACAAGCTGCCGCCGCTTTATTATTCTTTGCTGATTATTTTAAAAAGCCAGTTGTACTAGACATTGACGATAACTATTTTGAGGTTAAACCTGATCAACCGGGTTATCAGTACTACTACCCTGGATCACAAAAAAGAGCAATTTTTAGCTCAACAATATCTCTAGTTGATGCTCTAGCTGTTTCAACAATGCCACTAGGAGAATACTATAAAAACCATATTAAAAAAGTCCACAACATTGATAAAGAAATATTTGTTTTACCAAATTGTAACGATATTAAAGATTTTCCAAAGCCAAAGAAGAGAAAACAGACAGAAAAAATCACGATTGGGTATATGGGATCAATCACCCATAATGCAGATTTAAAATTAGTAATGCCAATTATAGACAAGCTGTTAACTGAGTTTCCTAATTTATTTTTTGAGGTTTTAGGCAGTGTAAATTCACAAAGTGCCGGGGAGGTATTCGAAGATTTAAATGAGAAAAATTTAGACAGAATTATTTTAAAAGCTGGAACGCCGTCATGGGATGGCTACCCTGAGTTGATAGCCAAGCAAGAATGGGATATAGGAATTGCGCCTTTAGTAGATGACGATTTTACCCGAGGAAAATCTCATATCAAATGGATGGAGTATGCGATGTACAAAATCCCTTGCGTAGCTTCAAAGGTTTACCCTTATTTTCAACCAATTGACGGAGTGGATGTAATAAACGGAAGTAATGGGCTAGTAGCTGATAATCTTCAAGACTGGTATTTAAAACTTAAAAATTTAATAGTCAATCCTGCCTTACGCCAGGAGATGGGCGATACTGCCTATGAGTATGTAAAAAACAATTGGCAATATAGCCAACATGCTCACAAATGGAAAGAGGCAATTGATAAAATCCTAAAAAAATGAAATTTTCTGACACATCAAATAAAAATGGAATAATCCAACAATGCGAGCGAACTTGCAGGCTTGGAGATAGTGGAATTTCCGGAAATTCCAAGCTACTTAAATGGTTTACTTCTATGATCAATGAAGCTGGTCACGAGGTTTGGGCTTTAATTATGAAATCTTGTGGTGGTTGGCAATACTTAGACTCTAATAGCGACAGCGATGATGTTCAGGTAGCTAAAAATATCACCTCAGGAACTGCTAAATATGCCATCGCAGCTAATGAGCTAACTATTAGACAAGTGGCTGTTCAATATGAATCAGGTGGGCCTTTAAAAGATTTAATCCCTATTACTCCTGAAAGATTTGAGTCAGAAATTGGTATTTCTGCTCAACAAGCGGCTAATCAAACAGGAAAGCCAACTCACTATATTTTATATGCAAATTACATTCAGCTTTTCCCTTGCCCGGACTACACACTAAACGCAGGTTTAAATGTTTGGGTCGACTTAGCACAGCATGATTTTGTTGACACTGACACAACAGCAGAACCAGGATTTGCTTCTCCTTTTCACGGCACTTTGTATCGCAGATCTTCTTTAGAATATCTGAGCGTTAATGAGCCTGACAGTAAAACAATTCCTATTTTAGTCGGCAAAATCAACCAAGATAATTTAAATATAGAAAACCATTATGCAGACAGATTCAAACAAGAAGAGCCAAAACTTTGGACCAGACGCGTTAACTGGCGTTGATCAAGAAGTTTTAGGAAAAGAAATAAGAGCCTGGCTCGATGCAAGAGCTGAACTTGATAAAAAACATGGCTTTAGTTTGGAGCCGAGAGTAGTGGTAGACGAAAGTCAAACAAATATAAAAATTGTATTCGATATTATAAAACACAATGGCTAAAATTCCATTCACAATTGATAGTATTTGGGGAGGCATGGGGCAGTCAGATAACTTTTTTGACAAAGGTCAGTATTTAGCGTCTGTAGGTATTGATCCCGACATGCCTAAAAATGACAACTCAAAAAAACCTTGTGGCTTTATCAGGCCAACTGCTATGGAAAAATTTAGTGGAACTGATTTAACTGGTATCCCTTTATGGATTGTCACAAGCCCTAAAGGTGAAGTTGCTTATGTTTACACCTCAAATGGCCGAGTTCATGTTGTTACCTCATCAGAAGCCATGGGAACAGCTTTAAATTCAGGCAATGCCTTATCTAGCTCATCAGGAAACGGCGCAGAATATTATGATAACAAAATTTTATTTGCAAAAAACACTGATATTGCTTCTTACGGGCCACTAGACGGCAGCCCTGCTCTTGATGAAGATTATTGGACTAGCGCACTTGGAAAAACAGCTTTATCAAATAAAACCTATCCGTCTATTAACGGCGTACAAATGCCAAATCACGCAATGCTTAGATCGGTTGATAGCGCTCAGTTATTTATTTGCGATGTGGTTGATAATAAAGGCGCTTTACATGTCATCGAAACATTAAAAACTACTGTTGAGGGAGACACTGATGATGGATCAGCTTATAATGTTGTGCAATTTGAATATGGCTACTGGCCAACTTGTTTAGCTCAAAGAAACAACGAAATTATAGTTGGCTTAATTGAAGGCTCAAGCACTGCTGTTAGACAAAAGCCTTTTGCTTTATCAATTTGGAGTCCAACTGAAACAGCATTTACTACTTTAGCTCAACATGAATTCCCTGATCCTATTGTATCAGCCATTGTTAACGCCAATGGTAACATTTATGTTTTCTCAGGCTTTGCATCAGGAGGATGTAGAATTTCTCTTTTGCTTTCAAATTACACACTTCAAGAAGTTGCATTTTACGAAGATATTTACCCACCACTAGCCGGAGCGGCCGAGCACATTTTAAGCAGAGTGCTATTTGGTTCTGCTATCACTCTAGGAGGCGTAAATTACGGCGTAGCATTCGCTTTAGGGTCAAAGAAGAGACTATTTAGCGGTCAAGGTATTCATGGCGTTTTAAAGTCAACTGCTGGCTCTACAAGCCCAATGGTAACTTGCCTTAAATACTTTAAACAAGATGCTAATTTCCTACTAAGGCCTATTATTGGTTGGAAAAATAACACTGATTATGGCCTTGATAAATTATCAACCACTTACGGAACTTCAATTTTTTACTCCAAGAAGTTTATTTTAGGTGGCCCATTCTCTATAGAACCTTTCTTTGTGCCATTACAGCAAGCAATTGGCGCTAATATGTCGATTGAAATTATCGCTCACTATGACGACGACGAAAGTTTAAACACTTCTCTAATTACGATAAACAACACTACACATCCAGGAGTAAAGAATATTAGGGTTGATTCAGCGGAGAAGATGCACGGCATGCAAAGCGTATTTTTTGAATTTAAAATCACCGGAACAGCTTTATCGGTTATTGGTTTACCCGTGTCCGGGGTGTTTAATATGAAAAATAAAGAAACCGAATAATGGGTCAATACGAAGATTTACCACTACCAGAGCAGCCATACTCAAATACTAACCTACAGTATGACGGCGTTGATACTGTTTTAAAGAACGGCGCTTTAAAGACTGAAAATTATGTAAAGGGTAAAAGTGGAGTCTCTATTGAAAACGGAAAATTAGAAGCTCAATCAGCTATTATTGCAGGCACTATTGAAGCCTCAGACGGAATAATCGGTGGTTGGAGATTAACCACTAATGGAATTGCCTCAGATGCTACCGAGGACACTTCAAAGATCTTTTTAGATAGGACTAATTCAAGAATTAGAGTAGGAGTTTTGGCAGGTAATCACATTTTAATTGACGGGGCTAATATCAGAATTAGAAGCTCAAACTATTCTGCCGGTGTTTCAGGATTTAATATCGAGCCTGATTTTATCGAAGCACAAAATCTTAGAGCAAGAGGAGTTTTGCAGTCAGCTGTTTTTCAAAAAGATATTATCTCAGCTGTAGGTGGACAGCTAATGGTTGTTGAGTCAGATATTTTAGATGAGGACATGACTGCCAATGATAACTCAACCTTAACAATTAAAGGAGATACAGCTTTTGCAGTTAATGACATTTTAAGAATAAAAGACGGGGTTAACGATGAGTGGTTTAGGGTCACAGATATTTCTAATGCGCCTACATATACAGTTACTCGGGACTTGGCTGATGACTATGCATCAAATAATAATCCTACTTGGACTAAGGGTCAGGCAATTGTTAAGCAAGGTGTTTCTGATGGGGCTTCCACTTATTCAGGTGGTTGGCTTGAATTGATTGGAGCAGGAGCTAACGCCCCATATTATAGCGTTAAGATCAGATCAGGGGTTGCCTATAACGCAATTACTGAAATCGGTAGATTGGGTAATTTAAATGGTATTCATGGCATAACAGGGGACTCTTTTGGAATTGCAATTGGCGATAAGTCAACCGGAAAATATTTAACTTATGACGAACAATCAGGTGAGTTAATAGTTAACGATTCAGCTATTTTAGGACAGCTTATTTATGGCGACGGATCCGATGGCAATGTGACAATCTCAAGCAATACAGGTCTTACTCGGGACATGTACTATAACAATTTAACCATAGAAACTGGAATTACTTTAACAACAAATGGTTATCGAGTTTTTGTAAAAAATGTTTTAGATCTTCAAGGTACTGGGAAAATTGGTTGGCCAGGTAACGCAGGCACTAATGGCGGTCCAGGTGGAAATGGAGATTATTTAAGCGGAGTTGATGCAGTAGGTGGCACTGGTGGAAATGGCGGAGCTGCTTTGTCTAGTGGTTATTTATCAGGATCAGTCGCTGGGAAAAATGGCACTGCCGGAAGTGCTGGAGGAAGAAATGGCGCTGGATCTTTAGGTTCATCTGCTGGCGCTAATGGTAATAACGGCACAACAAGATCTTTAGGCAAAAATGGAGTTGCTGGAGTTGCTGGAGGACAGGGAACATCTTACACATCTTCAGCTGGTACCCCAGGAGCAGGCGGTGGTGGTGGAACTGAAGGGACTGCCGCTGGAATACAACCCCACAATGGCATTTTATCTATTCGTATGATTGACGAAAGTGTTATTGGGTCTCCTGCTGCTTATACTGCTAACGCTGGCCCAGGTGGATCGTCAGGTGGAACAGGTGGCGCTGCATCATCAGGAGCAACTAACGCTGCTGGCGGAGGCGGAGGCGCTGGTGGTAGTGGATCATCCGCTGCTATTGGTTATGTCGCCGCAAGAAGAATTACTGGTACGGGCATGATTGATTTTAGAGGAGGCAACGGGGGAAATGGTGGAGCAGGAGGAGATGCTGATATTCAAGGAAACCAAAATGCCGGTGGTGGTGGCGGTGGAGCAGGTGGATCAGGCGGCACTGGTGGCTTCTTAACTCTAGTTTATAGCTTAAAAGAAAGCACTGTTTCCGTTTCTGTTGCCGGTGGAGTAGGTGGAGCAGGTGGATTAGGCGGAAGAAATGTTAATGGCCTAACTTATGGAACAAGAGCTGCTAGCGGAAATAATGGAAACGACGGGAATGATGGAACATTATTAGAATTACAATGCTGATATGAAAAAATATTTAACTATTGAAAAATCAACAGGCAAAGTCGTCAGTTATTCTGATGGTCTTAATGTAGTTGATGAAGAAAAATTTGAGCAAAAAGAAGTAGAGTTGACACCGGAGCAATTCGAGAAGATAGATGGACCAAACGCAACTTTTTTTAAGGATAAAAACTTTGATTTTACACCTATTAGAACAGCAGTTATTGATAAAGAAGCGGTTAAACAAAAGCTAAGCGATAAAAATGTTTCAATAGATGAAAAAATAAATGAAATTTCTAAAATAATTGACTTACTATAAATATGGCATTAACACCAACAGGCTTAACTGCGTCAGAGGCTACAAATCTAAGCCAACAACAACAAGCCGCAATAAAAAATAACCAATCTAAACTTCAAGAGGGGCAACTCTTTTTGTTGAACATCGGAGAGGGAGGCGGACAACTTGCTCAATACTCAGGTGGAAAACTTAATGCCTTAGGTTTTCAAACTCCAACAGATTGGCAAGGAAAAAGAGTAGGTGATTGGCAGAACGAAGCATCTAGCCAAGCAATTAGTCAATTTGGGCTAAGTGATGTTATTGATTTGCGTGACGATAAAAATTACTTATGGCGTGATGTGGTTAGAGGATTAGAAAAAAATCAAATAAATGATATCAATCAATTTGGTCAACTGTTAAAACCATCTGTAGCTGGAGCGGAGCTTGGAAAAATTCCTCAAGCATCAGAAGAGTTAATGAATACTGCCGCCCAAAGACTAACCAGCCCTCAAACATCATCAGGGCAAAGTCCATTTTTTGGAATTCCTAGCAATGTAGCTAACCAATTTACCCATGTCGATCAAGCACAGATTTATAAAAATTTAATTGCTGAGGGAAAATCATCTCAAGAGGCATTAACTCAAGCTAAAAAATTTACTCAAAATCAGGCTTCCGGCGGAACTCCAATTAACAATGAATTAAAATCTAGGGTTGACACTACAAACGGCGATTTAATTGCTAATAAAGATTTTGTTAACGCTGTTTTTAAGGCATACCATGGCAGAGATGCAAACGCTAAAGAGCTTTTGCAGTTTTCAGGTAAAAAAGTATCAGATGTGAGAAATGCAATTATTGCTGGATCGCCATTAAATAAAAATTTAAGTGTTAATGTACCTGATACTGTTGAGGCTTCAAAAATTGGTCAGTCAGGTGGCGATATTAACTTAACAGGATCAGGATCAACCACAAAAGACCCAATAACTTTTACTCAAGGGCTTAGCTCGATTTTTGGAAATTTTAGCAAGGATCTACAAACAATCTTAGGTTTAGCAAACCTACCAACTCAAGGAGAAAATAATCAGAACAAATTATTTGAAAGATTAGCTAATGAGTTAGAAAAAAATGATGGCAAGGGCGCTAGAGAAGCACAGTTAAGAGAGGAGCTAGGCTACACCGCTAATCTAAAAGAATTGATGAATTTAAACACTCAAATTGCTCAAAAAACTGCTGAATATAATAGCTTAATTCAAAGCATTGAGGGCAAACCTGGCGTTTCTATGGGCTCAATTCGTGGTCAACAGGGTCAAGTCTTAAAGATGCAAGCAATTGAGTTAGGAAACCTTGGAATTATGGCCACTGCTTTGCAGGGGAATGTAGAATTAGCGAGCGATATTGCTAAAGACACTGTTGATCTTGAATATGCTGACATTGAGCAGGAAATTAACGACTTAAAGACACTGTTAACTGTTAATGAGTCAATCATGACAGCAGAACAAAAAAGAAAAGCAGACTCGCTGGCAATTATTTTGGATGAAAGATCAAGGGTATTGGAAGATCAAAAATTTGAAAAAGAAAAAATGTATACTCTGGCGATTGAAGCTGCTAAAAATGGCGCTTCTTCATCAACTCTAAGTTCTATTATGAACGCCGGTAGTTTTGAAGAGGCATTGAAGGTTGGCGGTACTTCACTTGGATCACAAATGAGTCTATTGGGTGGATTAAGTAAGGAGCAAATAAGTATTTATCAAAACCTTGCTTCGCAGGTAAGACAGGATCAGGATATTAAAAACTTTATAGAGATTAGACAAGCGTATGACAGAATAAAAACTGTAGGCGCCAATCCATCGGCAGCAGGAGATCTAGCGCTGATCTTTAACTACATGAAAATGTTGGATCCAGGATCAACAGTTAGAGAAGGAGAATTTGCTAATGCTCAAAATTCAGCAGGCGTACCCGAGCAAATTAGAGCACAGTGGAATAAAATAGTCAGCGGAGAAAGATTAACAACCGAAACAAGGCAAGACTTCTTAACTCAAGCAAAAAATTTATATGCTTCACAGTTGACTTCTTATGACAGAGCTGTCTCTTTCTATGAAAACCAAGCAAGCACCTTTGGCATACCATCAGATTTAATCTTGAGAGATTTTGAAATTACAGGAAACGAATATAGCAATTTGCCGGCTTTAAATCAATCTTACAACAGCTTAGCAGACTTAACCAAAGACAATCCGGCGTTTAGGCCAGTTGTAGAGCAAATGATAAACGATGGGTTAGAAGATGGACAAATACTGCAAATACTTTCAATGGAAAGAGGAGGAAGCTCTAAAATGGCCTTATCTCCTTTAGCAGTGAAAATATCAACAAAATATCCTGAGGGCAGTGTCGGCGGTCAGTGTGGAGACTTTGCTCACAAATTAGTAGAGTTTCCTTCTGTCGGTGACTCAAAAACTGCAAAAATTAACACTGTAAACAAAATTGGCATACCTGCTAATTTATGGAGAAACGATGTAAGAGTGGGTGATGTAATTATCACTGGGGAAAACCCAACTTATGGTCATGTGGCAGTCGTTAATGCAATTTTGCCTGACGGAACAATTCAGCTTTCTGAAAGTAATTTTAAACAGAGCAATAAAGTTAGTCACGACCGGAAAATAAGCATAAACTCGCCAAAAATTTATGGCGCTTTAAGAGGAAATATAAAATTAAGTTAAACAATATGACTAACACACTTACACCTGAACAAATACAAAAATATAGGAGACGATATGGCCTTGATTCTACACAAGAGTCAAGTCAATCAGAATCTGCTAAAGCTAGAATTCAAAAGTTAAGACAAGATGCAGGCTATGATATTTCTGATGAATACTCTATTGGCGTAGCAGAAAATAATAAAAATAAAAGTAAGAGCCTTTTAACAAAAGCTGCTGATCTATCTGATGCAACAGTCGGAAAAGCTGCTGACTTCTTTTTTGGAAACACTGGAAAAGTAGTTGGAGGCATTATTACACGAGGCATAGGAGGAGCTAAAAGCATAGCAGGAGGATTGACTGGCAATCAACAACTAGTAGAGGAAGGCAGAAAATTACAAGAGACAAAATCTACAGGAGTAGAAAACTCTTTAGCTATGGTAGAGCTTTATCCTGGCGGTGGATTTATTGTTAATGCTTTAAAAAGGGTCCCTGGTGGCAAGCAAGCTATTCCAGGGCTTGCAACTGCTGTTAGTAAAGTTCCTGAGGGAGCAAGAGCTTATGCAGT
>ERZ869925.325-NODE-325-length-36489-cov-13.508179_pt1 | contig 36489 bp, 59 predicted proteins | sample MGYA00579311_ERZ869925 | MGnify/ENA primary metagenome ERZ869925 (study PRJEB32216, sample SAMN09231817) | wastewater metagenome | place: USA: Maryland | collected 2016-07-30 | study: EMG produced TPA metagenomics assembly of the PRJNA472060 data set (Reclaimed...
GCGGTCGATCCAGTCATCCGGACAACAGGAGTGCTCGAAGCCATCGCTGCAATTGTGGCCGAAGTCGCGACATCCTGGACTGCGCCGAATCCTTTGACCTGCATCCGAAGCCATCGTCCGGTTCCGGCTGTCGGCGTGATCGTGTTCTGATCGTCACCTGTCGCGCTCGATGCTGAATCGAAATAGAACCACGCGAGCAACTCATCAACCCACATCGCCACACCATCTGCACGGTATGAACTGGAGACGGCTTTGAGGTTAGCTATCGTATCGATATATCTGGCATAGTTCGAAACACCGTAGCTTACAGTTACGAAGTCTGATGTGCCTGTTGGCGTCGACCCAGTAGGAGCAGAGACCTGATCGAAGGCGCTCGTGAAGTCATAGAATCGAGTCCCCATTAAAATCCCCCAGCTTCTTCGATAGAGTATTGATCCTCGATCAGCATTTCAACCATGTCTCCGGTTCGCCGAACTTCGAGGATAAAGAATTGTCGAGTGCGCAAAGTTCCTGGAACGTAAGCAAACCCCGGCATGATCTCGCGGGAGATCGAAACCGTCTCGCCAGGAACAGCATCAATGATTTCACCGAACGCGCGGAGTCTTGCGATTCCCCGCCGCGCACCGTAGTACGTCGCGATTCGATCTAGACCATACCGGCCAAGATACCGGCCAGACGACTGCGTGTCTTTGTTCACGTCGTAAAGTTCGATCGACTCAGTCGGAGCATTCATCCAAGAGAAGCCTTCATCGCTTGAAACTGGACCTCCGCTTGGCCCATCAGAAAACCTGATCTTGGTCGTGGTCGTTGATGGCTTTGCGGTTGTCGTCGTGTAGGCGCTCCCAAGGTATGACGTCGCAGCGTTCAATATGAACGAACGGCAGTCGTCCTGCGAAAGCTCGTACTCAAACGAATCGACCTCGATCTCAGCATCGGTCAACTCCCAGTCCGCAGTTGCGAAAGCATCGCGACACTTGATCGTGAACTCACCATCGGCATTGAAGTATCCAACCGCACCGATCTGCATGAGCAGACGGCCGATTACATCCCGATGCTTCTCCGGCTCGTATCCAGTGAACGGCGTTATGAAGTTCGCGATGTTGCCTTCATTCGAGGCGTTTATCGCCCTGGCGGCCAGAGCTGTGTTAAATGACGCGATGTTTATTCTTGAGTCTGGAAGGCCTACGATATTCTTCAAGTACCAGAGCAGAGCTCCAACCTCTGACGGTCCGTCGCCTTCGAAGTACGCCCCGTCCAAAGTCTGTTCAACGTCTGGACCGATACACTTCACCCAGACTTCGAAATCATCTGGATCGATTGTCGTGAGACCAAGCGCTGTGGCCGCTGCCTCAAAGCCAGTCGTCAGAACTGCGCAAAGGCAGTTGCCAACCACTGAGCTTGAAACCGTGCCGCTCGACGATGGATACCAGTTCTGGACCGCATTCTGTTTTGACGGGACCTGGAAGTAATATTCCTGGATCGCCGGCCGCGTAAACACCTGGCCGTTTGCAGGAGTGAAAGCGCCGCCAGTGTTCATCTCAAACACACCGGCAGTCTTGGTCATGGTGACCCACTCCCCGCCAGAGTTGCGCTTTGCGCGCTGTGTGTGAATCATCTTTGCTGCATCAGCTGCACTCATCGTTACCGTGTAAACTCCGCCGCCAAGAGATGTGGCGCCGGTAAGTGTGAATGTAGCTTCAGCACTTCCGAACTCCCAGTCGTGAACGGCCCACGTCCTGTTGTCGGATGTGGTTGGGCTGGCGTTGATGTAGTCGATATTGACTGCCTTGATCCATCGCGTGAGTCCATAGATCAGTGGGATCATCTGGCCCGTGGCGTTTGGATCAAGCGCTGTTGATTCGTCCTCGTATGGTCTGCCGACGAATGATCTCTCAAATATCGCCGAGTCCTCGATCAGACTGAATCGCATTTCTGTGTCGGTGATCTGAACACCTTTGATCTTCCCAGTGAAGAGCTTCCTGATTCGAGTGGTGTCAATTGATCCGAGCGCTGTCCAGATCTCAGCCGAACAGTCAGCATAGGAGTCAGAGTATGCGTTCTCGAAAAGGTCCGTGTTGTGCCATGCGATCACGAGTGGAGAGATCTCGACCGGAGTGAATCCAGCGAAATGATCGGCAGCTGACTTAGTGATCTCTGGATGTTCAGAGATACAGCCGGCCCATCGAACCTGCTCTGTCGTGTCGTCTGTTGGAACTTCAAACCATCCAATGTCTGCACTTGAGACGAAGGTCCAATACTCTACCACAATTGTGGTAAGAGTGTCGTCAGCCAAAGCCCCGCCCTCCGAATCAACGAATGCTCCAAAGTACAGGCGGTCTTGCGTTTCATCAAAGAACCATTCGCCAGAGCCAAGTGCTGCAAGACTAGACTCCTCAGTAAGCTCAACACGGCCCATGGGTTCTGCCGTGGCGGTTGGCGTTAGCGCAACGGACTCGACTTCTCCGAGTGTGAATGAAAGATAGTATTTTGATTCGACGCCGTCGAACACCATGTCGGCCCCGGAGAAGCGGCGCTTGCGACTCAGCTTCGCAAATACGAATACGTCCTTACCACCGCGATCAACAAATGAAGCGTAGCTCATCGCCGCACCTCACGAGTAATCAGCGCCACATGGAACGGGAACCGGCCAAGCTGTTCATAGGTTGTGGATCCGGAGAATGAGACGATCGGATCAGGATAGGTCCGAACCCATGCCAAATGATTGTCGTCGTCGCCGGTGTATCCGCTCGCTGTCAGGTTCAGCGTGTACTCAACATTCGGTGCGAGCAGCGGAGCTTGGTCGAACTCAAAGAAGATCTCAGCGCACGAGTAATTTGCCGTGCTGATTCCAGCCAGAGTGTAAGTGGTTGAGGCTGTGGCTATAAGCCCGCGTCCTCCAGAGCCAGCTTGATAACCAGAGCGAAGCTCAAGACCAAGAGAAGAAAGAGAAGGTACTCCATATTTCACCACCTGAAGACGAACAGCCTTAAGCTCCATCATTCGGTTTACGTCGAATCTATGAAAGAAAGTCGGAGGAGAAGCCGCCATGTCTGCAGTCTTTAAAACCTCGCCGACAACTGCGTAGCTCATACGTCCTCAACAACTGTCCAGGCCGACGACCACTGATTAGGTCGATCAAGCTTTGACGGCATTGGTTCAGCGAAAAGAACCTGAAGAACCCAACGCTCCATCGCGGTCGAGAAGACTTCGTCAGGATCAAGGATCAGATGGAACGGAATCCCAAGCGAAACGTCTGCGTAAAGATCACGCATCGCTTCAATTTCAGACTTTGTAAGAAACTGCCAATCAAGACCGACTTCCATGGTCCGGCCCATCATGGCCGCGAACGACGCGCCGGACATTGTGCGAGTGACCTTTGACAGATCGATCTCGTTTACGTCGAGCGGGAATTGCGGACAGCCTTGAGTCAGCGTCAGCGTGTCGCCGAGAAGAAGGGATGATATCTCAACATAGCCGCGTGAGTTGTCGACGTCCTGGATATGGACTCTCCAGTACCGAAGGCCAGTCGTGTGGAGTCCTGTTGCGCTATAGATCGCCATCCCGAAATCGGTATGAGTCAGCGTCGAACTGTAGGCCGGTGACGTCCAAGTGTTGGTCGCGTTCCCTTGGATCTTCACGGTCGCAGTCTGTGAAATGCGGAGCGGCTCATTTCTTGGTCCGAAAAGCGCAAAGGCCTTTGGATTGAATGCAACGCCAAGGTCTAGAACAATGAACTCATCGGTGTGAATTCTTACATTGTCTGTCGTGTATGTTCCAGATCCAGACGTGTTAACTGCCTCAAAACCAAGCAGCGTCCTCGCGGTGAATGCGGCGTCTGCACATCTAAGTTCGAAGGCAGATGCCCCGCCGCTGAGGTCTGATGTGAACGTGAGTTTCTTTGACGTTGAGTTTCTGGTCACCGTGTAGTTGGCAGCGCCAGCCGCTTCCATCGCTGCATCAACGGCCGCAAGGAATGCGGCGTCTGTCGTGTACTCAGCGACTGCGATCGTTGCATCTTTGTCTGCGCCGCCGCTTGCATCGCGAAACCTGATCACGTTGTTCGACGATGTGACATTGAAGTATCCAGCCGAACGCCAGACCTTTGACCGTCTTGTCGTTCCCTCAAGATTCGTCACCGCGAAACCAGTAGCCGCGCTCGAGGCCGTCAGTGTGGAATATCGCTCAGATGAGAAGTAGTTTGGATAGCATACCTTGACGCTCATGTTCTGAATCCTTGCCTGTTGAGATCAAGTATCGCCGTTGCAAGATCGCGCTGGCCGATCTGGACCTTAACCACTTGCGGGCCTTGCGAGAATCCACCGCCGCTGGCGCCGCCCTTGAAACCAAGCGCACCGCCAACCGCACCGATGAAACCGCCAACCGGACCAGCAACGATCGATCCGACCGTTGTTCCAGACAATCCCCCGCCGATACTTCCAACCACACCGCCGATACCTTTGGCCGGGTTCAGGTTATCGATCAGCCTTTGGATCGCCTCTCCAATTTTATTGACCAGCTCCTCGATGAACTTGCCGGCACCTTCAAGAATCTTTCCGATGAACTCACCTGCACCGCGAAGGATCTCAGAGACGAACCTGCGAGCGCCTTCGACTACTGACTTCGACAGTGCAATTGCAACGAGCGGCATCGACTTCGCAAGAGCAAGAGCAATTCGATCTGACTTCTCAGCCAGCTTCTCGATGATGTCAGGAAGCTTGTCGGCAAGAGTCTCGAACACAACAGGAATGCTTTCAGCGATTGCGACTACGATGTCCGGAATCGCATCAGCGAATGCTTCAACTGCTTTCTTGATCTCTTCTGGACCTTGAGCCAAGAGTTTAGACAATTCTCCGAATCCTGGAATGCCAAGGAAGTACTTTCCGGCCGCTTCTGCTCCAGCTGCGATTAGATTCACAGCACCATTTCGGCCCTGTAATACCTGGGCCAATCCTCCGACGATTGATGTCTGCAAATTCAGCTCATCGAAATCAAACAGAATCCTCTGCTTGGTTCGATCGCTAGTCCTGCCTCCAAAGATGGAAGACGCAGGATCTTTAAATGTTGCGCTGAGTTCATCCTCTTTCTTCTTGAAGAACTCTTCTTGAAGTTTGATCTGCTCTTTCATGAGCTTGATCTTGTCTTGTTCTGATTCCAAAATTCTTCTGTTCTGGTTTATCCGTCCGTCGAATCCAGCCTTGATGTCTGCATTGAGTTTCTTCTGACTGACTCCAGCTCTATCGATCGCACCCTGTACGTCAGACAGAGCGGTATTGAACCTGTCAAATACCTTCGCATCTCTTTCGGCAAGCTTGTCGATCTCTTTGAATCGATCGCGCGTAGCGGTAACAATGTCGAGTGAACGAGTGAATGCCCTGACGTCGCCTTTCTTCAAAGCCTCAGTGGCCTTGTCGAAAGCTTCGAGTGCCTGGACTGCAGGCTCTAAGAATTTCGCCAGTTTAAAGAAGGCGCTGTTTACTGAGTCAACAACTTGAGAGACGACGTAAAGCCCCTTCACGATTGCTGAAAGACTTCCTGAAACAAATGTCTTGAATATCTCATTGTTCTCAGCGACGGCCTCAGCGATCTCTTTGAACAGAGTCGCCATAACCTTGAGTCCTTCGATGACTGCCGGGTTCTTCACAACTGCCGCGCCAAGCTCTTCGAAGATGTCGCCGAACGCCTGTTGAATCTTAATGATCTGTGTCCCGAACTTATCAAGGTCGCGCTGGGCGCCGCCTCCAGCTGCCTTGATTACGACATCGAGCGCACCGCCAGCCTTAAGGGCAGCGGCTGATACATTCTTCAATGCCGGAACTTGCTCAGCCAATCGGCCAGCAGTTCCATCGAATGTCTGTCCAAGCTGTCTGGCTGTGGTGTCAAGATCCTGCCGAAGGAATGTGGCGAGCTCAACAGCTGCCTTTCCGAACTTCGCCGTTTCTCTGTTCGTCAGTCCGAACTGCTTACCGATCCTGAATGCGCCAAGCACAGCCTCGTCGCTGAATCTAGAAACTTCAGAAAGAGCCGTTGCAAGGTCTTCGAATGCAGCGACATTCTGCTCAGAGAAATCTCCAGCCGACTTCAGTGATGAAGAAAGATTCTGTATCGATTCGTCGGCCTCTACCGCCTCGTCTATTGCTTTGTCAAAGACGCTGACGATAGTCTTTCCGAAATCGATTGCAGCGCGCGTGATCTCAACAAATGCGATGCCGCTCACAGCTAGGCCAGTGGCTTTGGCCTGCTTCTCAATACCGCCAAGCGACTTGTTCACGCCAGACACAAGCTCGTTTGTATCTTCAATCGCTTTCTTGATCTGCAGGTCTATGTCGACTGGTACTGAGATAGACAAGGCTTACCTCCGCTTCGAACTCTTCTCGGCCTTATCTCTGGCCTTGGCTTCGAGCGTATCGATCTCATCAGAGATGATGAGAAACGCCTCACCTCTGAAAGCATCAACCGTTGACAGGTCTTGCGTCAACCCCACGGCCTTAAGTCTTCGACGTTGGTTGTACTCGGCGACCAGCCAGAGCGCCTCGTTCTCAAAGCGTTGCTTGTGGTACAACGCGCGAACTTGCGCCCTGATCGCCGGCTCTAGTTTCCCGCGAAACCTCGAAGTGCTGCGAGTGCGATCTCAGCCGTTAACTTATCGAACGCTGGATTGTTAAACATCTCTTCACTTGTCTTAGCGACAGCAGATCCATCAGCAATTGCGATAGAGACTTCCTGAATCATCGGAAGAACTTTCTCAGCCAGGGCCGCTACCATTTCTAGACGTCCAGAAACTGTGTCGCCGCCTTCTTTGCCGGCAAACTCTGCCTGGAGGCGAAGCCGCTCGGAGAAACTCGGGACCTTTACTTTGATTGTTCCAACGAATTCGGCGGGAGAATCTTCCCCCGCCTTCATAGATGCAGACACGAAATCGATGACCATCGAAGCTCCTAGAGGAAGTTTAGGTAAACTTCTCCATTGCCACTCGAGTCAACGAACGCTGTCAATTCCAAATTGAGACCGATAACAGAATCGAGATCTGTCAGCTCGAAGCTCGACACAACCGCGTTCGGCAAGAAGAAGTTGCCGCACTGTCCTGCTACCCAGTTACCGCCAGAGCGCGGGCCGAAGTTGAATGCTGCAGCCACTTCGGTATTCGACCGGAAGCGTTGGAACATCTTCGCCTCGTATTTGTCGAGCAGGGCAGTGATCGTCATCGTCACCTGACGACCAGTTGCGAGCTTCTGCTGAACGCCACTCTCCGCGCACATGCAAAGCACGTTTGCCTTGGTGATAGACATCGATACGTCAACCGTCTGAGCACAGAAGCAAGTCGTGTCAGTCTCATCACCGAGAAGGATCTCAAGATACTTCGCAGCGATTGGATCAGTTGAATCGAAGGCCGGAGTGTACGGTGCAGCGTAGGTCTGTGCGTTGTCTGACGTGTATGTCAGAGCGCCAGTGTCGTTGGCAGCAACAGAGAAGCCGATCTTGTCGCCGATCGTGTTCGCTGTGTTTGTTCCAGTGTTCCACAACAGGCTGAGAGTTGTTCCGTCAGACGCGATCGTGAACTTACCAGTGGTCGACGAGTAGGTGACTGTGAACGTGTTCGTTGAACCGAGCGAGTTCATCGAATCCTGAAGCGCTGTCGCGAGCTCATAAGGATCGCGATAGACCTTCGCAGTGATCGCTGCCGCACGTGTTGTCGCGTCATCAAGGAAGTCAAGATAGACGTCTGCTGATGCGATGCGGATCGGGTTGAAGAAATACTTCGTCCCTTGAGCCGTGAAATTCGCATTGATCAGCTGGCCGGCCTGGGCATTGAAGCTGAAGTCAGTCGTCTGACATCCGGCGATAGCCTCAACCGCATGACCGTTGCCTCGGTACAGATGAGCTGAGAAAGATGGGTGTCCTGAGTTTGCAGGACTGTAGTTGACGCACTTGCCTACCGCGACGCCAGATGCCGGAGCATTGGCAAGGTTAAAGGCAAGTGTCGCGTCGTTCGTCGACATCGACAGGACGTTTCGTATCGAGTATCCGTTTGTTCCATCCTTCACGAGCATCGCGAAGCCACGTGCGAAATCGCTACCGCCAGCAGCAAGCTTTACAAGTGAAACAGTCGAGCTCGAAGTTGTTGATCGCTCTGTGCCGTTTGCAGTCATGGTTCCGAATGCAGACTCGATGACCTCAGAGATCTCGGGTGCCGTGCCTTCAGTTCCAGACGCCTTCAGGTAATGCGAGAAGCTAAGCTCTGGAGACTCAAGACCTTGGATTGGTTTGGCTGAACCGATCGACGCTCTGATCTCGTCGTTCGCCAGAACTTCAAACGATGGAGTCAGCGACACGTCTGGCTGAAGAGCAACGAAGTCTGTCGTTGCCGCTGGATCAATCAGCGTTCCTTCCGTTGTCTCTTCCTTGATCCCTAGAACATTCGATCGTGAACTTCCAAGTGCCATAATCCCTCCTAGGGCGCATCAAATATTTCGGCTTCAAACGTGAGCCTAATTGCGTAATACATTGATCCTTCAGAGCCTCCGAAGGATTCAACACCGCCGTCAGAAATGAATCGACAGTTGGTGTCGGTTGTATCCAGACGGACGTTCCTCTCAAAATCATTGACGACAGACCTCGCATCTTCAAGCAAAGCCTTGACCACGCCGTCGCGTGTTGAGTCGTCGTTCTCTCCTGCATCTGCAGTCCGAGTCAGAACGACAGTCATCGTTCGAAGCGTCGTCACAAGACTGCAGAGCTGTCGATTGCTGTTTGATCCTGGACCAATCGCCAATCCCCAACCCTGGTCGAGCAACGTGCTCGCGTTTGACTCAAGGTCATAAGGATTTGATAGACGCTGGTATGTCGCCGATGTCACCGGTAACAGTGTTCCAAGTCTTGAGATCATCTGGTCATAGGCTGTAGAGATCACAGACACCTAGACCCTCCTGATTCCAACGACCGGCTTTCGTTCTTCGATGCTGAGGCGGCCGTCGTTGTTTCGGTCAAGACCGGCCAGAGTGTTTTCGAGTTGGTTTTGATATGATTCCTGGGCATCGATCACGCGGTCTGCGTAGTCTTCGCCCATGCCGCCCATGATAATGGCGGCTGTCTTGTGCATTGACGGGACTGCGAACAGTTCCCAATCAAACACTTCCGATCCTGATGAAACGTACCGGCGCTTTCTGAGATCGCGGATCAACTCCTCAGAAGCTAAGACGTGCTGTTCATCCCAGCTTGTCTTTCCTGACGTGTGGGCAGTCATCACCTTTGACCGGAGAAGATCAGGGTAGTAGCCGCCCATCAGTGAGTCGTCTGAGAACTTGTGACCAATGTAGGAGACAGCGGTTGAGGCAAATAGATCTGCAGAGAACGTGATCTTCACCCAGAACATGTCATAGATCGCGGTCCCGCTTAGGCCAGTGACGTTGGCCGAATCCGATGCGCGGCTCCATCCAGATGTCCTGTTCGTCGTCCATTGGATGATGCCTGAAGCTGCCAGAGTCTTACCTCCGACAGATGTGAAGTCGATGACATCAACAGCAGCAACAAAAGCCGTTCCGGTCCAGATGGATACGGAGGCAACAGAGGATGCGGTATTGGCTGTTGAGACTTTGAAATACCGATGATTGAAAGGCTGGTCGCTACCGATGAACAAAGCATCTTCGGCAGCGACAATTGCTAAGGTTGACGAGCTTGCGAACAAATCACCGACCGAACGAGACAGGTCCGAAAGGACAGCATTGTCGCTCAAGACTACTCGTTGGCCGGTGATCATGTGTTAGCTCCAGGTCTTAGCTGATGGCGAGCTCGTGATTGCCGAAACAGAATCAGCCGGAAGGATCTCGTGATCAGTCGGCGAACCGTTCGACAAGCTCAGCTTCAAAACTGACGTTGCTTGGCTAGGAACGATCAACATCATGCAAGCACTCCTTGATTGTGGCGAGGATCATTCCCCGCCACTCATGGGATCACGTTACGGCTGTTTCGGTCCAACGTAGTATCCCTCGATCACGATACGTGCTTGGCCTGCAGTCGCAGCGCCGGTCGCATCCATCTTCACTTCTTTGCCAGAAGCCGAGTAATACTTCGCGTTCGGAACCACATAGATGTCAGCAGCATCAGTAGCACCGGCAGTCTGAACGCGGAGGTATGCTCCAGCAACCTTTGCGTTCCAACCGTACATTCCAGCTGTACCGATTGTGAGCGATACCGATCCGTCAAGGAAGTCATCCGACTGGTCATCGTCACCGATGTCGAAGTCAGTTGTCCCAGTGATCGCTGTATCGATGATGGTGTAAACCTTCTCGATCACAGTACCTGCAGGAATCGCCCACACGTCAACGTCGCCGAAACACTTCGGTGCAGCGTATGAGTTTCCCTGATTGCCAGCCGCACATCCGGTCACTGCAAAGTGAACCTGCTTTTGGAACGACTGCTTTACCGCTTGAGCTTCGGCCGTGACGCCGAAGCCGAGTGCCATCACGATGGCGAAGAATCCAAGAATCATTTTCATTTTAAAAGTCTCCTGTTTTTAAGTTTCACATCGAAGCAAAGCGGCAGACCTACGACTGCCACTGGGAACGGTTTTGATTATCCGATTGTCACAACGCGAAGATCAGAAGCCTGCTTCAAGCCGAAGAGAACTTCCATGTTCACGCGAGTGCCGCGGATACCCTGTGCGCCGAGGTCATGAACCGACGGAGTCGGATCTTGCTGAACAGCCATCTCGATAGCGAGAGGATGCATGAAGTACGACACGTTGCCGACTTCAGAAGTCCACTTGCCCTGGAAGCCCATGATCGGTGCAGTCACTTGACCGCTCGACAATGAACCGCTTGCGCCGAACTGGCTAGACACAACGCCTGCGATGTTGAACAGATCGTTCCACTGCGCAGCGCCAAGGATCATCTGGCGACCAGCTTCTTCAACGTCTGAATTGTCGAGGAGCTCTTTGGCTTCCAAGATATCAGCGAGTTGGAGAGTTGTTCCAGAGTCGAACGCGATCGTGTGATCTGGCGTTGTCGAAGGAACAATCGCAGCGATGATGATCTTCTGCATCTTCTTCAGAACAGAATGCAGAGCCAAATCGCGCAGTGCGTTCATGATCTCAAGCGACTGGATGTCAGCCTTGCGAGTGATGATGAAGTCCTTCGCGAGTTGCTTGTTGATGATCAACTGGATGTTGCTGAGAGTTGTCGCCTCAGCTTCTACGGCTTGACCTTCAAGGATCTCTTCAGCTTCGTCGAACTGTGGGAACGAAGTGATGTTGACTGTGTCGCCAAGCTGGCGGATCTCACCCTGATAGTCTGTAGCGACAGACGATGCGAACGGGAGCTTCTCGACCAGCGTTGGATAAAACGCCGACGACCAGATCTCCGGAATCGCCGCTGCTGCTTCTACATCTGACTTGAACATTGCGTCTGCCATTCAATCCCTCCTGGCGGGTAGGCTTATTGTTTCTTTTGTGCCATCAGGTTCATAACCGCAGAGCGGTATTCCTGTGACCCTGAACCGTATTTCTTTTCGATGGCCCAGAGATCGCCTTTCGATACTGTGCCGCTCGATTGTCCGGTCTTGCTTGCGCCGGTTCCAGAATTCACGTTCGGAGCATTGCTTGTGAACATGAAAGGGAACTCTTGCCGGTACTTTGAAACGAGTGTTTCGGTGCCTAGGACTTTGAACTCACCGTCGGTGACTTCAACCTCGAGGCCGTCAACTCCTACCGAATCGATCAGCTTGATCGCATCTGGACGAAGACCGGCTTTGATGAGTGCATCTTTTGCCGCTGCTCGTCTGTGCGTCTCAACGAAGGCCGACGTGTTTTGCTTGAGTTTCGTTTCAAGCTCTTCGCGTTGCTTTCGTTCTTCTTCCCATAGCTTCTTGAAGTTGCCAGACGCTTCCAGCTTTGCGGCCTCGGCGTCGTTCAGTTTCTTGGTTGAAGCCTGGAGCTCGCGCTTGAGTTTCAAAATCTCGATTCGGTGCGCCTCCAGTTCGTTTGGAGTGCCGCCTTTATCGTCAAGCGCTAACTGCTCGTTCGGTTTCTCGTTGGTGGATTTGTCGTCACCAGTGGCGTCGTTGTTCTGATCGTCCATACAAATACTCCTTGAAGGAAGTTAGTTTGTAAAGATTACAGTCGCTTTTTTAGGACCTGGTCAATCGCCTTGAGTAACTCGGCCTGGACCGAAGCATTGAACTGCTCGCCTTTGATCGGGATCGTTGGGCGTACATACTGACCGTTGGCACCCTCGCGGTGCCCCCGCTCTTTGACCGCTTCCGACTCTTCAAAGTATCCAATCAATATCCTCTTATCCTCTAGCTTAACGTCGAGGGCGTCGAGGAAATCACCGAACAGCTTGAGGTTCACGGGCCTAGCCTTCTTGCCAGTTGCGATCTTCACGATCTCGGGAAGGCTATCAGGATAACCCTTCTTTGATTGTCCTTGGGCAATGCTGCGCAGTGTCTTAGCTCTGGCTCTGATCGACTTCTTGATTGCACGATTGGCGGTTGATCGTGCGGCCTTTTGAAGATTGCGGGCCTGCTTCCTGGTTTCTTTGGCAGATCGTCTTGCGGTCCTCGACTTGTATTCGGGGAACCGGCCGAAACCTTCGACGGGGCTGATGCCGCGCGAGATCTGTTGCTTCATCTTTTCGATCACTCGAAAGCCGATTGTTCGGAGTGCAGAGCTTGTGAGCTTCTGGTCGAGTTCTTTCTTGGCAGCTGCTGCGATCTCTTTCTTGAGGTCGGCTTTAAACTTGGATTGCCAATCAGCCATCCTCATACTCCTCGAGGATACGCTTCACGTCTGACCATATCTGGCGCTTGAGCGTCTCGCCTTCCTTCGGGATAAACCTGCGCTCGGGAAGGCTTGAGTCTCCAGAGTGGTTGTTGTGGCCGTCGGCTTTCGGCGCCTCGCTGCCTGCGATCTGAAGAGATAGGGTTGTGCCCTTCTTCTTCACGACATCAAGAGCGTCGAGCATGTCGCCGGTCAATTCCATGTTGGCGAAGTTTGAGCTCGACTCCTTGCCCTTCAGCTTCTTGTACTCGGGACTGAGTGAGCGCTTCCATGGGCCGCCAGCGACAGGACTCTTGCCTTCAGCAACGAACGAAAGGACCTCAGTCTTAACGAGTTCGGCGATCTTCTCGAGCGCCTCCTCGCGATCACGCTTTGACTTCGGAGGTTCGATCCCAAGTTCAGCGAACGGGTCGAACTCGAACGCAACTTTCTTGATAGACATCGAGCCTCCGCAGATGGCGGTAGAGTGTTGTTCGGCCGATGCCTAACTCCTTAGCCGCCTTCGTGATGTTGAACTTGTTCGACTCATAGGCCTGAAGAATTCGGTAATCAATTACCTGTTGCAGAGTATGTTTCATATAGCAACAGTCTTCCGGCCTATTTCTTTTCTTGTCCAGTGTCTTCGGAGTCTTCCGCAGGCTTTTCAACAAATGGCTTTTCGCCTTGCGCAACTATCTCTGTTGCCTGCGAAACGGCCGTATTCATATCGGCCTTGATCTGATCAAGCTTTGCCTGCGCTTCTTCTTCAGTCATCGACGGGTTGTCGGCCTTGATGATGTCGAGGTGTGTGGCAAGTCCCATCTCTTTACGCATCTTCAGGATCTCGAGCTTCTCCTTTTCTGTGACAACCTGCTCCTCGCTTTGGAATCGCGTGTTGACTTCAACGTCTGGCTTCACTGGTCCGATCTCCGCGAACTCACCGTCAAGCGGAGTCGTCGAGTTTGCATAGATGTTCTGCCATCCAGCCGTGATCTTCCAGACCCGCCGCTCACCATGCGCAAACGTGTGACGCTTATCGTCGATAGATCCAACGGACTCAGACTTATCAATGAGCATCGCGATGCCTGACGGGAAGCTTGCCGCATCGAGCTTCAGTGCAACTGCCGAAGTCGATAGCTCGTTCGTTGTCAGGAGCATAGCGACGTACTGCTCGATAACCTTGAGCCAGGAATCGATCGGAGGGTTGGTCGAAAGGATCTCAGCCTTCGGTGCGGTCTGGCCTTCGTTCGTCTTAAGGACAAGCGCCTTGCCGGTTCCGATCTCGTAAGTGTCTGGGATGTTTGGTCCTGACAGCACGAGCAGTCCCCATCCCTGCATGTACATGATGTGATTCATGTCAGAGCAAAGGAGGTTTACTAGCACAGCTCCATCAACCAAGTCCTCGCCGCCAGATCCCCAATAAGCGCCGTCTTGATTCTTATCGATCGAGACAGCTGGGATCATGTTGATCGGGTTAGCGAGATTCTCTGGAGAATATTTACTGATGATCTTTCCCGCCGAGTCAGTCGTGAAGTGATAGCGGCTTGTCCACCAAATGTAAGTCTCAGCATCATCCATGTCAGATGAGTGCGGGCCTCTGGCAATGACCTTGTCTTCAGAGACATCAGTCGAATCGATCGCCTGGATCTGATCGGTGTTGAATGACTGAGTTCCATTCTTGTCGTGCCACTCTGACAGAATTATGCAAGCTGGCTTCTCTGGATTTCGGGCATCCTCGATCACGTCGTACTGCCAAGGGCCAAGCACTGTGGTCTCCTGACGGACGCGACCCTCTGGAGTCTTTGATGGAAGGATCATGACCAGAGCGTTGTTGTGCAGCTCGCTCATGGCATCGGCCTTCTTCATCGTGCTGTTGATGTTCAGCACTGATGCTAGGGCCATGATCTGGCTGGTCGTTGACTCGTCTTCAGTGCCGCGAAGAACCCCACCGCGATAGCATCGTGCCTTCTTGCCGATGATCTTCTTTACGATCGAGATATTGGCTGCATGGTTCTGCATCATGTCGAGCGTCTCTTGCCGGAGGCCAAGCTCGCGGAGAGACTTCAAAACCCACTTGATCGTGTTGTCACGGTAGCAGTCTTGGCGCTTGAGTGCTTCACGTTTACGCGCCTGGTTCCCGGTCGACTTGATGTCTTTGATGACTCGAGCCCGGAAACCTTCGTTCAGAATATCTTCGTCATTAAACATCCGCATGTGAGCACCTCGCCGTTTTATGATTGGACCAGATGGCCAGCTGGTCAATCATCTGATCTGGATCTCTTTCCAACCGCCTCGACCTTCGCCGATCGGGAACTCGTAATCGACCATGTTCTTCAGACCATCGAGCCAGTGGGTCCTCGTCTGGTCACGCTTGTCGAGTTCGAATGTACCATCACGCCAAACAACTTGCTCAAGATCGGCAGTCGTCTCCGGCATCTTTTCAATGTCCATCTCGATCTCACCCTTGTGGAGCTTGGCATTGAGCGCGTTGATGCATCCCCTGACGCTGATCTGCTTCTTGAACTTCAGGTTCGAGAAGCCGTGCTCGCGCATGATTGCGTGGTCCGATAGCTCAGACTTCGTAGACCTGGCGTTGCCGGCCGGATCCGGGTATACCGAGACATCCTTGAACAGTGACTCGTTCCTGAAACCGTAGGCCGGAGAATTAGCGATGAGCCAATTTGTCAACGCCTTGCATAATGTATGGGTTGATGCGTCACGAATCTTTATCTCACCGACGCCGCGCAGCTTGATCCGTCCGTTCTCGATTGGAACCGGCTGCCACATGCTGGCCGACATTGGGTCCACGTTGAAGTCGACGGCGATCCAGATCGGAAGATCGCGATTCACCGTGGTTCCTCTCACGTTGTGCTTGAGACGCGAGAATGATTGGACTGCGGTCTTACCGACCATATTGACGAACTTGCCTTCAACGTAGGCCTGGGCCGCGATTGGATCGAACTGCTCAGTGAGGCGCTTTGCGTAGGTGTCAGGAAGATGCGGGTTCTGCCGCATGTCGCCATAGACTACCTTAACGTCGCTCCGCTGCTTTTCGATAAAGTCCCGATAGAACCAGTTGAATCCTTCTGGAGTTCCGGACATCGCGATTTGAGGCAGTGCCGCTTGCTTGATCCTGATGCGGGCGCTGAATGCGTCGAACGCCGCCTTCGAACAAAGCGTCACCTCGTTGACGATACCCCACGCAAGGTTGGGCCCTCTGATCGAACGGCCTTCGTCCTCAGCGTGGAACACCATGCACTTCGTCTTTGACGGATAGATCAGAAGCTCTGACGAGTTCTGCCTGAACTTAATCTTGAACTCGTTCTTCTCGGCGATCTGCTCAAAGGTCGGGAGCACGTCACGACGGAACATCTTCAGGTCTGGGCACAAGATCCCGGCGGGGAGACCGAAGTTCAGAGTCGCAAGCCTAAGAGCTTTCATGCAAAGGGAGTAGGTCTTGCCGGCCCCGTATCCTGCAGAGAGAACATCGTAGGCCTCGGTCGCATCGTGGAACTCGGCTTGATATGGTAGCTTTTCGTAATCGATTGAGACCCTAGACATCGAAGCCGTCGTTCTTTTCGTAGTCAAAGACGTCGTCGTCGCCGTATCCCATTGATCGGAATCGGTTCTTCATAAAGAACATCCAGACGTGCTTATCGCCCTTGGCTCTTGTCGTTGGGTCAAGCGGAGCTCCGACCATCAGGTTGATCCCAAGATTCTCCCAGAACGCTACCGACTTCGCTCTTGCTATCTCCATAGCTTCGGCAAAGTCTGCGTGCTTTCTCGCCCAGTCGTACAGGGTATCGGCGCCAACGTCAATCGACGCCGCAAACTGATAAAGGCTCTTCCCTTCAGCAAGGGCCTCGACGATCATGTCGCAATACTTTGGTTTGTATTTTGACTTCCATCGAGTGCGAGCCATCAGAGCTCCTCAACTTCAAAGTCGTCTTCGTCATCGATATTTGGTGCGATGTCTCTCACGATGTCTCGCGCGATCTCAACCCGACGACCTTCGTCTTCGATCCTGCGCTTCTCGGCGTGAGACCTTTGGCCAGCAATGTGCTGATCGAGAACGGTTCGGCACCAGAAGGTGACGATCTCCTTTGAAACCTGATCGATGTATTCTGGACCAGACTTCAAAAGCTTTCGCGAGTCGGCGCCTTGAAGCCCACGAGTCAAAGCTTCCTCAAGAAGATGACGGTTCGGATGCTTGATGAAGAATGTGACAAGGTCCTGCTTGTCTTTAAATATCGTCTTGATGTGCCGTTCAACGACACGCGCTGATGCGCTGACTGAGATGATGTCCATTGTTCCCCCATGATTGTTCTCTGGAAGGCTATGGCGCCGGGGGCTGAGCGGATTGGAACACGCAACAACCGGAGAGGAAGCAGACATGGAACGCCAGCCCCCAGCACTTTTGTTTTAAACTATTCTGTGATCGTGACGCCAGCCTTTTGAATTGTGGCGCGAGCCGCAGCAAGACCATCGTCCATCGGGGCCGCGGTCTTACCGCTACGGGCCTGCATCTGCTCGCCAGTCCAGGTCTCAGATCCTAGGTAGACCATATCATGTACATGGGCGTCTACCTTCCAGACTCCAGAGTCTTCACCATCTTCGCCAGCATACTTATCGAAGAACTTGACCGGGACAAAGCGCGTTTTCTTTCGGCCATCGCGTCCCTTGTAAATTTCTTTCTTCAAAGGAGGCCCGCACTCGACAGTCAGCTCGCCGTTTGATGACTCAACAACATTTACCTCGTGGCAATGGCCGCCAACAAAACCAGTGTGCATGATCGGACGACCCATCGAGTCACACGTGTGATAGATGTGCTCGTGCTTCATTGGGATCAATGTCGGGTCGTCTTTCTTGTATGAGTCGTTCTTTAGGAATTCAGAGACGGAGGCTTTGAATAGGTGATGAGTCACCGCATTCATGCCGCGGGCAAACGGCGAGAAGGTCTTTGTTGCGTTTACCTTCTCTGTGATCTCTTTCGTGTGCGCTGGAACTCGCTGCGCACTAGTAATCTTTACCTCGCGACCGGCTGTCGACTTGCTCTGGACAGACATTGAAAACCTCCGTTGTGTTATTTACACAATCGGAATCTGTCTTAAAATGTCTGTCAATACCTATTCTCAAGCCACATACCAGACGCCTTATCGAACCACGCGACAACGAAAACGAATGGATAGAGCTCTGCTGCGACTTTGATTTTGATCGTCGCTCCGTCGTCGTGAACGAACGGCTTTGATTTCTTGGTCACCTTGTCGCGCGTTGTTCCCTTCACGTCGTGAAGTTCGATCAACCCATCAGGCAGCATGACAGCGAAGTCAGGAGTAAAGAACGTCTTGTCCGCAAGCTTGATCTTGATCCCTTCATAAGCGAACCACTCGATGACACCACACTTCTTTCTGTGCTCTAGATGCAACGCGTAAGCTGCTTCGGTCTTGTTCATCTCACCTGGAACTCGGCGACGGCCGCGACCGAACTTATTAAACCCAGTCCGCATCAGCTGGCTCCTTCGTTGGATCAGTCTTCGGATCAATCATGATTCTCCCGCGGTGACGTGAAGAATACCAGAGGCCATCAGGCGACAGGTATTCGATTCCAAGACCAATGGCGTCCGAGACATCGAAGCCCAGTGAGTTTGATTCATCACACTCCCAAACCAGTTCTGAACAGTACAGAGACTCGGCTCCTTTCCTGAAAAGAGTGTCGTACTTCCGGCCGATGAATCTTTCGACCTTCGTCGCCAGCATATCTGCCGTAACAGGGAATGGACGAAGGATGCCGACGAAGTCAGACGTGTGACAGAAATCAAATGGATGGATCTTTCGAACGAAAGGATAGTGCGCCTCGACGATCATGCCTTCGCTATTCACAACGCCGACGTGATCCCAAATGCCTGGGATCATGAGCGATGACATCTTTGAAAGATCGGAAGAGAAGACAAGGTCACCTGGCTTAAGAAGCACGGTGAACCTGACGAACGCGGCGCCTGTCATCTTCGGTGGCGACACAGATAATCGCACCCTTGGAAGGATGCGAGAGAGGAAGAACTGAACTGGACTTGTCGAGAGAACTTTAAGAACTAATCGCTTTGCGAACTGTCTCAATGCTACCTCCAGGATTTTAAAAATCCTGTTTCACATTGATACCGTCGTCAATACGGAACTTCGTCCGTTGGCTGACGATCGGCCGCAAGCGACTCTCTTTCTCGCTCCAGCGCGTCAAGCATCTGATTGGCTTCAAATCCGTTCAGCTCAAAGATAGATGCTGCCATGGCGATTATCTCTTCAGAGTTAAGATCCTTTGAACTCTTCTTCCCAAACATCAGGTTCATATATCGAACACACAGATCTGGATGCCAGCCGCGCTTTGATGCCATCGCGAACATTTCTTTGAGTGTGGTCGGCGGCTTCGCCTCTGGCTTCTTTTCTTCAACCCGTCGCTCTGGCGCAGGCTTGTTCTCTTGCTTTACAACAGGGACAGGCTCAGCAGAATCGAGCCAGTTCTTTATTGCAATGCCGGTATCCTTCGAGATCTTGAACAGCTTCCCGTCGAATAGGCCTGTACGATCCTTTGATGACTCAGCCTCGTGATTCATCGCGATGTCTAGAACCGTTGTGAATTCATACTCAGCTCCATCGCGCTGTTGCGGAGCAAGGCCGACCTTCTGTGGAACCTGCTTTCCGTTCTTATCGGCCAGCACATAGTCTTGCTTAGATCGCATTGTCGCGATGACGTGAATCTTTGAGTGAAGGATTGCTGACATCAGAGCGTTGTGTTTCGGTGTGATCTTCGCCCAGTTTGCAAACGAGTTGCCGCCGCGAGAATCCATCTGCTCTTTCTGTTCGAGAAGGCCTCCAGGTCCAGACCATGCGTGCGTCAGAGAGTCGATGATCAATACGTCGTATCCGTTCTTCTCGGCAAACTGAATTGCTTGGATGTATTTCTCAGTGGTGAATGGAGGAGACAGCGGTGCTGTGTCGAATTCAACCGACGATGAGTACAGACTTGCTGATCCGTTCTCTGAATCTAGAACCGCGATCTTTGATCCAATGCCACTCGCCATGAGTAGCGCTGACATTGTCTTACCGGCGCCACTTGGTCCAGTGAGTGCCATCTTTAAAAAAGCCTGCTGACGCTTTGCCTGCTGAAACACGATAAACCTCCACAATATATTCGAACGTCATACAATCAACAGCCGCCAAATCAATCAACAGTCTTCAAATTGAAATCTTTTCGCGAGGAACTCCGTATGGTCTTTTGAAGTGATAATATGCGACCGGCCATTCTTTCCTTGTGCTGTATGCAAGAAATATCAATTCCCATCCTTGCTGTCCTAGTTCATTCAAACGATGTTCAGTGACCCAAGAGTCAACTCCCTGATCAGCTGCATATATCTTATATTCGTACTTCACTTCTCTCCTTTCACGAGTCGAATCGTCTTCCTTCCCATGTCGTACGAGAAATCAACATATCCAAACTCTTCGAGTGCCTTAGGAAGGTTGTCCAACAGTCGGTCATATTGGTCGATGCGTCTTTTGAGAAACGAAATTCTCAATTCTTTTATAGCGGACTCTTCTTCAAGGTCTCTCACTCTGTCGAACAACTCAGGCACTGTCACATTTGTGTAACTACTCACTTCTTCCCCTCGAGCGCCTTGCACACTCCGACCAGCGTATCATTCAACATCATCGGCAATTCGTGCCGGTCAATCAACCAGCATAGATCGCTTCGCACGTTGGTTAGCGCCGCCTCCAGCCTCTCGATGCGCTCTCGCATCTCCGCGACAACGCGGTCGTGGTCCGAAGACAGCACCGCCAATACCTCTTTGTCATCATAGCAAAACACTGGGTTTATCATGACTGCCTTAAATCGCTGAATCTTCTTCACCCCGCACCTTCGCTTTCTGCTCTCATGATTGTGGCTTTACAGGCCAAGGTCCTGTCGAACCACGCTGAAAACCAGTCCGGGATAAACCGCTTCCATCCGACCAACCCGCAGTAGATGTCATCGAAATACACCGTGCCTGCGGTCGGTAGCATGGCCTTGAAAACAATCGTATCGCGTTCCTTCTGAATCCACGCTACCTCGGTAAACTTCCCAACCTCTCTGATCTGCATTTGCTCACCGACTGGCTGCCAATCTGTGATTAACATTTGGCACCTTCGCTTTCTTTGTCGATGGCTTCGAGCAGAATCATTAGCGGGTCGTATGGAGCGGCGGATGGGTCGTCATCTGAATAGCGCTCATGTAAAACATCCGCAATGGCAGCCTTCAACTTCTCCACCTTCTTCTTCTCGCGTATTAGCTCTGCCTTCGTCTGCTCGTGTCGATTAAATTCTGCCCAATACTTCGCGTCCATTTCCATCGCGGAGGCATTCAACTCATCACGCTCTGCTGCGAGAGCGTCGTAGTCAGACGCGAGAACGCATTCTACAAACTGGTCACCCATGCCAATATCATTGGGTTCACAATAAAACCTTCGCAGCGCTTTGTCTGAGGTCATGGCTTCACCTCCTCAGAGTAAACGGCGATCAAGTCTCCGCCCGGAATTGTCGCATTGTTGAGTGGTTCGCCGCAGTCCTTTTGAAGCCAGTAGTTGAGAACTCCGTTCAACGGTTGAATCTCTGTCTTCTTGTATCTTGAAGCGCGTTTGCTGCCAAACCATCGAACCTCAACCCATTCATAATTATCAGAAGAACGAACGACTTCACCTACCGCAGGATTCAGGCAGCGAAAAAACACAAGTTGACCCTTGTACCAGCGATGCAATCCCATCACTTCGCCTTCTCAATCGGTCGAAATGTTCCGACTTGGCGGAATCCGGCAAATATCTTTCCGACTTTTGATTCAGTGTTGTACTCGTATTCGATGTCGCGGCTCATTAAATGCGGCGTGATTGCTTTCCAAAAATCATCCTCGCTATTTAATTCAACCGTTTTGGTTTCCTTGTGGCGACCGAGGTCAGCCAATTCAAACTTGCCGTTGAATATATTGATGCTGTCTCTCATGGCTTCACCACAGACAGTCTCTTTTTTGAGCTGCGGGCGAACTCGCACTTCTTTCTCAGCCACTCGGGGAGACGGCGAACATATCCATGATGTTGTTCGTCAACGTAGAAGTCACCACGCGCTTGCGCATTCGCAATTTCAATCTCTCCGCAGTCTGCCGACGACACTATGCAGCCGCCCTCTTTTGCTAGTTTCGCAATCAATAAATCCAGTTGGTCTCTCATACTCACTCCAATCAAAAGGCTCGCTCGTTGCGCTATAAATCTTTTCTGAATTCATCAATGAGTCGTGGCCAGCATTGCGCCATGAACTTAGTTAGCCTAACAAACGACTCTTTTTTCATACCCATTTGATGCATGTTGCTTGAAAGTTTTTGTTCGACATACGATGGGCTCGCATCCAAAAGAAACGTTGCTAAATTTCTGTCTCCCATGCCTCCCCAGTAGTAAGAATAAGTGCCCCAGTCCGAATGAATTTGAAGCAGACCCCTGCCGCAAGAAAAGTCTGTCAGCGTCGCGTAAGCAAAAGGTCCCTTTTCATCTCCGTGTACCAAGTACATCTTTGGTTCACATCTATTTGGCAAATCGCTCATAGCATCCTCACTCTAATAAATTTCGCATTATATCAAAAGGCTCGGCGAGCGGTGGCGCAGTGCTATCCGCATCGAAATGCTTCGTGTGCCTGTGGTTAAAGTGGGTTATAGACAGTTCGGTGTTACCTAGTGCCGCACCCTGCGTAGAACTCACAGCTTCAACGCCGACCGCTCGCCTTGCCAAAACTATTTAAGTTCGCTTTTGTTCACTTCGATACACGATCCAAAACCTTCATTATCGTCGAAGGAAATCGACCTTTTGCGGTCAGTCTCTTCGTAATGTCCCACGCCTTCTCTTTCGAGAGCCCGCTCCTTCACCTGCCTCAAAAACTCTTCATGCTTCATGGCTTGGATATCCATCTTAAGTGATAGTTCATAGCAGCTTCTTTGTTAACAACTCTGGGAAGAACTGTTTTCCAAACATAAAATGTCCCTGAGCGCTTATTGATTACCCAAAACCAGCATTTTGAAACTTGTTCGAATCCTCCAAAAGAGGAGGTAGTTCCGCCAAAATAGTAGATACGAAAACGTAACGACGGGATTTTAAATTCAAAAATTGGAGCTTCGTCTGTCGAACCTGGCGAAGAGAAAGTAACGCCGAACAAGGCATGGCGCCGCTCCCTTTTGATATATTTTATTTTGTTCAAAAAAAGTCGTAACTCGCTCATCCCTGCCCCACAATCTCGTCGAGTTCTTTGTTTAAATCATATAAGTTGCCATCCCCTGTTAGCTCCCAGAGAATGCTGTTTCTTTGCTCCTTCAACTTCTCGATTATCGCGAGGAGCTTGAGCACATCGCTATTGTGTAGCACCGTTAAAATGTTGGATTCCGTCAAATTCATGACCTGCTTCAAAAACTCTTCATGCTTCGCCATACTCACTCCGGTATTTCAGCTTTGAAGACCCACAACTTGATAGGCCCATCGTGCTGATAGTCTGCACAATGATCCTCCATCCGGCGCATGGCGATCCAGAATCTTTTAAACACAATCCATCGTGTTCGCCACTTACCAAAGATTCTCTGATATCTTGCGAAGTCCGACGATGTCGCTGGGTTAATGCTGAACCCAACGCCGCCGTCGTTGTCATTAAACGTGACCATAATCGATTCATTATACCTAGCCATCAATCACCTCCACCGTAACTTTCACGCGCTTGCCTGCGAATTTTTGAATGCTGGTACACGACAGTGTACCTTCGTCGGCAACGTGAGCGGAACGATACACTGTCGCCTCAAACACAACCGGCTCTTGCTCTATAGACCACTCGCCGAAGACCATTTCGTTTGTCCAGTCTCCTTCGTAGTCGTCAGAAAAGTCTCTGGCGATAAACTCAACACCATTCGGTGCAATCACCGTCTTGCCGGCCATCGCCGCTTCTCTCGCTTCAATTATGTTCACTTCGACACCGCCTTATTTTTAATCTCAGTACGCATTGCTGCTGCCAACTGCCGCTCGGTAGCCTTGTCGAAGTTACTCAACGCTTCCCAAAGTTTGTCGCACACACTCTCGTGCTTCTGCCGCCAATTACCCTCCGCTGTCTTAGTGACTTCGTAGTCGATGACGTTCGCCTGGTGTGCATCATTGAGCGCATCGAGAAGCGCATGGATTTTTTTTCTACAGCGACCGTAGTGATATCGAACCTGCTTAGGTGTCGGCATGCTCGACATCCGGTTCGTCGCCAATCAGCCACTGCGCATTTCCTACCCACTCCATCTCTTCCCACTTGGCACGGTAGTATGCCTGACCACCTGGCTTTCCATTCTCACCAAGCGACTGTACGTAACCCTGCGCTCCAAATGACTTTGGCTCTGTAACAATCATCATGCAGCCAGCGAACATCGGATTGCTCACCGATGGCGACAGCTGCACAACCATGCCTGGCTTCAAATCGAATCCTTGAATCACTTCATCACCTCGACCAGCTCAACCAATCGCTGCCCGTGTATCAAAGTTATTCCTCGCGGGCTGTTGTTTGTGTATAGCCATTTTTCATCTTTATCGTAGACAGCCCACAGTCTCTTCGGCTCAGGCTTCACAGTCCACTCGCCGAAGACGAATTCGTCGGGGAATTGCGTGATGCTTAAGAAATATGTCGGAGAGAACTCATTGCCATTTGGACTAATGACGATCTTCCCCTGCTCCGCTAGCTTCTTTGCTTCCAAAATATTCATCGCATCACCTCAATCACGATCTTGATCACCGCACTCCAGAACGCCCATAGGAACAATCCAACAAAAGCCCATGTGATTAGTCCAATCGGCTCAAGCCTTCTCATATAAAACCCCAGCTGAATAGATCGTTCTTCCGTTCTCTGAGCCGCATGTAAATTCGATCAAGCTCAGACTTCGAAGCCCCTTCACTTTCGCGCTTTCGCAACTGGTCTTCGGTCGCCTTTACTTGCGCACTTAGTCTTTCGATCTCTTCCTGCTTTGATCTTATTTTCTTTTGAAACCTTGGTTCGTGATCCTGACTTCGCACTCTTCCCCCCGAAATATCCCATCCTCCTAGCAAACTCCATGGCGCTAATTTTCAGCATCACGCATGGACTGGTAGCGCTTCTATCAACAAGTGCCGCGGCCTCAAAATCAACGATGATTCTGATGATCTCGCGAATATCGCCGATAGTGGCTTGGTGTTTCTTTCCTTCTTTATTAGCAATCGCAGTTGCCAGCTTATTTAAATCCATACTTCCCCGCCTTTCACAGCTCGTTTGAGTCTTCATTCCTTGAACCAAAGTAAATACGTATCTGATCTCTGAGTCGTGGCTTCGTTGGGACGATCTGATACAGACCTTGCCAATCGCGATAGATGTCATCGTCTGGATCAAAGTCGTTACCGATCAAGATCTTCCAGCGGTCCACATACTTCCGATCCTTCTTCTTCCCGTGCCACTCATGGAATATCGCTCCGCTAACGAAACCGACGTTCCCGTTCAAGTACCTGTTGCAAAGCTCTTGATAGTCATAGAGCTCATCAACGTATCGCTTCCCGGCATCTGAAGGGAATGATCGTTGTACTTGGTTTATGAATGCCATTGCCATGTGGTGGTCACCACTTCCAAGGATGCCGCTTGTGAAGAGACCGACCTTGTTAATGAACGAACGGTTTGCGGCCCAGGCATAGCCTGGATGCCAGAACCCGCGCTTGGTGTTGTATCCGTAATACCCGTCATAGCCTGGGCCTTGTGGCGGCATACAGTCATTCTGCGAGTAGCTCCACATGAATCCATTGTGATTGTGAATCGGCTCCCCGTTTGGACCCAGGTCGATTGCGTGTGAGAACATCTGCACAACGTCATAGATCTGAAGCTGATGCACAGTGGCTTCAAGAATATCTGGCCTAGAGAAGATCACGTCGGCGTCAATCCAGGCGACTTGCTTCCAATCCTCTGGAAGCCGCTGGATCGCAAGCTCAATCATGTTTTCTTTATGCCAAAGAACTTCCCTCGTCCTGAACTGAATGTGGCGGGGATTGGTTAGATCAGTTACGGCAAACTCACGATCACCGATTGCGATCTCAACGGTCCAATGGTTTGCACCAAGGTCTGACATCTGCTTTGCGAATCGATCGTAAAGCTCATATCTGGATTTGAACCTAAGCGGATTTGAGATCACTGAAATGACGTGGAGTCCAGACGTCTCAACTCTATCCCTAAGTCCGGTTTTCATTAGCGACTTCATCTTCGTCCCCTCGCTAGTCTCATTGGTTTGCTTTCCGATATCTCTTTGATTTGCCGCTTCAATTCATTCGCCTCAAGTTTATCGACACGAGCTTGTAGTCGCTCGATGTTAAGCGTCAATCGCTCAACGATATCGACGACGAGACTAAGCCTTAACTGGTATTGCTTATCGTCTGGCTCTTTCATCCCCGCCTCACAAGAATCAGATCAGTGACAACAACGGTATGTGTTGTGTGGTACTTGTTTGACTTGATCGTGTAAATCGGATTCCCGTCTTTCTCCCATGGTCCAGAGAGAACGGTACAGGTCCAGGTTTCCTTTGCGGCGGGGAGACCATTGAGCCCCCGCCTTGCCATCTTCGGAGTCCAATCAACAACGTCACCGGCATAGAACAGTTTACTCATGTGACCTTCTCGATCTCGAGATCAAGCTCTTCGATTGTGTATTTGAGTTCTGGGAATACGATCTGTGCGTTTCGCTGAAGGCGACACTTCTCAAGCTGGCGCTTTAAACGCTCGACCTCCTCTGTGGTTTCAACCTTGTTCTCGTCTTCCTTCTTTTCGACCTCGGTCATAGCACACGGATCTTTCTCGTTGCCGACTTCGTCTCAACGGTGACCCATACCTTTGCAACTCCGACTTCTATCGATCTTGGATCAAGATCCGAGAAATCAACACCGAGTGCCTTTGCGTATTTCTTGATCGTCGCAAGCCTTGGTCGTGCTGTGTAGTATTTGATCGTCGTGATGTTTGGTTGGCGAATGCCGAGCTTTGCTGCGAGCATTGAGTCAGAGATGTACTTATCTTTCTGGATACGCTCAACGCGTTCCCCGAATTCTGTGAGCTTCATTGAATTACTCCATTTAAAGCCAGAACGAATCCGGCGATGAACATGATGACGAAGGTGAGTTTCAAGATCAGCCGCTCTGATTGCGTGAGCATGGCTTAGACCAATGACTCGAGTTTGCGGATTCGATCATCGCTAAGCTCAAGCATTCGGTTGTTGACCTCTTGGATCTCGAGCAGGTTCTCGTTAATCCGATTCTGGCGAACGAGAAAGCCGCCTAGCTCAGTGACTACCCTATAGGTGAACATTGAGAGAATGAGTTGCGTTACACACAACGTGATGATGACCGCTAACATTTGACCTCCGGTTGATTTGTCTCACGTTGATACGTTAACCAATTCCATAAATCAAATGTTAATTGGATTGAAAGTTCTTTCGCTCGGCGGGGTTGTATTCAAACCCGCGAGCAAACCAAGCGGAGCGCGGTAGGGATCATGACGCGGATCAACAGCTTCAAGGACCTCAAGATCTGGGGGTGGGGGCATTGAGGATCTTGCCATGGTCAAACAAATACGGGGGACGAATGGGGGGCCAATTTGTACATGGTCGGTCATTCTTTTATTGGTTCCCCACCACGCCCCACCACTGAAACGGCCTGCGCTTATGGGGCTCGTGACCGGCCCCCGCGCGTCCGATCAGTGTGGAGCGCGTGGAGAACCGCGAAACCTTTATATGAAGACTTCAGAATAGGTACCAATTTGTACCGAATATGAAGCTCAAAATAGATTGGCGAAACGGGTTCAGATCTTCCCGATTTACAAAGACCCCGGTTGATTCAAGATACACGTATCCCACTACGGATGACCTTAGCGTGACGAAAGAGCGGTGATGGTTGGTAGCGAATCTCTCGCATCCATCAAGCCAAGCATTGGCTCTCTGTCCACTCGTCATCGCTCGTCGCTCTGAGTGGCTCTGGATTCCCCCTTGCGGGTTCCTCTCTCTCGTCATGATCGGCGGCCTTGTTTTCAAGACTAATACCGGCGACCAGTGCTGCTTTAAAACTCTTGCCAGCAAGCTGGTTCCCGGTTAGGAATTGGCTTGCTGGCCGATTGGCTGTCGGCGCGTTCTTGTTGAAACTATTAGCGCGTCCTGCCTCTTTCTACTTCTTACCTCCATTCGAATTAGAACCTCCCCGCAAGGGGAGGCCAGCCTTTTTGCACTGAGCCGTGAAATAAATAGGCGGTTAACTTTTATCCATTCTGTCACGTTCTGTCATTGCTGTGCGGCAATAACCAACGTGTTCGACATGAAGTCGATTGTGTTTGACTCGTATCATTTCGGGATTAACTGGCAAGTTTACTGGCAACTTCAGTACTGATGTGGGATACTGATCTCACATAAACCGGAGGCTAGTTATGACGAAAGAAATCGAACGACTCCATGCGATGATCCAAAGGCTTGAAGCAATGGGAGCATGGGGCATGGCCGAGAATCTTAGAAAAGTTCTGGCGGGGATGATATGACCTGGGCTGAATACAATACATTACGGCAATTCGTTTTAACCATGAAGGGAGAAGCGAGTGGCCTGGCGAAACGATCAGACCGCGAATATAAAAACGCCGGCCACTCATCAAGCCCGCTAGGAACTGGCGACGAAGGATGGCATTTGGCATTTAAGCTGAGTGGTGAGAGTGACGGCATATTCTACACGGCAGAGAAACTGTCGCAGCTACTTGAGAAATTTAAGATTGAAGGTGACAAGTGACGCACTATCCAAGACCAAGCTACAGGAAAGCAGTTGAGTTCATCGCGAAGCACGATCCAGAGATCAAGCCAAAGGACTGGCTCAACATTGACTTGCAAGCCGGAACCATTCTCGTCCAGTTCGCATCAGAGCTTTTTAAACGTGATCCGCTCGACATCGCTTCTTCAATTGTCCGCGCTCGTAAACTTGGGAGGTTCGTATGAACATGACTTCAGACCTACGCACAGCGATCTTGGCTTTCCTTGCACTGATCGCACTCCTCTCAGTTGGATGCGGACAGCAGGAAGATCTCGTGAACGGTAACGCCGTGAAGTCACCGTTCATCACTGACTACTGGCTTGATGTGAAATCAAACGAAAGCATGGAACTCATCGGCGTTCGCGTTTACTCAGAGACGGCGCTTGTCTTCGGATATCCGAACCCCTCCGGTACCGGAACAGTTCGATGCTCAGTCAATGCGGTCCTCCGCGGTGACTCGAAGTCTGGAACCATCCAGGTCTCATCCCCTGACGGCTTTGCTATCACGCCCGCAAACATGAGCACCACACCGTGCGAGTGGCTTAAGACCGCCACACGCTACGGGATCATTGGCGAGCAGCTGACGATCAGCTACGACTCGAATCAGAAGATGCGAGTCTTTGATTGGAACCCGGCTAAGTAGACAGAGCCTCCGCTTTGATGTCATCCCACAGTCTGCCGTCTGATTCTCTGATGGCATTCTTTCCTGACATTGACTGCCAACGGTCTAGGATAACTGCGCAATATGACGTTTCAAGCTCCATTCCGAAGCACCGGCGTTTTAACTTCTCTGCAGCAATTAACTGGCTTCCACTGCCAGAGAACGGCTCGTAAACTATTTCACCTTCATTCGTATGGTTCAGCATTGGAGGCTCCCAAATCGCTACTGGCTTTTGCGTCGGGTGGATCTTGTCATTCTCCCCGCCGATCTCCCAAACCGTACTCTGATTCTTTGGTCCATAAAATGGAGGAGTGTTTCCTTCAAGCCATCCCATCAAGCAAAGCTCATGGCGCCAGTGATACTGGCCTCGACCAAATACAAAGTTCGGTTTAACCCAAATGATTTGACGATGGAAGAGAATGCCTGCTGCTGCTGCTGCTGCTGCTGCCTGCGAGAAGTATGCCTGCATCTTCATCGCATGCCACATGTAAAATGCAAAGTTTTCAGCCATGTGCGGAAGCGATGTAACGATGACTTTATGGATAAAATCTTTCAACGCCTCGTCTTCAAGCTCATCATTGGCAATCGGCTTATATCCTTCCGCTTGGCCCTTCTCGTTTGCCACTTTGTCGACGTAGCTGATCCCGTATGGAGGATCGCTAGACCAGACTTGTGCCTTCTCTCCATTCATCAAAGCCGCGACGTCTTCTTCTGAAGTTGAATCCCCGCACATCAACCGATGCCGGTCTAGCAGATAGACCTCACCACGTTTGACGATCTCAATGTCAGGAGGTGCAGGCAGCTCGTCTTCATCGTCTGGAGTTACCAGCATTGGCAGTTTGAAATCCCCCGCCGCGAGCCTTGCGTTGTTCCTGATCCAATCCGTATCAAGCTGGGCCCTGGCAACAAACTCAGCCAAATGATCACCACTGAAGTCGCCAAACTGCGAAGCCAGAGTCAGGACCTTCTTCCTCGCCTCCTGCTCATTGTCCGCACTCACAAGGGCAACTGGGATCGGTGGGATGAACCAGCCTTTTGATGCAAGGCTTTGAAGTGCTGTCATGCGTTGATGACCGTTTAAGATCCAGAGCTTTCCGTCTGGACTATCTGACCAAACAGCGATCGGTTCAGAGAAACCCTGTTCCATGATCACCCGCTCAAGCTTCTTTAAAGCCGATGGCTTCATCGTCTTGATGTCATCTTGGAACGGATGAAGATCGTTGATTGATACAGACCGCGCACCCTCGCAGCGGATTGAAACCTCTTTCATCAGAAAGCCCCCGTGTTACGATTTCGAACAAGGATAGGACTGGAGGGGATCAATGTTCAAGGATGAGAATGGACTGCCCGTGGCGCTTGATGGTGACGGCGGAGATACCCTCCAGCGCTGTGGCGCATGGGCCGCTGGCCTTGAGTCGACTGGCGCAAGCGCTAGGCCCTTTGCGCGGTATGCGGTGTCGAAGCTTTACTTGGGAGGCGGGGAGTGGCGAAGGCATCCAGGCCGGCCCGGGGCTGCAAGCTTCTGGTCTGATCCGAAATGGATCTCCCGCGATCAACTCTTGAATGCCGTCGTGGTCTCAAGGATAGCGAACGATTGGCGGGCTTTGCTTCTGACTGTTATGAAGACGATCGCACGCATTGGCTTTGCACCGAACTTGAAGGACCACTGCTTAGGCCAGGCATCGCTTTTCATCCGATGCCTGTTCCCTCTGTCGATTCCACTGTGGCCCCTACTTCTGATCACCGACCTCCTGCTTCTGATCGGCGTCATGTTTGATGCCGCACCGTATCGGTGGAAGCACGAGGAGGTTCGGTTCATCAAGCGCACAGCGAATGACTCCGACGTCGATAATGCGGTCCTTCAGTATTTTGTTGCGTGGAGATGGATGCCGACACCGGTGAGCTTCGCTTCGAGGTTTCTGCATTCCTGGGCTATGCCGGAAACGCTCGGAACAAGTAGGCTTGGAATTGCGAACAAGCTTTCCGGAGCGATGCATTGGAAGCACCGGCCGGAAGCGCTAGGGGATCAAGGGCTTGCTCAACTGTGGAGGCCGTGGCTTGAGGAGTTCACATGGACCAAGAAACAACCGGCGCCTTCCAAATAGTGATCGGACGCGACGAGAACGCAAAGACCGTCCCGATGATAATTGTGACGATCCAGGAGTTCGAGGCGACTGTCATGTTGACTCGCCAGGAAGCCAGGGCGCTTGCGTTAGATCTCCTCGCTGCAGAGGCCCAGTGTGCTGGGCGTCAGGTCGTCGCCGTAGAAAGAACCGACGGGAACCTTAGCTCTTAGGCGCTGCCTCAGTGATGGCGTCGAATAGATCGAGGTATCCAAGGATCTTCATCGAGTGCGTTCCGGAAACATTTCGGTTCATAAAGTGCGCGCCCTGTCCGTCTCTGATGACCGAGCTTGGATCAGGACTCGTGTTGAACTCAAACGTCTGGAAGCTCCCGTTGTTGTCGGCCTCAGACAGACACATGCCAAAGTGACCGTGAGTTGGATCAGCCTTGTACTGCCAAACGACAAGGCGCATCGGAGCTGGCTTTGATTTCTTAAATCGATCCGGAGTCTTTTCGTAGACGCGCTGTGATCTCCCGCCTTCTGGGATCTCAATCTCTTTTCGGTCGAGCTTCAAAATTGAACAGATGTCATCGATTGCCTGCTGTTGACCATAGACGCAATACGGTTCACCAAGCGCCCCGCCTTGATTGAGGATCAGGTTGTCGAGCTCTGGAGATCGGTTCTTTCCTTTGGTCTCGCGAATCTTCTTGTACGGTGTCACCCCACCGCGAATGTTGTGGCAAAGGTTCAGATAGATGCCGGCCACGAACTCACGCGTGACAGGTCCAGCGGCGCTAACCGGAGGTTTACTCGGTGCCTGTGGAATTGGAACCGGCTGAGTCTTCTTAAATACACGTTTTAGAAATTCAAATGCTCGTTTGAAAATAGACATGATGCACCTCAGAAGCACTCATCGATTCGTTCTTTTGCCAAGTCAACCCACTTATTGAAGTGATCTTTATGCATACCGACGTGAACCTTTATCTCTGGCGCACAGTAAGGAATGAATTCTTCATAGGTCTTGTCGGTAGGGCCGCAAAGGCCAGCGACGCGTGCCGCTTCATTACAAAGGATCTTTCGATAGATTCCGTATGTCGCAATCTCAGCCGTACAAAGCTCGGCCGGTATCTGCTCGTGAAGCCACACGTCAGCGTCGACCTTCTTGAAAAGATCATCCTTCTTTCGTGAGCAACTTGATGCTCCGATTATGCAAAACGAAATGCATAAAAGTAACGCGGTGTATCTCATCTTTGCCTGTTCGGTCTTGTTTGGACTCCCGCCTGGTATTCAGACGGGCGCCCTGGTTTCGAATGACCAATCGCCTCCTCGAGAGGAAGCGAATTACCTGAAGAGATTCCATCATCGATCTGCTGTTTGCGTCGCTCGGCCTCACGGTCCTGTTCGCGACGAAGCTTGGCAACTTCCCACTTTCTCCAGAGATCGAAGATTGTGGGTAGCGCCTTTGCGATTTCGAGAATGATCTTCAGGTATGACATCGGTTATGCCTTCAGCGATTCGATCTCTTTCACGAGATCCATCACCTGCGGCTCAACCTCAACAAGCGCCTTCACGATGTCGAAGATGTTCGCGCCGTCGAAATCAGCGCCAAGCTTGTCAGCACCTTCGATTGCGGCCTCGACCTTTTCTTTCAAGACTGGATCCATCAATAAACCGAACGCAACGCCAACGTCGCTGAGATCGATCTTGTCGTCAGCCTTTGCTTGCTTGTATGCCTGGATTGCCTTGACGCCAACGTAGGCGACCGCGAGCAATATCTCTTTTGATTCTTTCAGTTCTTTCGACATGATTATGTCTCCTCTTCTTTTTTGGCTTTCAAATACCCCTCGATCCTAGCGATTGCAGTCTCAAGTCGTGAAAGCTTTTGAACAAGCTGTGAGTCCAAAGCGTCATGTTTGATTATTAATTCGTCAACCTGCTTCTTCAGGAATCCGACCTGTCCCTCTAGGCGCACAAGCCAAACGATGAATGCGATGCATGCCAGCAAACCAGCAAGCCAATCAATTTGATTGAGAGATAGAGTCACGATGTATCCCCTTACCTATCGCCAGTAGTCGGACCATCCCTTTGAGCAAAGCCAGCGTTCGGTCTCATCGCCTTCGACTTGGACAGTCCGGCAATTCGAAACCAGTATATTTGACGCACAACCAGTCATTAAAAAAATCAACGCGCACAACGCAACAAGTCTCATCGTCTCCCCTTTGCCTCGAAGTGTTTGCCACTGGACCTGTCCCACTTGGCGACCTTTACACCTGAACTCTCCAAAGCTTCGCGCACTGCGCGGTAAACCTCAAACGTGAACTTACCGCTGGCCCCGATGATCTCGCACTCATCACCTCGACGAATGACCGTACAGGAGAATTCATACGGGTCGCCGAAGTCGTTAAACTCCGGACCAGCCCTTATAACTCCAACGATCCATTCGACGTGCGCCTTCATCAGCGGGGACCCATGCAGATCACGTTTATTGACGAGTCGGAAGCAATCGGCGGACTGCCCCCGTTAAAAATGTCGACAGTGAATGACGCCGTTGACGGTACGGCTGTCATTCGACAAGTGCGCTCGACGTTAACTGTACATACGCAAGTCGGCGCCGAAGAGAATGACCCTGCAAGTATGTTCACGGTACACTGCCCTGTGCCCGGTTTTGAAACACTCGAAACCCAAGTGCCGGAGGACGACGTTACCGATGCGCAGCCGCTGGCTATTGTCGCACGCTCGACTCTCTCTCCGTTCGTTGTGCCAGTGCTCACGCTGTTCGCGAGGATGGCACTAGCAGGGTTTTGCAGCGGATATACCGTCCAATGAACGTCTGGCTGCCCTAGAACAGAATCTCCATCGGCCTTGATGTAGTGGTTGTCTGGCGTGCCGGAGATTTCCGTCTCATACATGAGCCGCAGCATTCTTTGCGCGCCTGCACTCAATACAAAGTCGCCGCATGTAGCCACTGATCGGTATTCACGCCGGTCACCAGAAATTGATACAGATCCAGACATTGCCTTGCCCTTGCCCTCTTGCAAGACGGTCTGCGCATTAGTGGCAGTCTCCACTATCTGAAATGTAGAAACGACATTTATTGATCCCGCCGGGGCGTCAATGTAGTGATTTGCAGTTACGCAAGCGCGATACGTTCCAGATTTCGGCGGCGTGAAGGCGACGCTAAGCGACTCGTTACCCGACGAACATGTGAGACCGCTTGGCGCGTTAGTGCTAGAACATCCGATTTGAACTGCGGCTGAGCCACTATTCTGCGTCATGGTGAGCGAGCCGTTTTCAATCCCAGTATAGGACGTAACACTAGAGGTCCCTAGCGATGGGTTCGCCCCGCTGATCGAAGCATCCACATACCATCCCTGCGCGTCGGGCATGACGATGGTCTGAGCCTGCCAGCCTACGCATGGGACTTTGAAATAACCGCTCACTCTGTCATTGTTTGCCCAAGTGAATGGAATCGTCGTGCTTATGACGGCGTCCACTTGGACGTGGTTCCCGCCAGCGCCGACATCGTCGGTCCATGTCCGCATGAGCACTGTTGTCGTGTCGTTGTAAACAATCGACCCGCCCCACTGTCCGGTGCCGACGTCGTAAAGGCGAAGGTTTGAATTTGGTAGTCCAACACCTGTCGCATACCCAGTCGGCAGCTTTGTAGTGTCGATCGCAGAGCATGCAGAAGGAAGTGAAACGCTCGCGGTACCGCCGGTGAACACGGTCGTAAATGTTGCATCGAACGACACCTCGACATCGCCGCCGTTTTGTCGCCACTTGCCATATGCCGTTGTTGATCCGCCAGTCAGACCGATTGTCGGAGTGAAGCTAGTCCATTCACCGATGAGCTGCGTGCTGCCTACGTTACGTGCTCGCCCTACGTAGCAGTCGTCAATGTCGATAGAAGGCTCATCGGCCGCGACTGATGTGAAGACGATCGACAGAGTTCCAGCAGCAGGAGAAGGAAAGATCAGAGTCTGGTATCTCCACGTCGTGCTGTTCTCAATGGACATGGAGGCGACTGTTGTTGATCCAGAACTCTCCACTACTTTAAAAGTATGCGTTGCTGTTCCAGAAGGAACTCGAACAGCGCACGTCGCTTCAAGCTGCCCCTCCGGCCTTCCAATAGATCCAAGCGTCAATGTCTGAGCTGCAGATGTTGAGTTCCACTGCGCGTACTTTGAACCGGCCTGTGGAGTTGAGCTTGCTAGTGTTATTGCCGGCGAAGACACCCACTTCGAAATTCCGTTTTCGAAACCACTGTTGATCGACGCCGCGGTGTTCTCGTAAGGAATTGCCTGTCTGTCCGACGGGCTGAGTGCCGCGGTTGAAAACGACGGCGTGATTGATACAGCGACAATGAGACCCAATAAAAACTTGATCATGAGAATGTTACCTCCGCAGCGAATGCCGGAACGAATATATCGTTGTTGTTTGTATCGGTGCCGCGAGTCAGACGAACAAGGATCTGGTCGCCCGCTGCAACTGCAACGCTATTGATTGTTCCTGTTGAGCTTGTGATGTCTAGCGTCACGTTTTGAAACTTGTTCTGTGTTCCAGCCGTGTTGGTCACAGCCGAGTTCGTACTTGTGCGCTGGTTTGTTGTTGACGTGTAGGCGTCAGTCCCGGTCCGGACCAATGTAGAAAGAGTCTGGATCAGGTTGGTGTCAGCTGACTGAAGCGAAAGGACAGGCAATAGAATCTTGATCGGCGAACCAGCAACGTAACTCTGTGGAACGCGGACAGATCCATAGAGGTACTGGCTCACGCCGTAACTGAAACGCCACATCGGATGGCTTGAAATCATTTGGAAGATCGGCGCGTCCGTATCTTCAAACCACTCAATGGCAGCTCCCCCGCCACTCGACCCACCGCCTCCGCCACTCGCCGGAACCCAGCGCGTGAGCGTCTTGTCGTAGCGAAGGATCATAGCCCCGCCAGCGCGAATGATCAGATCAGCAGAGCTTTGAAGCGAAAGACGGTTGGCTGCCGATGCAGATCCGTTCTCGTGCTTAAGCGTAACGTCGGCGCTCGACGCGTTGTAGAGCTCAAGGATCTGTTCACCAACTCCAGCGGTGATGCCCTGGAGGTCGGTCGCGGTCGATCCAGTCATCCGGACAACAGGAGTGCTCGAAGCCATCGCTGCAATTG
>ERZ869925.326-NODE-326-length-36453-cov-9.519726_pt1 | contig 36453 bp, 65 predicted proteins | sample MGYA00579311_ERZ869925 | MGnify/ENA primary metagenome ERZ869925 (study PRJEB32216, sample SAMN09231817) | wastewater metagenome | place: USA: Maryland | collected 2016-07-30 | study: EMG produced TPA metagenomics assembly of the PRJNA472060 data set (Reclaimed...
CGCTCTTCCGATCTCAGAACCTTGCCTCTCTCTCTCTGTGAGTCTCCACGAACGGCGTGCATGATCATGCGAAGGCGGTGCCCTATGAAGCGATGCGCTGTGTGGCTTGCCTGTCGGCCGTTCGCCATCGGTCGTCCGTGGGCGGCTCGGCTCGTTCGCTGGGCTTCCTGATGTCTGTGGTGATCTCGTTCGATGCGCTGGTCGACACCCTGACCAACGTGACGCCCGAGTGTGAAGTCCTGATCGCTACTGGCCGAGCGCTGGCGTGGGAGATCGACACCGCTGCGATGGACAACGACGACCCGAAGGTGAAGCCCCGATCTGCTGCGGCGCCGGCGAATGCTCTGCGGGCGCTGGTGTCGGACTTGCTCGCGAAGGGAAGGGCGAGTGGCAACAGCAACGAAGGCGAAGACGACGAAGACTGGTCCGCCCCAACCGCCGTCACTGATCTTGCCGAGGTTCGGAACGCCAAGGAACCCGGAGCGAGCAACGCTCGGTCACGAAGTGGCGGAGGCCGCAAGTCGGCTTCGTAAGCCGTTGATGCCGTGGCAGCAACACGTCGCTGACGTGTCGCTGGAGATCGATCCGGACACGGGTGAGTTGTGGTACGAGGAAGTGGTCATCACGGTCCCGCGGCAGTCGGGTAAGACGACGCTGCTGCTGGCGTTGATGGTGTGGCGGTGTGTGACGATGGCCCGCCGCTTGGGTCCGCAGACGGTGACGTATCTGGCGCAGCGTCGGCAGTCGGCGCGCAAGAAGTTGGAGCGTGAGTTCATCCCGGCGTTGCGTCGGGCTCGCGGGTTGGTGGAGGTGGCGCACGCTCGTGCTCGTCCGGTGAAGCCAACGGATTTCAAGCCGTCGATGAACAACGGTTCCGAGCATGTGCTGTGGGGTACGCAGTCGTACCTGCAGATCGAGGCGGTCGGTGAGACGTCGTCGCATGGTGATGTGCTCGACATGTCGGTGATCGATGAGGCGTTCGTCCATGAGGACGATCTGGTGGAGCAGGCGGTTGACGCGGCGACGGTGACGCGCCGGTCCCCGCAGACGTGTGTCATTTCGACGGCCGGCAATCGCCGCTCGCGATTCTTGTGGCGCAAGGTGCTCGCTGGTCGTGCCGCGTGCGAGCGCGGCGAGCATGGGCGTACCGCCTACTTCGAGTGGTCGGTGCCGGATGATGCGCAGTGGGATGACCCGAACGTGTGGGCTCAGTTCCTCCCGGCGCTGGGTCACACGATCACTTTGGCCCGCCTGTTGGCACGGTTGGAGAAGGCGCAACGCAACCCTGACGAGGTGGACGAGGACGGGTATGAGCCGGGTGTTGCCGGGTTCCGTCGTGGCTATCTGAATCAGTGGGTTGATCCGCCGCAGTTGCAGGACGCGGACCGCCCGTCTGAGATCAGCGCCGAGGTGTGGATGTCTGAGCCGCTGAAGGACACAGACTCCAAGATCGTCGGCACCGCGGTCGTCGGTGTTGGTGTGTCGAAAGGCGGGGTGTCCGCTTCGGTGGTGGTTGCAGGTCGTCGTGCTGATGGTCTGCCACATGTGGAGACGCTCGAGCGGGCGGCTGGTACGTGGTGGGTGGAGTCGTATGTGCGGGCCGTGATGGTGTCGCATTCGGGTGTGTTGGTGGCGTGGGACAACGCTGGGCCGACGCGGGTGATTGCGCCGGAGTTGATGCGTGCCGCTGGCGGCAAGGACAAGTGCCGGCCGCTGGCTGGGCGCGAGTGGTCGGGTGCCTGTGAAGCGTTCGCGCTTGCGGTGGCTGAGCAACGCATCCGCCACCTGGGCGATGTGTTCTTAGAGGACGCGGTTGCTGGCGGGTTCCGTCTCGTCACCGGGGCTGGGTGGGTGTGGGACATGAACGAAGCGCAAGCCGACATCACCCCGTTGACCGCGGCCACCGCCGCGTTGCGGGCGCTCGAATCCATCCCCGAGCAAGCCGCGCCCGAAGAGGCGTGGACGATCGTTCTATGAGGGGAGCCATCATGGCTGCAGACATCGAAGCAGAGTCATCCCCGGCGTTCATCGAGCGGGTGTCCACCGCCGCTCTGTCGGTTCGGCCGTCGAAGCTGCTGCTGACCCTGCTCGCGCTCCCGTTCTACGTGCTGGGCTGGGTGCTCGGCTTGCTCTATGTCGCCATGATGTTCGCTGTCGGCGCAGCCAAGGTCGGCATCAGTGACGCTCGAGCGAAGGCCCGACCGGCGCGGGCGGGTGCTGACTGATGGCGCTGCTTGACCGCATCGCCGCAGTGGGGGAATCGGCGGGCGCGTTGCGCGCCGCCGACCCGGTGACGATGGAGGAGTTCGGCTACCTGCTGGGCCGTTCGTCGGGGTCGTCGGTGCGCACGAAGGCGGGCGTGACTGTCGGCCCGACCCGCGCTCTCGGCATCACCGCCTGGTACTCCGGTGCCCGCTACCTATCCGAATCCGTCGCAGGGTTGCCGTGGCATCACTTCATGCGCCTGTCAGACGACGAGCGCGAACGCCGCGCGGCGTTCCCGTGGATGGCTGCACCCGACACCGAGCAGACGTGGTACGGGCTCGTCGAACATTGGATGATGTCGCTGCTCCATAAGGGCAACGGGTACGCGTTCAAGGTTCGCAACAGTGTCGGCCAGGTCGTCGGTCTACGTGAGTTGTTCGCCGATCGCATCACCGTGGGCGTCGCCCCCGATGGTCGTAAGCGGTTCCTCGTGGACCGTGACCCGACGCCGTACACCACCCGCGAGGTGCTTCACATTCCCGGCCTCGCCTATGACGGTCGGGTTGGTCTGAATCCGATCCAGACGTTCGGTGACGCGCTTGGCGCGGTCGCCGCCGCGGACGACTACTCAGCCCGCTGGTTCGCCAGCGGCACCAATGTCGGCGGCCTGATCTCACTGCCGCAGGAACTCAGCAAGGACGAGGCGGTGCGCCTGCGCCTGGAGTGGGATGCGTTCCACGCCGGGCTGACGAACGCCCACAAGACCGCAGTGCTGTCCAAGGGCGCCACCTATCAGCGCGTGTCGCTCAATGCCGACGACGCACAGATGTTGGAGTCACGCCAGTTCGGCGTGGCTGAGGTGTCGCGCATGTTGCGCATCCCACCGCACAAGCTCTACGACCTGTCGCGGGCGACGTTCTCGAACATCGAACACCAGGCGATCGAAGCGGTCACTGACTCGGTTCGGCCGTGGGCGATCCGCATCGAATCGGCGATCAACTCCGACCCCGACCTAGTGCCAGCCGGCCACTTCATCGAAGCGACTCTCGAGGGCATGTTGCGCGGCGACTCCGCCGCGCGTGCCGCGTTCTACACCGCAGGCATCAACGCCGGCTGGATGATGCCCGGCACCGCGGCGAAGAAGGAGAACCTCCCGTCGCCGCCCGAGCTCGATTACTACCTGCGCCCGCTGAACATGGCGGTGCTGGGCGAACCCAATCCGCAGAACGAAGCGCAAGGAGTGCCCGCATGACTGAGCGCACCGAAATCACACGCACGGTCCCGTTGCTGGACTACGAGATCGACCGCTCCGGTGACGGGCGCACCGTCACCGCCTACGCGGCGGTGTTCGGCCAGCAGGCAGAGATCCGCGACCACGACGGCCACTACGACGAGCAGATCAACCCTGCCGCGTTCAACAAGGTGCTGGCCCGGTCGGGGTCGCTTGGCAACGTGCAGGTCCACTTCAACCACGGCCTGACCCTGTGGGGCACCCCGTCGGATCGGTACTCCATGCCGGTCGGTGTGCCGTTGGAGATCAAGCCCGACGGTCGCGGTCTGCTCACTCGCACCCGGTACGCCAAGACCGAGCTGGGCGACGAGGTGCTGCAGCTGTGGATCGACGGTGTCATTCGTGGCCAGTCGTTCCGTGGCGCCACGATGCAGTCCCGCACCCTCACCGGAAGCGGCCCGAACGGACGTCCGGTGATCGAGCGCCTGCAGCTCGGACTGCGCGAGTACGGCCCGACCCCGAACCCCGCTTACGCCGACGCAGGGCTGGTAGCGATTCGCTCCACCTTGCTCACCCAGTACGCCGAACTGACCGAGGAGGAGCGCGCTGAACTGGCAGCGCTGCTCGCGGCTGGCGCAACAGATCTCAACCCTGACCCCCTGCTGGTCCCCGACGCAGACCCCGCCCTCGTGGCGCCTGTCGTGTCGCCTGACCCTGGCCTGTCGGAGTTGGCGGAAATGGCGAACGCCAACCGGCGTCGCCGCACCCCCTGACCCCTCAGAAAGAGGACCACATGAAGACCAAGAAGGAACTGCTGGACGAACGCGCCCAGCAACTCAACGTCATCGACGACGTCATCCGCACCGCCAAGGAGGCCGGCCGCGGCTGGACCGACGAAGAGCGCGCCAAGCACGACGCCGCTGTGGCGCTCGTGGAAGGCGAAGGCGGCCTGGACGACCAGATCGCACGCTCGGCAGTGGCCGAGGGCGACGAGAGCCGTGAGGCAGCCCACGAGGCCCGCCGCAGCCGCTACGACGTCCCGAACATCAACGTCGCCGGCACCCACTCTGTGGGCGCGGACGTGACCCGCAACCTCGACTCGCTCCTGTGGGCAACCGCCGACACGGTGCGCGCCGACAACGGTGCTCTCAACTCGGTGGAGCAGGTCATCATCCGCAACAAGGACGGCCAGGACTTTGGTCGCGCCCCGCGGATCAACGAGTTCAAGCCCGCCGACCGCGAAGCCATCCGTGGTTTCCAGCAGACCGTGGCCGACATGGCCGTGTTCGGCATGTTGGTCGACCGCGATGCCAACACGTCGGCCAAGGGCTTCGAGGTTGCCCGCAGTCACCGTGCGTTCAAGGACCGCTGGGGCGACACCCTACGTGCCCTGGACGTGGACACTGCCGCAGAGGGCGGCAACTGGGTGCCAACCGGCATCGGTGCCACCCTCCACGAGAAGGTCCGCGCGTCAGGCAAGGTCGCTGCGCTGTTCGAGCGCGTCGACCAGCCGTCGAACCCGTGGAAGTGGCCGATCGAAGGCGCCGACCCCGTCGCCTACCGCGTGGCCGAGCCCGTCGGTGACACCGAGACGAAGTTCACCGTCTCAACGTCGGGCACCCAGGCTGCCACGTTCGACGCCGAAATCTTCGGTGTTCGTCAGCTCATCTCGCGTTCGCTGGATGCTGACTCGGCCCTGGCGATCCTGCCGTACGTCCAGCGCAAGACGGTGCAGGCATTCGTTGACGCCGAAGAGAAGGCGATCCTCGACGGTGACACCGACGGAACCCACCAGGACTCCGACATCGGCGCGTCGACCACGGCCGCGGTGACGGCATGGGACGGTCTGCGCAAGCGTGCGCTGGCCGAAACCACCCAGGCCACCACCACTTCATCGGTTGCCAACCTGGCGCTGATCCGCAAGAGCATGGGCAAGTGGGGCGTCAACCCCGCCGACCTCGCGTTCATCGTCGGCATCTCCTCGTACGGGGTGCTGCTGTCGGACTCCAACCTCATCACCGTCGACAAGTTCGGCCCGAACGCCACCATCCTGTCGGGTCAGGTCGGCTCCATCTTCGGTGTGCCGGTCATCGTGTCCGAGTGGGTTCGTGAGAACCTCAACGCCTCCGGCGTGTACGACGGCATCGTGGCGACCAAGACGTACGCATTGTGCGTCAACCGTCGCGAGTGGGCGATGGGTCAGCGCATGGCGCTGGACATCGAGACCGACGACAGCATCTACCGTGAGACGTTCCAGCGTGTCATGGTCGGCTTCATGCGCGAGGACTTCCAGTCCATCGCCTCGGCCTCGACCGACGACAACACGTCGATCGGCTACAACATCACCAGCGGCTCCTGAGTCGCGGCATGGACGGGGCAGGGTTCATCACGGACCCTGCCCCGTTCGTCGCCACCCTCACGTACAAACCGGGCTGGTCGTTCAAGATCGGCGGCCCCAACAGGTCGATGCTGTGCGTGTTCGCCACCACGGCCGACTCGCTACACCCCGAGCGTCAGCGCACCACACAGCACCAGTTCGTCCTGCCGGCACTGCCGTGCACCGTTGCCGAGTTCACCCGCTGGGTGCTCGCGCGGTTGCTGCAGGCCGAGCAGCACGAGGCGTGCGAGTTCCTTGCGGTTGGCGGGTTCCGCCCGTTCTTTCCGCACCACCAAGAAGAGGGCTCACCGTATGAGCTCGTCGAGAGATGGGAGTCCCACGATGGGCCTACATGAAGCACACGGCGGCCTGCGGCCGCTGTTCAATAAGTCGAACAGTTCGCAGCGGGTGGAGTTGCTCATCCCTGCCGGCGCTGAGGTGTGCGTGCCCGCTGATGTGGCTGCGCAGTTGCCGGTCGAGTTCGTCCCGGTGGGTGACACCACGAAGGCCGACCAGGCGGCAGAGCGCGAAGCTGCTGCTGCAGCTTCGGAAGCCCCGACCGTCGCCGACGAAGCCCCGGCCGATCCGCCTGCGCCGGCCAAGAAGGCCGCGAAGAAGGCGGCCCCGACCGCTGCCAAGACGTCCAACAAGTAGCTCGAGGAGGTGCCCGTGCCGATTGTCGAGGACGTTGAGTTCCAAGAGTACGTGCGCGACAAGTTGGGCACGATCGAACTGCCGATCCTGTCGCGCGCCAAGGCCGCGGCCGAGTCGGCGGTGCGGCGTCACTGCCACCGCTCATTCGAGACACCAGGCGATACACCGACGGCGCGGGTGTTCACCCCGCTGTCGTGCGAGTTGCTGTTCCCTGATGACATCGCGGCGTTGACGTCGATCGACAACGACGGCAGCACGCTGACGGTGGCCGACTACCAGCTGGAGCCGCTCAACGGGCGCTCGACCGCGGGCGACAGTGTGCCGTACGACCTCATCCGGCGCATCTCCGGTGTGTGGGTGGTCGACGGCCAACGCTCGACTGTGAGTATCACGGCGACGTGGGGTTGGGAAACGGTGCCCGACGCCGTGAAGGAAGCCGTGTGTGTGCTCGGCAAGGACATCGCTGACCGCCGCGAGATGCGCGGCAACGTGGCCGGGTTCGGCGAGTTCGGCTCGGTGAAGATCACGTCGCATCCCGACGCGCTGGGCTTGCTCAACGGGTTCGTGCGCTACGACCGTTCGATCGGCATCGCGTGACAACCGGCGTCGACCTCGAAGCAATCTCCAAGGGACTCGCGGACACGATCACGGCGAACACGTCCGGACTCAACGTCTACTGGTGCCCGATCGACAACCCCCGGTATCCAGCCGCGGTCGTCACCCCAGTGGCCCCGTTCATCTCGTATCACGAGACGTTCGGCGACAACGGCCTGACCGCGATCAACTTCGAGATCCGCGTGTTCGCTTCGGCGGTGTCGCCCGAGTCGGCCGCCATTGCGCTCTACGGCTTCCTGGGTGTCGGCACCGAGAACAGCGTGTTTGACGCTGCGGAGTCTGACCGTACCTGGGGCGGGACCGTGGGCGACGCCTGGGTGTCGCAGGTCGAGAAGGAACCGGGGCGGTTCGACAACGAAGGCACGACCGTGCTGTGGGCCGCGATGCGCGCCCAGGCGCTCGAACGGAAGGACTGACCACATGGCTGCAGGTGTTCTCACTGACGTCACACTCCTCGTGAACGGCATGGACATGTCGCCGTTCTCGGGGGAGTTCACATGCGACGAGATGGCCGCGATGCGCCCCGCGAACAACTTCGCCGGCCGCGGCTACGAGATCGTGCTGCCCGGCCTGTTCTCGGCTGAGGCGACGATCAAGGGTCACGCCGACTACGCGTCGGGTGCGGTGTCGTCGACGTTCAACAGTGCGTCGAAGGGGTTGCGGGCGGGTGTGTCGATTCTGCCTGCGGGGTCGTTGTCGGTGGAGGGCACGCAGTGTTCGTTCATGTCGTCGCGGTTGGCGGCGTACAAGATGCTGACTGGCCCGGTTGGTGATGTCGCCGATTTCGATATGGCGTTCGTCTCCGACGCGGCTGAGGTCGAAGGCTGGGTGTCGGCGCCGTTGGCGTCTCGCACGACTTCGGGTCTGACGACCACCGGGCAGCTGATCACGGGTGGGGTGCCGGACGGGAAACGCATGTACGCCGCGCTGCATGTCACTGCTGCGGCGGGGACGAACTTGGCGGTGAAGATCCAGTCGGACGACAACTCCGGTTTCACCACCCCCACCGATCGCATCACGTTCTCCACCGTCTCTGCGACGGGCTGGCAGTTCGGCTCTGTCGCTGGCCCGCTGACCGGCGAGACGTACTGGCGCACGATCGTCACCATTGCGAGCTCCACGTTCACGTTCGCCACCGTGTTGGGCGTGGCGTGATGTACCCGACCTGCGAGTTCGAGCACATGGGCGAAACCTTCGCACCCGCGGTGCCTGTCGCCGCCGATCACCCGATGGTCGTGCTGCGGCCTGACCTGTTCTCCACCGAACCCCCCAAGAAGTCCCCCAAGAAAGCGAGCACCTGAAAATGGCAGCCTTCGTTAACGTTTCCCGCACAATCCTCCTGGGCACCGCTGTCACTGGCACCGCGCCCGGCCCTGCCGTGGCCACACCTGCTGGCACGATCACCTCCACGTCGGACATCAGCCCGTTCGTGGTCGGTGGTGGCGACCCTGGCTGGAACGCCAACATGGTCGACGTCACGAACTTCGGTTCGCTCGGCTACACCTGCGTCATCCCCGGTATCACCACGGGTGACACGTTGGTGTTCGACGCCAACTCCGACTGGGCCGCAACCCAGCTCGGCGTGATCGTGCGCACCACCCTGGGCGGCGTCGCCCGACCGGGTTCGTCGCCGATCTACGTCGACATCAAGCCCACCAGCGCCGCACGGTCAGCCACGAACCCGTCGTTCTTCGCGGCGGTGTACATCTCGAAGTGGTCGCCGTACGGTGGCAGCGTCGGCGCACGCGCCGCAGCCAGCCTCGAACTCACGATCACGGGCACCTTCATCGACCTCACGTCCTGAGCCGTGGCCACGACCCAGTCGTTCAAGCAGTTCGCTCGCAAGCTCGACAAGGTGCAGGCTGACCTCGAGCGGCTCGGCTGGGCCGAGGTCGGCAAAGAGCTCGCACCTGAGGTGGACCGTGCCGTCAACGCCACGTTGGGCGACCAGTCCATGTCGGGCTGGACGCGTGACAACCCGATCGAGATCGTCGGCTCCTACAAGGTGTCGCGCGAAAGCGTGTTCATTTCGGCGGGCAAGTCATCGGGTCCGATGCGCGTGCTGCAGGACGGCCGCAACCAGGGCAACGCTGGCGGGTTTGCTGGGCCTGGCGTGTCGAAGGACGGCACGACGCGGCGCAACAAGAACGGCGCCGTGCGCAAGGTGCGCGCCCGCAAGGCGAAGCGGTGGAATGGCACCACGAAGGGCAAGGACACGTGGGCGCACGCGGCTGAGGCGATGGCCGCGAAGGCGCCTGGTGTTGTGTTCGTACAGGTCGGCAAGGCACTGGGCAAGACGTTGACCAAAGGCTGATAGGGGGCGAGATGGCAGGGTTCAAGGAACGCATTTCGCTGATCGTCGACCTGGACTCCAAGGCGGCAACGTCGGGACTCAAGTCGTTTCAGACGAGCGTCAGGGATGCCGAGGGGTTCTCTGGCAAGCTCAAGGCGGGTGTGTCGTCGCTGACATCCACGTTCACCAGCTTCATCAAGACCCCACAAGGTGCGGCGGTGGCGTTGGGTGCCGCCGCTGCCGCCGCTGGGAAGCTGGCATCCGAAGCATCCGATCTCGGAATCAAGATCGGCAAACTCTCCGACGCCACGGGACTTTCGGCAGAGGACGCGTCGCGGTGGACGGAAGTCGCCGAGGACATGGGCATCGGCGCCGAGGGTGTCGCTGGGCTGATCGAGAAGATGACGGTCAACCTCGGCAAGTCACCCGACAAGTTCGACGCCCTAGGCATCTCCGTCAAGCGCGCCGCAGACGGCACCGTCGACATGAACGCGACGCTGCTGACAGCCATCGAGCGCATCGACGGCATCACCGATCCGACCGAGAAGGCGAAGGTTGCGGCGTCGCTGTTCGGCAAGTCGTGGGCGCAGGCTTCAGAACTGGTCGGCATGGGTGCCGACAAGGTGAAGAAGAAGCTTGACGCCGTGGGTGACGCCAAGATCTACAGCGAAGATCAGGTCAAGGATTCGCGCGACTTCCGCGATGCGATCGCTGATGTGAAGGACATCGGCGAAGATCTGGCCATCACGTTCGGCAAGAGCCTGATGCCCGCCATCGTGAACTTGCTTCACAACGTGACACCCGTGGTGGACAAGTTCGGCGACCTCGTTGAGATTCTCGGCGACGTCGGGTTCGCTGCGCAGCAGGAGACTGACGCTCACGGCAACAGCGTCGTGATGTTGAAGTACCTCGAGGACGAGGTGGGCAATCTCGTTTCGGCCGAGACGCTGTTGGAGGAGTCGCACCGGGCTGTAGCGAATGCCACGAAGCACGCCCGTGCCGAGCACGAGGACGCTGCGAAGGCCGCCGACGATCTGGCCAAGTCTGAGCGCGGGCTGTCGGGTGATACCCGCAAGGCCAAGGAAGCAATGGAGGGCGCCGCTACCGCCACTGGGGCGATGGAGCGTGCATACAGCCAACTGACCGGCAAGCTGGACGACCGCGAGGCATGGCTGAATCTGCTCGATGACGTTGACGCGTACATCGCCAAGCAGGCCGACGCGTCACTGACGGACCGCGAACGCGAACAGTCCACCATCGCCATGAAGCAGTCGATGGTGGAGTACACCGCCACGTTGACGGAAATCCCGGTGGAGAAGCGCACCGCGGTTCTCGCGCTGATCGACCAGAACAAGCTCTACGAGGCGCAGGTGCTGCTCGACGAGCTGACCAAAGCGCGCGATCTGATCATCAACCCAAAGCTGGGCAAGGGCGCGGCCGGGTCGTTCGTGATCGTTCCTGGGTCGAAGTATGCGGCTGGTACGGAAAACGCTAAGGCTGGCGTCGCGCTCGTCGGTGAGCAAGGGCCGGAGCTGGTGATGATGAACGGCGGCGAGAAGGTCGTTCCCGCTGGCCGCACGGCATCGATGCTCTCTGGTCGCGGGGCTGGTGGAACGAACGTGAACATCAGTGTCGTGGTCGGCCCGGGTGGGAATCCGGCTGAGACGGGTCGGCATGTGGCTGACGCGTTGGCCGCGTACTATCGCAACGGGGGGCAGCGTCCGTAATGGCTGACTGGTTCGATGGTGTTGACGTGTTCCTCGAGTGGGCACCCGACGACGCGCCGCTGACCCCGACCGCTTCGTGTACGTGGGTGGACATCACCGGGTACATGCGGGCATTCTCCACGAACCGTGGCCGGACGTCGGAGTTGTCGACGTATTCGCCGGGAACGGCTACCGTTGTGCTGGACAACCTGACGCGGTTGTTCGATGTGTCGAACACGGCGGGTACCTACTACGGGAAGCTGTTGCCCTTGAAGCGGATTCGGATTCGCGCCGTGGCCGGCGCGACGTCGGCGGTGATCTTCGCCGGGTATGTGACCGGCTGGCCTGTGTCATATCCCGGCATGGTCGACTCCACGGTCACCGTCCAGTGTGTCGACGCGCTGCGTATCTGTGAGCAGTCGCCGCTACCGGGTTCGGCCTATGAGGCAGAGGTGCTCTCCGACTTCCCCGACTACTACTGGCCGATGCAGGACGTGGACGAGACGGGTGGCACACCCGCCGCCGTGAGCGGGTACGACCTGGGCAGCGTTGGGCCATTTGCGGATGCCTTCGAGGTGGCTACCGGGTTCGCTCCGGTCGGTGCAACGCGTGCGGTCACGACCGGCACGCAGCTGGCAATCACGCCTGGCGCTGCAAACCAGCTGACCTTGGAGTACTGGTGGACGAAACTCGCCGAACCAGACCCTGCCGGCGACCCCATAACCAACTCGGTGCGCTTCGTTGTCGACTCCACGAACTATCTCATCGTCTCGCAGAACGAAACTGCTGAGGTCGGGGTGCCGACCCTTCGACGGTTCGGTCTGTTCTACTCGAACAGCACAGCGAACCGGTACGGCACCGCATCGATCGGGTCGGCACCGACCATCGCTTTTCCGGAGTCGTTCGCGGTCGGCACGTCGCATCACATCGCCGTCACTGTCGGCTTGACGAACGCCTTGCTGTACGTCGACGGCCAGTTGTATTTCACACTGCCGTTGAGTGTCGGTACGAGCGCCGGGGTCTTCGCTGGCGGTACGACTCCTGGCGCCTGGGCTGACTCGCAGGCGAACGGGGTATCGCACGTCGCCACCTATCCGTCCGCCTTGTCTGCCGCTCAAATCCTGGCCCACTACGAAGCCGGATACATCTCCCACGGCCACCCGACCGGCGAACGCTCTGGCGCTCGTGTCGGTCGCATCCTTGACGCGATCGCCTGGCCGACCGCAGACCGCGACCTGTCCACGGGTGAAACAGTGCTCGGTCAGTGGTCGCCCGGTGGGGCGTCGGCACTCACGGAGATGCGCAACGTCGGCGACACCGAGTCGGGTTTGTTGTTCGCCGCGTCGGACGGCGATATCACTTTGCGCGACCGTCAGTGGCAGATGACCAACACCCGCGCTGTCACCGCGCAAGCAACCTTCGGTGACAGCGGCGCAGAGATCGGCTACACCGACCCAGTGTTCGACGGCAATCACATCGACTGGGTACGCAACGTCGTGTCCGTCAACGGCGGTCCCGCCGGCACGCGTACTGTCAAGGACGCCGCGTCGATCACCGCGTACGGGCAGCAGTCCGACAACGTGTCCGCGACCGAGTTGCCCGCGTGGGGTGCATGGTTGGCACGCCAGTTCGGGAACTTCCGTCTCCGTGCCCGCAAAGACCCAGCCACCCGCGTCTCTGCGATCACCGCCCAAGCGCGCGGCGACAACGCCGCTGCCACGATCACCCGGCTCGGTGCGGTTCTCCCGCTCGAGCTGGGCGACCGCGTTGTTGTGAAGCGTCGCCCCACTGGCGGGGCAGGGTCGTTCTCGCTGCAGTGCGCGGTGCAAGGCATCGCCCACACCTGCACCCCCGGCGACTGGACGGTGCAGATGTATCTGGCACCGGCCCCGAAGTCGTACACCGAAGGCCCGTACTTGACGGTCGCTGATGCCACCTACGGGCGCATCGGTGCGGCTGCAGGCAATCTCGTTCCCTACTGAGCTTCACCGCTTAGCACCCCTCTAGCCGTCAACTGAGGCCCGCGCAATCGGGCCATGTTGACGCGCTCCAGCATCGGAGGCACCATGCCTGATTCCGGCATCACTGACGGGACTACGTTCACGTCGTCGTTCTGGGATACGTACGCCCGTCAGCAGGTCGTCACCCAGTGCACGTCGGGCGCCCGCCCGACAGGCGTAGAGGGTCGGCTGATCTCCGAAACCGACACTGATCGCATCATGTGGTACACGGGCGCGGCGTGGGATTACGTCGCGGAGCCACCGCAAACGTGGTCGGTCACGTCGGTCACCCAGTCGGGCGCGAAGGCGTGCACTACCACCTACGGCTGGTACCAGCGCTGCCGCGGTTCGTTCGTCGCGCAGATCACACTCACAGGGTTCGCGGCTGGTGTGGCGGGCAACGCGATCACCATCCCCACACCGGTCACGCTGGCAAACGCTGAAGCGGTCGGCGGGTCGTTCTCGTACCTCGACAGCGGTGTCGGCTACTACGCCGGGTTCGTGCAGCCGTTCACCACAACCGCGATCAGCTTCCTGCAGGATGGTTCCAACAACGCATTCGGTGCGGTCACCTCGCTTGCGCTCGCCGCCGCGGACGTGCTTCGCGTCACCATGACCGGCCGGTACGCCTGATGCAGTACTACAACTGGCAGACACACGGCACCCCCGGCACCTACGACAAGACGAAGCCGTACCAGCACGCGTCCCCGAACCTGACAGCGCTCAAAGAGCACTGCATCCCCACGTTCGGCGGGACCAACCTGGGCACCTACAACCGGCGTCTGCAATCCAACGGCGGCACCAAATGGTCAACGCACGCGTACGGCGCCGCATGGGACTACGGCTACACCACCGACCCGATGCGCCTGCAGATCATCGACTTCCTGATCGACAACCACGAAGCGCTCGGCGTGCAGATGATCGTCGACGAAGGCCACGACCGCACCTGGAAGTGTGATCGTACCGACGTCAACGGCGGCTGGAAGACCGGCAGTGGCGTCCATGGCTCATGGCTGCACATCGAAACGACCCTCGACATGTGGGACGACGCGTCACCGATCCCCGGCCGCCTCGTCGCCGTCGAACCGCCAACCCCGAACCCGACCCCCACGAAGGACATCGACATGTTGCTGTACGAATGGCGCAAAGGCACCCCCGACTTCACGGTGGTGACGTTCTCCGGCACCCACATCGCGCACTGCTTCGACGGCGACGCCGCCGCCCTGCTCATGGCAGCCAAGGTGCCGGTCGCCCCAGTGAACGACACCCAACTGTTGGCGCTGATCAAGTCAGCCAAGTCGACCACCGCGGTGCCACCCCGGCTGACCGTCGCGATGAAAGCCGCATGGGTCTGACCGGTGATCGGCGGATTGTTCTCTGCGGGTGACGCTGCTGTCGTCGCCGCACTCATCGCAGGCATCGCGTCACTAGCGGGACTGTACGTCACCTCCAAGACACGCAAAGAGAACTCGACCCAGCACGCGGCATCCGTGGAGGCGCTCGGCCAGGTCGCCACAAAGGTCGATGTCGTCGGGTCGAAACTCGACCAGCACATCGGCTGGCACCTGGGCCACGACACGGTGACGACCACCAACGTCGTCGTCGAACACACCACACCCAGCACTGACAGCTAGCCACCCCGACGCACCCGAAAGGCGCACCCACGTGGGACTCGCAGACGCACTCGCAGTAGCAGCACAGAAGGCGTGTGTGCGCCGTTTCACGGTGATCGCACCATGACCCGTTCCGAGCTGGCCTACATCGTTGATGGCCTGTGGCATCGCTGGTGCCGCTTCCTCCGCAATCACCTCCCGAAAGGCTGACAGCCCATGTTGCAAGACCTGATTCCCGCGCCTGCGCGCAAGATCATCTATACCGCGCTCGCCGCGGTTTCGTCCGTGGAGCTCGCGCTCGACGCCGTTGGCTGGGGTGTTGTCCCGGCTGAGGTGCAGGGCAAGGTGCTCGTCGTTCTGTCCGCGCTCGGCTTCACGCTCGCCGCTGGCAACACCAACAAGGAGGGCTGACCGATGGCGCTGACAATGGCAAACCGTGGGCTGTACACGGCGCTCAACACTGCGGTGTCGGCATCGACCGACTTCCGCGTGCTGGCCTTCAAGACCACCCTTCCCACCGCCGCAGCGGTGCGCGACATGAACTTCGTGTCCGACCTGCTCGCCGCGACCACTGAGGCTGCAGCGTCGGGGTACGCCCGCATCGACCTGGCCGGTGTGGCTATCACTGAGTCGGACGCGTCCGACAACGTGGTCATCTCGGCGACCGCTCCAACCTCCGCAGCGATCACCGCAGGAGAGACGTGGCTGGGTGTCGCGTACTACGTCGAAGGCGCATCCGACGCGGCCCGCCCGCTGATCGCGGTGGCGCTCGACATGGCTTCGCAGGTGACCAACGGTGGGGCGATCGAGTTCCCGGCGCTGACCCTCACCGTGACGGGCAGCTGATGGACGCCCAGTTCTGTAAGGACATGGCTGCCGCACATCGGCTGTCGACCACGAAGCAGAACAAGGCCCACGCCGCCGCCTATGACGCGCTCGCCGCCCGTCTGGCCCCCGTGGTCGTCCCGCCCGTTGTTGGGCCGGCGATCACGCACGGCCGACACCTCACGAAGGTGATGGTCGGCCCCCGTGTCCCCGCTGTCCAGGTGTTCGCCACCCGCCAAACAATCACCGCGCCTGGCACATACGCGGCCGTCGACTACCAGGCTGGTGTCGACGTGCGTGCCGCTGGCGTGTCGTTCGTTGATTGCCGGTTCTCCAGCACGAACTTCAACCAGTCAGCAGTGGTGCACACCAACCAGCCCGACACCGTGTTTCTTCACAGCGAGATCGACGGCAAGTCGCTCATCTACGTGGCGATCAAGGCCGAGAACGGCGCCGATCGGCTCGTCGTTGAGCGGTCCTACATGCACCATGTCGGCCACGGACTGAACACGTCCGCTGTGTCGTGGAGGATGACGGAAAGTTGGATCGACAACATCGTTGCCCCCAATCCGGCGCCCTACCCTGGCGATGCTGTGTGGCACGCTGACGGCATCCTGTCGTGGGGCAGCAGCACCCTTGCTGAGCGCAACGTCATCGACCTAGGTTCCTTGGGTCAGACCGCCGCTGTCAACCACGGCACCTGGTCGGGCTCCGGTGCGGTCAGCAACGTCACCTACCGTGACAACGTGCTCGCTGGCGGCGGATTCACCGTCTACTTCGAGGAGCGCGGCAACACCCTCACGGGACTCACGGTGATCGGCAACGACATGCTGCCCGGCCAGTACGGCTACGTCTACCCCAGCGCGCGACCCGCGCAAACCCCGATGTGGTCAAACAACCGCGCACCCGACAACTCGCTGATCGCCTGGTGACCTGATGGCCGGCTACTTCACCGGCGGCACCGAGTCCGACTCAGGCGGCTATCGCACCCACATCTTCACCGGATCAGGCACCCTCACGCTCGTCGGTGCTGGCCCGGTGACCTGTGAAGTGCTGGTTGTCGCAGGTGGTGGCGCTGGTGGCGCGGCCGACCTGAACGGCTACGGCTCAGGCGGTGGCGGTGCTGGTGCCGTCCGCTCTGATGCTGCTCTCGTCATTTCCGCCACACAGACAATCACGGTCGGCGCTGGCGGTACAGGCTCTGTCAGCGCCGATGGTGGTGATGGCGGCAATAGCTCCATTGGCGCGTTGCTGGTGTCGACAGGTGGCGGTGGCGGCGCTTACGCCAATGCGGCAGGCACGGCCCGCGCTGGCCGCAACGGCGGCTCTGGCGGCGGTGGCTCACGCGCTTCAGGAACTGGTGGCACCGGCACGACCGGTGGCAACAACGGCAACAACGGCGCGGACACCGGCCCCGAGTACGGCGGTGGCGGTGGCGGTGGCGCCGGGGCTGGCGGTGCGGCAGGCACGAACACGGCAGGCGGCAACGGTGGCGCAGGCACAGCAAACTCAATCACGGGTGTTTCAGTCACCTACGGCGGCGGTGGTGGCGGCGGCACGTTTGTCGCTGCTGCAGGCGCCGGTGGCGCCGGCGGTGGCGGCGCTGGTGGCGCTGGGGCTGGTACTGGCACGGCAGGCACGGCCAACACCGGTGGCGGCGGCGGCGGTGCAGGCTCAGCCAACTCTGGGTCGAACCGCGCCGGTGCGGATGGCGGCACCGGCATCGTCATCGTCAAGTACCTCCTCGACATCGCCGCCCCTGTGATTCCGCTCACCTCAACCCCTATCTGGCGCTCGACGCTGGGCCTACGATGAAGGAGCGCCAACATGGCTGACAACCCGACGATCGACAACGGTTCACTCACGGACTACGTGGTGGCGACCGACGACGACGGCACCGCGCAGCACCAATACGTCAAGCTCGAGTACGGCGCCGATGGTGTGTTCACGAAGGTGGACGCGTCCAACCCGCTGCCGGTGACCGGCGACGAACTGCAGACCAATGACGCCGCGTTCGTGTCCGGTCCGCTCGCTGTCGTTGCTGGCATCCGTCGCGACGCTGACACGTCCCCAGTGTCGACCGACGCCGACGTGCACCCGTTCGTGTTCGACGAGGCCGGCCGACTCAAGGTGTCCACCATCCAAGGGTCGATCGCGTCATACACCGACAACATCACCGTCAACGGCGACACCGTGGCGATGGACGTCACCCGCTACTCCAACCTGACGATCTTCTGCAAGGGCACGTTCGGCACAGTCAACTGCACCTTCGAGGCGTCGATCGACGCCGGCACCACATGGTTCGCCGTGCAAGCCGTTCGCACCAACGCCAACACCATCGAACTCACGACCGGCAACCTTTCGGCCGCCCCCGCCTATGCGTGGGAGTTGTCGTGCAACGCCTACACCAACTTCCGTGTGCGGGCGACGGCGTACGCGTCAGGCACTCAGGTGTGGGTGTTTCAGGCGGGCACCTACGCCACTGAACCGATCCCCGCAGCGCAGGTGTCAGCTACGCAGCCGGTGTCGGGCACCGTGACCGCCACTCCATCGGGCGTGGCGCTCGGCGTGGCTGACGACGCCGCGATCTCCGGCAACTCGATCCGCATCGGCGGCCGTGCATCGACCGCGACCCCCACAGCCATGTCCGCAGACAACGACATGGTGACCCCGTGGTTCGACCGCTCCGGCGCACAGGTGAACACCGGCTACACCGCCGAGGACAACGCCCTCGCGGGCAACCCGCTGCGCCAAGGCGTACGCGGGCACTCCGCGGTTCCGACCGCCATGAGTGCAGACAACGACGTGGTGACCCCGTGGGCTGACCGCTCCGGTGCGCTGGTCGTCGTACCCCAACCACGCCAGACGATCATCACCGTCACCCCGACCATCTCCGCAGCGATCTACGCATCCGGCGATGTGATGGGCGCAGCGAACACCATCACCTCCGCAGCGCTCGCCACCGGGCGGCCCGGGCAGATCGTCGGTGCCACCCTCGTCGACAAGGGCAAACAGTCCGCCGCGCTCGAGGTGTGGATCTTCGCCGTGTCACCCACCCTGGTGAACGCCGACAACGGTGCGTTCGACATCACGGACGCCAACATGCTCACCGCGCTCCCGGTCGGGGTGATCGACTTCGCCGCCGCCAACTACAAGGCCGCCGCCAACTCGTCGATCTGCAACGGCACCGTCAACAGCGGCGCCCCTCAGCTGCCGTTCGTCACGTCAGGCTCCGCCAACCTGTTCTGCGCGTTCGTCAGTCGCGGCACCCCAACCCCGGCTTCCACTACCGACCTGGTGCTGTACCTGACCGTCAACCAGTTCTGATCGGGGGCAAGCGATGAGCCTGCTGCTACTCTTCCGACCATCTACCGCCGCCGGCCCCGATGTCTGGGTGGGCACTGGTGGCACGATCAGCATTGCGGGCACCACTGCCAACTTCGTGCCGCAGACGGCAACGTGGGCGGGCACTGGTGGCACGATCAGCATTGCGGGCACCAGTGGTGAGTTTGCCCCACAGGTGGCCACTTGGGTCGGGACCGCGGGCACGCTTACCGTGATTGGCACATCGGGGGAGTTCGCCCCGCAGGTGGCCGTATGGGTCGGCGCCGGTGGCACCATCGTCATCACCGGCACCAGTGGTGAGTTCGCCGCTGTACTGCCAGACGGGCCCACCATCTACGGCATCACCATCAGTTGGCGCGAACCGTCAACACAGACCTACACCGAACTAGGCACCATCAGCTGGCGTGAGCCGCGAACCATCACAGGGGACGACACATGAGCTACAACTACCGAGTAGGCCAAGAACTCCCCGCCATGTCATTCGCATGGTCTGACGGTGCTGGCGCACTGATCGACTTCTCGACCGGCTGGACGTTCACCGCCAAGGTCTGCGCCGCGACGGCACCGACCACCACGTTGCTCACGAAGTCGAGCGGCATCACTGGTGCGGCCACGTCACCGAACGTCACCGTCGACTGGTCGACCACCGACTTCGCTGACCTCACCGCAGCAGCGAACGGCACCCCCTACGTCGTGCACCTGACCGCGACCCGCACCGCCGACAACAAGCAGCGGGTGTTCAACCCCGGTCAGCTGCCGAAGTTCACGCTGCACCCGGCCGCTTCTTAGCTTGCCGCTACCTCCCCCAGCGCGACCAACAGCCCCCCGACCAGCCGCCCCTGGTCGGGGGGCTTTTGCGTTTTCTTCACCAAGCCCCTTGACACTGTAACGCATCTATGGTGAGATAATGACATGAACAACACCCTGACCGCCGAGCAGAAGGCCACGATGACGGGCGACGAGATCGCAGCCTGGAATGACGCGAACGATGGGTGGACGCACACCGTGTCGACCCCTAAGCGGAAGGCCAAGCCAGCAGCGGCCTACTTCGCCCCCACCATCGTCTTCGGGAAGCTGTCATGATCGACCGCGACCGCCAGTTGATTGTCGAGGCCTTCGCTTCGTCCAAGCTGGGCGATCTTCTCGCGGTCGTCAACCGGATGGTGGATGATGCCAACGCTATGGTGTTGGCACTTGACGCCCAACTGAGCCACTACCAAGGCTGGAACGGTGACTGCCGCTGCCGTGAAGATGACTGTCCGATATGAACGCCTTATCGATCACGTGGCCCCCGCCCGACGCGTCAACCATCAAGTCGTCCCTTCCGCCTCGCATTTCCCGCTGTCGGCATGGCGGCTACCACGCCTACATGGCTGGGCCGTGCTTCGACACGCTGGAACAGGTCTTGGCATACAAGGCCCAGTACGACCGTCTTGGCCCGAGCGAGATGCATCGGCGCTGGGCGTGACGAGCAACGCCGAGCGCCAGCGGGCCTACCGCGCCCGCCAAGGCGCGCGTGTGGGCCAATCGCCCGGCCCGCCACCGTCAGCGCCGTGCGGCACCGTGAGCGCCTACAAGCGCCACAAACGCAACGGTGAACCCGTAGACGACGCCTGCCGACTGGCGTACAACGCCGAGCAACGACGCCTCTACGCTCAACGCCGCAATCAGTAGTTCTGCCCGCCCCCTGGCAGTGAGAGCGCCCGTCCCCTCGTGGGGCGGACGCTCTTTGCGTTTTCAGGCGCGCTTGGCGTTCACGCGCAGCGGAGCCGGCGCGGCATCGAACAAGTGCCCGAAACCCTGCTCGGTCAGCTCGGCCAACTCCACGGCCGCTGCAGGCAGTGCCTTGATGTAATGCTTCTCGGTAGTCGAAATCTCCGAGTGGCCGGCGCGGTCTTTCGTCGCAGCCGATGACGCCCCGAGATCGTGAAGCGTCGACAGATGTAGCCCGCGGGTGCCGTGCAGCTTGAAGCGCGCCACACCCGCACGGTCGCACAGCCGCCCCCATTCCTGATCGAGCCAGTTCGGCGAGAACGCCGTGCGCCCGGTCGGGTCTTTGCGGAGATGCGCCAGAATCGGCCCATCGGTCGCGAACCGCACCCCGGCCGCCGTGGCGAACGCCTCACCGCTGGCCCGGTACCCAGCGAGCGCCGTCAACAGCGACGGGTTCAACACCACATACCTGTCGCCCGCCTTCGACTTCGGTGGCTTCGTGCCCATCGGCTTGCCAGGCACGTCGTACGCGGTGAGAGCGCAGTGCAACACGCTCCCCTGCAGGTCCGACCAGCGCAGCGCCACGAGCTCGCCGCGACGCAGGCCGGTAGCGATCGCGAGTTGGACTGCCATGCGCACGGACCTGTTCGCCATGCCGATCATCACTTCGAGCGCTGCCATCGTCGGCCGGCGCTCGAGCTGGTCGTGCTCTACGTGCTCCGGGGGTGTCACCTTGTCTGCGACGTTCCGGTCAACCATGTCCCACACGTAACCCTGCTCCAAGATCGACGCCAGCACACGCAGGTAATGCCGCGCTGTGTTGGCAGTGATTGGTCGGGCGCCCTTGCGGGTGTCGTTGGTGGTGCCGATGAGTGCCATGCACCACAGATCGAGGTGGCGGGTGGTGAGGTCGGCCAGCCGAATGTGTCCAAGGTCGGCCTTGATGCGGTTCAGGATGGAGCGGTTGCGGTATTCAGTGGTGGGGGACTGCTTGTGTGAGATGCGCCACGCTGCCCAGTCGTCGACGAGTTGGGCGAGGGTGCCCTTTGCTGCGGCCACCCGTTCATGGTCGGCATCCCACGCACCCTTCACCTTTGTGGCCTCACGCTCTGCGCGGCGCAGCGACCACGCCTCCGGTTTTGCTGGACCGAACGTGGCTGACCGGTAGCGCGGTTTTCCGTCAGGGCCGCTGCCGTAGCTCGTGCGGTACTGCCACCGACCATTCTCACGTTGACGTAGGCTGCCTGACTTCATGACGCGTGCTCTAGCGTGTCGTTGCCCCCGTAGCTCAATGGTGAGAGCGCGGCACTCATAATGCTTCGGTTGCGGGTTCGATCCCCGCCGGGGGCACCCCGTTTAGTTGGTGGTAGCGCTGGCCGTCCCACTCGTACTCGTCGATCTCCATCGCTGGTGCGTGCGGTGACGCCGGCTCGTTACTGACGTAGACCTGCGTGACTGGCCGCGGGATACGAAGCCGGCGCGGTGGCGGATCTGTCACTCGCCTGCGTTTGTCACCGACCATCACGACGCGGCCAGGCAGTGGGTGCTCTACTACTCGGCAGCCCTTACATTCGCGGTGGGTGGGTTCATGGTACGTCCAGTGCAGGTGCGGACAGGCGATGGCGAAGTCTGCGCACGCAAAGTAGAACAGGGCGTCCTCTGTCAGGTCGGCGGCTCTTGGGTCGACGAGCATCGCTGCTGTGTGCGACTGGACCGTGGCCCGGTCGGCTTCACCCAGGTCGGCCCACTGCCACAGCGGCTCAACGATGACGCCGACCTGCATGTCTTCTTCGCCGTCCTCCCATCGGCCGTAGATCGGGAGGCCGTTCATCCGGTAGCGCTGGGCGTGTCGTTTCAGGTCGATCATGTTTTGCCCCGTTTTCGGAAATCTATGGCCGCGATTATGGCGAGCGGCATCGACGGCAACGGCACTTTAGCAGGTCAGGACGGGTAAGGCTAGGGTTAGAGCACGGGACTCATAATCCCTCAGCACCCATAAACAGGTAAGGACAACCAGTGCCGTAGGGGTGCTGAGCAGGGGTTGAGTAGGAACCTCCGCAGGTCAGACCTAGTAAATGCGACCCGTTCTATGGCCCGCTGCTATGGACAGGATTAGCCCCACGCCGACACGAACTCATCGACGGCAGCCTGCAGCGTCTCTTGCTGCGCCAACCCGAACGTGCCGCTCAGCACGTCAAGGTTCGCGAACCCGAGATCGACGGCCAGCTTCAACAGCGCCTCTTCGAGGCCCGCGGGTGCTGCGTCAGCTTCGACCTGCACCTGCATCTTCGCCTCATCGCACGCGTCCTGTGCGTCGGTCAGGTAGTCGCGGTTGAGCGACACTTGCTCGGCGTAGAGGCGTCATTGTGCCACTAAAGGTTTGCCGAAGTATAGGTGGCGATGCCGAAGCCGAAAGTTACACGCTTGTAGTCCTGACCTGCCAAGACGTACATAAGCGCAGGTAGAGCCGCTACGGTAAAGGGTACTTGCGTAGTACGGCAAAGGTGTGGCACAGTACGGACATGCCCACAACGAACAAGGGCGGCCGACCATCCGGCCGCCTCATCCACGCCGAAGGCTTCGAGGCTCTGATCGCCGCCAAGCGGCAGCTCAAGAAGGACGTCGCCGCGCAGTGCGAGGTGTCGCCGGGGTACCTGGCCGACCTCCTCGCCCACCGCTGCGGAGCGTCCGAGGCCACCGCCGACCGCATTGCCGTCGCACTCGGCTGCAAGGTTGCCGCTCTGTTCCCCGAGGCTTCCGGCTGGATCGCTCCGCTGCCTGACCGTGACGGGAAGCGTGCGGCATGAGCGGCGACCTGCTCAATCAGCGGGAGATGGCCGACCGCCTCGGCCGCTCCCCGCGCACCATCCGCAAGTGGACCGACGCCGGAATCCTCTCCTGCGTCCGCGACCCCGAATCCGGGTGGCCGCTGTACTCATGGACGACCTACCTCGAACGGCAGGCCGAACTCGGACGCATCGACGCCCGCAAGGCGAGCGCCGCATGACCGCCCGCACCTTGCCGCTGCTCACGTTCGTGTGCCCGACCTGCGCCAAGCAATACCAGGCGCTCGACGGCTCCCGAATCACCTGCGCTCACGCCGACACGTTCGCCCGACTCCGCCCACCCACCATCGCCACCCGCCAGAAGGAAACCGCACCCTCATGACCGTCACACTCGACCTCCCCGCCGTCCGCGCCAACATCGCAGACTGGCTCGAACATCACGACATCGCCCGAGGTGTCGGCAACGAACAGGAAGCCTGCTCGATCGCCGCCGTGAACCTCGCCATCACCGGCCGGGTCACCGACACCATCCACCCATGCATGTCGCCGCTCATTCGTGCGTGGGTGATTCGCGTGCAGGACGACATGCCCGCCCAACTACGCAACGCACCGGAGTGGAAGCGCCTAGTTCCACTCATTGCCGGGTCTGCGCATGAAGGCCCGACTGACGCTGAGCGTGGGCAGATTCTGCGTGACCACATGTATGCGACATTGGCCCGCCTGCAGCCGTTGGCTGACGCTGGTGGCTACGGCGTGCCGTGGTCGGTGATGTGCGCCGAGCGAAGCGAGGCAGGGGCCGCAGAGGCCGCATGGGCCGCAGGGGCCGCAGGGGCCGCAGGGGCCGCAGGGGCCGCAGGGGCCGCAGGGGCCGCATGGGCCGCAGGGGCCGCACGGGCCGCAGGGGCCGCAGGGGCCGCAGAGGCCGCAGAGGCCGCAGAGGCCGCAGAGGCCGCAGAGGCCGCAGGGGCCGCAGGGGCCGCATGGGCCGCAGGGGCCGCACGGGCCGCATGGGCCGCAGAGGCCGCAGGGGCCGCAGGGGCCGCACGGGCCGCAGGGGCCGCAGGGGCCGCAGAGGCCGCATGGGCCGCAGGGGCCGCATGGGCCGCAGGGGCCGCACGGGCCGCAGAGGCCGCAGGGGCCGCAGGGGCCGCAGAGGCCGCAGAGGCCGCAGGGGCCGCATGGGCCGCATGGGCCGCACGGGCCGCACGGGCCGCACGGGCCGCATGGGCCGCAGGGGCCGCAGGGGCCGCAGGGGCCGCAGGGGCCGCATGGGCCGCATGGGCCGCATGGGCCGCAGGGGCCGCAGAGGCCGCATGGGCCGCAGGGGCCGCAGGGGCCGCAGGGGCCGCAGGGGCCGCATCTCGCCTTGAGTTCTGGACGGAAACGAACCCCTCCGCCGTGCTCGCACAACTGCTGGGCGTCGACCAATGAGCCCCGACCCGATCGCGTTCGGCCAAGCCGCCGCACACTCCACCCTCGCGCAAGACCGGCGCCCGTTCACCGTGCTGCGCGGTGGAGGTGGCCGCCCCGGCCAGTTGCGCCCCGTGCGCTCCCACGTCACCGACCTGCGCTCGCAGCACGCCCAAGCCGTAGCCGCCGGCCGCCCATCCGCACTCCCGCCGTACGACCACAGCGCGGACCCTGACCGGCCGAACCTGCCGCTCGAAGTCAAGACCGCGTTGTCGGTGCTGGTGCGTCACGCGTTGACGCCCGGTGCCGTGCAGCGCTCCGATCAGACGCTCGCTGCTGCGTGTGTGCGGGCATGGTTGCGACCCGACCTTGCCGACGAGTGCGCCCCGCATGGGATTCCCCGCCCCGGCGGTGCGTCATGATCGCCGTGCTGCTGGCTGTCGTTGCCGTGGTGGTGGCTGGTCTGTTGGCGGGTGCTGTCACGGCCCGCCGCTGGTCGGGTGCCCCGCAGGATGTGTTGCGGGCCGCGGTGGGTGTTGTTGTGTTCGGCACCTGGGTGGTTGCTGGTCTTGGGTTGCTGGCCTGGTGGTCGCTGTGAGCGCCCTGTTGTCGCCTGGGGGGACGCTCGCCTGGTGGGACTTCATCGCCGCTGTCGTGGTCGTCGTCTGCGGTATCGGGTACGCGATCATCCCGCCGCGTTGTGTGCGCCCGCATCCGACTGACGTGTTGTGTGACACCATCGAAGCCGACGAGGTGACGCTGTGAGCGCCCCGGACTTCAAAGCGATGGGCGATCCCCTCAACGACCGATTGCCACCGCGGCGCGGACCAGGGACGCCGCGACAGATGGACGATATGCGTTGCGGGTGCGGGCACGGTGAAGAAGATCATGCTGGCGGCAACTGCCTAGAGGGCGGACTGCTCGACGCTTGCGATTGCTGTGGGTTCTCACCGTGGATCGACCGATGAAAGCCCGCGATGACTACCCGTTGTTCGGCGCACTCCGCGACGCGTACATCGACGGCCACGACGACATCATCGGCCTTGAAGCCTCGCGGGTACTGCGGGAGGTGGACGACCTGCGTGACGAACTCGCCACGGCAGCGCGAGTGATCGCTGACCGCGATGCGTGGCTGAACTACCTGTCACGCCGGGGCAGGCTGCTCGGTCACGTCGTCGTCATCCCCGACGACCCGCACCCGTTGTCATGGGACGGTGAGCTGCACTTCGACCGCGGGCGCGGCGAAGCATCACTGGCCGAGTGTCTCTTGAACTGGTCGTCGCTGGCGGTGCTGGCCGTAGTCACGGCTGACGTCGATGTCGCGTGCGACACCTGCGGCGACTCAGGGCGTTGCACGTACCCGTCGATCGAAACGCAGACCATCGTCGTGGTGGCCTGCCCTGACTGTGGGACACCTCCAATGAATGACCAACCCAGCGACGCCGAAGTGGCATGGCACGTCGAGAACCCGCCGGGCGTGATGGGCAACTCAAAGCAGTTGCAGCGCCTGGCACGCGAAGCGTTGGAGTGGCGACGGGTGTACCCACGGCGCCTCATGGCCGACCACCCATTCGAGCAGCAGGTCGGCTCCAACATGTGCGTCTGCGGTGAACCCGACACGTCGCATGGGCCGACCCTGCGGCTCATCGAGAACTTCGACAAGCACCCCGTCCGCTTCCAGGCGGTCTGCGCCAAGTGTGGCTGGCACTGGCCGCAAGGCGGCTACGTCACCGAGTCCACTGCGCGCAGCGTCTACGGCCAGCACGACTGCCGGATGCGCACCAACGCCGCTCTCCCGCTCAGCGCACTCGGCGCATTCATGGATCAGACGGTGGTGGACGAATGAACTTCCATCCGATCACGCGCCCATGCGAAGGGGGTGGCTCCACTGGTCACACTTACCACCCAGGGTTCCTTGAAACCGTCGTGATTTGTCAGATGTGTGGCGGCCACTTCGAGGCAGTCACACCAGGCCACGTGCCCCTCCATCTTCGCGCCGACGTGATCGCAATGCTTGAACGAGGAGACTTCGATGGACGCTGAACACGTCCCCCACCTACAGCCCGGATCGAACTTGTGTGCCTGTGGCGAACCAGCGACAAGCGCTGTCCATCAGTCGCTCCTCACGCGGCGACGCATCAAAGACCTCGCACGCATGGAGCGGGTGTGTGTCGTCTGCGGTGCCCCTGATGTCCATTGCCAATGCAAGTGCAGCTGCACCGAAGACGGACGGCCGTACTGCGGTGACCCGGAGTGCGACGTTGACTTTTGCCAGGACTGCGGCGAGGAGTACTACGAGCCCTGCCTTCGACACGTCGGGGTTGGTCGGCCATGAATGCCGTTCACCTTCAAAGCGCGGGCCGCATTGCTTGCGGCGTTGATCAGTCCCGCCGCTGGGCCAGCACAGTCTTGACGTCAACACACTCGATCGCAGGCGTCACTTGCCGGAGGTGTCTCAAGGTGCCGGTGCGTGATGCCGCCGACCGCGGTGGGGCTGTGCTGCGGGTGCTGTACACGGTCACCGTCATCGCCGTCTCTGTCCTCGTCACCGTGGCGTGCACCTGATGAGCGCCACCATGGAGGAAATCGTCGATGCGATGAGGGTGGCGCTGGGGGAACTGTACGAACAGCAGATCACCGCCACCCTTGGCGCCGCTGTAGCCCCTGACGGCACACCATGCCTGACTGGTTCGTGGACCATCTCCAACGAGCACGCCAACAAGGCGCGGCGCCTGGCGACCACACACCTGGACGGCCCGACATCACCGGTCGTGTGTGACGCCCACAATGAGGAGAACCGCCCCGACGTGTGGGCGCGTTGTGCGAAGGTGCCGGTGCGTGATGCCCTCATGGGCCGACTGTGCGGCCAACCATGAGCGCCGACACCTGCATCTACCCCGGCTGCGACGAACGCGGAAGCCAGCATTTCTGCAGCCACCCCGACGACGGGCGCTGCCCCAAGCACCACGACGTGGAGTTGCAGCGACGAATCGCTGCCGTCAGCGCTGGCGCCTCGATGATGAAGGCGCTGATTGACGCACCCACGCGGATGATCGCCGGGTCCATCCGATGAGCGCCACGATTCGCGACGACCGCTCCTACAAGATCGACCCGACTGGCGCACCGGGCTGGCGGATCATCGGCGAAGGCGTCGCCAACCTGACCCTGCGCCACGACACGCTGCTCTACGACTGCCCCGGTCACAGACTGCATGGTCGTCCCGCCGAAATCGTGTGCCCCCGCACGCACCTGATCCTGGCCGACGCGGCAAACGCGGCCAGCGCGGTGGGGGTGTCGACCGCTCTCCCCGTCCGGTCCGCCCCTGCCGCAGAATCGTCCCCGGAGGTGTCCGACGACCGCAAGGCGCCGGGCGGCCCGCTTCCCGCTTCCTCCACCTCCGGGGCGACCATCACCGGGCACCGCGGTGCCCGCAACACCGACCCCACCACCAGCGTCGAGGCCGCCGAGTCGATCACCGAGCTGCGCCGGCGCGCCGATCACGACATGGTGCTGCACCTGCTGGCGCTGCACGGCCCGCTGACCGACTTCGACCTGGCCCGCCACGTCTCGGCGCTCACCGGTCATACGGTCGGGCAAACCTCGATCGGCGTCCGACGCGGTGAACTGCGCAACGCGGGCCTGGTGTGCGATTCCGGCTTCAAGGGCAAGGCACCGAGTGGTGCCAAGTCGATCCGCTGGACGTTGACCGCCCAAGGCGCAGAGGTGGCCGCATGACGACCACTACTCGTTACACCGTCGCGTCACTGTTCCCCGAACTGGTGGCCGACAAGTTCACTGGCCCGCTGCCCCTGTCGGTACAGACTGGAACGAACGCCGACATGGTGCATGTTTTCCGCGACGTGTATTTCATGGACGACACGGCAATTGTGGACCTCACCTACGGCTCCGAGGGTGGGTGGTGGAAGCGCCACCGCCCGAACGGCCTGGTTGTCAGCGACCACGACTTCACGCATCTTCCATACGCCGACGGCTCGTTCATAACCGTGTGCTTCGACCCGCCCTACGTCCAGACGGGCGGGGCATCCACGAAGCCTAAACTGGCGACCGAGTTCCGTGACCGTTTCGGCATCAACGATCAGAAGCGATCTGAGGCTGAGCTTCTACAACTCATCCTCGACGGCGCCACCGAGGCTGCTCGCATCACTGACCGCGAGTCGGGCCACCTTTGCGTGAAGGCAATGGACTTCGTTGGCTCTGGCCGATTCTGTGACTGGACATATGCCGTTCATCGCCACCTAACAGACGCGGTGAAAATGCATCTCCACGACGAGGTGATCCATAACGCCGGACCCGGCCCCGGTGGTCACAACATCTCATCGCCGAAGCGGGCGCGGCGAGCGCACAGCAAGATGCTCGTCTTTACGTGGGGAAGCCACCGATGAGCGCGTACAACCACGACGTGGCGATGTACGGCCACGCCAAGCGCAACACGCCTGTGGTTGTGATCGACCAAACCACCGGCCGCACCCTGCACGGGTTGCTCGTCGCCTGGTACCCGCCCGCACGGTACGCCGCCCGCGTCCAGCACGCCAACGGCAACCGAGCCACCTATCACCTCACGACACACACCGTGGAGATCGCATGAACGACCGTCCGTTGTCCACCAATCAACGGCTGCTGCTGCAGCTGCTCGCCAACGCACACCGTGCGCTCGACGAGCAAGGCGTACCGGCCGCGTCGCCGCTACCCAGCAACGCACAACTGATGCTGCTGGAGCGTGCCGCATGACCCCGTACTACTCCGACGACGCGGTGACCATCTTCCTGGGCGACTGCCGCGAGGTGCTGCCGTCGTTGTCTGGCGTGGGGCAGGTGCTCACGTCGCCGCCGTACAACCTCAATGGTGACGGTCATCAGAGCGGCGGCATGAGTAAGGAGTGGAGCGCGCTTGGCAGTGGCTACAACTCACACGCCGACAACATGCCCCACGGCGAGTACGTGGCCTGGCAGCGAGAGGTGTTGCGGCTCGCGTGGGGCGCGTTGACTGACGACGGCGCGATCTATTACAACCACAAGCCGCGCGTTGGCGGCAACACGGTTCGTCTTCCATTTGAACTGGTCCCCCACGACATGCCTATTCGGCAGGTTGTCACGTGGGATCGCGGATCTGGCTTCTGTCGCAACACCACCCATTACGTTCCGCGCTACGAGTGGGTGCTGGTCATTGCAAAGCCAGCGTTCCGCATCAACACGCGCAGCGTCGACGACCTGTGGGCTATCCCGTTCGAGACGGGCGGCGCGCACCCTGCCCCGTTCCCGTTGAAGCTCGCCGCCCGCGCCATCGCCACGACGGATGCCACCCTAGTGCTTGACCCGTTCATGGGTAGTGGCACCACGCTGCGCGCCGCGAAGGATCTCGGCCGCAAGGCCATCGGCGTCGAGCTCGACGAGCGTTACTGCGAGATCGCGGCAAAGCGCATGGCGCAGGAAGTCCTCGACTTTGGGCAGGCGTCATGACCGGCTACCGCCACCGCTACGCCGAAAGCCTCGACACCTGGGCCGACGAACACGGCGAGACACCACCACCCACCGGGCCAGTGCTCGACCAATGCGGACGCCCCACACACCGTGCGTTCCCCATCCACGGCGAATGCGAGGACTGCAACCTCGAAGCCTGCGCGATGGGGGAGCGCATCAAGCAACGCCGCTTCGAAGACGCCCACGACATCGCGGACGCCCAGTACAGCGCCCGCTACCAGTCCGACTACCCGCACGACTAACAGAAACCGCAGCCACCATGACCACCGAACAACTCGCAGCCGTCCCCGCCAAGTACGCCCAGCCCGACCCGTCCACGCTCGCCACCATCCCCAAGGGCGGCGTCAATCTGTCCTACATGGGCCACGCTGACGTGACGCTGGCGCTCATCGAGATCGACCCCGCCTGGACCTGGTGGCCGCTCGCGTTCGACCCCGAAACCGGCTGCCCCCAAATCATCGTCCATCCCAAGCGGCTCACCATGTGGGGCTACCTGTCCGTGCTCGGCGTGGAACGGCTCTGCGTCGGCACGTGCGAGCCGAACAAGGGCGACCCCGAGAAGGAACTGATCGGCGACCTGTTGCGCAATGGGGCGATGCGGTTCGGGATCGGCACGAAGCTGTGGTCGAAGGCCGTCAGCGCCGACCCGGTTGGACGCGATGACCACGAGTACATCGCCGACCCACCGCCCGTGACGTTCAGCGCCGCAGCAACGGCCCTGTATGAGCGTGTAGCAGCCACGGCAGGCTCACCGCTCGCCACGACGCTGAAGGAGTTCGCGACCGCCAACGGGCGCAAGTTGACCGCTGGCGATTTCGACGCTGATCCGGTGTACGCCGAGCAGGTCGCCGCCATCCTCGACACACCCACAGAGGTGGCCGCGTGAGCGCACGAGACGACTACCCGGCATGGTTCTTCGACTCCACCACAGAGTCGGCCGCGTCGATGCGCTTCTCCGTGCACCGTGCGGCAATGGACGAGATCGACCGCCTCCGTGCCGACAGACACCCCGATTCCGGTCGCTGTCGATGGCGCAACACCGCGCCGGCAAGCTGGCCTCAGTGGTGGGCGTGCACGGCAACCTCAACTATGCCGGCGAGTTCGAGGTGCGGTGCCGGGCGATGGGTATCGACTGGATGACCAACGCTGAGCTGTGTCAGGCGATCCCACCCGCGTACACCGAATTCATCGGGCGCGCCTTCACTCACGCGTTGGAGCGTGCAGCATGACCGCCCCGACAGCCACCGAAGCCGAATACCAGGCCACCATCGTCCAGACCGCCACACTCGCCGGCTGGTACGTTCACGCCGAGCGCCCGGCCACGACCGCGAACGGCACCCGCACCCACATTCAAGGCCACGCAGGCTGGCCGGATCTGGTGCTCGTCCGGGGCACGCGTGCGCTGTTCCTCGAGCTGAAGCGCCGCCCCGGTGGCAGAGTCACGGCAGGGCAGGTGTCGTGGCAGGAACGCCTGATCGCGGCAGGGTTGGACGCACGCGTCGTGTGGCTGCCCGACGAGCTCGACGCGCTGCTGGCTGAACTCACCGAGCGTGCATCATGACCGCCCGAGATACGCGCGTGTGTTCGATCAGTGGGGTAGACTTGCCCCTACATAAGCGAAGCCCGCGGCCGTTGCAAGGCCAGCGGGCTTCTAAGAGCAGATTGGACCTGCCCCATGAGTGAAGACTCTACACCCGCCGCGATGCCTGAACGCATCCAACTGCGCCGCACCAAGGGCTGGCACAAGCCCGAGAACACCGTCGTCGTGTCGCGGCCGTCGAAGTGGGGCAACCCGTTCAAGGTCGAGATGATCGATCACGAGTGGCGCGTCCGAGGCCTAGGCCGTCTGTGGTTCGGCTACACCACGAACGCTGACGCCATCGCCGCAGCCGTGGAGTTGTACCGGAGCCTCTGGAGGGCGCCGCGCAACTACTTCCCCGACGCCGACCTCAGCAAGCTGCGCGGCCACGACCTGGCGTGTTGGTGCCCGCTCGATCAGCCGTGCCACGCCGACGTGCTGCTTGAACTGGCCAACCGCTGATGGCGCTCTACGCACAGTTCGACGTCGCAATGCCCCGCGACCGACGCATGATCCAGCTCGGCCTTCTCGGCCGCGGCCTGTACGTCGAAGTCGTCATGTACTGCCGCGAGAACCTCACCGATGGACGCGTCGACCCGCTGGAGCTGGCCTACATCGCTCCGGACATCAACATCACGACGAAGAAGCGGCTACTCAACCGCATGGTCGAACTCGGAAGCATGGAGCGAGACGGCGACGGCTGGCGCATTCCGTTCGACGTGTGGTGTAAGTGGAACCCCACGAAGCAGCAGGTTGACGATAAGCGTGCCGCTGAGGCCCAGCGTAAGGCCGATTTCCGTAAGTCGAAGCGTGGTGCGTCCGAAGATGTCCCAACGGGACAATCGCGGACACGTACGGACCGCGACGCGGGTGTCCCAGATTTGTCCCACCCTGCGCGCAACACGCCAGAGCCAGAGCCAGAGCCAGAGCCAGAGCCAGAGCCAGAGCCAGAGCCAGAGCCATCCGTCGTCATCTCTCAGATCAACTCAACAGACGTGGAACCGAGTCCCGATGATGACGGATTGATCAACAAGATCATCACCCGATGCGGGGCGATCCTCGCCGACGACCGCCCCGACAAGCAGGCCAGCAGCACCGCCTACGCCAAGCGGTGCATCGAGCAGATCCAGCGCGAAGAACGCCCCGCCATCGCCGCGCTACTCGTCGCCAAGCCATACCTGCGCACCCAGCCCGACAAGGCCGCCGGGTGGTACCTCAAGCACGTCCGACCCTACGCACCCGCCGACACAAGGAGCGCCTGATGAGCGCCCAGAACGCACGCGACCTCCACTACGGCCGCCGCGGTGGCGGCTGGTCGGAGTCGACCGGCATCGTCGACGGCCCAGCCTGCGAAGCGTGCGGCAAGCCGATGCTCGGCGGCCAGCGCAAGCGCCACGGCGTCTGCTCACCTCAACTCGAATGCTGCGGCGCCTACGCCGACCTTGTGCCCGACCACGCGAAACACGCCAAAGACCACGCCGACATGGCAAGGAGCGCATGATGGAAACCTGGCAAGCAGACTCACTCGCCGGCGCACTCTGCCAAAGCTTCCCCCGCTCGTCCATCACCGCCGACGTGTGGGCATCCGAACTCGCCGACCTCGAGCAAGGGCGCGCTGAGGAGGCTGTGCGTCGACTGCGCCGCACCGCTGAGCACGCCCCGACCATCGCCGCGTTCTACGCGGTGTACAACAACCTGCTGGGCACCGCAGGACCGCCAGCACCACCGTGTGACACCTGTGGCGACTCCGGCGTGATCACTGACCGCGACCACCCACGCCACTGGCCTGGCCGTGACGGGACGATCCCGACACCGTTGGACGCCGACGGGAAGCCGACTGGGGAGTGTGCGTGCAACGTGGCGACCTGGTGCCGCGATTGCGAGCAAGGCCAGCGAGCGAAGCGGACGTTGCGGCGCATGAACCCACCGGCCGCAGCATGACCGGCGATCACCAACCTCACCGACAGGAGAACCTCATGACCACCACCGATTGTGGCCGCACCCTGACGGCTCCTGCCGTTGGGAGCTACTCCATCACCCGCGTTCAGGACACGCCGACAGCGTGACCGACGCACACCTGCACGCCAAGCTCGCCCTGGCCTCCATCGAAGCAACAACCACAAGGAGCACACAATGAACGGTGACATCTTGACCTTCACCGGCGAACTGACTGTCACGACGTGTTGGTGTGGCATACATCTCGCCGTTCCAAGCGATCTCTACAAGGCCGCCAAACGCAACACTTCACAGCAGATCCACTGCCCACTGGGCCACACGTTCGTATTCCGTGAATCCGAGGCGGCTCGGCTCCGCAAGGAGAACGAACGCCTGCAGCGCAGCGTCCAGACGAACCGCGAGAGCGCAGAGTTCTGGCGCGAACAGCAGAAGGGCGCCGAGCGTCGAGCGGCTGCGGCGCGCGGTCAGGTCACAAAGATGCGTAACCGCATCGCCAAGGGAGTGTGCCCCGCGCCGGGCTGCAAGCGCTCAGGTTTCGATGACGTGGCCGCGCACATCGCGTCCGCGCACCCCGGCTTCCACGCTCACGAGTCCTGAGAATGCAAGCGGCCCACCCCGGCAAGGGTGGGCCGCAGCATGGGTCTTGAGTGCCCCGTTCGCAGGTGAGCACCACGGTACAACCTCCCCAGACCTCGAAGGTGGATACGCAGTGACCCACGAACAACCCCTAAACGGCAACTGGCTCCGCCAACTCGGCGACACCCTCCACCGCATGGCCCCACGCATCGACCAAACCCTCACCCACGTTCGCATGGAGCTCGCCAACGCCGGCAACCCACCAGCAGCCCGCACAGACGGAATGCCCCGCGGCAACAACGAACTCACCAGCGTCGAAGCCTGCGCCGACCTCCGCTACCGCCTGTCGGGCGCCCGCGAACAGTTGCGTGACGACCTGATGGCCATCACCGCGCTCGTGCAAGGCTTGGACCAAACCTGCGCCACCGTGGTGGGGACACGGCTGCAGCGCCTAGACATCACCAGTGAACGCTGTAACGGCAAGATCGACCCGCTGTGCACCAACATCGCCAGCGACCATCGCGACCACCGTGACGAAGGCGACACCGGCAGCGGCGTGCGTGGCCTATGCGATCACTGCTTCGCCGCAGCGTGCGTGGAGTGCTTCGACAAGCCGCGCGCTGAGGGTCGCACACGCTGCGACGCCTGCCGCAAACGCGCACAACGCAACCGGGACGTGGCCGCATGAGAGTCGAAGCTGGTGGCAACATCCACACCACTCGCTGCGCACCTCGAGGAAGCCTGCAAGCGCATCGAGTACGCAGCATGACGCCCGAGGAGATCATCGAGCAGTGCGAGCGCGAGAAGGACCGGCTGCGAGACGCTGAGCAGAAACGAGCCAACGACCGACGAGGACTCTGCCCGCAGTGTGGTGCCCCTCTCCACGTGCGGCTCATCGAAACCACCAGCTTCAGCGGCCCACCGTCATGGCTTCCCGGCTACGCCACGTGCGACACCTGCAGGTGGACCGACAACCCCTACACGCAGTACGAGCGCACCCGATGACCACCCCGAGCGAACGTCCCTCAGGTTGGGCAACAGCCAAAGCCAACCTCGTAGCGGGCTACCCATGCCATGTGCCGATGGGTTTACCCCTGCCAGTACGCGAGACTGACGACGACCGAGACGACAAGGACTACACACTATGATCGATTGGACCGACGACGAAGGCGAACCGCGCAAACCCAAGCGCAAGGAGCTGATCGCTGAGATAGAGCGCCTACAAGCGGCCAACTCAGCCATACGCAAGGAACTCGACAACCGGCCACCACTCGTCGCCATTGGCCGCGAGGAGATCGAAGGGCTGATGGTCATCGCCACCGAAGTCAGCGCAGAGTGCCAGCCGATCGACATCGACTACAGAGGCTGGCGACGCAGTATGCCTGGTTCCTGGTCGGCGAAGATGGTTGTCACTGGGCTGTTTGACAACGCAACACTCAGCGCACTCGGCGAGCCTGCGATCATCGTGCCACTCAATCGCGTGAAGCCGAAGCGCACCCGGTGAATGTCCCCACCTGTCCCCAGTTGATGACCTGCGACAATGCTTGCAATCAACGTGAAAGCGTGGTAGACACGTGTACGTCAGGCGTCGTGTCGCACCCGTGAATGGTTGAGCACATGACCCTGACCCATCGCAACACATGAAGGCAGCACACCACTCAGGCCGCTACCACCACGACGCCCGCAAGGTGCGCACAGCAGCCGACGCCACACCCCTAGCCATCTGCTGGCGCGACGGACTCACCCTCGCCCAACACCCACCCCACCACAACGGCAACCAACCACGCTGGACAGCCGGCCACACCATCGACGGCGCAGCCAACGCACGCCCCTGGCTACGAGTCACCGAACGTCCACCGGCCGGACCATGGCTCGCCCCCGAAGCATCCACGTGCAACTACTCCAACGGCGCACGACGCACCAACACCCAACGAGCCAACCCCCAGTCACGCAACTGGCGCGCATAACCATGCACTGCGCTGCATGACAGCAGCCACGAACCGTCACACTGAGTGACGGACAAGGGGAGGGGCGGGTCAGAAACGTGCCCTGACCTGGGGTGATGACAGAC
>ERZ869925.327-NODE-327-length-36300-cov-6.509698_pt1 | contig 36300 bp, 47 predicted proteins | sample MGYA00579311_ERZ869925 | MGnify/ENA primary metagenome ERZ869925 (study PRJEB32216, sample SAMN09231817) | wastewater metagenome | place: USA: Maryland | collected 2016-07-30 | study: EMG produced TPA metagenomics assembly of the PRJNA472060 data set (Reclaimed...
TTGTATGTATGCAGTTAGAGTAAATGTTCCAATAAGTGATACTACAGCAAATCCTCCAAGGATATATTTACGCCATTCTCGAAGTGCTGCAATCTGTCCTTCATTTTTAGCGGTACGACCATTTGCAACAGCTACTTTATCATTAAGTGAAATAAGCATTTGTGACTGTCTATCTGTCTTAGTATCAATTTTACCCAATTTCGCTTCAGTAGCAGTACCTAAATCTCCCATCTGTTTTTGAATGTCTAGGAGTATCGTATAGAGTTTTTCATGGGTATCGGATTGCAAAATCTCCATAATTACTGTGGTGTTTCGTTATTACTGTTATCGTCTTCGACGACTGGTGTTACAAGTTCGAGTTCTTCTGCTTTTTTTCTTCGTGAAATCCAAAGGTCAAGATTTTCTTGAGCCTGTTGAAGACTCACTGTATATTGTGATATTTGCTCATCAATTGTCTCGATTGAGAACAATTCAAATGTTCTTTCCGTTGGAACAATAGGTTGGAGTTCTTTGAGCATTCCATTTTCTATTGTATATTCCACTTCATTTTCTGTGTTAGCCATAAGATTTTTTATACTAATTGATAATTAATGCGATATCCAAGCAGTACCGTTATGAAATACTGGTGTCACGATCGCGCCACCCCCAACAAGTGCGCCGAGGAATGTCGGGGCAAGAGCATCAGTGACGTATGCAGTATCTCCTTGTGTTCCTGCTGGTAGTGTTGCTACAGTATATCCTTTCAATCTGATAGTACCACCAGAAATAATCCCAGCGGTTGTTGTAAGTACTCCTGTATTAGTTACTCGTGCAACTTCACTATATGCAGCACCATTGATTGAACTTTCAAATGTCAAATACCCAGTAGGATTTGCGGCACCTTGCACTGGGACGACATATGAACGGAAATCAACATCACGAGAAGCAGCGGTTGCATCGGTTTTCCATCCTTTTCCACTCCAACGTATAGCTGGACTAATTTGCTGTGCTCCAGCAGAAGCAGCGGTGGTGTTTGTTAGGGCAAGACCACTAGAAGTTGTTTGTGAAGTACCAAGAGCATTTGTTCTCACTTCCAATTTAGATGACGGTGCATTTGTACCACTTCCGATACCTACTGTACCATCGGTGTTAAGATACATTACATTTAGACGAGAACCTGATGGTGATGTATAGAAAGTAACGGCTTGCGTTCCAGCAGTACCTATAGATGTATCACTAGCATTTAATTGAAGCTGTATGATACCTGAACCATTTTGAACAAGGAAGTTACCATTACTGGATATACTCATAACTTGGTTATAAGCACCACCATTGACTGAAAACTCAGTTGTCAAACGACCAGTTGGAACTCCTGCTTGTACAGGGAGTGTATATTGTCTAAATGAGACATCTTGAGAGGTACTTGCTGTCGTTCCCCATCCAAGACCTGAGAATCGAAGAGCGGGAGAGATTTGTTGAGCACCTGCTGCTGCAGCAGTGGTATTGGTGAGGGCGAGACCTGAAGAGGTGGTTTGAGTTACCCCAAGCGAATTAGTACGAACTTCAAGTAGTGATGTCGGTGTAATGTAAGCTGAACCACTACTAATAAGAGTACTTGTTCCGAAGTTGATACGATTGAGTTCGATTGTTGCTCTAATATTTGTGGCAAGCCCAAGAAGAATAGCATTACTAGCACTTGCAGCATTGAGCCACGTATTATTCGTGGTATTACCTAATATGAAATCATTAGCTGCACCAGCAGTTGAACTTATAGGGTAAATAAGTGTGTCTTGCGATGAGCCCGTGCCGTAACTTCTGATATTAAAACCAGACGATGCCCCTGTTTGAAAGATTGCAGCAACAGCACCGCTCGCACTCACTGTATGAATAGGAGCAGATGGAGAAGTTGTCCCTATACCCAATCTATTATTCGCCTCATTATATGCACTCGTACCAAACAAAATTTTTCCTTTTGTTGCATTACTCGTTGATGAAAGTGTCAGGTTTTCTCCACTTCCTGTACCACCAATTACACTCTGCCCACCACTGACGCCAGTTGAAAGATTATTGGTGATTGTATTACTCGTGCGAGTGAGCCCGGTTGAAAATGTGAGTGCAGATTCTTTTGCGTTGAAAGTAGACCAGTCAGTAGATGATAGAGCACCACGATTTGTTGCCGATGCAGTCGGAAGGTTGAAAGTGTGTGTACTTGTTGCTGAAGAAATATTGAAATCACTACCAGATGTACCAGTAGCAAAAGTTTGTATAGCAGCATTGAGACCGTTGAGCGATGTAATCGCATTCACCAAATAATCAGTGCCAGGAGTTGCAACAGAAAATGGGGATGTGCCATTACCTTTGATGAGACCAGTAATGGTACCAACACCAGTGCCTCCTTGTTGAACAGTAAGGATTGAAACAGCTTGTGCAATGTTCGTTGCAAGAAACGCTACGATGAGACCTGCAGCAAGAATTTTGAGAGGATTTTTCATATATGAAGTATATGACTAATATCGATAGTCTGCAATCACTGTACCCGCATCCCAACTCAATACTGTGGTAATGGTGTCTGATGCAATTGAATAATCGACGGTTGGAGTGAGCCGTTGACCATTCGCATAGAGATGTACAGATCCAGTGATAGGAGTTATTGAAAGAATCCATGTCGTGTTAGAACCTGCTACAACTTCATTATCGACGAAACTATCAGACGACCCTCCACCTGTTGAACTGATAATAAATGCTCCTGAAGCATCACGACGAATAGTGATATTTGCACCAGCCTTCAATGTTGGTTCAAATGGTGCCCCAGAGTCACCTCCGAAGAACTGTTGAATAATTGGCTGTGGCAAGTTCTTGATATGCGATGCATCAATCTTCCATTCTTCCTTATCAGTCTTGAGTCCATTGATTGCTTCAATGATTTCCATTACATTTTGTAATGGCATCTGTGACAGGATTGAAAGCTCGAGTGCTTCCATATCACTTGCTTTGAGAAACCCTAAATCTTCAAGGTGCTGAATTTTTTGCTCGAGATGAGATATATCAACCGATTCCGGAAAACTTTCTCTAATTTCTTTCTCGATTCCACGAATAAACTTAACCATTGCCTTTTTAAGGCTTTCAATTTTTTTATCAATTTTTTCTTGATGCGATTCGAGTGATTTTTTGTTGTTTCTGAAAATCTCCTCACCCCTTTTTTGAACGTATGGAGTTACATTATTATAATTTTGGTCAGTTTTTACTTCAAGGTCATAGATAAGTTTTATAAGAACTCTAGAAAAGTCTACAAAATCACCTGTCTTCACATAGTCTTGATCGGCGAGTTCAAGAAATTTCAGAGCTTTTTGTATTTTTTCTTCATTCATAATTTATGCTTATATAGTATCATTGTTTGAGCTTTTCCCCAGTATCACTTGACCTACATGCTACGGTCGTGGTATATGTGAAGTATGGGATTTATCGCAATCTTACTTACTATCTGGTTCATCCTTTGGGTTTGGAACGAAAGAACTAAGTAATTATCGTTTTATATATTTCTTAACTCTTGTGGCATCATCGCCCACAAGCTTTGTTGTTGCCTTATCAAGTATCTTATTTATGATACCTGATTTCCCTTGCTTGATGACTTCCAATAGTGACAATCCTTGGAAATCTCCCACGTTTTGCATTGCGGTGAGTGCAAGGTCTCCGTCTCGGATTGCGTCATAGCCAGTAAGCTCTTTCAATTTGATGAGGAATTGTCGAGCTCCTGCATCAGAGTTTGATTTCAAAGCGCGCTTGACAGTTGCCCCGCCTTTGACTCGGTCGCCGAGCAATCCATCCTTTCCAAGTAAACTATTCCCGATTTCATCAAGTTTCTTGTACATACTATAGTTTGTTCGAAGTTTTCGGTAATCTCTATCAACCTTTGAAATTTCATCAAGGGTTTCATTTTTGAGAGTTCGAACAGCATTTTGAACTTGTCGGTGTATATTCGCATTTTCCTTGAAATTACCAAATGGATCTTTTGCATCATTGAGGTATTCATCCCATTTTCGGACGAAATCCAAACGTTCACCTATAGTTGCGCCCTTATTATTTAATTCATCGAAATTCTTTATCAACGTTTGTACAACATCCTTTCCGCCAGTGTTCATTCCATACCGTGAGTTGTCGAGCTCATTCGCAATATCAATAAAAGACTTCAATGTTTTTTCAGATATATCGAGAGGTTCTGCAACATATTTCTGTTCAATCTCTCCCATTTTTTGACCGATTGTCTGTCGCTTTGCATCTGCGAAGGTAAGAGCTTTATCGACTCGCTGTCCAACGATTTCAGTAGGATCATTGAGAGGATTCCGAGTATTCTTGAACTTTTCAGCCTCTTTTGTGAACTTTTCGATTGATTTTAGAGTCGACATTTTAAGCTTTGAATTTTCATTCAAGGTAATATCTTTAATGTCTTTCAAAGTACCACCTACTGAAACCTTGAATTCCTGGCTGGTATTCTTCAAAGCTTCTACTGGATTGAGGGAAACTCTCGTAGCGTCAGAAACATTCGGTTGTGAGAATTTATCCATCATCTTTGCGCCTTTCTCTCTAAATTTGGATATTGTTGATGGGCCTGTAGGGCCAGTCGTAGGCTTTGGTCTGAAACGCTCTGTAGCATCATCAATTGTTGAGATGGCACCTTTTGGACTTACCTTTGTATTTACTTTTGCCCCGACAAGCACATTTGCAATGTTGTATAAATCCTCAGTAGCATTTGCGAGTTCAGGATGTTTATCAGCAAAAACCTTGACACGGTCGGCAACTTTCAAAACATCTGCACCAGGGCCAGTCATGGCACTTTTTTGTATAAAAGACTGGTCGCTCAATTTGTTAATACCTTTCTCAATAGTAGGAGAAAACAATTCAGTCACAGGAGCAAACACAGATTTCGCAAAATCTCCTACAACATTAAGTGCTTTGATCGGTGCATTGTCTATGGTAGAGGTTTTTAAGTCATTAGAGATGCTTTCTCTTGCCTGATTGAATTGAGAACCGACACGACTAAAATAGTTAGGCTTTTTCTCTTTAGGTTGAGCTGCCTTTGTTGCAGTTTCTACTCCGACCTTTCCATAGAGCTGTTCAAATTCTTTTTGTGTGTATGTCTTCATAGTTATGCGTAATACCCTTCATTACGGGCCATTGTTTGGATAAGAGTGTCGAGTTCAGCAGGAGTCAGTTGATTTATAGTCTTTGCTTTTATTGATGGAACGATAGAGCCATTATAGCCGCTGTTACTCCATTTTTTAAGTGCTTGATCCACTGTCAAACCTGAATAGACTGATGAAGTGATCAACTTTTTTGCTGCATTAAATCCTGCTTCCGGTGTTTGGAATGAAAGGAAGTTACCACCATCAGTTGCGGCATTTGCGACACCTGATACACCTGGGAATGATTGAGTGAACTTACTTGCTTTGATATTTAATGGGTTATTGTTTCTCTGTGCGGGATTTTTTCCAGTCCCGCTAGAGCTCGTTTTTTCTTTGGATTCTGCGACAGTACCGATTTCGGTAAATGTTCCGTCACCATTCTTTGAGAAAATTTTACCATCTGGCTGTACTGATGCACCGATAGATTGAGGGTTTCCACCTTTCAAAATATAATCTTTCTTTGCAAAGTTATTGATTTTATCGAGCTCTCGTATGACATTAGCCTCACTTGTTTTGAATCCTGTGATATTACCTTTGTCATCTGTTTTCGCCCATGCATTAAGCTTTGTTGCAGTTGCAGAGAGGAGTCCGAGCTCACCTTCTGATAAAGCACCAAATGTCGCGCCGTCAGCTTTTGCCTTAAGGAGATTGTCGAGTGTGAGCTGAGAGGTCAATTGCTGAATACCAGCCTGAAAATCACCTCTCGCCGCACCGAAGTCAGTATTTCCTCCACGGCCAAATAATCCTGTAGTACCTACAGAAGCTTTCAATCCTTTTGTATTACCCAGCAATCCTTCAATAGTATCAATCTGATTTTGTGCTTGTTCTGTGCTTTGTGGATTATTTTCATCAACACCAATTTCACGAATAGTTTCACCAGTGATTGTGTTGACGAGAAGCTTTTTACCACCAACGTCAACTACTTGAGTATTCTTTCCACTTTCAATGTCACCGACATAGCTACCAAGTGCTGCTGCGATTTCAGTAGGATCTGCACCTGCATTGTATAGCTTCTGTGCCTCCTGAATGACAGAAGTAGGAGCGCCATTACCGACTGCCTTGACGATATACTCCTGGCCAGTTTTCTTGTTCTCAATTTCAGTTTTTATTTGCTCATTCTTCTGTTCGTATTCTTGTTGGTCTGCCTTATCATATTCGTCTTTATGGGCACTATAGAAGAACTCACGAGCTTTGAGCTCATTCTCGAGAGAATCAGTTTCAGCTTTTACCTTTCGATCAGCGGCCGCAGAAACGGCTTCATAGTTTCTAGCTGCAGCACCTTGAAGAACGGCGAGGTCTGCTTGTTTCGATAGAGATTCTTTATTTATACGAGCCTTCTCTTGTTCGAGTCCACCACCAAAGAGACCTGTTTTATTATTATCGAGTACTTCATTACGACGACGATTTGAAAGCTGTTCTTGTTCGATTTGAGAAGTGTAATTATTTACAGAATTCAAAGCTGTATCAACTCCTGCATCTTTATAAATTTGCTCTTGTCGATCAGGTTGCCCAAAGAGTTTTTGATATATACCTTGGATTCCCGTCATATCTTCAGTAATAGCTTTTTTTGCTGTTACTGCTTTATCAGCAAGTTCTTGCTGAAATTGCTGCTGCACAGTTTTTGCTTGACCACCTATCGCATCGATACCACCAATTGCTGTAGTGTCAGGTGTCATTGTAGGAGTCGTGAGTCCTGTAGTTGTAAACTTCGTAGCACTCATATTTGGAGTGACTACCGGAGCAACATTCAAACCACCTACTGGTAATTCAAGAGTACTACCGGCTCGCAAAGGCTTCCCGGTTCTTGGATCGACATTTGATTCAGTTGATTGATTGTTTTGGATGATGGTAGCCATTTATATATTGTAATTCTACTGTGAATCTCGCCGAATTGAAAGGGTATTTATACACCGTCTCCAATCTGTACCCCATTATCAATGGTAGCTTCTTCAAAAGCGATGTCGGAACCAGTAAATATTACTTTGAATCGTGTCCATTTTGATGCTTTTTCAATAGGGAAATGAGAGTAGTTATTTGTATCAGTTGAATCCATAGAATCCTTATCATCATATGTCTTGAGATGTTTCCAGTTTTCTATAGAGATATCACAATAGGATGATGCCGTTGCTCCATCAAGTTCATCTTGGAGGGTAACAGTATAGGTGTCAGTAAGAAATGTAATGGATGCAATTTGTGAGAGTTGACCGGCTGCCGCACCAGAAATAATTTCACATTCACATTCGTTTTGGTCATCTTCATCGAGGTAGGAAAGTACTTCTGATAGGTCTGCCGTTGTAGTAAATACTTTATTACTTGTCCACTGACAACGAATACCATTCTTCTGTGGAGTAGTCACAGGAACGCCGAATACTTCATCATTCATATATTTGACTTGGATTGTGTCATCAATCCCGAGCTTGCGACATTTAATCAGGATATCTTTGATATTATCCTCGACTTCGGAAGCAGGTAGTTTTACTGTAGTGAACCATCCTATATTCTTAAATCCTGGAATCGTAAGACAGAGTGTTGCATAGTCAGTACTTGCACTCGAAACATCATTATAGTCTCCTCCAAAGATAAGTTTGTCAAACATGATATCAGTTGCACCAAGCAATGCAACTCCGGCAGTACGACTTGAGAGTGATTGCCCATAGTCAACAATATCAAGAGTGACGAAATAGTTTGTTGAGTCGCCGATTGAAGTGATGTCGATCGCATTTCCTGCTATCGCATCTGCTTTTGTGAGAGCAAGACGGAAGTTTGTGCCATCAAGATTGATGATGTAGTAGATTGTTCCGACTTTAAGGCCACCAATTTGTGTTGACCGATTATATGTATACAGTATTGGATTTCCTGTCACTGGAAGCGTACCGAGATTTTTCGTGAAAGTATTTGTTGTTGTATTGATTCCGCTATCGGGAACTCGCGCCATACGAGCGATTGAAACAGATGGACTATACCGGTGGTATATTCCAACTTTCGGGTCATAACAGAGTATTCCACCAGGATAATTTGGAATATATCTCTCATCTTTTGTGCCGAACTGATTTAATTGACTTGATATATTTATATAAATTTTATCACCATCAACCTGCATAGAATTTCCATACATGCTCTTTGAGCTACTACCAGACCACTGATACTCTTCGGAAAAGAAAGGGAGCACGCCCAATTCATTGAATCCTCCACCATTCCACTGTAAAAGTTGTCCTGCACGAGTTATTATCGCCCAAGAATATCCATACGGAGTAATTGACATAATTCCATCACTACCGCAAGGAATACCAATACCTGCTTCATTTGTCGCACCATTCCATTGGAAGAAATACGCCTCTTGATTTTGCCCGCTAAGAGTACTTGAAAGAATAGTAATAATTGCCATGTTTGATTTAGAGTATGAGAGACCAACAATTTCAAAATCAATAGGAATAGTGAGGGTGAATAATAGAGAATATGATGTGTCGTATAGCTTGACTACATTACCGTCAGAAATTGCGATGGCATTTTTATTTCTGAATACTTCAAGCGCGTGTGTTATACCTACTGTAAAGTTAAGGCCTGTATCCGTCCACGTTGAACCGCTTTTATATACGAGGCTTCCGTCATCGGTAACGGTATGCCATCGGTTCTGAAACCAGCATCCAGTACTATCAAAATCAAGACTTGGTGTTCCAGTATCTAGATCTTGTGAGGCAAGAGCTGTCGAATTTCGTGTAATATTTGTATCAAAAGCACGATCAGCAGTGATAACATGAAATATGCCTTGCCCGAATCTTCCAAATGAAGTTGGTATATCAAATGCTCCGCCATCTGCCTCTGAATATATTCGTACTGCACGACTAGAGAGTTTTGCGTACCCCTCTTCGTCGAAGTTCATATTTTTGGTTGAGAAAATGTTACCGCTAATATCAGAAAGATTCTTTTGAGAATATTGCTTTGTTGTTGGGTCTGGGATTTTATACATACTAGAAATATGGGATTACTCTAATCGTATCGTTAATAGTCACCTCTACAAATCCAGTTGGTTTATCCATAACTGCATATGTAGCACTACCTGCCTCATTTACTGATTTATTGTGAGCTGTCGCTGCTACTGTACTTGCTTTTAGCAAAGGTAGTGGAGCGATGAAGCGGTCATTAAATGCAGCATCTATTTCAATAGGAATATCAAAAGAGCTTTTAAGTGACATAATGAAATCAGTACACATTTTCAACTGATTTTGCATTTCTATAAATTGTCTTAGTTCTTCTTGGGTCATGGCTTATCTTGATTATTCCATATATTTGATGGTTTTGTAACCTTATTCCATACTCGTAAAGCAAGTGAGGTTATATTTTCACTTGAAGTGACTGCATCTGAAATATTTGAAACCAATGATTTGAGAACTGTAATAGCTTCAGATGAAACAACAGTATCAATCTGTGATATATCTTCATGTGGATTGATTGCAAAAATAATACTGGTTGTATCTTGACCACCACCGCTAGAATAAGCACCGGATGAATTTCCGGTTGCTGTTGTTTGTGGACGAAACGCTGTCGCAACCGCTATAAGATTTGCACCGTTATCTACTTCAAATAACTCACTCCATGTTGGATTGTCGTTCGAAATTGCATATGATCCGTATGTTCCCGTACGGTCTGCCCCTCGAATAAACATCACTATCATTGAGTTTTCAATTGTAGGAGTAATTGTATTTGCGAATGATGGAGTTGATGAGTTTGCTACTCCGGCTTGACCACTAACACTGATTGCTGCATTTGGATCAATTGTTCTAAATGCTACACACATTCCACTCTTATCGAATCCTGCTGCATCCCAAGTCCATGTCCAAAATGATGGTTCTGAAGAGGCTATTTTCCAATAGACATGTTGAATTACGTTAGAACCTCCTGCCGCACTACTTGATTGAAGTAATGTCCATCCACTAGGTACGCTTAAGATATTTCCACCGACCGCAGTAGCAGCACCTACTTGTACAACAAGTAAATCGCCATCCTGTACACCAGATGGTTTTGATACCACTGTACTAGTTTCACCTGCAAAGGTTGAACTATCAAGATAATTGACGATTGATACTGACATTATGAGAAGATTATTTTGTAAGTCACTGTCAATGTTTCACCATTGACAAGCGATTTCGTAGTTGTGAGGGCACGTCCACCCATCACACCTGATGATGCAGCGTTGAAGTATCCGACCTCTTCAACAGAGATACTTCCAGTTGCAGTAAATGTCTTTGTGAGTTGTAAAGTATCATTTGTTTGGTTTGTAGTTGTTCGTGAAACTGTTGCGGATGCACGTTGGAGACCAAGTGTTGAAATCTCTGCACCAAGCGTTGTCTGTGATGCAGCGACCGCAGTATTTGATGTTCCTAATCCAAGATAAGTAAACGCCGTTTGTGCACCTGTCGCACCGATAAGACCTGAAAAGACTGCAAGTGCTGCATTCATCGTCGCATTTTCGATAACTGAATGATCTCGAACCTTTCCATTTTTGTCACGGATAGTGAGCTCAACTATTCCTTTAATTTTTAATTTATCCATAATAATTTTATATATAATCGCTAGTAATATCTCTCGGATTTCTAATTTTTGGCGGAAACATTTGACGGTACCTGTTTGCGAAGTACTTTTTAATTGCAAGTTTATATCCGCCTTCCTTGCCTGTCACGTCTTCGTTTCCATCCCAATCTTTCTGCAAAGAAACAGCATTTTTTAAGATGTTAATTTTTGCAAACTGCAATGCGTTGAAAGTTGGAACAGCTTCATGGTATTGCGCAGGAAATCCAGGTACTTGTGTCGTACTGTTTACAGTAAATGCAACAATATCTCTCGAGAAAAATATCTTGAGAGAATCATCTTGAGTGAAGTTAAATGCAGGATATACTTTGATACCATTTGCAACAAGTCGATATTTTAGAGGGTTTCCAGGAGTCGTCATGTACTGGCCCTCCGCGCATATTTCTTCAATCTCTTCAAGAGTGGTCGGATGAATCCGGTGCCAATTACCTTGCAAGTCTTTCCATTCAACTGCTTGGATATGTGCGGAATCAATAGGGAATGTAAATCGCGCGTCTCCACTATTTACATTTGTTGTTGCTTCCGCGATATCGGTCTGATTGCTGTCATCAAATACCCAGGCACCAAAAACGAGAAAGATCCAAGACCAAATAAGTCTTAGAGCTTGATTTGAATAACGTGTTATTGCTTTCGTTTCGAACGACTTTGAATTTGCCTTGACGAGATCTCTCGACATGCTGACAATGTCTTGGTTGTTTGTTTCACCGGAGAATTGCATAGCATAAGTGTACTATGTGCCATACACCATAGCAAACATTTGTGCAAATCTGTGGGAATATGTATGCAGTTTCGCATGTTCATATCCTGCTTTTCGTATCTTCTCTCTTTCATCCGGGTGTTCCAAATAGTAGTCTTTGAGCTTTATTGCCTCTTCGATTTCATCAAAATAGACCCTTGTTCCATCTGGGTAGAAAGTCTCGCAGTTAGGGAAACGCCGGGTGAGCGCAAAGCCACCGGAAGCTGTGATATTCCAAAATCGGTTTGAGGTATAGCTATCGATATGCACGAAATGAGACATATCGAGACAGACCTTTGATGAAAAGTAAATATCAGGCATTACTTTGAGAATCCGGGCCCGGAGTTCCGGCTCACGCTGCGCACTTCCATCGATTACCTTGAGTCCTCCCTCTGATTGCAACTTGCCAATTTCCATTGCACGCTTGAGGAATCCTGCGCCAGTAATTCTTGCCCCAATAAATACAAAGTCAAAGTCAAATTTTTCATTATAGACAGGTTTCTTGATTGAGGCACCAAGTGGGAGGAATCGACATTTTGGAACCTTCCACTTTTCTTCGTAATAAGCATTTTGCGCGTTATTCGAAACAAACATAATATCGATTTCGCTCATATCAGCATCAATCTGGACGGTATGGTCATCGCGAAGATCACCGTACCACATCACAATCTTTGCATCAGGAAGGGATTCACGAATCGCTTTGCGCCAGTGATGTTTCTTGACCATATCCAAAAGACCATACACGATGAAGTCTGGTTTGTAATCGATGACTGCCTGAACATCAAGCCGAGGGCGACAACTAAAAAGCTGATGTTCGATTCCAAGCTCTTTCAATCCATCCTGCATACCTGTGAAGTTTGGACAGTATTTCTCATACAGCGGATAGTCAGCCGCCAATAAAGCTATTCGGGTCGGACGATGCATGGTATCAATTCAAAGTGCATTTGGATTCCGTTATTTTCGACCAGTTTCACATGAAACGGAGGAAAGCCGTAATGCTTACCGTATTGCTCATAGCGTCTATGGCCTGCTTCCATGTAGGTGAAACTTTCAGGAGTGAATCGGCGAGAATCCATCGGATCTTGCCATGCACATTCATGCAGAGCATAGGGTACTCGAATTTTAATTACTCCATTCGGCTTGGTGACACGCCAAAGCTCGTGCATCACATTGATGAAATCATCATTATTAAGTATTTGAGTTAGAGAATTATTTGCTACTACTTCGTCAAATTCACCATCTTGAAACGGCCAAGGATAGGTTGTCGCAAAGTCTTCGACAATATCAGCTTTTACTTCATCAGACGAGTCGAGGTTGACCCATTCGATACCGTCCTCTCTTCGTATATCATTTCCACAACCAAGATTTAATTTTCTCATTACTTTGTTAGATATTTGAATAATGTTCTTGCGTACTCTCTTTCGACTGATGGATTATACGCTTTATTTTCTTCTTCATTGAACTTTGCTATCGAATAACTCCCGATGTGGTTCACCCAAACATCGCGACGAACGATTCCGTTGAGCTTTGCTTTCTTGAATCGATACGCCCATTCGCTATCCTGTCCATAGAGCAGGAAACGCTCATCAAAGAAGCCGATTTTGTCGAATACTGATTTGCGATAGAGCACCATCTGCGCTGCCATGAGTTCGGTAAGTGGTTCCTGTGATGGGTAAGGACTCGCCGCATCTTTTCGCTGTTGCGTGGAGCTTGTCTTATTCATCACCGGCAAGACCATGTCAACACTTTCATCTTCCATGCTTTCCATCATTCGCTTGAGCCAGTCCTGTTCAACAAATACATCGGAGTCCATGAAGATGATGAAATCGCACTTTGATTCCTTTGCGCAGTGATTCCATTGCCGTGAGAAATTGATTGGAACAATCTGTGCAGTATTATTGAGCACGGTAAGTTTGAATGGATAGTTTGCATATTTCACGAGCCTACTGACGACATCACATGCCATCTCGTGCTCGTTGTATAAAAGCACGACAACTTCAACCATCCGCATTGCTTTCTCGGTCTTCAATGGACGATCGGCGAGCGCTTTTATTTTTTTGATTTCTTCGGTGATTGCCATAGTATTTCTGTATGTAAGACACGACTAGGATTTATTAAATAATGACGGCCATTTTCAGATACAAGATGTACGAGTGAGTCCTGCCACACGCATATGACATCGGTGAGTGTGAGTTTTGCACCATTGTCATAGTGGACTATCTGCGTATGTTTTGCGCACAGAGGTTTGTTGAGCTCTTTATGAAACAGCATAGAACTCGGTGATAATCTTACAAATATATTTAACATCTTTTTCACTGACTTTGTGGTTGATTGGAAGGTACAAATACTGTCCCTCGAGCTCATCCATCTTCGGACATGGAGACCTGAACTTCTTGAAGACACTGAAAATGTCATTGCGGAGGTGCGCAAGGTTGTTATCAATGCCTCTCTCGAGCAGATATGGGGCCAATTCGTCACGGTTAGGTACAAAGACCCCAAACAGCCAATAACTCCCTCCTGCGAGCACTACAGCCTGTTTCGGAAGGTGTGCGCGGTAGGTATCGGCGAGCTTTTTGCGGTGAGCAATCAATTCGTCGAGATATGGGAACGCAGCGAGGCCAAAACACGCATCGATGTCGGTCGGCTGCATCTTGAAACCTGGCTCATCGATGTCGAAAGTCATCTCTCGCTTCTCCCATGCCTGGTAGTTCTTCTTTTCCTTGCTGTCACGGTCAATCCCGAACCATCGAAGACGTTTTGCGCGCTCATAGACCTCTTTGTCCTGCACCACGAGCATACCCCCATCGCATGTGCTGATGTGTTTGATAGCTTGGAACGAATAACAGATGAAATCACCCTTACACTTCGCCATGTGCTGTGCAGCATCGACGATGAGAGGGATATTGTAAAATGTAGCAAGGTCATTGAGCTTTTTACTGAAAGGAATACCACCAACATGTACACCGACGATTGCCTTCGTATTCTTGGTGAGTTTTCTTTTCACATCTTCAGGGTCGATGTTGAGGTTTTTGTCGACATCGGCAAAAACTATCTTCACTCCGAGTCGGAGCAATCCCATCTGGCCTGCTGTACAGTCGAGGACAGGCACAATGACCTCATCGCCCTTCTTCAATCCGATGAGATGATATGAGAGCTCGAGCGCAGAGGTACCAGAGTTGACCATGAGCGGATGTTTGTAGCCGAACTTCTTACCAAACATTGCTTCGAACTTCTTCACCTTCGGCCCCTGTCCAATCCATCGGCCATTGAGCGAATCACCAATCTCTTTCAAGATTTGCTGCTTCGGTATGAACGGCCAGAACAATGGTATTTCCTTCATATGCTATTTTTTCTTCTTACTAACTGTCTTCTTTTTAGCAGAAACCTTAGCAGGAACATCGACAGATTCCTTCTTTGGTACGACTTTTCCGTCCACGGTCTCCATATTTTCATCTTCGGAGCCTTTGGTGACAGTGCCGTCTTCCTCGAGTTTCACATCTTCATTGTCAGTCAATGGAACGCCTTCAAAAAGGTCTTCCATTTCCTTTGTGGCATCTTCTGCCCATTCAACGAACTCAAAGCCTTTTCGCTTGAGTGTTTCTTCAAGGTGTTTCTCTGGTACGTCGAGCACTACTCCGTGCTGATTCTTCACATAGGCGAATCGTTCTGGTTTTTTTTCAATCATTTTTTTAGGTTTAGTCTGCTGATAAGTTGATACCTCATTTTCTATTTTACCACGCACATCTGCCTCATTGAAAGGTAGTGCGTTGTCGCTCTTGAGCATCGAGTAATACTTTCTATCAAGATGCTTGGCGTTCGGATCGTACTGTTCGTATCGTTTCACCTTGCGCATGCGGTCTTCTTTTGCCATCAATCCTTTGTGAATGAGAAGGAATGGTGCGAATCGGTGATAGTAATACGCCCATTCGGGAGCAAGGCCACAATGTACAGGCTTCTGCCGGAACTTGGTCTCACCATTCCAACGGAAGAGTCTGACGTTCCAAAAGCATGAGTCTGGCCTGTAGTGCTTTTCATCGTTCCATAGGTCAACCACGAATACATGATAGGCATCAAGAGGTGCCTGTTCAATCCATTCGCGGGTGCAGGTCGGACTCAATGTCTCATCCATGTCGAGACACACACAGAAATCAGGCTTGAGTTTTGATACATGCTTCTCGAGGAAGTCCTGTTTGATTTTCCACTGATTGATACCCCACTCCCGATTGTCTTCCACGAGCTTGAAACCGTATTGATAGATGAGTTGCCTCTCGGCTTCCATTACATTGTTACAAAGAATGATGGTCTCATCGCACAGACGACTAAATTCTTCCATCGTCTCACGCATATATTTCGTAGCCTCTCCAGGGCCACATATTCCATAGCCAACTATTTTCATTTCAATAACTCGAAGTGTTTCTTGAGTGTCATTTCGGCCATCCGGTGACTGCCGTTATAGACTCCCTTTTTTGCTGTCAGTACTTTTGCGAGCCACTTTGAGTCTTTCTTGCCGGCAATCTCAATAAACATATTATTCTTTATTGATTTGTAGACCTGTCCGATTCTTACGCGCTCTTTTTCCATGGACTATTTCAAACTCTCGAGGTATGTGATAAATCCGATATTGAATTTATTTGATTCGACCATCTGACCTATTTTCATGCCGAGTTTTCCTTTCTCCTGTTCGTCGTCTTCTTTTTCAACTAGTTTTTCGTAGTACTCAATCACAAGCGCACTACCAACAGCGAGTTTCTGCGTTTTGAGAAGCTGCTCTTTAATTACTTCCTTTCTCAATTTGTCGTTTGACATATTTTTTACTCTTCTTTTTTAGCTTAGGGTTGTTAATTTTTTTAGGAAGCAAACCATCTTCAACGGCTTGCTTTATGCCGTTACTAAGAAGCTCATCGATTTGCTTCTCAATGTCCGCATCCGTTGCATCAATCATCTTGTCGAGATAACCGGACGCAAGGAGCGCACGCATCTGTTCCTTTTCCTCTTCCGGGATTGATGGGTCAACGATAGCGTGTTGCGCCACCTCCTTGAGGGTAGGGAACTGCGGTACTTTTATGATAAGAGACTTCAACAGTTCAGTCGGAATGCTCTCTTGTATTTGTTTCAGAACGCGCAAATGTTGCTTTTTCATACTATCCAACTCTGCCGTCCATGATACTTACAATTTTCTGTCGATCTTCACTACTTGCATTTGGAGTTATAACATCGACACGGCGAGGACGTTCCATGTGTCCACGCGCTTTTTCAACTTCGGCATCAGTCGCTTCTTTAATGAGATTCTTTGTAAGATTCTTGAGCTCATCCTCTGCTTTTGACAATTCTTTTTCCATACGACCAATAATAGTCTGTAAACGTTTTACCTTTCCGATATTCGCGACATTTACAGGGTCAGTAGGATCTTCCATATCAACTGCTTCATCGATGAGGAGTCGGTTGAGAGCTTTCTGGTATTGCTGCATCTCTTTAAGCTTTGCTTCGACTTCATTTTGCAATGCTATTGCCCGGGATTTACCCTTTGAAACGATTGATTTGTATGTGGTTCCATCAGATACTCCAAGCATCTTGAAATCTCTACGCTTCCACGTTGATCGGTTGTACATGATTTCCCATGCTTCTGGTTCTTCTGCTGCGAATATAAATCCGTCCCCACGTTCAAAAAACCAAGTTTTTTTGGGTTTAGATTCTTTTTCTATCATTGCAGGTGTTAAATCCTGACTTCTTACTTGTTCTATATTTTCTGGTTCCATAATAAGTCTTGTTAGTTCACTTCCTCCCTTATCTCCTCATGCTTCTCTGGGAGGAGTGAGCACGAGGATGATAAGCGAACTATATTGATAATAGATCGCACCGCTCAAGTTTCGGTTAAGAAGTCTTGAGGGTGTTATTTGCGTTGAGCACTACGCCCGCAGGTTCACGAAGAACTGCTACACCGTAGATGATGTCAGCAACAGTAAGCATTGCAAGGTTCTGAAGGAGGTAATCCGACTCAACATTGATGCGTCCTGTAGCATTACCTTCTCCGTTCACAGTCTGAATGGCATAACCAAAAGCAGATTTGTGAGCGAAGATGTTACGGTAGGTCTGAAGACCTGACACGATTCGGGTAGTGACATAGATAGGCTGGTCGTAAAGATAACCACGGAGTCCACGAGAAGCATCAGCAGGGCCAAAGTTACCGGTGCGGATGAGGTTCAAATTAGACGCGTATTGTGAGTAATACTTTGCGATACCAGACAACTGTGTCCAGTAAACGAACGGATGAACGAAGAACGCGGTCTCACTCATATCATAGTCAAGAGAGTCGAGAGCGTTAATAGCATCACGAACTTCTGCGTCTGACAAAGTGGTTGCAGTGTCTCCAACCACATTAGTGGAGAGAGATGACCAGAGAGCTGCAAGAGAGTCTTCGAGAGCGACCATAAGGACGTTCTTTGCTTCACGAGCGTATTTCTCGTTAAGTTCGAGGTTCTTTGCAAGCTGCTTCATAGTCTTCTTACCGAAGAGATATGCAACATACTTGTGCGTGTCAATGTTCAAAGTGACATCAACCTGTGCAGGTGATTGGTCGATGATACCATTACCTTCAGTTGACTGCGTTGAAGCAGTGAAGATATTGGTATAAATGTTCGGGACATGGATGACATCACCGCCATCATCAGCGAGGTACGAAAGGTCAGTAAAGAAGTTTGCGAAAACTGCTTTAGGGAAATTCGGCTCGTTGACAAAGTCGGCCCATATTTCTGGTGTCGATGCAGCCACGTCAGCAGCAGTAAAAGCTGCTGTAGGGTCAGGGAATGCGATAAAATTCCATCGCTCATTATGTATTTTGAGCAATGTAACTGTGACCTAAATTTTCAATGGACAAATTACCGGTTCCGCTTCGCTTCGAGAATTGCTTTACGTCGTTCCACAATGTTTGCTTTCTTTTCATCGGGTTTCATCTCATCCCATGTCTTACCGTTAATTTTCACGGTTCGAGCGGATGAGCCACGAGGAATATTCTTGCTAACACCGGCTTGTGTACGGAGTCTCTCTAGTCCACCCTCTACGAATGGGTCTTTGAGAGTCGCATTAGTTGGTTTAGGGTCATATTTGAACACCAGATCAACTTCTTTTGGTGAGAGTCCGTTCTCATATCCAAATTGGCGTTTGTTCTCTGCTTGCTTCATCTCGTTGATGTCAGCTTCCCACGGCTTAGCCTTGCCATCTTTATTTTGGTCGGGCTTGTAAGGTTTGTTGGATGGCTTTTGTTCCTTACGACTTTTTGAGAAACGGCCATCGATGGTTTTGTTGATGTCAGCCTTGAAACCTTTGAGTGCATCTCTCAATGCTTTCCCAGTAAGGGGCTTATCATCATCTTCATCGGGTTCGTCTTCATCGTTTGGTTCATCACCTTCTACCTCCTCTTCTTCCAACTCGAGGTCGTCTACATCTTCTAACGCATCGATGTTTTCGTCATGGTCTTCTGCCATATATTTTTATATCAGCTTGAATCCTAGACGAATCTAGGCAGGTCTGACTCCTGAATTATTGGTATTGGACGTTTACACGAGTGCTACTCGTCGGATGCGCCCGCCCCGTATTTTCTTTAAGTCCAATCGTCACTATTATCGCGCCGTCTGTTTCGAGTCTCCGGTGCAAACGATGTATCGCGCTTGGACATTTTATTTAGAATCGAATCAAGGAACATCAATGCAATCTTTCGGCCCTCAACTTGAGCACCATAGTCCGCACTTGTTTCTATCTTTGAAATATCACCTATGCTAAGTCTAGCATTGCTCAAAATTTTTCTCAATCGTAAACCGTCATTCGTGTCGGATAAGTCTCGCAAGAACTTTATTTCTTCTGTATTGAAATCAAACATATTATGCAGTTACCGGTACGGCCGGCGTATTAGGTTGTTGTGGTGCTGGTTCACCTGATGCAGTAGGTTGAGCAGTAGGAATCGCACCACCGAGGATGTAGTCAAGGTTCTTTCCTTTCTTCGAGAGAATCATCTTGAGAACACGGTCAGCTCGTGGGTCTCCTTTTGCAACGAGTCCTTGCCATACTGTTGTAAGGCTTTCAATATCAGCTCCGATTGGCTCATTGATATTAAGACGCATATAACAGTGAGCATCATCATAATAGTCTTTAGGTATTTCAGCGAAGAGATACGGTTGCTTCATCAGCTCCTTTTTTATAACCTCTTTTGCTTGATCATATGCGATATAATTACGGTTTTTCCACTGTTCTTTGATATAGTTATTCGTATGAACAATAACCATTGCCTCGAGTACCTGCTCATAATTATCTTGTGATACTGAATAGCGAATACTATGCTCTTCCTTATTCTCTTCCTTAAACATAGGAATGAGTTGATCAAAGAATGAACGCTTGAGGAAGTTTGAGAATGTATCTTGTTTTCGTTTGAAGTACTTTGATACTGCTGCTCCAAGAACTGCGCCGAGACGGAATGGAGTACCAGACGGCATTGACTCACCAGATGCCGATTCAAATGAAAACGAAATCTTTTGTGCATTCGCATCAACGGAATTTTCATATTGTTGCAAGTCACCGGAGTGCTGACTCTGTGTATTGACTTGTGAGATTGTTCCATTCGGCTTCACGCGTAACACAGCACCATCTGAAACTTCCATGAGTAGGTTGCTTGCAACTTCATCATCAGTTGACTGAAATATTTTCTTAACTGCCCATACAAGACCACGGAGACGTAGGTTTGCAACAGTGTTCTTTGCAATCTGATTGTCGAGTTGTTTTTCAACTTCACCCTCACCCTGCCAACGTCCATCTATATGTCGATAATGAGCTTCTTCGAGTGGGAAATCTCCATCTTTGATTTTCTCAATGTAAAGAATAGTACCTACATTCTCATCATCCTTGCTCTTTGATTCCGGCAAGAGAACTTGCATCGTGAGAATCATTTTTGACCAATCTTCATCGGTAGGTTCTTCACCATTAAATTGTTTTACCAAAGCGGCAGGAGTGAGTGCATAACGCTCATAGACTGTATAGATTTTGTCGCTATCAAGGTCTTCAATATCCCAATCTGGGTATTTCTCCATCTCATTATAATGCATTTCATTTTCAATGATAACGTAACCACCATTTCGTGCGGCAGATTCAAGGCTTCGTGCGGTCTGTGTATTTCGGAGTGTTCGCAATGGAACACGCTCAAGCACATCAGTGTTCTTAATTCGTTTGATAACACATGAACCTTTCCCTACGAAGTCATCAGCAAGTTCGTCGATAGTATCGTCAAAGCTATTCTCATCAGCCCATTCAGTAAACTTCTGATCCATGAAAAATACTGGCCAAGAATAATCGAGATTAGTTGGTTCGAGGATATAGTTTGAAACATTTACATTGATTTGATTGAGTGCAACATCTTTGTGGAAATTTACGATGTTCATAAACATTTTACGCTTGCCTTCTGCATCGTGTGTACCCTTTTTGAAACGAGATGCAATAGCAAGGTCTAATGCTTCATTTAAGTCTCTCTGTGAATAATAATAGCCTCCGCGCTTTCCACGCTGCTTCTTGCTGATGTTCTCACTGACTGTCGGTTTGCCGACGATATAAACACCGTTGTTATCGAAGTCCTCGATGTTAGCTTGAAGTTTTGCGAAGATGTTATATTCGTTATTTGCCATAGGTTTTAATTTCTGTTTTATCTACCATATCGAGCTGTTTATCATATTCTTTTTTAAGTTTGAGTTTGATTGAAGCTTTTATGTCAGATTCATTGAGATAGATTTCTTCGATACTTCTTTCATCAGCCATGTCATCCGGGAGAAAGTACTTGGTTATAATTCCATCTTCATCTTCAATAGTTACAATCTTCTTGATCGGAATACTAAAAATCTTATCATCTTTTCCAAGGACGAATACTTGCTGATTAAGCTTTAGAGTTTCGGTAGGTTCCATGATGCAAATAGTATACAGCTAGTCGTACTCGGAGTCCACAAGTTTATTCCCACTTTTCTTTCTGTCGAGCATTCTAGACAATGCATCAGGTATATCTTCTACCTTTTCCGGCTTTGTTCGCTTGTTTGCCCCATTGAGAACGACATAGCCATGCTCGGCCAAGGCCCATGAGTCCGGGTAATCGTCGTGGTTGTCTTCACCCTCTGGGTGAGCAACGACAATAAGGTTTCCGATGGTCTTCTTCGTGAGCGAGAGCATCTCTTCCATGAAGTGTTCCCATTCCTCTGACACATAGTTTCCATTTTCAATCACTACCGGCAAGGAAGTCTGTTGGTCTTTAATGACTACAGTGAGATTCTTGTACATCATATCCTTACTCTGGCGTGAGAACACAACTTTTTCGATGTAATAGGATGTATTGCGTTCGAACCAGTCAGGTACGAACTGACCGCCGTTTCCTGTGGCATCGATGGCCATAATCTTGAGTCCAGGATTAAGTACCTTACGTCGGTCTTTAAGTATTACTAATGTCGTCTTATCTTTCTGTTTAGCTGTATCTAGACCTGCATAAAGTGCGCTTGTTGGATTCATCTTGATGATCTGCTCAATAGCAGATGCAATGATTTCGCATTGGTCGATATAGTTCACCCCTTGGAGTTCGAGTGTATAGCAAATCTCCTTGGTAGCTTTCTCATGTTCAACCAATGCTAAGAGTTCAAGTTCACCAGTGAATGAGTTCTCTGATGATTTGAAAAGGTCATCTTCTACTTCCGGGTATTCACGTCGCAACATGTCAGGGTCAACGAACTCGGATTTGATTGTCGCGTACTCTTCTTCTGTATAAAAACTGCGCCATCCAAAGAATCGATTCATAAATCGGGATAATCCTTTCTTAGCATTCTTCCATAGTTTATGCTGATATGTTCCAGATCCATTTTCTGTACTCTCGATGAAGACCCAACCGGAACGCAAGTCGACCTGTCGCATAGTTCCTTCGATAATCTCCTTGGCTGTCATCTTCTCTGTGTCCGGGTAATACGCTGCCTCTGACATCAAGAGCTTCTGCAATACGCCTCCTCGTCCTCCGACACGCGCCGATGCTGTACCACATGAGAACATTGCCTTGTTGTGTTTCATTTCTATACTCGACGTGTCCACGCTGAAATATTTCTTTGCCACCTCTTCAAGAATGTCCGGCTTCTTCTTGATTTGTTCGATGGTGATTCCCATCTCACGCTTGGCGAAGAATGAGAGTGCAAAGATACGATAACGCTTTCGGAATTTCTCTGTCGCATCGTCCTTATACGAAAGCACGTTTGTTTCTGTAGGGTTTAATGAAGCAATATCGTCTGCACAGAATAGTCCAAGGATGAGCGATGAGAAACCACCACGACGGAACTTCACGATGTGCTCTCGAAGTGGCACGCTGATTCCTTTGTTTTCAATATCGTATAGTTTTACGAGCACGTCTTCATAATATTCAGCTTGCACCTTATTGAATTTGAAAGGCACCAGCTCCCCTATTTCTGGGTCGTCAATCAAAAAGTAATCTTCAATGAATTTACGGTATTTCATTTATGCGTAATCCTTTAAGCTATCCGGGTTGAAGTCACCAATTGCTTTCACATTCACTTTCTTGGAGTATTGAGAACGTCCAACTGTTTCAGCGAGGAACTCTGCTGTGTCTCCTTTCAATTTCAAAATGGATGTACTAACACGTTGATATGGCTTATTAGTTTTCTTATTGATGATAGGCCCGAATGGCCCCATTGCATCAACAATGTGGCCGGTGTCGAGTATGTCATCAAATACTTTCTCAGCTTTCTCAAGTCTTTTCAAATGTCCCCCAAAAACCTCTATCCAATCAGTAAACCACTTCGGTCTCTTTGAAGATATGTCCTCCGAGTATTTCTTTCCAAAGTTTGCTTCAAGAGCACTCTGTTTCAAGTTTCCAAATGTATCACTTCGAGGATCACTGTATCGTGTGAAGAAATCTGCTTGTTGAGGATTTAATGTAATCCGTTTCTTAGTAGATGACTTCCCATTGTCATTCTTTTTAGGCATGATTTAATTATACACTAAATATTCGGCATTTTAATGGGTGCGTCATAGCAGCATTCGATATGGTCTGGAAGTTTTATAGTTTCATCTCTCAATGTGAGTATACGTGCCTTATGCCCATCTATTATAAAGTTCGGTGCTTCTGGGTACAATCCACCAAGGAATAGAGAAATCTGTTTGAACTGCTCACGAGTGAGTTGCACCTGTGAGTACTTATTGCTGAATGGCTCTAGCTCCATGAAGAGTACAAGTCGGGTTGTATTGATTTGGTTTTGATAAGGTGATGGTTCCATATAATTTCCTTAGCCCCTCCCGCAAAAAGCAAGAAGAACAGACGGTCGGGGGAAAGAAACTATGCCTATAGTATACCAAAACAAAACTCCCCAGGGTAGGGGAGGTAGTCATCATACTCGGAAGTATAGGGATTCAGCTTTGATCTTAGTTTCCATTTTCACCACTGGGGTGCTTGATTCCTTATAGATGCCTGGGTTCTTGCAATTGAGGCATGTGAATGCGGTCTCTATGATTGGAAGCGATTTGAAAAATTTTACCCATTCTACTTCGACGCTTTGATGAGAGTTGCAGATAGGACAGAAACATTGTTGCATGTTTTCTTTTCAGTATATCAAAGTGATGAGCCCGCAGCCACACTATAGGCTCTTATCTCACTTAGGAGGGAGGGGTAAACTTCTCCTCTGTCTCTACCGATAGTGTGGATGTAGAACCACCACCACTAGTATACAATGAAAAGAAAATCGATACCCCTTGAACATTAGAGGCCCCATCGAAAGTGGGGCTTCGTCTATGTTAAGTGATTGATTTAGTGCTTAACATACACCCTCTTCCCCAGAGACGAAATCTTATAATCAAGTGATTACAGTCTCACCCAGCGGACGAACCGCATCTCATCTATGGGGAGGAAGGTGCTTGATGATGAACATGTGGGGAAAATCTTTGAAACATTCATAAGGCTTCCTATCATGAAGTCTCAGCCAAACTATATACAGTTTCTATTTCCCCCATATATTCACCATCTTTCATAGACAGTGCCCCCTACATAAGTGTAGTGAGCCTCCAAGCATACCCCAACTTTCGTTGAGGACACTATCTACGAACCTATCATGAGCAGATAAGGAAACCCAGACTATCGTCTTAAATTACGGTTCGTCTGACCACCATCGGTCAGCAGACGCATTGAGTATCCTCGTTGCCGTTATTCATGCCGTAAAAGGTTTCCATAACTACTCACGATATTGTCAAAGTACCTTACGTGTGCGCACTACAATTTTATTATTCTATAAGGATGTTTTAACAAAAAATGCTTAAAAGGCCCATTCTTGCGCACGTTCCTCAGTATAACACTCTCTATGATGTTATACTATGGTTATTTCCTATACCAGAAAATCGTATCGCTGATTATTTCAATTTTGACAGTATCTTCTCCTTCGCCCATACAACCATCATTTTTATCGTGCCAAACTGCATCGGGGAAGTTTTTACCATCTTCACGGATTAAAATAACACACCCTTGGTCTTCTATGACGTATTTCACAACGCAAGGAAGTTCTCTATACCATACTTTTGTGCCTATTTGAGCCCTATCCCAAGGAAAGTCCATGAGTTTCAAAAGAGTTGCACCAATAAGGTTTGATGCTACAAGGGGGTCACGGCAAAAATCAAGATACACCTGCTTGCGGTCTTTGAAGTATCTTATTTCTCCCCCCTTTCTCCATTCATCACCACTTAATCCGCTTGATTTCAAATAAGTAGTAGGGAAATATTCAAACCCCCAAAGTACCATATGCCCGTCAAACTCCGTATCGTCAATATGCCACCTACGTTCTTTTCCGACATCATATGATAATTCTTTGAGTTCAACTTCCTGTTCTTTTTGATATTCACCGTCTCCAGTGATAACTTTTCTTTTTGGATTTCCTGTTTGTGTCTTCATACTATTGTTTACTCGTTACTTGATAATAGTTCATTTATTTGAGCAAGGGGGACAACCAGAATATTTGAGCATTCACTCGCGTGATAAGTGTGTTTTGGTAGGTTTTCACGGATCCGTTCTCTTTCCTTTTCAAGTTCATCTTGAACAATATGAAAGCAAACATGTGCCATCGTTCTCCCATTTGGACTTGCAGGGTCAAAGATGATTGTTTCAGGGCGTGTTGTATACCCGAACTGCGGCGCAACTGCTTCATAGGCATCGTGGAACTTACGTGCCAATCTATATGCTTCAGGGTATGCTTTTTCAATATCTTCACTGACGTTTTGTTTCATATACTTCTACTCTTGTTCTGTATGGGTTAGGTCTGATAAATACTTCACTGCTGCATCCCATCCTTCGGTGAGGTTGATTTCGTGGAAGCGTACAGCTTTCTGGCACCAATCATCATGTGTACTATCTGTGCAACCCTCTTCGTCTCCCCCTTCTACTGAACCATGGTATCTACAGAAATGCCACCCACACGCCTTACCGAGTGCTTGCCAGAATAGGGGGTCGAGGGTAATTTCCTTTTCAGTTTCATTATGAAGATGTGGAAGTGATAGATATGTTGGTCTCCACCCTCCCTCTATTGCTTTTTTGATTATTGTTTCCATAATTACTTATCTCCTCTATCTGATAATGAGATGCCGAGCGATTCTAGCTTTTCCCTCAACTTACTTCTCCACCAATACGCGGGACCGCCCTCTGGTTTCAAAGGAAAATCGTTATATCCAAGGAGCCATAGATATACCTGATTGTGCTTCTCCTCCCTTTCCTTTAGGATGTCTGCCATAAAATCTCTTGCTCGTAGATGACAGTCATCATACCCAAGTTCATAATGCCCCGTTGTGATTTCTTTTGAACGATTATAACCTTTCTTTGCAAACTCAACTTGGTCTCTATTCCATCTCTCCTCCCAGCTCTGTCCCTCACTCCGTATCTCTTCTGATACGACTGCTTTAGGCTTTAATCCTGTTCCATTACAAGCGGTACACAGGTGTTTGTAAATCTTTGGTACAGTGTCAAAACCATCGCCTCCGAAGTCCTCGGCTCCATGCAAGCCATGTATTTGGCTGTATGTTCCTTTTCCTCCGCATGAGTAGCACTTCTCTTCTGATACTGTGGGAGTGGGACTATGAGTACCTGGATAACCGCCGCATATACAAACGTCTTTATTCCAAGCCTTACACTCGCAAGTCTCTGATACTGTGGTGGATGGGGTATCTTTATGGCAGTTACATTCGCAAGCGATTCTTATCCAGCCAGGAATAGCCTCATACTTTTCAGGATTGCAGTGAGAGCATTCGAGTGTATCTCCTTTTTGCATGTAATTCGTTTCTTTACTCATGATTGGAGACGTGCTGGATTCTCTTGGAATTGTAGAGAGTTTTATGTCTAGTCCGACATCTGATTTATCAGAGCGTGGTGGCTTTTCTCTCATCTTAATGTGTGGGTAGTTATTTGATAGAGCTGTGGGAGATTGAAGTATTGTTGGTGCTATATCAACACATAGAGGACAAATCTCTATTGATAGTTTTCCGTGTTGGCAGTTATTATTCATGATTTTGTTTCTGTTGTGGTTACTGGTAATGATTAAAACTTTGTAATGTATTTTTTTGGTATTTTATTGCTTGGTTTGAGATGTTCAAATTCACGGTCTTTATACATTTCTTCTTCAAGCCATCGTTCAAATTTATCAATGTCTTGGTGAAATTCATCCTTGTATTTCGCCCATATCTCACCACCGACCAAATCAATCTTTTTCATGAACTTTATCAATTCAAACCATTTTGAATACCATTCAAGCCTCTTGATGACAGTCAATGCCCCAGGATTACCTTTTGATACTTCCATAATCAATTCACTAATGTAATCCATATACTATTTCTCGCTTAGGGTTTCTAATAAATCGGTGAGGGCTTGGTTGAATCCTTTTTGTTTTGCTATATCCAAGATTACAGTCATTTCTTTAGGTCGCCCCAATTCATCAACTCCTTTTTCAATCTCTTTCTTCATCCCCTCTATCAAAGTCCGCAACGCTTGGTCTCTTGATGAGGCACCCTGGTTGTATGCAATGATAATCTGTCGCTCTAAAAACGATTTCATGTCTTCATCTTGTTCAGTTCCATTTTTGAAGTGGTTTTGACCATTGATTACTTTCAAATCTGAATAGATAAATGATTTTTCTCTATCAAACTTCTCTCTCGCTTCTTCTATTATTGTGGGGAGATTATTCATGGTTATTCATCACTCGGTATTGCTACCCATTGATTATTTTCAGAATCGAAATACGTTTTGTTCTCAATGTCAATCAGAATATCGCCCGTTTGCTTTACGCCGACCAAGTATTCTTTAGTAAGCTCATTTTTTCCACAAATTACTGACGCGTCTGTTCTTATGTATTTCATATCCTATATCAATTAGTTATCGTGAATAATAGTTATTTATCCTGTGAGATCAGGCCAACACACAATGCAAAATCCATTATTTTCTTTTGCACCTGCTTTGATGTCCAAATGTTGGAGACTGTGAACTCGTTCGAAGCATTATCGACAAACCAAATACCGATTTCATTTTCGAAGTCCTCCCAGGTGTATTTAGAGTTCTTGTCCTTTATCTTGGCATAGAGCTCTTTAAGTTTTTGTTTGAATGGGCTCATCTTATTTCTTTGAATGACTACTACATCGACTCGAACCGTTCTGCCGAGGATTCTTGCAATCCTCTTCTTTGCATATAAGATTCTTTGCTTTATTTGTAGCGATTCGCTTTTGTCTCATTGCTTCTGTTTCCATATTATTTGCTACTCATACAATAAAAACGACTAAATTGAGTACGACATTCCAAATACCTTTCACGAAAGACAAGTATTGAAACTGCAAGAAATATTCCTATAAATATGAAGACTGGCCAGAATGGTGTTTTATTCATAAATTTTTTAATTACTGATAATTTATCTCCATACCCCCACGCTGAAACTGTACGAGCAGATTCAGGAGGGAGGTTGTAATGCTCATCGCGGAAGCGGTTGCATTTCCTCCGCTTCGAACAGCAGAGGGGTATGGAGACAGAAAGGACTACTTGGTTGAAACTAAGAGTGCGGCGAAAAGAACAGCGAGGAAAGCAAGCATCACAATGAATACTTGAGAGTCGAGTCGTGACTGTTTCCCTATGATTCTTTCTTGATAAATGCCAGAATATATATCGTGCATATTACTTGAGAGGTTTATTGCTTTTGGTAAACTTTTCGACCCAATCCGCACCGGTACCCTTCACAGGAACGATGCGATATTGAATACGACCAACGAACTCTCGGACTTCTGTGATCTTCACAGGGAAGCTCAATCGATTCATGGTAAACACCTGTATGGTGCCGATGAGTTTCTTTGCTTTGTCTAATTTTGTTTCTTTATTCATATATTGAGTATATATCACTATCGTGACCGTGTCACGCTTATTCTGTGGATAACCTGGTAAAGCACCAATGGCAATAATGAGTGAACCTGTCACCCTGTCGGCGTTCCTTCGGGATTGGATGTGTAACGCCTTTGAGTGCATAGAAGCAACCGCCGCAGTATCTCGTTGCATCGAGTTTTCTGTGGATCTTCCACGCATGACGCTTCTTTCGATGCATGGGATTTTTCATTGCAGCAGCCCCTCGTCTTTCATGTACTCGATATAGGTTTCGTACTTTCCGAATCCGTATATCTTGTCACGGAAGTATTTGTAGTGCTCTGGGTTGAGAACTTTCGCCGGCACGATACCGTAGTTGTCCTCGAGGTAGTCGATAATCTTCTCGATATATCCGTCATTGAGCTCGCCTTTGGAACTCATGCCGACCATCTCTGGTACACCATGAATCATGATGACACCAGGATTGAACTGACGCTTGGCGACTTCGTGGTAGTGAGACATGACCTCTGCACTGCGGTAGTTGTTGCCGTCAAGATATGCCCAGAGACAAAGGACTGCACCATGATAGAAAGCTCGCTGTTTCCTGCTCTCGGGTGTCAGCATATCGATGACAAGACGTAGGCGTTTTCCTGTGTTGTCCTTGATGAACTGTCGCAAATCCTTGCGCTGATATTCAGTCATATCGAGTGCGCCATCTATTTTTGCGAGTGCTTGGTATGTTTTTTTAGCCATAAATTGTTTTGAGGTACGCTAGTCTTTGTTTCAAATCGATTCTATCGAAACGCTCGAACACTTCTTTTGGAGCACGGTTGAGCATAATCCAATCCAACTTTTCTTTCATCTCTGTGTTGCGAGCTTGGATATGAATTGCTTCACTCACTGGAAGTATGCACCAAATTTCATTCACTTGCTGACCACGATATGTGAAATTGTGATGCCATTCTATTTTCACTTGTGGAGCAGTGCGTCCAGTGACACAACAAACGCTATAGTAGGGGTCGTTGGCCATTTCTTCTCGCATTTTTGTTGGTATAGGTCTCATCAGAATAGTTTTGGTATATCTTTTTCGTAATCGTACATACCATCTTCATTGAGGAATGCGTACAATTCTGGGATGTCTAAAATCGAACCTCTAACTTCATTTACTATTTTACCGGTGAATTGTTCAATAGTGATCTGTATCGGTATCTGTGACTTACCATGAAAGAAGTCTTTCGCCCTCTTCATATTTATACCAAAGTGAGCTTTGTTATTTGTACCACTTTCAGGCTTATAGAGAATACCGCCAAATCTTATCAAGTCACCGAATCGTGCGTATTCATTTTTTCCTAACAGGTGTTTGATTTCCTTTGTTTCAAACTCATGTTTATTTTCTTTTCCGCACCAACAATACACTTGATATAGAGCATTCATCAGACCTTTGAATAGAGCTATTTTTCTGTCCTTGATATTTCTATTACAACAAGGGCATAGTCCTATGTCATTTCGATTTTCAAATACTTCTTCTTTTGTCATACAGTTAGAGTTTTTAGATTTTCCATTTTGAATAATGAGACGCTCGAATTATATTTCAGCAAACCTTTTCCGAAGATTTTATTTCTTCTTCTCTTTGAAGCCTTGGTAATATTCTCGGGTTTAGAATAGAGTCTCTTACCCTTTGAATTTGAGAGTTTGTTCATTACTATTCCTCTTTGGTCTTGTTCGCCCAAAATCCTGTCGCATTGTCCCACTCCTTGAGAGTCTTACAAGCGAGAAATGCCTTATAATCGCGCTCCATGTTCCCCGCATCGTCGTCGAGAAACTTTGCCTCAAAGACCTGGTATGGCGGATAGTCGAAATCTCCTTTGCCTTTTCGAGCACGATTTGCATTCTTCTTTGCCATCCGCTTGTCGTACTCCTTTTCAGTTTCCTTCGCGATACGGATCAGCCATCGACCTTGATACTTTCGATTACTTTCTTCTTCATCAGCTTTCACATATGCAGCAGTCTGCATATTGTATGTGTTGTATAGACCATTTGAAGTCTTGATGTCGATGAGACAGAGCTTGCCGTTCACCTTCGCTTCGATGTCCATCTTTCCGACGAAGTCATACTTTTTCGAATAGATTACACGTTCCGATGAGAGGAACTTCACTTTGTTTGAATTCATCCAATCGAGGAAGGCATTGACTGCAATCTGCACTTCTTTGACATCTGGCATCTCTGGCTCCTGGCCAAGAATGAACCGCTCAATCCAATCGTGGGCCTGGCTTCCGATGTCGGCCGCCTCTTGCTTTCGAACAAGGTGCAGGTCGCATCCTTCATAGATGTGCTCCTCGGTGATTCCTTTCTTCAGATTCTCGAGGAGGAAGTCGCGGTATAGTTCGGTCGCCCATGGAACGAGTGCCGCTGATTTGTCCATGACTCCGATGTATGTTGTCACACCAGTCTTGCGCTTGCCATTCACCATGTAAATGTGACGGCCTGGCTTTTCTAGTGTCGGGCCGAGGAAACGAACGATGACTTTGCCGCCGTACATTTCTTGCTCGATTACTCCTTCTTCTGGTGCTATTGATTTTGCCATATTATTTCTTTTTCTTAGCTGCCAAAACTGCCTTTGCTTTTGCCTGATGCTCCCGACAGAGAATCTTGCCACCGAACATTCTTTTTGAGTACGCAGCTTCCTGTTCGGTAACAGGACAGTCGCACTTTGCACAGACATGAATTACATCGTCAACCACAGCATCTTTCACAGGTTCGTAGTGAAATATGTCGTTGCTGATGGTATCCTTCCCAGTCGATTTCTCTTCAGTCACTTCCTCGATTGAGGTTGAGGTTGCTTTCCCTGAATGAGCGATGAGTGCCTCGGCCTGCTTCTCGGTGATATCTTTCGACTTGATAGCGTTGCCGATGTTTTCAATCATCTCTTCATGAATCTGAACTGCGTATGCTTCGAGAATTGCACGATTCTTTGCACGAGTTTGTGCCATGTGATTCTGGTAGCCTTTGAGCGTACCCATCTTGATTGTCACTGGTGAACATTCACCTGTCACCCAATCAGTGATGTCTTTTCCATCGCGTACGACCTTACACTCACAAATTGCTTTGTCGGTGTCGTTCAATGCACGCTGAACCCAGTTGTATACGAACACATCTTTACCCTTACCATATTGCAAAGACTTCTGGCCGAGACCGAGCTTGTTGATGTATGGAAGGCTACCTAGAATGTTCACACCGAACGGACTAACATTGAGCACAGCAGATGTCATTTTGATGAGTTGACGCTCCTTTGCCTCTTTGCTTCCTGGTATTACATGACCCATGAGAGCCTGTGATCCTGCCCATGTTTCTTTCTTATCTTTTTTCACGTTCACGGAATACACTTTTTTTACAGCAACTTTTTTTGATTTTGACATAATATTATTTGAAGAATGAAGAATTGATAAATTGACGAACGGTTGTATAGATGTCCACGACTTCGAACTCTGGCATAACGTCTCCGCTTCCTGCGTCCACCCACCATGTTTCTATAATTACCATTTCTTTGTTATTAGCATCCCAATGAGCTTGCAATTTAGAACGGACGAGAGAGATTTCATTGATGATAGTCTTTGAGCTCAACTCTCTATTTTCGATTGATAATTTATTACACATTATTTTTTAATATATTTATTTAGTAACATGTTTAGTATATATCACTATCGTGACCGTTGCAAGTGCTGCTGACAAAACTGTGGAAAAGTCGATAATGTCTTTATCTAGAGCGGTAGCAATTCCTTAGCGGTTTCGTATGAAACCATACCGTCATACATGCGTGCCATCGATTCCCATATGTGCTCCATCATATTTGCACGCTTCTTTCGATTAGAGACAAAACGCTTGATGTATTGCGTTTGGTTTCGATATGCCTCAAGCTCCTGGTCGAGTCTAAATTTCTTGTCAGCAAAGTATCTCTCCCACCATATTTCAACACCCATAGTTGCCTGTTGAATCATATGCGTCTGTTCATGGATTCGAAGGTCGGGAGACATGCCACCAGATTTGCAGTATGCAGTATCGCCATACGTCACAATGACACCATCATCCCATTTCACATTGAACTTCTTCTCGAGCTGTTCCCAGTTCGGAGGCTTATTGGTTGAAATATTCATATTCGTGAAAAACTACCTGCCAAATCCTTAATGATACTTCCGACTTGCTTTGGTGTCTCATCAGTGATTGCTTCTCGCAGATTCTCTTTTCCTTTTGGAGCAAATAGACCAGTCCACCCATTACGAATAGATGTGTCGATGATATCCGTGTGAAAGCGTCTGTATTCGCCTAGGAACTTGATTTGCCTCCGTATCGAGGTTGGTGTCTGTTTCTTACCTAGCTCCTTCCTGTAGGCCATCCATGAGCCCCAGGCGTTGAGATTGAGCCATGATGGGAGCTTTGTTTCCTGTTCTGATTGTATATCTATATTAGTATTATTTATGAGTGCCTTGCGGGCACGGTGCCCTAAGGGCACTTTGCTGTGTGGAAACAGATCCAAAGTGCCCCCAAAGGATTGTGGCTCACTTGAGCTATTCAAATAGTATTCGACACGTCCAGATGGTTTCTTTTTTGAAATGAGCCAACCTGCTTCTTTTAATTCTTTTATTGAAGCTAGGATTGATTTTCTACCTTCTGATTCGTTTGAATCTTTCATTATCCTTTCCGCAGAAAAGTCCCAGTCATCTGGTTTACTGAACATGTATGCATAAATTCCTTTTGTTCTAAAAGACAATCGTTTGTCATTCAAAACTTCATTCGCGACTTGAGTGAAGGGGATATTATCCCTCGTGAGTTTCGCCATTTAATAATTCTATTCTCGGCACGCTTCCTTGATTTTCCCCGCTTGTAAGTGGGTAAGGAAAAAGGAAACGCTGCGAGAATATACAAGCTAGTTTTTAATTACTGATTTCGAATAACCAGTGCAAACATTATACACCTATGAAAAATAAAATAAAAATACCCCGATCTATGGGGTATTTTTATAAGTGGAAAGAGTAAGAGATTATTCTGTGCCTTCTTCAGCAGCAGTGCTTTCTTCATTTGTTTCAGTTGATGTAGATTCTTCAGGAGTCTCTTCAACTGGCTTTGTTTCTTCTGTTGGTTCCATAAAAAAATAGTTGAATATTAGCACCCAACTCACCTCTAAGCGTTACACATTATGTCGCGAGAGTAAACATTGACATGTAAGAAATAGATTGTCAGTTCGTCAAGTAAATGCAGGAAATACGCCTGACTCAAGCGTTTGAAAGCGTAAAAAATTCATGCTTTGAATTCAAAAACGAAATCCCCTAAATAGCATAGGGGATTTTTGTTTATATACTTGCGTCTTGATTGATAACCTGATTCGTTCCTGTCACAGTCGTGTGAATTTTTCTGAACAATCCGACAATAGTTACGATTGCTGAAATAAACGTAAGAGCAGTTTCAACAATCTTCACAACAGCATCGCTAAGTATAGCGATGTCAGATTGTCCAACATTTATATGGAAGATACCTGCAAAGAATACGATGTAAGTCACTGCAGCAGTGAAGATACCTTTGAGCATCAGAGATATTCGTTGAGGGTCTTTTGAAGAGAGTACGAGCCATGCAATAATTTTTTTCATAATATATTTTTTTATACTAAATTTTTAATTTGTTCGTTTGGATCAACACCTATATATTTTGCCACAGTTTCGGCATAAACAACAGGATTGTTATTATCAGACTTCGGGGCATACACCGCATAGAACTCATAGAGTGTCATTGTCGGCTTATAGCTCGCACTGCCAGTGGTACATGCACGGACAAACATATTTCGCAGTGCCATATATCCGAGCTCATAGGTAGGGAAGATACAAAAACCGTTCTTTGAAATGCCAGTGGCATCTTTGTGTTTGAATGCATTACAACGGATATTTCCTGGGTTGTTAAGATCTGTTTTCGCCCCTTCGATTTTCTTTGCGATTTCACACCAGAGGTCGAGCTTCGATTTAGTGGTAGTTGTTGAAACATCACCATTGAGAGCTGTACGCGTTAGTGTGCCCACATTCCCAGTCTGTGCGATGTTCTTGAGCTTCTGGTATTCCTTGACCGCAATCTGTGTCATTGGGCCGAAGTAGCCAGTCGGAGCGTTGATGATGAGTAGTCCGTATTCCATGAGACGCTTCTGAAGTTGTGACACAGCCGTTCCTGATGAACCGAGTTTGAGGTCTGCAAGGAAGATGTACTGCATCTCCTTTGCTCGCTGTATCAAATCATTCGGCACATCACTGAAAGATATTGCGCTATAGACCACATTCTCGAGCTCGTTGAAGTTGATGTAGAGGTCGGGGAGTTCTGACCACCAGTTGTGTGCAATGAATCGTCCTCCGTTCTTTGGCTCCCACCCATAAATACATACCTCATGAGTCCCTGCTACGCGCACAGGGGCATGTACGGTGCCATCAGGAGCAATCTTGTTCCAATCGATGTAAATCGTCACAGGGACGATTTTAGTGACATTGAGGGCCTGTTTGATGCCGTCAACAGATATGTCAGGGAAAGTGAAGCCACGCGCACGGCCTGTATTCGCTTTTTTACGCAATGTGTCATCTATGGTATAGGAGTCCACATACTGAATATGAGTGAGTGTACTGTCATCTCTGCCGTCTTCTTCTGGTACCCCAACTGCTGCAATAATCTTTGCTGCCTCATTCGCAGGGAGTCCTTGATTTGATAGTTCATTGGTCGTCACATATCCGAGGAATCGACGAGTCATCACATAAATGAAACGACGAGAGTATTTGATGACCTTTCCAGTCTCGATGAAATCAATGACCATCTTCGCGAAAGCATATGCATGTGCGACACATGTGCCAAGATTCAACTGCCACCACTTCGGAAACATTGAGAGGTCAGTCTTGAAATATTCATTGGTGATTTGAGTAGGGGTAAATACTGCTGTAAAAGGGATGCTTCGAACATCGGGCTGCTCATCGATGACACCAAGCGGATATTTCTTACCCTGCAATGGGTGTTCCTCGACAGGTTCAGTCGTTTTTGATGATATTCCAAACAATTTTTTTAGAAATTGAACCATAATATATTATTCAATAATATGTAGATTGCATATTATAATGATTAAAAGTTTACACATGTCGTGAACCTTTTGTCTTATGTGGTTGAGGTTGATAATTTTTCTTTACTAAATGTATTCTAGCACCATTGTTATTGATAAAGGAAAGATCTTTGGGTAGGCTTCCAATAAACTCTTTATCTTGCTGTTTCTTTTTATAATCAGCATTTGCCCTCATAGCACTAATTGTCTTTTTTATTGTATTCATTGTTCAGTATAATTAGCTAAGGCTTCTCGCACTGCTTCCTTTGATACTTTTTGTATGTATGCAGTTAGAGTAAATGTTCCAATAAGTGATACTACAGCAAATCCT
>ERZ869925.328-NODE-328-length-36273-cov-11.538710_pt1 | contig 36273 bp, 55 predicted proteins | sample MGYA00579311_ERZ869925 | MGnify/ENA primary metagenome ERZ869925 (study PRJEB32216, sample SAMN09231817) | wastewater metagenome | place: USA: Maryland | collected 2016-07-30 | study: EMG produced TPA metagenomics assembly of the PRJNA472060 data set (Reclaimed...
ATTCATTTACCCGGTTCATCGTCCCATCGAAGCTGATTTCCTGCGCTACACTCCGGGCGGCGCAACGAAGATACTGGCCGAATGCGGATTCAAAACCGAAGCCATCCATAGCCGGATTGATCGATCAGGCAAATTACTCGAATTTTATAAAGCCGATGGAATGCATGTGGCTGGCAACGCCTACGTCACAGGCGTCATCATCGAAGCACGAAAGGTATGACCGGAATCATCCTAATATTTCTTTTGGCAGTCGGGTTGGGGATTGCCGCATGGGTCATCAAGACAGTCGCATTCACGTTGATCGTTTTAGGCATCGTTCTTTTAGCAACAGTCTTATGGATTATTTATAACGCACTATCATGAAAAAGAAATTTCGAATGGGATGGTTTTTCTTCTGGCTGATTATGTTCTGGCCAGTCGCGGTTTACATGGTCGTGAAGTGGTACGTTTCGACCGATCCTGACCACTCCCCTACCCTACCGAAGACCACTCCCCCGGCCTAAAAACCCAATAAATCGATACATCCATCGGTAGGGGAGGGGACTAGGATAAAGAAATTGGTTATAAAAATCATCAAGAAAAATCTATCACCATGAAGCCGAAGAAATTGCGTCGCCTGATGCGGCACGAAGTAAACCAACGAGCCGACGAGGTCAAAGCCTTGATTCGTGAAAAGGCGGATGAAGAACGGGCGATGATTGCCAACCGGATCGCGCCGAAGCCATGGTGGCTCCCCTTCAAGTTATGGGAATTTCTGCTTGCTAAACTACTGACCGATTTCAACAAACTGAAAGGAGGTGATACGAATGCCAAACACGATTGAACAAATCCGCGACTCCCGAATTTGGGACTTACGCGATCAGGGCTTTGACATTTCTAAGGTTGAAATGCGCCCGGTCGGCGACAAATGGATTTTGAGCGTTCAAATGGAACGACCTATCAGCATCGAAGAAGAATTACACCCGAAGATTGCCGAGCTAGTACCAGCCGAAACCGTAACCCCAAAAGCGCCTGTCGAACAACCGGCTGATACGACAACGACGTCAAATCCTGAAAGCGTCGGCCCGGTGATTGATTGGGATAAAGACAAGAAAGACCCGGTCAAAGAAACCGTCGAATAATCAAAACTCCCCCATCGATGAAATTATCAATCCATACCACGACAACACAGGCCGAGGAACGGAACTATCCGTATCTCGAAGCTTTGAAATCATTTTGCGCGGTCGCGGATGAAGTGATTGTCGTCGATGGGGGTAGTACCGATGGATCGGTTGAGAAAATGCTTGCCCTTGATCCAAAGATCAAGGTTATTACGTTGCCGTGGCCGGAAGAATACGATCAGGCCGAATTCCCTAAGCACCTGAACGCCGGGCTAGAAGCCTGCACCGGCGATTGGGCGATCAAATGCGATATCGATTATATATTCCACGAAAAGGATATTATCGATCTTCAAGTCAGGCTACGCGGCCATAGTGACAAAGCGGCCGCAATGACCCTTGAAAAATTCAACGTCATCAATCGATTCCGTGGTTTCCGGAAGGCCCGAATCCCATTCTGTATCAACTTGGGGTATTCCGGAAACGCTATCCGCTATGGCCGTATGATCGGCGAAGGTCTGTCCGATGATTGGTCATACCCGGTGCTGGCAAAACACACGGACGAATTCGGCGTGGTTCATGGTGAACCGCTAAAGGATTTCATGGTCTACGCTACAGGTGTCGACGTTTGGAATTACGATTATTTTTTCCGCACAAAAGAAGAAACGAAAAAGCTATTTGCGCGTAATGCGCGCGCGTGGCGTCGGTCAGTCGACTCATCATGGGGAAAAGACGACGAAGATGCATTCACCGTCTTTCTCGCCCAAGCCCGCGGCCGACTGCAAAAGGTATTTGTGCCGCTGGAAGTGATCAGCCATCCGGTCTTTATTCGTGAACGAATTGCCGCCATGACACCGGACATGTTTGGCTTCGACAATTGGGGGATGTCAAAATGAGCTACCACAGCGATATTGACGATGCTTGGACTGGCGCGATCGGTGTTCTAGCATTTGCTGGAACAGCGTTTTTGGTTATTGCCTTTCCTGTATGGTGCATTTATAAATTGATTCGCTGGATATTATGACCGAGGCATTCAAAAAGGAAATGGAACATGCGCCAACAAAGGATTATTACGAATGGCTTTGTAGAATTTTTGATGAATTAGGTTGGGAGCGCGAACTAAAATCAAAAGCAGGCACAGTTCCAGAAAATGTAAATGTGCTTGAAGTCGGGGCGGCGTGGGGGGTTTCGACGCATTGCTTTTTTGAGCGTTCGTTTGTCAATAAGCTAACTACTGTTGATATTGCGCCATGTCCGCGTGCTACCGAAGAAATTATTGATATTGAAAATCAGCCGGGGAAGCATCCGGAATGGGATTTCCGCCAAGGCGATTCAAAGATTATTTTGACGCAATTAGAAAAAGAATCATACGACTTCGTCTACATCGACGGCGATCATAGCGAAGACGGGGCGTATAAAGACATGGTCAATGGTTGGGAATTATTGAAGCCCGGTGGCTGGATGGTTATGGACGACGTACTGCATAAAAAAAACGGTGGCCCAGATAGCGGCTTCAACGTCGGCCGAGCATTATGGAAATTCATTTACGATAATAAGCTACAGGCGACACTCTACCCATCATGGACAGGGTTCGCCGTAATAAAAAAACCGCTATGAAAATTCTGATCACCCCCGACGTTCCGGATTGGGCCATTGGCGCGCTGACCCATTCGATCGTTCGTCACGCCAACCGTTTCAATATGCAGGTCGTCAACGTCCACCCGCGCGATTATGTTCCGGGCGCGATGAATATCCGCATCGATATCAAGAAAAATGGCAAGCCTGATTTATGGCATTGCATGTATTTCAACAGCGGCAAACAGCTCTTGGATTCGATGACTGAAATTCAGGATATCCCATCGGTGCTGACCCATACCAACCACGACAAACTGGAAAAGGACGATTGGTCTCATTATGACGCACAGGTTGTCGCGACCAATTGGGCGATTGATAAATTGCGCGCTAAATACCAAGACAAGGTTCACAAAATCCCCTACGGCATTGACCTTGACCGATTCAGCTTCATCGATGAACGTACCGACGATAAAAAGACCGTTGGCTATGTCGGCCGGATTGTCCCATGGAAACATCTTGGCGAAATCACACTGGCCGCCAAGAAGCTCAAATATCGCGTCCTAGCGTCTGGATATGTCGATAAGCCCGATTACTGGAAAACGATAGATAAAGACGTCCTGACGTTCCACGGGGGCGTAGGACGCCGGGAAATGGCCGATCAGGCGTACAAAGACAAGCTCTATGGCGAAATGAGCGTTTTCGTCATGTACTCGACCGGAGAATATGAATCAGGCACGTTGCCCCTGCTCGAGGCAATGGCCCGTGGTATTCCAGTCATGGCGACCAGTCAAGGCATGGCCCGTGATCTGATTGAAGACGGTCGCAATGGTTTTATTTTCACTCCGGAAAACTTCGAAGAAAAATTGAAGGAGCTAATGGAAAACCGCGACTTGCAAGAACGATTCCGACAGGAGGCATGGAAGACGATCAAGAATTATTCCGAACAATGGATGAGCCTTGAATATCAAAAGCTCTATGCGCGCATTCTGGCAAAGGGAAAGCCGACCATTTCAATCGTCATTCCAACCAAAGATCGGGCTGATCAATTGCTCGATTCGTTGGTCGCGATCGAAACGCAAAATTACCCATACGCCGAGGTGATCGTTTGCGATGATGGGTCATCTGATGCGAATGTTCGCAAGGTTGTGATCGAAGCAAAAAAACAAATGCGAACGCCGATACTCTACCAGCGCGTGTCCGAGGGCAAGCACTACGGCTTGGCACATGCCCGAAATATGGGCGTGGCCGAGGCCATCGGGGACATCGTGGTATTTCTCGACGATCGACTTATGCTTCGTCCCGGTGCGCTTGAAGCGATCGCCGCGTCCGACCCAAAAGCAAAGACATTCTACCACGGTGGGAAGGTTGCCGGCGGATTGGTTTCAGCCAAGCGGGCATTCATTGAAAACTTCTCATGGGTACGCCGATCGGAAATAGTCAACGGTGGCATGTTTCCGGAATGGCTCCGTCTCTATGGCGGTATGAGCCAAGAAATCCGTTCACGCCTAAACGCCCAAGGCTGGAAATTCGAATATAAACCGGAAGCGGTTGCGCACGCGATGACCGATTCTCCGCGTCATGGTCGGAAGGATCAAGTTTGGAAAGCTAAGTTATTATTGCGAAAATTGTATGGGTAGGAGAATCAAACCGGGATTAGATTCATCGATCTACCTTGAACTTGGCTGTGGTGAAACCGGCCGAGCAACGAACGGGATCACATACGTTGGACTTGACCGAGATGATCATGGTCAAGACGTTGTCTGGGATTTAGAAGAAGGATTGCCGTTTTGCGACGACCAGTTTCAAAAGATTTATTCCAGCCACACGTTCGAGCATATTCACCCAGAAAAGATCGTTGACCTGTTCAACGAGTGTTGGCGCGTCCTACGACCGGGTGGCGAACTATGGGTCATTGTGCCACATCGAAATTCACCGCAAGCATACGTCCCGACCCACCTGACCTACTTCGACGAAAAAACATTCAAGGTTTTAGCCGAAGGGCATGGCGACTGCTATCAGTCGATCAAGCCATGGGAAATAACAAGCCTCGTCACAAACGATCGCGGAGATATTCATTGCAAACTAACGCCAGTGAAATCATGAACCGAAAACTTGAAATCTTTTGCACGACATGGCACGTCGCCCATTATTGGGACTTGATGAATGCCATGAAAGATCATGCAAACTTCACGCTAGTCGATAACACGGCCCGGTCATGGCGCGATCCACGCTTTTTAGCTAGTCGTCCCCTACCATCAAACCTGAAATTCGCCGCGTTCTATGAACCGGGGAAATATGATTTTGCGATTCTTGGTCTTGACCAACAGGCATTGCAACCAGAGCTTGGAAAATCGCGCGTCTACCGCGAACTGAATGAAGCGATCCAAGATATCCCAAAGGTTGTGATCAATCACGGATCGCCGATTCATCCGGAGTATTTGAAGCACGATGACATGACCGACGAAGATGCGAAGGTAGAATGCCGTCGGCTGATCAAAGATTTGGTTGGTGATAATCTCATGGTCGTCAATTCCTATCGTGCGGCCGAAGATTGGGGCTGGGGTTATCCAATTTGGCATGGCATGGATGCAAACGAATGGATGACCGGGATCAAAGAACCGCGCGTTATTACCGCGCTGTCGCCCGGCGGCTTAGGGCCGTACTACAACCGCGAATGTATGAACGACCTAATTGGCCGGCTGGAAGAACGAAGCATCTTTATTCAATGGGCGCGCGTGACTAACAAAGACACCGGCGAAAGCCCGGAAAACTACAAAGAATGGCTGTCGCGTGGCCTGATCTATGTTGACGTCTCGATCGAAACACCGATGAATCGCGCACGGACGGAGGCGATGTTGTCCGGCTGTTGTATTGTTCAGGTTGAAGGAGCGCACGATCTTGATCGACCAGTCGCCCAGATTGGCGATAAAAATAAGCTTCGTGATTACATGGTGATTGTGCCGAATAGTCCAACACAAATCGCTGACAAGGTGGCCGAGCTAATGCGCGACCCAAAGCAGGCAATTGCACTTGGCGAAGAAGCGCGGCGCATGGCCATCGCAACATTCAACCGCGAACGGTATCGTGATGACTGGTTGAAATTTATCCGAGAAAAATTGAACATCGCCGTATGAACAACATTTCCATTCTCTCTTGGCAAAACTATCACGGCCGGAAGCCGGGATCGATTGGATCGTCAGTCATCCGCGCCGATTGGCTGATCGCGGCCGACGACCGGTTCAAGGCATGGAAACACGGCGTTGGCTATGACGCCTTGATTCTGCAAAAAGTTTACTGGAAGGATTTGATGCAGGATTTCAAGGGGCCGAAGATTCTCGATGTCTGTGATCCGGACTGGCTCGATGGAAAATGCAACATTGCCGAGCTATCAACAATGGTCAATGCGATCACAACATCCAGCGAAGAATTGAAAGCCGAAATCGATCCGTATGCACAATGCCCGGTTATTCACGTTCCGGATCGGATCAACTTCGACATGCTCCCGTCACCTAAAAAGATTAGCTCGGCCCGGCCGCAAACGCTTGTCTGGTACGGATATATCAATAACGCAAGACGAACGCTCGATCAGGTTTTGGAGTCGATCGCTGGCATGGGATTAGATTTGCTGGTCGTGGCAAATGACAAATATGAACCGATGAACGATTACGGGGTCAATATTGAAAACGTCCTTTGGGAACCCGGCAAGGCGTGGCAAGAAATCCAGCGTGGCGATATTGTTTTGAACCCACGGCTATTTGAAGCGAAGTACCGGTTCAAGTCAAACAACAAAACGGTGATCGCGCAGGCGTTAGGTCTGCCAGTCGCCACAACGATCGATGAACTTGAATTGCTCATGGACGAACAGGGTCGGATCGACGCCATGAAAAAAGCCAATATCATTTTACCGGGTTACGATATCAAAAAGTCGGCCGAGCAATACATTGAAATTCTGAACGAATATGGCCGGAGTTAGTTTTATCGACGTCCCACCAAAACGGATATCGCGCATGGTCACGCCAGCGCAGGCCAATTTTCTTGATTTTATTGAAGAATTTGGCTATGTTGAGTTTGATACCCTGACCGTAATGAAGGGCGACCCGGTAGCGTGGACGAAGGTTGTCCAGAAAGGTCGATTCGACTTGACGCGAAAGCCGAAACCCGGTACGGTGAATGTGGACAAATAGCCACAACCCTAGACGGGGATATCAATCGATATTCCCTTATTGACCATGCAAAACACAATACAAAGATTCATCAGTCGGGTACTCGGGATCGAAAATAGTCCGGTTGCAGTCCCGAAATCAAAAGATGCGCCGATGTTTCTACCGCTGTCTGAACAGTCAGCTATCGGTCGTATGGAATCGGCATCAGCCCTGACGCCGTATTTGCCGCAGTATTACCAGTCATGGGTGTACGCCGCGATCAATGCGCGTGCCGAGGAAGTCGGCAAGATTGAATTGCGCCTGTTCCGAAAAAAGGCCAACGGTGAAAACGAAAAGGTAGAAACACACGAAGCCCTTGACCTTTTGCATGACGTCAACAACCGGATCACGCAATATGATCTGTTTTTGTCGACCCAGACGTATAAAGATATTTACGGCGAAGCGTTTTGGTGGTTAGTCCGAGACGGCAAAGGTAAGCCGCTATCAATTTTCCCATGGCTGAATCCGGCCAATATGGATATTGAGACGACCGAGACAGGTGACATCAAGGGCTACAAATATCGCGTACCGGGTGGGCGCGAATGGATCATGTTCAAGCCTGACGACATTTTGCATTTCAAATATTTTGATCCAAAGAACCCATACCGCGGCATGTCGCCGATCACGGCCGCCCGTTATGCGATCGCTACGGAAAAAGAGGCGCAAGCGTGGAATTTCAACTTCTTCAAAAACAATGCCCGGCCGGGTGGAATAATTATTTATCCTTCGCGGCTTGACAAAGATCAGATTGAATTGATCAAGGCGCAATGGGACGGCGAACACCGCGGCACAGACAATGCCGGAAAATTAGCGATCCTATCAGGTGGGCCAACCTATAGCGATGTCGGCGTTTCCCAAAAGGATATGGATTTCTTGGAGCAACAGAAATTCAACCGCGACCAAATCCTGACGATTTTCCGTGTCCCGTTAGCCCTGCTCAATCCGGACGAGTCGATCAACCGGGCAACAGCCGAAGCCGCCCAATCGTTCTTCTTTGAACGCGTGATCGAACCGCGCATGTTGCAGATTGTAAACGTCCTGAACGAATTTTATTTGCCCGCATTTGATCCAAAGGGCGAGCTATTCTTTGACTTCGACAACCAAGGCCCACGCGATTTAGTAAGCACGACAGCGTATTATACCGCGCTATTCAACATTGGGGCGATTACGCAAAACGAAATCCGAGCCGAAGAAAACCTAGACCGAATTGATGGCGGCGACACACTCTTTGTGCCGTTCAATTTACAACCGGCCGGGATCGTTCCGGAAAAGTCGCGCAAGCCGGATGGCGCACGGTTCAAGCATCACACCGGCACACGCCGATCACTCGCCCAAAAGATTTACCCGGAAGCGATGAAACTGGCGAAGTTAGCCCTGCAACAGAAAGCAAAGCGTGGCGTGATGAACAAATCACGACAAGCGATGGTTGACAAACAAAAGAACTTGGCCGATTCACAAGTAAATAAAGAAACACGCCGCCGGATCGGTGAAGGGTTTGCCAAGGTCAAACGCGCACGGGTTGAAAACGAGCAAAAAGTTTTCGTTACAAATCTCAAAAAGCAATTTGTCCGTCAAGAAAAACAGGTCTTAGCATCGCTTTCAACCAAGGCGAAAAAGGATATTACGTTCGACTTCGACATTGACGAAGAAGCCGGTATCTTTGCCGATGTGTTCAAGCCAATCGTTGCCGACGTCGTCAAGGTGCATGGTGAAGATGCGTTGCGGCTCTTAGGCGATGAAGGGTTTGATGTCAACCGCGCTGTGACAAACTACGTCAAACGTGATGGCTTGAAGTTTGCTAAGCAGATCAACGAAACAACGTCGGAAAAAATCAACCGACAGATTGCATCCGGTATTGAAGAAGGTGAAGGCATCGAGGAAATCCGTCGTCGAATCAATATGGTTTTTGAAGAAGCCAGCACGTCACGCGCGCGCATGATCGCCCAAACCGAAGTAAATAAGTCATCTAGCTTCGGCATTGAAGAAGGGTTCAGACAGTCCGAGGTTGTGGAAGAAAAAGAATGGTTTACACCGCTTGACGTTGACGACGAGGTTTGTGTACCAATGGACGGCGTAAAGGTTGGACTAGAGGAAAAGTTTTCACTCTCAACCGGTGAAGACGTCGACACCCCGCCAGCCCATCCGAATTGCCATTGTACAATTCTACCAGTCATTGATACGTCAAAAATGGCCACCATGATCGCCCCTAGCGAGCCTGTAGTGATCGAAACGCACGTTATTGATGAAGATGCCACAAAGGAGCTAAAAGCCACCGTAGAGGCCGCTAAAAAGGTTGTGGCCGAAGGCCATGGAGAAATTGGAAGGCTGAAATCATTGCACGATCGACTTGAATCAGAATCAGAAGACGATGGCAAAGAATGACGTCCTAAAAAAACTTCGTAAAGAATTCGGTTTACCGGAAGAAGGCGACTTCGATCCGGAAGGTTTTTTACTTCGCCTTGGTGCGAAGATCATGGACAACACTGCCGCGGTCAATATTGCTATTCAGGATTTCAAAAAGATTGGTGAAGACACAGCACGGGCGGTTGAAACACTGGCCGGCATCAATGGCTTGCAAACGGAAATCAAAAAGATGTGCGAGCTTCACGCCGCGTTGGAACTGGCGATCAAGACGCAAGATGTCAAGGTCGTTCAGGTTGAAAAGGTTGTCGAGCGTCCGCCGGACAAAATCAAGATTGAAGCAACGGTCAAAGAAGATGCCGAGGAAAAAGAAAAAAGCCGATCGTGGCTGACAAAAACAATTCTCGCCCTATTCAAAGAACCGGTCGACGCATTGGTGCAAATGCTGATGAACGAAATCCGTGCATCACGCACCGAGGAAGGAGCGATCGCAGTTCGACTGGTCACGGCTAACGGTGAAAGCTTTTATAACGCCATGCTATCGGTTTCTGGTGGCGGTGGCGCGGCGATACCAAATCCGTTGCCAACCACCCACGGGAAAACGCTAAAGACGTTCAGCGGAACCACATCATCATCTGGGAACAACACCGTCGTTTCGGCTGTTGCGTCTAAGCGGATCAAGACCTACAGCTTTGCGCTGACAACCGTTTCAACCACAGTCAACACGGTTTATTTCCGCGACGGTACGGCCGGGGCCGAGCTTCGCCGGTACATCCTGCAAGCACCCAGCGGCCCATCTACGGTCGGTGCGAACGATAGCGTGAACCCTGATGCATTCCTGTTCGGAACCACAGCCGGGAATGCCCTGATTTTGAATCTTTCCGCGGCCGTAGCCGTCCATTACGCCGGGGCTTATTGGGACGATGACGCTACCTAATATGGCAATGGTTGAAATTATCAAATGCGTATGCCATGGTGAAACAAAAGTAGATGTTCGATCATGGCCGAACGAAGAAAACGTGCCAACGAACCATTATTTTTGCATCATTGCTGGCGATGGAACGGTTGAATGCGAAGTAACGATCACTAAAGAAATTCTATAGTGAAAGCTGGCGAATATCGAGTATCTGACGTTCTATTTATGGAGCGCGAGGCGCGCGACCGCGTTATTGCGTTTGTGCGAAACGGACTTCATTTGTTGAACTTTTCAATCGATCCAATGCTCGTTGGTGTACAGCCAAAAATACAATGGGTCGGGTCATATACGTTTGGTAACGCGACGCTACGATCTGACGCGGATTTCAATTTATCTTTTCCAGACTGGAACATGCAGGTGGCCGCTAGAAGGCTATATTATGTTCCGCAGTTTAGGGCGCAGTTTTGCGAGTACCTGCACCAATTTGAAACTAGCTACGGCCTAAGAATTGACGTCGGTTGCGTCGACGCCGAAACGGATAAATATAATATTCATTTGGACTGTGAAACAATGCTTTTGCATCGACGGTGGAACCAAGATGTCGATCCGTACAACCCCGGTAGCATTGCACAATTAGTATACGAACCAGAGGTGCGAAATCCGGTGAACATAGACACGTTTGATTTTGCAACCGAAGAAGTACCACCAATTCATAACATTCACCTACGCTTGGATAACTACGCTTTTCGATGGTTGCCAGTAAAAAGCGAAATGAAATTACGACCGTCAGAATGGCTAAATGACGAATGGGCCGATGATGTTCAGCGGTGGAAAGAATTTTATGGTCAGCGATATACTGGCTACACAAAAATTGAAAACAAACTTGTTGAAGTAAAATGATAGCCACTGTTTACGCCACCGATCAGACAGGGTCAATCAATAATATGTCTGGCCTTTATTATGCAATTGCCGAGGGTATTTTTTGGTCAAACACATCGTCGTCATCAGACGCGATGGAAACGGAGGCGCATATATTTTTTGACACAACGAATGCGAATACCGGTATAGGAGCAGGAGACACAATAAATTCGTTCAAATTAGTGATGGATATTTTGCAATACGAAAACCCTATACCATCAACTGCTTGGGAAATATATTGGGGTACAGGAGCCGGAACGACGCTTGATGTGGGAGATTGGCGCGTTGATTCTGGGAATATGGGATTTTTTGATCCGTTTGGCGTGGGTAGTGGTTATGAAATACCGTTGATTGGCGTTTTTGCTCGATCAAACGCATTTCATATTCGAATAAAAACAGCGGCAACCGAGCCACCGACATCAAATATAGGAATTTCATACACAGCCGGTGTCACGCCAAAGCTCGTTATCGACTATTCGCCAGCGACTTCAAGCACGCCGTCGCTCCTGCCGCTGTTGAAAGTAGGGTAGGCTTGACGGCTTGCCACCGTTCCGGCATACTAAAAGTAGACAACTAAATATCCACATCCCTAGACGGGTAATCAACATCTTGATTATCCGTATTTGCCTATTTGGCCCCAAAATATGAAGCAAAAACACATTGTAGCCCAAGTAAAAGCCGTCAAAGAGAACGGCACAATTACCGGCGCGATTGGCTCGAGCCAGACGGTCGACCGGGATAACGATATTTTGGTTCAAACTGGTTGGGAGCTTGAAAATTTCAAGAAGTCCCCGGTTTTACTTTGGTCACACGACCCGTGGAGCCTGCCAGTCGGGACAGTCACCGATATCAAAGTCCAAGACGGCCAGCTAGTTTTTGACGCCAAATTTGCGACGTTCGATGAATTTGGAAATCGCGTTTGGGAAATGGTCAAGAACGGAATGCTGACCAGCTTTTCCGTTGGCTTCGTTCCAAAGATGCAGGACAACGACGGCCGCATTACCCAAATGGAACTGTTGGAAATTTCCGTCGTGAACATCCCGGCCAACACCGAAGCGCGGATCACCGACAGCGCAAAACTCGAAATGGTCAAATCATTCCGCCAAGCCGAAAAGAAATTCATTGGCGAAAAGGCCGGACGCGTTTTGTCCGAAGCAAACCGGTCACTGATCAAAGGCGCGATGGACTCGATCGATCTCTCAATCGACACATTGAAGAATGCCCGCACCGCGTTTGGTGACTTACTCGACGCGACAAATGCTGACGATCCAACAAAGCAAATTGCCCCGACCGCGCCAGTAAAAAAGTTAGCTCTCAAAACAATTCCACCGGCTGAACGAAGCACAGTGAAAACTTTGCGCGTCATTGATAAGGCGGTTGGAATTCTTCTACAAGGTATGAAACAGAAACATTCTGTGAAAGGGGGTGACATGAAATAATGAAAAAGCTAAAGATCAATGGTATTGTCTATAATCAAAAGGAAGACGGTACGTTAGTACCTGAAACGCCGGCAACCCCGGAGGCTCCGAAAGCTGATGAACCCAAGGTTGAAGAACCAAAGGTTGAATCTGCCGACGAACCAAAAGATGAAGACGAAACCAAAATGGCGGGAGTGATTGCCGAGAAATTAGCCGATGCTATCGTTGCGCGTGAAAAATCGCCCGAGTCCGTCGACAAAATGAAAGGCGTACAACCATCTGCCCCTCAATTTTCCGGACAAGCCGGGAAAATCAAGCTTTACACTTTGAAGTCGGGTAAGGTTCTTACCATGGCCAAAGATGAAGCGGAATTGGTGGGTAACTGGTTGAAATCTGTCCTGAAACGCGATAACGAAGGGCGTAAGAAAGCTTGGAATGGTCTCTACGAGGCTAAACTTGAACCGATGGTTGAAGGCACAGATGCCGACGGCGGGTTCTTGGTTCCGAACATTCTCTACAACCGTTTGTTCGAAGTCGTGCAAGACCGTAGCGTGATGCAACAATTGGCGTTTGAAGTCGATATGTCCGGTATGAAAACCGACAGTCTCGATGTCTCTCAAATCGCTGGTCGTCCGATCGCTACATGGTCAGGTGAAAATACGGATAAGGGGACGTCTTCAATGACGATCGCCAATCAAACGATTACTCCGTACACTCTGGCTGTTATTGCTACGATGTCACAGCAAATCGTTGATGACAGTCCGTTCGCTATCGTTCCGATCTTTACCCGCAAACTTGGTGAAGCGATCGCTCTTGAAGAAGATCGAGCGTTCTTCGCTGGTTCAGGCTCCGGTCGTCCGACCGGTTTGAACCAAGTCACGTTGCGCGGTGTAAACTTCGGCGGTGCATTACCGACCTACGACCTAGTCAACGCCTTATACTGGCGTTTACCACAGGCGTACCGGGCTAATGCAACGTGGGTCGCCAATGGTCGTTTGCTCGAAGCGTTATCGAACGTGAAAGATACCAACGGTATGCCGATCTTCAAGGAACTTATCACCAACCCTGGCATGATGGGCTTGAAGGGCCGACCGGTCTTCGAACAAAACGATCTAGCTTCGACGGAATTGTACTTCGGGGATTTCCAAAACTACATCATCGGGCGCAAGCACGGTGTTCGCGTTTCGATCTCCGATCAGGCTACGATTACCAATAACCAAGGCTCGCAACCAGTTTCACTCTGGCAACGCAACCTTATCGGCATCCGGGCTGAAACCCGCGTTGACGGTGAATTGGTCGTCAACCCTGCATTCGTCAAAGCAACGGCTATCGCTGTTTCCTAGCGACGTGTATCGTCCATCGTTCTCTCCTATCGGAAGGTCGAATCAAATGTCCGGGGGAGAACGTGGACGGCCTATGTCAAAAGATTCTAAGAAAAAAAAGGATCGAAAGAAGGCCGTGTTAGAACGGCCCACGCCTAAATTCCTAAAAGAAATGAAGGTCAAATAGGCCATGGCATTACTCTCAAACGCCCTTACCACCGTTCAGCGCGTCAAAGACTTCGCTGGCATCAACAACAGTAGCTTAGACACCGTTATCGAACGGTTGATCAACTCTGTCACCGAATTCATTGAAGGGTATTGTCAGCGAACATTCTTGCTCGCGACCTACACCAACGAAGAAATCGATGGCATGGGGATCAACAAAATCAGTGTCCGGCAATATCCGGTTGTTGCTATAACCAGCCTAGAGCGGCGGGCATCAACGGAGAATATCAATAGCTGGGATTCGGTCGATTCAAACATGTATTTTCTCCGGACTGCAAACGGGATGATCGAATCAAGCGGCTGGGTTTTCACTCGCGGCCGCGCAAATTTCCGCGCCACCTATTCCGCTGGGTATGATTACGACCAAGCCGCCAAGACGCTCGAGTCGATCGGGCTTGGCGACCTAGAGTATGCCGTCTGGAAATTGGTTCAAGCCGCAATTCTCAATCGCAAAGATAATCCAAAGGTTCAGTCCGAGACGATCGGAAATTACTCGGTGACATATCGCAAAGAGGCCCAGCGCGATGCCGAAATAAATGAAATTCTGGATCGGTATGCGCGGCCACAGTCAATCTACTAATGTCTACCATTGAGCATCACTTCAACAAATCGGTCGTTATTCTCCGTCTCTCGCAAACAAGTGGCTACAAACGCACGTTCGTTTCAACCGGAACAATAGACGCCCACATTCAACGGCTTGATGAAAAAGCCGGTATCGAGACGTGGGGCGTACAGGGCGCGACGCATCGCGCATGGATCGGCATCGATCAAATTGTCAAAGAGGGCGACAAAATAAGGGACGCCCAAGACAATGAATATTTGGTGCTGACTGTGCTGGATGACGGTCGAGACTTCGCGATCAATGAACACAAAGAATTGATCTTGAAGATTTATTTGCCCCCCGTACACCCGACGACTTGATATGCCAGCCATAAGCGTCGAAATAAAGAACATTGATAAAATCCGCGCGGCGTTCATCAAAGCACCACAGATATCCGCCAAGCATTTCAAACCGGCGATTGAAAAATCGCTTCGTCTGATCCAGCGTGAAGCCATCCGGCTCGCCCCCCACAAATTCGGGGAACTGGAACGATCGCTTGGTCGGGGCATTGAATTCAATCCCCTGCATGGTCGCGTATATTCCGATCTAAAATATGCGCTCTACCAGCACGAAGGGTTGACCCTGCAACATCCCCGAAAAGGTGAAGCGAAATTCTTGGAAAAGGGTGTCACCAAATCATTGCCTGACATTCAAAAGGTCATGGCTCTGGCCTTAGAAAGAACGCTGGACGAAATAGCAAAATCATCAAATTGATATGCCCGACTCACGATTCAAAATAGTCAACGATAAGATTCTGGCAAAGCTCGCGGCTTTGACTAAGCTGAACGAAGTCGTCGATTACCCGAAGCTGGAATTCGAAAAATATCCAGCGGCATATTTCGCCCCAGCCGAAAGCGAATCATCGTGGGCCGATAACACTCTTGATGAACGATCCTACCCATTTGAAATACTGATATTTTATGACACAAAGGCGGTCAGGATCGCCGAGGCAAAGAACGCGCTATTCGACTGTGTCGACGACGTGCTGGACACATTCGCCCAAGACCGCCAATTATCTGACACGGGAACGGCCCTACAAGCGTCTCTGACGGCCAATGGGTATACCAATGACACAATGATCACGGTCGAACCGGTCAACGTCTCTTGGGAGCAAATCACTGATCAAAATCTCATTTACGCAAAAGTTTCAATCAAAGTTCGAATAGCAGTTTCTAACCAATAAAACCATGGCAAAATTTACAGGGCAATTAGTAAACGTCGGCATTGCTAAAGAGGCTACGCGCGGAGCCGGGGCAACCCCGACATTCTGGCTACCAAAAACAGCCATCACGTTTGACGACCGCGTGACCAAAGCGATCAGCGAAGAAGGCTTGGGCGTTATTGATGATGCTAACGATGCGTTCGTTACCCAGCTTCGCGGCGAAGGATCAATCGAAGGCTATATCCGCGACAAATCATTTGGTCTGCTTGTAATGGCCATGCTCGGCGGTGCGCCGAGTACCGGTGGCGCTAACCCATACACCCACACATGGACAGGGCCAACCCAAACCAACCAGCATCAATCGCTCGCGTTCTCGGTGCTTGATCCAATTGGCGAAGTCATGTTCAAACTCGTCATGCTTGAAAAGCTTTCGATCATGGCCGAGCTAAATGAAATCGTCAAATACCAAGCTGACTTCATTTCACGCGACAGCGACCCAACCGACCAGACTGCATCCTATACGAACGAAAACAAATTCGTTGCCAAACACGTCACGATCAAAACCGCCGATGCGGTGGCGTCGCTCGATGCCGCGGCCGCGCTCCCGATCAAGTCGTTCAAAATCGATATGATCAAGAACTTGATGCCGGAACAAGACCTTGGTACAGCGACCCTTGCCGACATTCACAACCAACGAATGGAAGTCAGCGGTGAAATCGAATTGCTCTACGAAGATCGAACCTACCGTGATTACATGCTCAACGGGACGTACAAGTGTCTTCGCCTCGATATCGTCAACAGCGAAGTCGCTTTGGGCGGTGGCCTCAACCCACGTCTGAAAATCGATATGCCGCGCGTTCACTTCTTCGATTGGGAAGCTGATCGATCGAACGATAAAATCGCCGGTCAGAAAATAAAATTCAAAGCTCTCTACGACCTGACCAACAGCTTGAACCTGATCAATTCCCTTGTCCTTATCAACGCGAATTCAGCCTACTAATAATTAGCAACAGAATTATGCCTGACGAACAACGCCCCACCAAAGAATTTACGACACCGGTTGATAGCCATGTGGTTGTGGTCAAAGAATACTTGACCGGCCGGGAATCACGCGAAATCGAAAACGGATATATCGACGGAGCCAAAGCGATCGCTGACCCGAACGCCCCAGCCCCACGACTGACTGGCGAAATCGCAAACCAAGTCCAAGACAAATTATTCGCCATGGCCGTCGTTTCTATCGACGGATCGACCGAGGGCATCGTCGACGCTTTGCTCAACATGAAATCGGCCGATTACGATTTCGTCGTCAAGCTGGTCAACGAAGTTTCGAAGGGGATTGGTTTTTCCACCGCGGAAAAAAAAACATCGTAATTCTTTGCAAAATCATGCATTGGACGTTCCAAGATTACTTGGGACAGCCGACATGGTTCGTCGACAAACTGATTGAACGGATCAATGAAGAATCGATGCAAGCGCGTCACGCGGCGCGTCAATCGCGATAATAATCCCCATGGCCGATATAAAGCTCCAAGCATTACTGACAGCGAAAGACGAAGCATCTGGTAAAATCAAGGGCTTCGAAAATTCGCTTGGAAAATTATCGGCCGCAGTCGGGATCGGAACATTAGCGGCGGCCGGGTTTCAAAAGGCCGTCAGCTTTGTTACCGACACCGTCCGCGACTCGATCGCGGCGGCTGTTGACGCTGAAAAGTCTCAAGCTAAGGTCGATGCCATTCTGAAAACGCTGACCGGTGATTATAACAAGAACGCGGAGGCCGTGAACAAAGCGTCCGATGCGGCCTTGAAATTGGGCTTTGATGACGAGGACGCCGCCGAATCGATGGCTAAGCTCCTACAGGTCACGGGCGATACTACGTCAGCCCAGCAGGCCCAATCTGCCGCAATGGACTTGGCCCGGATGAAGGGCATAGATTTGCAAACCGCCACACAGGCGATGACCTTAGCGTGGGGCGGTAACACGAAAATCCTAAAACAGCTTGGCGTTGAAATTCCGGACAATGCATCCAAGATGGAGGTGCTTGGTATGATTCAGGAAAAGGTCAAGGGTCAGGCCGAAGCGTTCGGCAACACCGCGGCCGGCGCACAGGAAAAATTCAAAAACTCGATGGAGAATTTGCAGGAGTCGATCGGTGGATTAGTCCTGCCAATCATCACGACCTTTTTCAACCGGGTTTCAAATTTTGTTTCCAGCGATAAGTTTCAGGTTTGGATCAAAGCAATAGGCGACTTCTTTAGCAATGTGATCGGCCCAATCATTCGCGACACCGTTGTTCCAGCGTGGGACGCCATGAAGAAAGCGATCGAGCCGCATGTACCATTGTTGACCCAGATCATCAAGATAGTCGGTGGCGTGGCTGGGACGGCCCTTGTCGGGGCATTCCAAGTCGCTGTGTTTGCGGTCAAAACGCTCGCTCAAGCGTTTGGTATCGTGCTTGAAGCCGTTGAGCGAGTCATCGATGCCATCAAGTCTGTTATTGACTGGATTGGAAATGCGGTCGGAAAATTCAACGACTTCAAAAGCAAGGTCAGTGGGGGCGTCACCGGTGCGGCCGGTAACGTCGGAAATTTTTTCAGTGGGCTATTTGGTCGCGCGCACGGTGGTTTGATCGCCGGTGGCCGGCCGGAATTGGTTGGTGAGAATGGCCCCGAAGTTTTCCTACCGTCAAGCGGTGGCCGGGTCGTACCGAATGATGAGCTTGGCGGATCAGTGACGGTCAATTTCAATAACCCTGTTGTCCGGTCTGATCAGGATTTGCGCGATTTGGCAAACATCGTCAAGCGTTCGTTATCTCAAGACAGTCACTTACTAGGAATTGGCGCACTATAATGGCACGACGAACTATTAGCTACGACGGCGTTTCTCTGCAATCGGCAACCTACCGCTCGCAGGAATTTGAACACGAAAGCACGGATTACAAGCAGGTCAATGATGCTCGTTTTGGAAATCGCGATGGGTCAAAAATTTACGACATTTCTTTCGCGCCAAGAAAAATAACCGTTCGCGGGATTATTACCGGAGCCAACATTGACACGCTCGAGGCTAACATCGATGCGCTACAAGAACTACTGAATCGAACTGAAAAAAATCTCGATGTTCAATATGCCAGCGGAACCCGCCGCTACAAGGCAACGTGCCGCTCGCTGTCAATTGTTCGACGAGCTTTCAACATAACCTTTGTACCATTTGAAGCGGAATTTATTGTTGGCAACCCGCCATTTGGGACTGGACTAGATACCGCTACAGCCGAATTTTCTGGCGTTGGCACTAGCTTCGGAACATTTTACGGAACCATGGCCGCAACAGGGACGCGGCGGCCTGTACCGACGATCAGGATGAATATCAACGGTGGCTCTGGAATCACATCGGCTTCGTTCACCAATCGCACTACTGGCGGAACTATTAGCGTTACTCCGGTCGGTGGTTTCACGGCCGGCGACGTTTTGATCATCGATACCGATAACTTTACCGTTACTTTGAACGGCGTCGCAATTGATTACGTTGGTTTTTTCCCAGAATTTGCACAGGGAAATAACGATATCAAGCGCGTTATTTCATCGGTCTGGCATTCGGTTGACCTGTTTGTTATTTACCGGCCGCTTTACCTATAGAACATGCCAAAGGTAACATACCAAATTGCATCATCTCGGGGCGACGCGCGCGAAGACACTTCGGGTAGTTTTCGGTATGGGTTTGCTGATTTGCTATTTGGCAATGATCGCCGGTGGCAATTTATGCGTTTTGATAACGTCCAATTGCCACAGGGCGCGATCATTCAAACAGCGTATTTGAAGCTAACCGGTTATTCGGCTCCGATAGGAACGCCACCAAACATCACGATCTACGCTGAAAAAAAACCAAACCCCAGCCCATCGACTGTTGCTGACTCATCGATCGGAACTGAAATTTCTGGCCGGCCAAGAACATCAAATTCTGTCGTTTGGACTTCGCCAGTTTTTTCCGTCAATGTTCAGTATCAATCACCGGACATTAGCGCGATCATTCAAGAGATCGTAAATCAAGCGACTTGGCAAAGCAACAATGCGGTGCATATCATTGCCGACGTCGGCGCATCAACGACGGGAAATTCAAATGACGTTTATTCGTGGGATGGGAATCCAAGCCGTTCCCCTATTTTAGAAGTAACGTACACGCTGGCATCGGGGGTTCAAACCGCCCAAAAGAAAAAAAGATTTGCTCATAAGCTTTATAACGGATCGACGTTTGTTGGCACAATTCCGGACAGCATCGTAATGAATCAGCCAAAATTTTCTTGGAGCGTCAATGGCGGTATGGGCGAAATGAATATTGATTTGGCTCTAAAAATTTCCGAGTTTCGCGACAGCTATGAGAATTCAACAATAAGCCTTGGTTTTAGAGTCATCACAAGCATTCAAGGTGCGGACGAAATTTTGTCAACACAAATATATGATGGCCTGCTGACAAGTTATGATCCATTGATAGACGAGAACGGAAAAGAAATGGTCAGGTTGCACGTTGTTTCACAGGTAACGACGTTAGAAAATTTGACAATGAAAGATGGTTCAGGAAACACCCAGCTAACATATTCTTCGCAATCGCCAGATACAATTTTGAAAGACCTGATTGATAAATACAACGGGGATATTGAATACACGGCATCGTCGGTTGATGCTACTGGAACGCTCGTCAGCTACGTCTTTACCTTTTGCTCGTTTTTAGATGCGATCAAAAAAGTCCTCGAGCTTTCCCCGGCGTATTGGTATTGGGCGGTTGACGCCTACTCTACAATTTATTTCAAGATGGCTGACTTCGAATTGCCAGAGCATACGCTTTATATTGGAAAACATATTCAAAGGGTTGATGCCAAAAAATCCATTGACCAGCTAAAAAATGCTATTTACTTCAAGGGCGGCGGCGACCCGCAATTGTACAAAAAATATGAACGCCAAGGCTCTATTGAAGAATACGGCCGACGCGAAGAAAGAATGTCCGATGAGCGCGTGACCTTGGCCGCGACGGCACAAACAATTTCCGATAAATTTCTTGACGAACGCGATCACCCGATCTCAATCGTTCAGATCACCATTGCAGACAACAGCATCGATCAATCGGCCGGCTACGATATTGAGTCATTCCGGCCGGGGCAAATCGTTCAAATGATTGATCCGCGCTCAAATGTTCAAAAGACGCTGTGGGACGTTGCGACGTGGGACGTCGACTTCTGGGACTTCGATATCCGCTACTCAATCGGCTTGCCAATGCAAATTCGTCAGGTAAACTATAATTTCTTTTCGGTCACGCTCGAGCTATCAGCACGCTTTGAAGATGTCGCAAAACGCATCGAGGATATCAAGCGAAACCTAGATGTGGTACGATCAGAAGGTATTCCATCGGTTCCCAGCTAAAATCAATATTTATGGCTGTTCCATATACACACTCGGCAAACACGAAGATAAAATCGGCGGAAGCAAACGCCAATAACACTTACCTTGAAGGGCTGGCAAATTTTAGTGGTATCAACCTGATCAAGCGACTTTCTGCTGTCGCAAACCAAGCCCAAAGCCTAACCACAACCTACGCGACAATTACTGGCTTTGCGGATGAAGACTCTGGCTGGATCGTAATCACGGCCGGTGGAAATATGCCCGCCGACCGTGTTATGCGTCGTCGCGCTTTTGCGTGGTATAGAACCGGTGGAACGATGAACATCAGCGCGGGGTCATCACAACCAATCGACATCAACGTCACATCGGGCGCGCTGACGCTTTTGGCTACGGCGTCGGCCGGCGGTATTTTGGTTCAAATCCAAACTAGCGCGTTCGGTGCCGGAGCGTTCAAGGGGAACGTCATGGTTGAGATTGGATCAAACAATACTAACATGAGCATTGCCTAATATGGATTCAGAACAAACATCGGTAGATCAGCAGGCCGCAGTCAAGGCGGCCGAAGACCTTATCAAAAGAACCGCCGAGACGACTGCAACCGCCCTGAATATTCAGTACATTCAACGAGACATTGTCGATATAAAACAAGCACAAAAAGATACCTCGACAAAAATGGAATCCGCTCTCAAGAGCATTGCTGACCGAGATGATTCGTATGTAAAAAAAGAGGACTTCGTTTTCTGGCGTAACATTCTGGTTGGTAGCATGCTCGTCACCGTCTTCATGTCAATCGTTATTACTTCGTTGCAAAAAGTTATAAAGTAGGTTCGTTCTTTCCAACTCACAAATTAGATTCAGCATATTCGTAGACTGCTTTTGCCAATTGTCACGCTCGGGTTTATCTTGACCTTGACAATAGATGGCATGTTCAATCCTAATAGCGCACAAATAGCGCGTTCGCATGGACGTGAAGACTCATCCTCGTTGGCAAAATATGGCCCACCAACCCCGCCGCCAAGCTTGCCGATCGTTGCCGACAAGCCCCGTAGATTCGCCGCTGGACGGCCCCAGACCGGCCCTGCACGGGTAGAAACAGTCAAAGCGACTGGTCGTATCGGATCGGGGTATTGCGTCGCATACGCGCGCGCACAGGGCTTCGAAATCTATGGAAATGCAAATGATTGGCCAACCTTAGCCAAAGAAGCAGGCTATCCGGTTGATCAGTCCCCAGCCGTCGGCGCGCTGATCGTAACCAGCGAATCGTCGGCCGGGACAAACACGGGTCATGTCACCGGCACGATCCAGCGGATCAAAGATGGGTATTCCTACCAGTGCGAACAGAATTACGTTTCGCGCAAAGTCACATGCGGTTGGATTGATCTATCGTCACCGTTGGTCGTCGCGTACATTCACCCGAAAACTCCCAGCCCATAGGAGGCCACATGGCCACCCGTGAAAAATTCCGCAAGCGGCACATCCGCGAAATCACCGTCAAGGAATTCTGTCGCAAGTGCGTCGCCATCACCGATCACGCCGACAGGGGCATGAAGTTCGTCGTCTGTCGTCGGTGCAACACGCCGCGCGATCGCCGAGGCAAGCCGTGACCGGCGCGGAGAAAAACAAACTGATCCACGAACAGATCGAGATCATTCGTTCGGCCATGACAAAGCTGTGGCTGGCGATCTGTACGAAGGAATCGGATGCGCCGAAATGCCCGATTTGTGAAGCGTGCCGCAAGGCATCGGCCGAGGGCTAGAACTTTCAATCACGTCGTTCTTTGACACATGGACGTGTCACGTCCGGGGTCGCCTCTACACTCAACGGCCGCCATCTTTGGCGGAACAATCCAATTGAAGTGTACGCGACCCCGGACACTTCTTTTACCTATCAACCAAAATAATCGAAAGGAAAAAATATGCCCCGCTCCCCCATCAATACGTTGCCGCTGTTGGTCGTAAAGTCCAACCGTTTTATGGCGCGTCCGAAAGTCTACACATCAACCGGCGGCCATCCGGGTATTGATATCTGGTCGCCGCTTGGCCAAGACTGGACAGCGTGCGTCAATGGCGTTTTGCACATTATCAACAAACTGAAATCACAATGGGGTCTAGGCTCCGGTGATCCGTCCTACAGCCGCTACGGCGCGGCCGTTGCGATCGATTGGGGTCAAGGTGATGGATCGTTCATCCGGTTCGTTTATGGTCACGGCCGCAACCGCAAGCTGGGGAAAGATAACCAGCACATCGGCGAAGGCGATTATGTTTCCGAATCTGGAAATACTGGATTTTCAAGCGGGCCACATCTTCACTTGGAAATGCGGCACTATCCCCGGAACGGAACCGGCCGATACTATGACGGCCTGTTGCGGAAGCGATACAACCTGCAAGACCCGGAAAAGGAATTCCTGATCAAATATAAAATCCCGTACCGCCTCGCCTAATGCATCGCTGGCAAACGGCGGCCGGGATCGCAAACGTGGCCCTGCTGATCGGATTATTGATCTACGCGATCGTAAAGCAATGAAGGTCTTAGAGAAAGATATTCAGCGCACCTGTTTGGCTCGGCTGGCATTGTGCCGCCGGGCCTACATCTGGCGCAACAATACCGGTGGCCTTTACGATTCGCAAAAACACTTCTACCGCTACGGCAAGGTTGGTTCGTCGGATATTCTAGGTCTGGTCGAAATCGACGGCCGCGGGATTTTTCTCGCGATCGAAATAAAAAAGCCGGGCGGTGTTTTGACGGATAACCAAAAAGAATTCTTGGCCGAAGTCAACAAGCGCGGTGGCGTTGGTATTGTCACCGACAGCATGGAAGACATGGTTGACCAGCTCAAATCACGGGGGGTTTCAATATGACAGCCGCCCAAAGAAAATATAAGATGAAACAAAAAAGACTGGGGAGCTGGCGTTTGCATCGTGGTAATCGAACCAAGCAAAGCACGAATCAAAGAAAAAAATATCCAGAAAAAATAAAGGCTTGGCGAAAATTGAACCATGCAATAAAACTTGGAATCGTTATTAGACCGAACAAATGCGGTGTCTGTAAAAAGACCGATGGCCTAATCATGGCCCACCACCCCGATTATAAAAAACCAATCGATGTTGTTTGGGTATGCTCTGGCTGTCATATCAAAATTCACAAATCTAGGAAGGGGGTGATATTATGATCAACAAAATCAAGCAATGGTGGAACACCAATACTGGTTTTCGTCACGCCGTCACGACATGGCTTGGCGTTCAGTTAGCCGTGCCGTTGGTTCAGGTTGGAGCGTGGGCCGAATCCCAAGGCGCAAGCCCGTTGCCAGACTGGCATACAGTCTTTGTGACGCTTGGCTACGCTACCGTCTCGGCCGTGATTTCTGGTGTAATCAAATGGTTCCAGAACCGCCGCGCGTTTCCATCGGCATAAATTTTGAATGCCAAAGGTCGCTGTGACGAAAAAAAATTGTCAACAGTAAGGTCACAGAAAATCAACACCAAATCCACAGAAAAAGCGAAGCTGTCCACGGGTTTTCCCCAAGTTTAGAAGAACCCGTTGGACAGCTTTTGCTTTAGAATATTTCGAGTGTGCGCCATCCATTTCGGCGCGACGTCACGATAACCGAGCAGGAAATAAATATATTCTAAAACCTTCATATCGTGCTTGTTTGTTTCCGCGACTGCCAAAAGGTAGTGTTGGATTTTACCAACTTCTTCGTTATTTAGAAGGCCGTAATCGAATAACTTGTGGTGGTTCGGGCAAAGAAAAAACCGGTTGAGTGGATGATCGTGTCCGCCCAATCTTTTAGGGATTATGTGGCAAGCTTCAAGGTATCGGTCAAAGCCGCAAATTTCGCATTTGTGTTTGAGTGATAGCTTTCTGTTTCTAAAATTTCCCACAGGTAAAAAATACACCAAAACACCAACGCTAGTCAATAGCCATAGTCGGCATTGAATATTCATGCCAAAAAGAATCTGTTATTACTACCACCAATTTATATAAACATAATAACAATTACGGTGTGGATAACCTGTGAACTTGTTGATAACCAATGGCTTGACGGCGTTTTTATTGGGTGTATGATTCAGGCAACGAAGATTTTACAAATAGCGAAAGAATTTATTATGGACAGCCAAATCGCAAACTACGATCAGGAAATTGAACGGATGTATCATCCGGAAAATTTCGAACGAACCGTCGAGCTTGAACCGCTAGGCGCATTTGACGTTCAAGAGTACCCACGCCTGAACATCGGCGACGGCTTATTTTTATTTGCTACCGGAACTAATCTTCGAAAGGACTTGCCTATGTAAATGAATTTTTTGGATCGATAGATTTTATCATTAGACGAAAGAATTTATGCCAGAAACGACAGCCCAAATCAACCTTCAAGAAATCCGCAACTTATATTTTTATCTCGGACAAATTACCACGATCGCGGCCGAACAGCGAAAGCAATTACAGCCAATGATCCTGTCACTGATGGGCGACAAGAAAGAACTGGTCACGCCGGATGGATGGATTTTCGTTCGCGAGGAACGCATTTCGCGCGAGTACGACAAAGCCGCTCTCCGACTGATCTTCGACACTGACCAACTCGACGTCGTGATGAAACCAGACGGCCGGGCGGTCAAAGCGTTGGCCAAAGAAATCGGTTTGACCAAAGACCAGCTAACCGCGCTCGATAAAGCCACCGTCGTCACCGGAACCACCGAAGCGTTGAAGCTGATGCCGCCGAATAAAGAAACGATGGGAGGGCTACGCAAATGAGCGAACCAACCAAAGAAATTACCGTTCCAAATCCTTCACAACTCGCCAACGAAAAAGATATCGAGCGCATCCGCCTGATCCAGCGCACCGTCGCGGCCGGAACAACCAAGGATGAATTGATGATGTTTCTCTATCAGGCCAACAAAACGGGGTTAGACCCGTTGGCCCGACAAATCTTCATCATCGTTCGTGGCAAGGACGATAAACGCAAAGCCACCATTCAAGCATCGATCGATGGTTTGCGACTGGTTGCCGAACGAAGCGGAAAATATGCCGGGCAAGATGAACCCGAATTCGAATATGCTACGCCGGGTGATAAGATTCCAACCGTCTGTCGCTTGCGTGTTTACAAATTCAGCCCGAATGGTCAGCGGTATCAAGCGGCGGTCGGCATGGCCCACTGGAACGAATACAAGCCAGCCACCGGTTCCGACTTCATGTGGTTGAGCAAGCCGCACGTCATGTTGGCCAAGGTGGCTGAAGCTCTCGCGCTTCGAAAAGCATTTCCACAAGACCTGTCTGGAATTTATGCCAGCGAAGAAATGGAACAGGTGAAAGAAGCACAGATCAACACTCCGATCGAACCACCACCGACCTTGCCAGCCAAAACCGATGATGAAAAAGTTTTGTCCGGCGAAACGGTTGATCAACTAGCAGGGACAGAACCAAAGCCGGAGCGCGACGAAATGATCCTTGGCTACGAAAAGAAAATTATGGCCATTCAGTCTGATACTGGCTTGAAAATTATCGAATCGGAAATCACAACCAAGGGTTTGACGGAACAGCAAAAGATGATCATTCTTGATATGATCAACGCACGACGACAAGATTTAGCTGATAAAGCTTTGGGGAAATAACACCATGAACCTGAACCGCATCCAAATTATCGGAAATCTGACCGCCGACCCGTCATTCGGGGAATCGGTCAACGGTTCACGGTACGCGACGCTAACGGTGGCGACCAACCACCGTTGGCGGACGCGCGACGGCAAGCAGAACGATGAACCGGAATTCCACCACATTCAAGCGTGGGATTCGCTCGCCGAGGCGATCCAACAAACCGGCGTTGTCAAAGGTGATCTGGTGATGATCGAGGGGCGCAATCGCACCCGGTCATACACCGACAAAGACGGGCGAGAAATGACCACCACGGAAATCGTGGCCCATACGTTCGCCAACTTGTTCACCAAAACGCAGGCTCTAAAACGCCGCCATGAAATTCGCTAAACCCGAAATTCTCTCTATACCGCCGGACGAATTGCGTCGCGTGTTCGGAACCGAGCATGTGCCGCAATTCACGGCGAAGGGGGAATGCGTCAACTGCAACGACCGGCCGGAAGTGCGGAAGATCGCGCTATCGAAGGGCCATTTGGCCTGTCTCGGTAAGCTCTCGCACGGCGTCTATTGCAAAGGGAAAAACGAAATTCACCTAATGAAAGACCTGACCAGCGATTTGAAACTTTCAAATTATGAATATGTCGCGTTCCAGCAATTGCGATATTTCGGGCTGGCCCGGCCAGTGCATGACGCACCCGGCTATTGGCTATTGACCCATCTTGGCGCAGAATTCAGCCATGGCCGATTGCCGGTTCGTGAATGGGTGAAGGTGCTGAAAAACCATCTGCTTGAAGATTTGATGGGCCGAAGCGAAAAGAAAATCTACGTCCATCAGGTCAAGGGTTTTCCGGAGTGGCAATTGCCCGAATTCGAAATCATTGCTGGCGACGTACTCCGGATTCCACAGGTCAGCCCACAGGCAAAATTATTTGATCTAAAACCACAAACCGCATGAAAAACGATTTCAATGAACCGCGATCATTCTGGATCAAACGATGGTTCGAGGATAACTGGCAACTGATCGCGGTCGTCGGGTTGATTGCGCTTCTTTTATGGATAATGACCCTACCAACGGAACCAGACTCCCAGCTAAAGAAATTAGAGTCGATGAGCCAACAGCTTGAAAAAATCCGGACGCAGAACGACGAAATGATCAAAGTGCTGAACGATATCAAAACTCAATCACAATCCAAACCCCTGTCGCAACAGGCCCCGAAAAAAACTATATCGGGCAACGCGTCAACATATTCAGAACAAGGGTGTTTGGGTTGTGATAAAGATCGCATCATGGCCAACGGGCAACCGCTGGACGATGATCGCAGAACGGTCGCCATAGCTTGCCGCTATGATAATGGACGCTGTCGCTTGGCTTTCGGGCTGGGTACAGAGGTCAAAATTATCAATGCCAAGACGGGCGTGGCGGCCGTTGCAACGGCGACAGACACGTTCGGCGGCATCCATGGTCGAATTGCCGATCTATCACTCGCGACAGCGCAAGCAGTCGGATGCACGGGGACACCATGTGCTATCAACATCACGCAGTAAAATATGCCCCATCCAATCATTCGTTGTCATAGCTGTAAAAAAGAAAACCAACTGACGTTCGACCCAAAGGCGGTCAAGCATATTATGCAGGGAACGAAGCTGATCAAAACGATTCAGATTGGCTACTCGGAACTGTTGAACACTGAATGCCAATTCTGCCACAAATTTGTTTCGAATAATTTGCACCACATCGACACCGAGGGAATTCCACCAAGTCTTCGTGGTTATGCTATGCTGGTTCAAGCGGCGGTTCAGGATGCGCTAAATCGAAATGGCCCGACGGGAAAGAAACCGGCTGATCAAGTCGAACGAATGAAAGTGCGAAAACTCAACCGGGATTTCGCGATGCATTCAAAAATCCTTAGCCACTTTTGCGACGTCTTCAATCTGGATATCGGACGAGTGCGACGGGCTATTCTGATTAGAAACGCCATCTAATGAATAGGAACAAAATCATTCTCGATCTATGTGGCGGAACCGGCGCATGGAGTGAACCATATCGGAAGGCTGGCTACGACGTTCGGGTAATTACTTTGCCGGAATTTGATGTGACCCAAACGCAATTCGGAACTGATGGAGCTATTTATTTCTACTCCCCGAAAGGCAAAGGGGTGATGGATGGCATCACAAATGTTCACGGCATACTAGCCGCCCCACCATGCACGATGTTCAGTATTGCCCGGACGACAGCAAAGACGCCGCCGGACTTCGAAACAGCAATGAAGGTGGTCGAGGCCTGTTTGAAAATCGTTTGGTTCGCTCGATCAAAAGGAAATCTGAAATGGTGGGCTTTAGAAAATCCAACGGGATATCTCCGACAATTTCTTGGCAATCCCCCGATGTGGTTTTATCAGTGGGAATTCGGCGGAAAGTTTTATAAACGAACAGACATTTGGGGGTATTATAACCAGCCCAAAGGACGCGTTCGTCGCCGGCCGAAATATAATAAAAAGTCTTTAGCGTCGGCGTGGTCGCATCCACCAATACCAGATGATCTAAAAGGATTGGGAATCTCCGCCGCACGTGCGGCTGTTCGAGCGATTACCCCCCCCGGTTTCGCTAAATCATTTTTCAAAGCAAACCCATGAAATGTCTCGTCACCGGCGGAGCCGGATTCATTGGATCAAATCTTGTTGACCGGCTCATCGGCGACGGGCATTCGGTTATTGTCATCGATAACCTATCCACCGGGCGGCGATCGAACGTCAATCCGGCCGCGAAGTTTTACAAGCTGGATATCGAAAAGAATCATCATCAGCTTTTTCGCGGTGTCGATTGGGTGTTCCACTTAGCCGCCCGGCCGCGGATTCAATTCGCCGCCAAATTTCCCGTCGAGGCGGATATTGCCAATGTCCACGGCACGGTACAGGTCTTGGCGGCCGCCGTTCGGCATAAGGTCAAACGGTTCATCTATTCGTCATCGTCAAGCGTGTACGGCCGTTATCCGTGGATGGCCAACGAAGAATCGAGCATCCCGAAACCGGTCAATCTGTACGGCTACCAGAAATGGGCGGCCGAACAATACTGCTGGATGTTCCGCGATCTCTATGGCCTGTCGGTTATTGCCTTGCGCTATTTCAACGTCTACGGGCCGCGCATGACGTCAGACGGCTATGGCACAGTGATCGGGAAATTTCTTGAAGCCAAGCGATTGAAAAAAGCCATGATCATCGATGGCGACGGGGAACAGCGGCGCGACTTTACCCACGTTTCGGATGTGGTGGAAGCGAATATCTTGGCCGCACAGTCGAGCCTAGAAATGCCCCTCAACATCGGATCGGGTGATCCGGCATCGATCAATCAGGTGGCGGCGGCGATCGGCGGCAAGAAACGGCACATCAAAGACCGGCCCGGCGACGTCCGGCAAACATTCGCCGACAACGGGTTCGCCCGTGAATTCCTGAACTGGCGTCCACAGGTGACACTCGCCCAAGGCTTGACGGATTTGAAGAAATCATGGAATATTATAAATAACTAAGCGAAGACCGCTATGCCAGAACCAAAAGACCCACAATTCGAAGAATTCAAAAAGGAACAGGATAGCGTTCATGCGATCCTGAAAGCCTTAGAAAAACTCCCGTTGGCGCGCCGCCGGGTTGTTTGGGAAAACATTTCGCGCGCATTTGCCAAGACCGAATGAACGGAAAGCGGCTCATCGATTCTTTGAAAAAAGGTCGTCGGCTTTGTGGCATGTGTCACGGCAGAGGAAAGATGGAATACCGGTCATCTTCTGATTTTGGGCCATTGAATCTCTATCGGTGGTTTATGAAATGCTCGATCTGCAAAGGCTCGGGCCTTGAGCCACATGCCCTAACCAGAAAGATTCGCGCATCCGAAGCGGCATGGTCGAAACGAATGTTAGCGCAAAATCCAGCATGATCGTCATTTACCGCATTTGGTCGAACGAGCATGAAGGCTGGTGGAAACCAGAGGGCAACGGCTATACTCCTATCTTTTCCGAGGCAGGATTTTTCACTAAGGATGAAGCCGATAAAATATGCATCGATGCAAACAAGTACCTGAAATCAGACCATATCGATTACATCCCGAATGAAATGATGGTTCCGGTTGATCCGGAGCTTGAACCAAAACAATGAAAATCGGTCACTGTACAAATTGCCAGTCCGAATACAAAGAAAGCGTCCTGCTCGACGGTAAGGTGGTTGAAATTACCGGGTCAAAGGTTTTAGGCCACGAACAGCCGGGCGTGCTATCAACGAACTACGTTGAAATCTACTTATTGCTAAGCGATTTCAGCGTTACGAGGATGTCGATTTGCGCCAATTGCCGGGTTGGGATTGATCAATCCATGCTCGACAACTGTTTCGCCGCGCTCCGCAAACACATGATCATGGTCAGCCGGGCTTCGGGCGCATGGGAACAGGCTGAACGCTGGAACAGTCTAAGCTTTGTTTCTTGGCACGGAACCAATGATCAGGCCATGTCAGCGAGGGAAAAGGCTACCGAGGCCAAATGATTCCATGTCACGATACTCAAATGAAACACGCGCCCAGCATTTCCACCTTGTTCGTAAGGCTATCATTGAGATCGAATCAAAAGGCGAATACCCATCGATCGAACGCATCTTCATAAACCTCGACGCGGCCGATGAGACGCTTTCGCGGGACTACATACATTCGATAAAGCGCAAGATTGAAGCGTGGCGAGCTAAATTCATCGACACACAGGTTCTATCGCGAGAGTTAGCCAAAATCGAAGGAAGGTTCGACTATCTAAAGAACAAGCTATACAGGGTATTGGAGGACGAGATGTCCACGCCCAAAGAAAAGATCATGGCGGCGAAGGTCATCGCCGATATGGACAAAGCCCTAATCGATATCAAATTTGACAGTGGAACATTCAAACGACAACTCGGCAAGCTTGATTTCGAAAGCCCAGCGGCAATTCTCATCGGACGAATCATGGGTGATGGACGAAAGCAAATTCCATCAGGTTCTCGATTTATTTCTCGACTTCGTGGAACTGACATTCCGGATAACGCTTTATCGCTACCAGCTCCGGATAGTGGAAAAGATATTACGGTTGGTGCTGTTCCCGAAGTCGGTAAAGAATAGCAAAGGCAAGCTCCTTAGACATTTAGAAGTCCTGATATCACGGCAGGCTGGGAAGACGGAGTCAGTCGTTTCATCGATCATTTTCCTGATGATCTTTGGGCCATATATTGTTCGCAAGGCTATGCGGATAATTATCTTCGCCCCCCAGCGCGAACAGACTAAGACCGATTTCGATCGGATCAAGGAAAAGCTGTTATTGGTTCAGCAAGCCGGATTCGATGGGATCGCTGACGAGGAATCGAACCAAACGACCATGATGCTTTCGAACCGGTCGTTCGTCTATGCCTTTCCCCTTAGCCCGACCAGCAACCCGGAATCAAAGACGGCTGACCTGATCTTTTTCGAAGAAGCCAACGGGATTGATGACCGGCAGAAAAAGAACAAGGCCGATCCAATGCTGGCATCAACCAACGGGCCAGAAATATCGATCGGCGTCGGTGGCTATCGGAAAAACTACTTCAACAAGCGCATCACCAACGGGGAAAACCTTATCGTTGTGGACGATGACGAAGTGTTGAAGGAACGGCGCGAAGCCTATTTGATTGATGGCAACGAATTCCACCTGAACTACGAAGCATTCGTCTACGCCAAGCGTGATGATTGGGGGGTCGATAGCGACGAATATAAGACCCAATTCAAATGCCTGTTCGTTCTAGGGTCTGGCCAATTCGTGACCGAGGAAATGTGGCAGTCACTACTCGCGCCGCGCGTGACCGATCACAAGCCGGAACACCCATGCGTTGCTGGCCTTGATACGGCCAAGCATCCAGACTCGACCGTTTGCTGGGTCAAATGTACCGTCTGCAAACAACGCGTTGGCCTACTCGAGCTTCGGGGGGAAAACTACGGCGACCAATTCCAGATGATCACTGGATTCGATACCGAGAAAGGTGAACAGGGCGATGGTTTCCTGACCAAATTCCGAATCGTCGCGATCGCGATCGACAGCACGGGGCAAGGAGACTTCATGCCGGACATGTTCCACAAGCATACGCGCTGGCAGGATGAACACACTGGCTTGTACCGGGTCAAATTCTCCCTGCAAAGCAAAAACGATATTTACAAAAACTATCAAAACGCGATCATCAATAAGCTATTCACGATCGCCGATGATGAGAACACAGCCGAGTCGCGCAAATGTAAAGAACAGCACCTTGATCTTCAAAAAGAATACAAAGGCGAATTTCTATCAGTGCATCATCCGGACGACAGCGTTTCAGGTGAAGTGATGCACGACGATTACCCCGACGCTGGCGCGCTCTGTGAATGGGCGCATCACAAATGGGCTGAACACGGCGATCCACAAATAATCACTATCTAGCAATATGAAAAATCCAATTTGCGGAATTGATGGCTGTCACGAAAAGGCTTTTCATAATCACTCGAAGCCAACAGCAAAAATCCCCATTGTAGCGGAAAGCCAACAGATCAAGGTTGACGTCAAGACCGTGTTGAAGCCGATCGAGCGTTGGAGATATCTTTGTGAGCATTTGGCCGCGCAAAAGAAGATGGTGGTTCAGTACGAAATAAAGATTCGAACTATGGTGCGCACCAAGGCTAAGATCGCCGTTCGCACGGTGTCGGCCGAGGTTACGCAGTCAGTCGCCCAAGACCTGATGCTGAATCAAGCTGGCCTAGCCACGACCGTCTTCGATATTGAATCAACGCGTGAACTGATGCTTGATGCTTATGAGAAATTGACCGATAGCGAAAGGGTCGAAGAAAGGATGAAGGGAAATTATGATCCCAAAGATAATAACTAGCTGGGACGACGGACACCCGTCGGACGTCCGGATCGCGCAACTGTTGTTGGAATACGGCTTTCGTGACAGCATCTTCTTTTGGCCGGTCAAGGCGGTCGCTGGAAAGCCCGCATGGGCCTACCAGATCGCCAAGGACTTCGAAATCGGGGCGCACACGGTCAATCACCGCATATTGTCCGAAATACCCCTAGAAGACGCGTATAACGAGATTTCAGGGGGTAAGGACTGGCTACAGGCGGCCTTCATGCAGGACGTCGTGGCATTCTGCTACCCACGGGGCCGATACAGCCTAGAGGTCAAGGATTTGGTCATTGACGCTGGCTTCATGTGGGCGCGCACAACCGTTATTGGAAACGCGATCGATCAGCCCGACCCGTTCCGTCGGCCGGCCGATATCCATGTCTACCCACGCAAAGAATATGACGGGCTGGGTTTTCTCGAATACGCGCGGCAAGCATGGCAACTCGCCAAGGAAAAGAAATATCCGACGTTCCACATCTGGGGTCATAGCTGGGAAATCGACAAGCTGGATTTGTGGCAGGATTTGGAAACGCTGTTCAAGCTAATCACTAACGATCGCGACCGATGAAAATATTTATTGCCAACGATTCAAAACAGGGCTTAGGTGGTGGCTGGTCGTTTATCAGCAATTTCATTCGTGGCGCGCAAGGGCTGGCCGAATTTGTTGATACTATTCGTGACTGTGATGTGGTATTTATTCCAGCTTCGTCAATGGTTCGCGCTGAAACGCTCGATCTGGCTAAGGCTCTAAACAAACCCGTGTTTCTACGGGTCGATAACGTCCCCCGCAATAGCCGCAACCGAAACACCGGCACATCGCGCCTGCTGTCATATTTTGAAGCCGCCAAGGGCGTGATCTTTCAATCGCGCTGGGCCACGCAATTCGTTGGTGAATGGTTAGCATGGAACTGTAAAAAGACAGGCCCAACCCAAACGATCATCTATAACGGGGTCGATACGGAAATCTTCAACCCCGGCGGCCCGAAAGAATCCGATCAACGCGGCGTGTACCTATACAGCCGGATCAACCGTGACGAAACAAAGAACTGGCATGTCACTTGGTACGAATATCAATTGATTCACCGCAAATGGGAAGAATCGGACAAAGAGACTGCGCCGCCCGAACTGTGGTTGACCGGCCAGTTTTCCCCAGAGCTAGTCGAATACAACTTTGACTTTTTCCAAGGCGAGGTGGTACGATACTTTGGTGCGATTGAAGACCAACGCCAATATGCAAACATCCTACGATCAGCGTCATACCTACTCGCGCCCTATTACAACGACGCGTGTTCGAATTCAATTATCGAAGCTCTAGCCTGCGGTGTCGGGGTAGAGACGTTTGGTTGGGGGCATACTGGCGGAACACCTGAACTATTCAAGCTCAACGAAGAAGGGTTCGACTGGTCACATCGTCGGATGGCCAAAGAATATATCGACTTTATGCAACGATATGCCTAAATCAAAATGTCCAGCAGACAACCATCATTGGGTCACATTTCAATCCGTGGCCGGATTGGAAAATAGCGGCAAGGCTGTTGTTTGTACGATCTGCGCGACAGTCGGAATGCTTCAAATGGTTGATGGTTCCGTGATCGTTGACCCTGATATGATGAAGCCAATTTCTGAATTCGCGAACAGCATGACAGCGGCCATTCAATCTAAAAAGGTATGAGCTTTTACCGCGACCAACTCGAAGACTGGCTATCCGGGCAACACATCAAAGCCGATCGTGTTTTAGATGTTGGCGGCCGGGCAAAACCAGTGTTCACTCGCGTTGCAAGCTGGGCCGTCACCGATCTTTATGCCACGATGGATAATGATTTAGAACCGGGGGATTATGCGACGCTATCAAAGCAAGGGGCGAACCACTGGACGGATGATATCAACGAACCGCTTTCCCCGGATCATCCGATATTCAAGGTCGATAAATACGATCTGGTTTTCTGTCTCGAAGTCATGGAATACGTTTGGAACCCGATTCAGGCGATTGCCAATATCGCTAGCTTGATGAAGACCGGCGCAAAACTGGTGATCACATTCGCGTTCGTCTACCCGGTTCACAAACCAATCGAATCTGATTTCTTGCGCTACACGCCGCAAGGCGCGACGAAGCTGTTGGCCGAATGTGGGTTGAAAACCGAATCGGTGTTTAGCCGGATTGATCGATCAGGAAAACTATTGGAATTTTATAAAGCCGATGGGATGCACGTCGGGGGCAACGCCCACGTCACGGGCGTCATCATCGAAGCACGAAAGGTAGGTGATTAGCATGAATAATATTCTCTTGATTCTAAGCGTCGTTCTGATTGGTCTCGAAGCCTTCAACGTCGCCGGTAAAGAACCGAAAGTGAAATTAGGGTGGCTCGGTTTAGGGCTATTCGTTTTGACATTCGTGATCTAATGACCGGGATAATTTTATTGTTCCTTTTGGCAGTCGGCCTAGCATGTGCCGCTTGGATTGTGAAGACGATTGTTTTCACGCTGATCGTCTTAGGAGTATTACTTTTAGCAACCGTTTTGTGGGTAATGTATAACGCTTTATGAAAAAGAAATTTCGAATGGGATGGTTTTTCTTCTGGCTGATTATGTTCTGGC
>ERZ869925.329-NODE-329-length-36270-cov-5.110893_pt1 | contig 36270 bp, 57 predicted proteins | sample MGYA00579311_ERZ869925 | MGnify/ENA primary metagenome ERZ869925 (study PRJEB32216, sample SAMN09231817) | wastewater metagenome | place: USA: Maryland | collected 2016-07-30 | study: EMG produced TPA metagenomics assembly of the PRJNA472060 data set (Reclaimed...
CGAGGTCGAACCCGTACTCCCTCTCCAGGTCGCGGGCCTTCTTCCGATCCATGTTCAGGTTGCCGAGCGTCTTGCTCAGGAACCCCATGATCCGGATCTGCTGCTCCTGGCCGATGCCCAGCTTCTCGTACGCGTCCGTGAACCGGGACGCCTCCTCGGTGCTGGCGCCCGTCAGCTGGCGGATGCGGTCGGTCGTGCGGCCCCACTCCTCGGCCGCGCCGATGGCGTCCTTGCTGTACTTCACGAGGGCCGCGGCGCCGCCCAGGATGCCCGCCCCGGCGGCGATCGAGCCGATCTGGCCCATGCGGCTGCGGAAGTGCGACGCGGCGCCGTCGAGGCCCGCGCGGACGCGCTGGAGCTGCGTCGTGGTGGACGCCGCGAACCCGCGCACGCCCGCCTCGGCCCGCGCCATCCCGGGCGTCAGCCCGTCCTTCAGCTGCAGGTCGACGACGAGCCGCGCGGTGTCAGCGAGCATGGGGCCCTCCCAGCGCCGCCACGGCTGCCGCGGCGGACGCGTCCTCCCGGGCCTGCGCCTCGTACGCCTCGCGGCGCATGGGCGACCCGTAGGACCGCTCGGCGGCCACCTGCAGCGACAGCAGCGCCTCCCGGAACGTCATGGGGCCGGGGCCCCGGACCGCCTCCCAGCCGTGCGCGTCCGCGAGGACCGCGAGGACCGCCTCGGGGGCGTCGACCCAGAGGGACTGGCCGGAGATGTCGATGCGGCCGTCGGCCCATCCGGCGATGGCGTCGACGACCTCGGGAGCAAAGGGCGCAGGACGGCCTCGCTGTACAGCTCGTCGCCCCGGTCCGCGACCTCCTTGCCGCCGCGGTCCCACGGCAGCAGGCCCGCGACCGTCTCGGGCCAGTCGGACGTGCCGGGGCGCACCGGGACCGGCCGCCCGTCGTCGCCCACGAACGACCACGCCCGGATGCCGAGCGTGACGTAGATGCGGGCGAGCTGGCCGAGCATCATCGGCTCGTCGTCCCCCGTCTCGCGGATGGCGGCCATGACCGCCGCCCCGATGGCGGGGTCGGCGGTCGGCCGCAGCTCCACCCAGTCCGTGGCGTGCGGGGAGCCGGGGCACCGGCACCCCCCCACGTCGACGCGGACGCCCTCGATGGGCATGGTCCCCTCCCGTCAGTAGCCCGACCGCGCGTTGACCACCCGGACGTCGATCGGGCCGTTCGCGAGGTTGGGGTCGTAGATGTGCTGCATCACCAGCTGGATCGCGCTGTTGCTGTTCACGGCCTGCTCGGAGCGCGTGAACCAGTGGCCCGCGAACCGGATGCGATGGCTGTGCTTGGACGAGACGCCGATTGCCTTCCGGGTCGTGGTGTCGAGCGCGACGTACCGCTCCTGCGGGTTCGCGTTCAGCCACTTGACCGCCTCGGCGATGCCGGGCGTCGACTTGGCCAGCGTGAAGGTGGCCTGCAGCATCCGGGCGCCGCGCCCGTAGCCGGCGACCGCGAAGTTGGCGTTGGAGCCGTTGGCGAACCGCTTCACGTCGAGGTTGTTCTGGATCTGGATGGACGCCCCGTGCATGGTGTCCACGAGCGGGGTGATGCCGATGGTGCCGGCCGTGTCGTTGACGTAGAGCCGGGTGTCCGCGGCGTACAGCCAGGGCGGGTCGGACGGCACGGCGAGCCCGGCCGTCATGGCCTGCGGGTAGGCGACGGTGGCGAACCGCCAGTCGCCCGTGTGCTGGACGGGCCCGAGGTCCTGCGGGTACTCCAGCTGCAGCTGGTCGAGCACGCCGCCGCCGAAGCCCATCTGGTCCCCGGCGACCTCGTCGCCCCACTCGCCGCTGAAGATCTCGAACGGGTCGGCGCTCGTGGCCGCGGCGCTGTACTGCCACGTGTACGCGGAGTCGGTCGGCCCGGTGGGCGCGACGCCGCCCTTGAGCAGCGCGCCCCACAGGTAGACCGCGCTGTCCGCGTCGAGCGGCCCGGTGGACTGCCCGGTGACGTCGGTCGCCTGGCGGTACGGCGCGATGGCCGGGTCGAGGGTGCCCGCGTCGACGTCCGGGGACGTCCAGTGCGGGTCGATGGTGGGGTTGAAGCGCCAGGGCATCCGGCGCGTCGCCGCGACCGGCGTCCCGAACGTCGTCTCCTTGCCCAGCTGGAACGCCCGGAACCGCACGTTGCCGGGGAGGGCGCTGACCGTCATGTCGCTCACCTGTCACGCGACGGCGCCGCGTGTCGTGTCCTGGGCCCCTCAGCGCCCTTCCTGGAGGTAGATGTCGCCGAGCGTGACCACGTACGCGGGCATCTCGACGGCGTTGACGGCGACCGTGCCGGACCTCACCCGCACCGTCCCCTCGTGCACCCGGTTGCCGAGCCCGTCGGGGTCCGGCCAGTGCGGGTCGGCGTCGAACGCGTCGAGCAGCCCCGACAGGACGGCGTCGGCGCGCGCCTGACCGTCCTCGTTGTCGCCCGCCTGGTAGCAGGCCCAGACGTCCACCTCCCCGCGCCACTGGCGCGTGCCGGAGTCGTGGGCGACGTCGAACCGGACCTCGTCCACCCAGAGGTGCATCGGGTACGCGGACGCCGGGCGCGCGCTGCTGATCGTGGCGACCTGCCACTCCGGGTGCGCGGCGACCGCCGCGACCAGCACGGCGTGGGCGGCGCCCCGGAGCTCCGTCGGGAAGCCCATCACGCGGCCTCGTTCCAGACCTTGACCACGGCGTCCGACAGCCCGACCTCCGACAGCGCCTGCTGGGCGCCGAGCCGGAGGAACGGGCGGGCCGCTGTGCCCGGGTGGCGGACGCGGCGGGCGAACATGGTGGGGGACGAGCCCGACCGGAGCGACCCGGACAGGCGGCGCTCGCCGCCCCACGCGAGCGCCTTCCGGCGCACCGGGACGATGTCGTGCGGGCGGGTGCCCAGCTCCACGTACGCGGCGTACCCGACGCGCGCGGTGCCGCCCGCGACGATGCGCACGGTCTGGGCGCGCTCGTCGACGGACTCCACGCGGATGGTGCGCGCGAGGTTGCCCGTGCGACGCGGCACGAGCGCCATGGCGCGCTGGACGGCCAGCAGCCCGAACTGCCCGAGGACGAGCCGGTTGGCCTTGCCCGTGCGGAGCGCCTCGAACCGCCTCTCCAGGTCGTCGGCCCCGATGACCGCGCTCACAGGATCACCGTCGCCTGCGAGCCGCGACGGTAGTCCCGGATGACGGCCTGCGCCTCGGGCGGCCACTGCGAGTAGTCGAGCACCGCGCCGTCGGGCGTCTGCACCGCGCCGGCCAGCACGGCATCCGCGCGCTTCAGCAGCCACGCCGCCAGCGCCCTGACCCCGGCGAGCAGGTCGTCCGGCTTGTCCGCCCACCCCCAGTCGCCCACGATGACGAGGTCGTTGGGGAGCCCCGTGCTGGCGTACGCCCGCGCGGCCGGGGAGTCCAGGTTGCGGTCGAACCACTCCGGGTTGGAGAGGTACCCGCCGCGCCCGCCGAACTGCCGGAGCTGGATGGCCACGGACACGCCCGACTGGCGGACGTCCGGCAGCAGCCAGTACGACGCGTCGCGCTCCAGCTCGGTCCCCTGCAGCGTCACGGACGTCGGGGTCGCGAGGTCCGGGATGGCGACCACGGGCGCCCCGTTCGTCGAGAACGCCTTCGTGGTCGCGGCCTGCGCCTCGAACTGGCGCGAGGTGGCGCGCTCGATGTACGCCTGCGCGGCGCGGACGTTGGACCCGATGTTGCCGTCGCCGTAGCGCCCGGTCGCGGTGTCGATGCCGAGCATGTCGCGGATGGACTGCTCGCTGACCCACAGGCTCGTCGTCATGCCGCCGCCTCCCCCGCCAGCTGGAACGCGAAGTCGCCCGCCTCCGGGATGGACTGGTCGCCGCGCGCCTCCGCGGCCGCCGACAGCAGCCCGTCGAACGCCTCCGCGGCGTCGGCCCAGCGGAACGTGGCCGCGACGTGCCGGCGCCCCGCGTCGCCCAGCGCGCGCGCCTTGGCCGGGTGGTCGAGCAGCCACGCGACGCGCTCCCCGAACGCGGCCTCGTCGGGCCACGCCCACATGTGGTCGTACTCGTTGTCGTACAGCTGGGCCACCGGGACGACCGCGCCGCCCGGGCCGATGACCTCGGGGACCGCGGAGTAGTCCATGCCGACCGCGGGCACCCCGCACGCCAGCGCCTCCGCGATGGTCAGGCCGAAGCCCTCCGCGCTCGTGGAGGCGTAGACGTCCGCCGCGTTGTACAGGGCGGCCAGCACCTCCCGGGGGAGCCCCGGGCGGTCGGTGACCAGCACCTGCGACCGGACGGCCTCCGGCATCTTGGAGATGGAGTCGGGCAGGAACCCGCCCTGGTCGAACGCCCCGCAGTGGATCACGAGCGTCACGTCCGGGCGCTCGGCCAGCACGGGGGCCATGGCCCGCAGCAGCGACCCGTACCGCTTCCGCGGCATGTTGCGGTCGGTGCGCAGGACGTAGCGCCGGCCCGGGTCGAACCCGAAGAACGCGCGGCACGCCTCCCGCGAGCGGAGCGTGACGGCGCGGGCCTCGGGGCCCTCCCTCGAGGGCACCACCATCGGGTCCGACGCGGACACCGGCCGGAAGATGGTGGTGTCGACGCCGTGGTACGCCAACGGCGGCTCGGTCCCGGTCACCTTGGCGATCTCGGCCTGCCCGAAGCGCGACATGGCGACGGGGCGCAGCGCGCTCCACAGGCTCGCCCACGCGGGCGGCAGGTCGACGCCCTCCACGGGGCAGTAGTGGAACACCGGCACGGTGCCCAGCACGGGGCCGATGCGCATGGCCAGCATCCGCACGCCCACGAAGTCGCCCAGCATCACGACCGCCTCGGGCGACCACGTCCCCCACGGCTCCCCGTCCGCGAGCATGGCGTCGGAGCGCCCGGCGACGATGTCGCCCACGAGGTCCCCGCGCACGCCCGCGATGCCTGGGTCGTCGAGGGTGCGCTGGTACTGGTAGAACGCGACGTCGAGCGCCCGCGAGGCGAACGGCTCGGGCAGCTCGCCCACGTCGTTCTGGCTCAGGAACCGCACGTCCATGCCGCGCTCGAGCATCGCCCGCCCGAGGTCCGTGGTCACGGACCCGAACCCGGTGTGCTGCAGGTCGCCCATGAACAGGACGCGCAGGCCGGTCATGCCGCCACCGCCACGGGCATGCCCAGCAGGCCCCTGATCAGGTCCGTCTCGGCGTCGTGGTCCACGACGGCGTCGTACACGGCGCGGATCGCGCGGCACATGCGGGCGTGGCGCTCGGGGTCGGCCGCGACCTCGCGGACGATGGCCGCGGCCTCCGGCAGGTCGTGGCGGTCGAGGTCGACGCACGTCTCCATGTCGCGCCAGAGCACCGATCCCATCCTCCCCGCGTAGTGCGACGCGTGGCCGATGACCGGGCGGCCGATGGCGGCCCACCCGTGCAGCACGTGGCCGAACCCGTCGCCGTGCGCCTTGTCGTGCCAGCCGAACAGGGACCCGGCCATGAGGTCCGCGATGGCCTCGATGGGCTTGATGACGCCGTCGCGCCCGTCGATGCCGTGCTCCGCGAACGCGACGTCGGGCAGGAGCGCCTGCGCCTCCCGCCAGAGCGGCGCGCACGCGATGCTGGGCATGCAGTTCACGAACGAGCGGATGACCGGGGCGTGGATCGACGGCTCCCGCCAGGCGGACGCGATGGGATCCAGCTCCTGGTGGTAGCGCACGCCGCGCCCGAGGATGGGCACCTCCGACGACACGAGCGCCAGCGGGTCGAGGTGCCAGTCGACGTCCTGCCCGGTGTTGCCGACCTGCAGGACGTACGCGGCGCCGACCTCGCCCGCGAACCGCGCGAACCCATGCTGGTCGTCCTGCACGGTCGCGATGACGTGGGACCAGCCCATCCGGCGCGCCGCGTCGAGCGTGACGCCCCAGATCGGCGCCCCCGGGAACTCGGGGTCCTCCGTCATCAGGTGGCCCTCGGCGCGGGCGACCGGGACCCAGTCGTCCGTGATGGTCAGGTACTGGTCCGCCAGCTGGCGCCCGAGGTGCGCGGCGCCGAAGCGCCAGTACCCCTCGTCGAACCACTCGTGCCCGACGGGCGTGTGCAGCGTCCACCCGAGGCGCCGCGAGAGCAGCTGCATGGAGCGGTAGAGCCCCGCGTGGTGGCGGTCGCACAGGACGTTCGTCATGCCGGCACCAGCTCGCGCGCGGGCACCGCGGCACCCAGGTACTCGGCCCACTGCGCCCGGATCGCGTCCTTGCCGAACAGCCCGATGGCGGCCTCGCGCTGGGCCGCGCTGACCTCGGCCGCCCATGCGTCGTCGTCGAGCAGCCGCTGGAGCATGGCGCGCGCCTCGGACGGCCGGTCGCTCCACAGCTGCGACAGCAGGTGCGCCTCGAACATGCCGGGGCCGTACGGCTGGATGCGGTGCCAGGCGGGCCCGATGGACACCAGCGGGATGCCGGTCATCAGGGCCTCGATGAAGCCGAGCGTGTACGACGCCGGCTGCGTGCCGGTGTACAGGTACGCCCGGGCCGACCGGAGCAGCGCCTGCATCTCGGGCAGCGGCAGGGGCCCGACGCCACCGTCGATCGCCAGCGACCCGGGCCCCGCGGGCATGCGGGGCAGGCCGGCCGTCGCCTGCTCCCAGAACTGCCACGAGGTCCACTGCTGGCCGGCCGGCTGGAGCGTCCCGTCGTCCGCGAGCGACCGGCGGTACAGGTCCTGCGTGACGTTGGTGACGACGCGGTCGCCGCCCTCCCAGCCGCACCACTCGTCGGGGTCCATCCAGAAGCGGATGAGCGCGTCGGCGCCGGCGAAGTCGGGGATGGCCCACTCCGCGGGCGAGTAGCGCACGACCTCCAGCCCCTGCCGCCGCAGCGGCCCCATCATCCACTCGTTGGCGTGGGTGGACTGGCCGACCGTGCGCCAGATGACGCGCATCCGGTCGCGCAGCCTCTCCCACTGGGGCACCAGCCACGAGTGCTCCAGGTGGTGGACGATCAGCACGTCCGTCCACTCGACGACCTCGTCCGGCAGGTGGCGCTTGGCCGCCTCCACGTCCGGGCCGATGGCGTCGATGAGCGCCGGGTGCTCGGGCACCTGGGGCAGCGGCGGTCGCAGCCCGCCCGCGTCGCCGGGCCGGGACGGTCGCAGGTACGCGCCGAGCGACAGCACCTCGTGGCCCAGCTCGTGCATGAGCATGACCTGCTGGTACTCCTCGATCTCGTGGGCCAGCAGCAGCGTCACCCTCACAGCGGCACCGCCACGAACGCCCCGAAGTCGTCCGTCCCGCCCGTGACCGCCACGGCGTGCGTGGCCGCCAGCAGGTCCCGGAGGGGCGCGATGCCCCTGTGGTGCTCGCCCACGATCTCGCCCACGCCCTCGGCCGACCCGGCGAACAGGGCGTACTCGCCGCCCTCGCAGTCCACCTTCAGCAGGTCGATGCCGCCGCCCGCCATGGCCACGAGGTCCGGGAGCGACACCGCGGGGACCTCGGCCGACAGGCGCGACGCGCTGCCGTCCGCGAGGCTGCTGTTGCCCACGAACCGGTGGTGGCGCCCCGACTCGTCGTCCGCGAAGTCCCACAGGACCGTGGCACGCTCGTGGCCCGGCGCGTCGGCCGCGGCCTCCAGCAGCGTGACGCGGTCGCCCACGCCGTTGAGCGCGATGTTCTCGCGGATGAGGTCGCAGTTGGCGGGCAGCGGCTCCACGACCCACACGCGGGCGTCGCGGTTGTCGAGCGCGTACCCGATGCCCACGCCGCCGAGGTAGCCCCCGACGTCGACCATCGTGGCCGCACCGCCGCGGCGCGCCATGCCGTACTCGTCCTCGGTCAGGCACGACGTCAGCGTGTTCCAGTCGCAGGTGCCCTCGCGCCACATCATGTTGACGGTGCGCCCGCCGGGCGTGCGGAAGGAGCCCCTGATCGGGGCGTCCGCGGGCGGCCGCGCGTCGTGCCCGTCACGCATGGGCGGCGTCGCGTCGCAGCGTCTCCGCCTCGCGGGCGTAGCCGTGCGCGTCGAGCCAGGCGATGACCGATGCGCGATGGTCCTCGTCGGCGATGAGGAACTCGGCCGCGACGTCGTCGACGTCCGGTGGCTGCGACAGGGTCACGCCCGGCTCCGTCTGCCCCACGGCGCCCTTGCCCTTGCGGATGCCCATGGTCCTGCCCTCGTGCGTTGGTGTTGGCGGCCGCTTAGGTCCGGCCGGTCCCGCCTGATGCGCACGGCGAGGCGTCCCGGGTCAGGGGGCGATGTCGGTGATCATCTGGGCGCGGCCGGCGTAGACCGCCGGGCGGGCGTCGAAGGCCATCTCCTCCTCGCCGCGGAAGCCCGTCAGGTTGTAGTCCCAGCGGGTGTTGGCGACGTCCGAGGAGTCGACCCGGTAGTCCTGGCCCCAGTAGACCTTGAAGGCCTTCCAGTCCGCGACCACGAGGTTGTCGACGACCGCGGCGGTGCCCTGCAGGTCCGCGCCAGCGTCGGCGTAGACCGGCAGCCCCCACGGCGCCATGAGCGTGCCGGGGCGGATGCCCTCCGGGCCGCCGGCCGGCGCGAAGAAGAAGCCCGCGGAGTCCGTGCCCTGCGACACCATGTCCCAGTACTCGGCGGCGGACAGGACCGCGGCGGTCGGGGCGACGCCACGGCCGGCGAGCGCGCCCGCGGCGGTCGCGATGGCCTTGGCGATGGACCCCGCCAGCGTGGTCGAGGTCGGCGAGAAGCTGGACCGGAACGCGGCCGGGCCGCTGGTCAGGGCCGCCGTGTAGCCGTACGGCTCGGACGAACCGGATCCCTCGCGGATGTAGTAGCTCTCGCCCTGCGCGAACGCGGCCGCCAGCTCCTGCATCACGTCCTGCTCGGCGGCCCCCCGCGACTGGCGCAGGAACTGGTTGCCGATGTCGTAGATGGCGGCCAGCGTGTACATCGTGGCGGTGTACCCGTTGTACGCGAGGTCGCGGTTCTCCTTCAGGGTGTTGAACCCCGCGACGACCGCCCGGCTCCGGGTGGAGCTGCGGAACGGCAGGTCGACCGAGCCCGCCGTGACGCCGGTGATGTTGGTCATCAGCGTCCGGTAGATGTTCTGGATCCGCGCCGGGATGATGAAGTCGCCCACGATGGCGTTGGGGACGATCCAGCCGCCGGTGGCGTCGGACGACCCCGCGGTGGCCTTGGCGTTGCCGGGGATCGTCTGGCCCTCGGCCTCGCCGTGGAGCACGCCCAGCTCGCGCAGCGCGGCCTTCGCCGCGGACTGCTCCTCGAAGCCCTTGAAGTTGGCCAGGAACACGTTGCTCAGGAACGCGCCCTGCTCGTACGACGCCTTCGCGGCGGTGGCGTCGCGCCCTCCGGCGATGGCCGCGGCCATGCTCGGGGCCCGGAGGTTGGCCTGGAACGCCCGCCACTCCCTGGACGCCTCGATGGCCGCCTGCGTCTCGGCGTCCATGACGGCCTTCTGGTGGGCCGCCTGCAGCTCGGTCAGCGCCTTCGCCTGCTCCTGGCGCTCGGCGTTGAGCGCGTTCCAGCGGGCGGCGTCCTCCTCCTTGGCCCTGACCATCTCGGTGGAGATCTCCTCCATCCGGGTGGTCGCCTTGCCGATCTGGTCGATCAGCTGGATCGGCAGCGCCGCGTCACCCGCGACGGCAGCCTGGGTGGCCTGTAGGGTCACTCATGTGTCTCTCCCCCGACGGCGCCGGGGACTGCGCGCGACTGCGCGATGCGATCGAGGGTGTCGGAGGTCACGCGGTCGATCCGCGCGACGGCATCCGCGAGCGCCGCGTCCTGCGCCTTCGCCGCGCCGTCGCCCCCGAGGGAGGTCCGTCGCAGGTCCGATGCGAGCACGCCCAGCTCGTCCGTCACGTCCCGCCAGAAGGCGGGCGTCACCGCAGGATACATGTCCCCGGTGGCGTCATCAAGGACCGCCTTCAGGGGCCGGAGCACGCTGTGCGTGTTCTGGGGCGACGTGCTCAGGGTCTGCCGCCAGTAGGGCCACCGCAGGATCTCGCCCGTCGCGGCCTTCTGGACGAGCCCGGCGACCGACTCCGACGATCCGTACAGCTGCGCGCCGCGCTCGGCCAGCCGCCTGATGAGCCCCAGGCGCCTGGCGCCGTGCTCCAGCCACACGGTGACCCACCACCCGTCGTCCTCCATGACCGGGTCGACCGCCTTGGCGATGACCTCGCGGCGCATCGTGCCGTCCGCGCCGTGGTGCCAGTCGACGTCCCGCGCCTTCAGCCAGCCCGGCCGGATGTCCGTCCGAGGGCTGAACCACTCGCCGTCGATGTCCGCGCCGCGGGGCGCCGTGGGCGACGGGATGGGCCCCGTGAACGGGATGGCCAGCAGCCGGAACGCGTCGTCGTCGAGCAGGGTCGCCTTCACCGGGTTCATGCCGTCGCTCCTATCACGGGCGCGAAGCTCCGCGTGCAGTTGGGATGGGCGAGCGGGTTGCCCTCGGCCTCGTCCAGCGTCCACGTCTGGCCGTCCGCCTCCGCGCACTCGTCGTCCTCGTCGCCGTCGGTCACCTGGACGTGCGTCACCTCGAGCTCGCGGTACGACGCGATGGCCGCCTCGTTGAGCACGGTCGCCGCCTCGGTCCGGGCGATCGCCTCGGCGCGGGCCTCCCCGAAGCCGGCCGCCCGCACGACCTCGCCCAGCTCGCGTGGCGACAGGCCCTGCTCGACGCCCTCCCGGATGGCGCGCGCCACGAGGTCCCGCGTGGTCCGCCCGATGCCGGCGACGCGCAGGCCGACGCGACGCAGCAGGCGGGGCAGCAGGTTGGCGAGGATGCCGTGCGGCTCCCGGCCCGCGGGTCGCACGCCGCCGGAGCGCGGCGTGATGTCGGCCTTGCCCGCGGCGCGGGCGCCCGCGGCCCCCACCTGCGCCCTGGCGAGCGCCACCACGTGGCGGTCCAGCACCTCGGACAGGCCCGACTCGAACGCGGCCCCGTCCCACCAGACCGTGGAGTCGCCCGGCTTGCGCGCGAGGTGGTCGGCGTGGGACTCCACCGACGCGGCCACCCTGCCGCCCCAGTCCGCGAGGAACCGCCGGAGGTCGTCGGCCATGTCGTCCGCGGACGCCTTGCCCGCGAGGTCGGCGCGGTCGGGCACCTCGCCCAGCGCGTCGTCCTCCTCGGCCTCGGTCGCATCGGGCGCGGGCGGGACGCCGGCGAACGGGCGCAGGGCGGGCGGCACCGGGGCCGGCTCCTCCTCCGGGAAGGTGCGGACCATGCCGGACTCCATCCAGACCTCGTCGTCCCGCGCGTCCCCGAACGGGTCGAGGTTGACGAGCGCGCGGCGCTCCCTGTTCGTCAGCGGCTGCTTGGTGGCCAGCGACGCCCGCTCGAACATGGGCGTGTCGTCGTCGAAGGCCGGCTCGTCCACGACGATGCGCACGTCGACCCCGAGCGCCGCGTACCGGTCGAGCAGCCCGTACTGCAGCGTCTCCGCGAACGTGCGGATGCGGGGCCCGACCGCGTTCTGCCACAGGACCGCCTCGTCGTAGGACTTGGCGTCGCCGCTGTTCAGGCCCGACGACCCGGGCAGGCCCAGCTGCGAGCCCGGCACGCCCCACAGCGCGAGGATGGCGTCCCGGCCCATCTGGTTCGCGACGTCCACGAGCGCCAGCTGCTCGGGCGTGGCGACGGTCTGGCGGAACTCCACGGGCCCGCGCAGGATGATCAGCCGGCGCGTCGCGTCGGGCGCCTCGGCCGCGGCCCGGAAGTCCAGCCGCATCTGGTCGAACTGCTCCTCGGGGATCGTCTGGTCGCCGGGCGGCGACACGATGCCCGAGAGCCGCCCGCCCGAGGCGAGCACGTCCGCGGCGTGGCGGTCGGAGAACCGCACGATGGCGTCCTTGCCGAGCGCCGAGTCGACGAGCCCCGCCGGCACGAACCCCGAGTCGGGGTGCTCCAGCGGGAACGGCAGCACCTGCGACAGCTCCAGCGGGACGCCCCCGCGCCCGGAGCGGTCGGCGTCGAGCGCCCACCCGATGAGCTGGCCGGCCGCGTTGGTGGCGGGCGTCATGCGCGCCGGGTTGACGTACAGCAGCTGCAGCGGCGTCCCGGCCGCCGCCTCGGCCTGGTCGAGGAACCAGAAGCCGATGCCGCACAGGCCCATGTGCCGCGACGTGACGCGCCAGAGCTGCGAGCGGGTGCGCGGGGTGGCCGTGACCGGGTCGCGCGGCGCGGGGGTGTATGGCCGCTCGACGAGGTCGAGCACCGCGAGGTGGGCCGGGTCGTCGTTCTGCCCGTCCTCGCGCCCGACGGTGACGCCCTCGCCGTCCTCCAGGTGCCAGCCGACCGTGCTGAACCGGTCCCCGATGACGCGCTCCGCGGCGCGGACCCACGGGTCCCGGACGCCCACGGCCTGCGCGTCCTTCGCGGTGGTGGCGGCGCCGCGGTCGAGCGCGGACAGCGGGACGCCGTACTCCACGCGCCCGGCGAACGGCCCGGTGACGGCCTTCGCGGGGGTGCGCCGCGGCGTCAGGGAGTCGAGGAGGGACATCATGCGCGGTCGTCCCTGCCGGTCGACGCCGCCGACCGAAGCCGTGCCTGGTACGCCGCCCACGAGGCGGCCGACAGCAGCGTACCACCGACCACCATGGCCACCGGGACGCTGAGCATGGCGATGCCCGCGACCGCGATCGCGAGGCCCAGCAGGAACGCCGCGTCGTACGCCCTCACGCGACGCCGCCCCCGACGCCCGACACGGCGCCCCACCCGCCCCTGGCCAGCATCAGCTCGGTGATGGCCCAGACGTGGGCGTCCATGTGGTCGGGCGACTCGTCGGACCCGGGGACCCAGCGCGTCAGCTGGTCCTCCAGCGTCGCGAGGTCCGCGCCGCGGGCGTGCCGGATGCGACCCTGCTCGTACTTGGCGATGACCGGCTCGGCGCGGGCGCGCTTGCCCACCGACGCGTGCACCAGCTTGACCGGCACGGTCGGGTCGACGGTGCGGATCGTCAGCTCGACCATCTCGCCGCCGTTGTTGGCCTCCGCGACGATCCGGTCCGCCCGCCACGCGTGGTACGCCCGGACGGCCGCCGACGCCCACTCGGTCGGGGTGCCCCGGAGCGACACGTCCGCCAGCACCCAGCCGGTGCCCGTCGCGTCGACGCCGTCCACGACGATGCCCGTCTCGTCCGCGTCGGGCCCCGACGTCACGGCCGGGTCCACGGCGACCACCGTGCGGCGCATGTGCGGGACGAGCGACCCCCCGAGGTGCGCCATGGGCGGGTCGTCGCGCAGCGCCTCGATCATGGCCCGGGTCAGCGGCGCGCCGTCCACCTCGTCCACGACCTCCCCGCCCAGCTCCTGCCGCTCCCACCGGGTGCCGGCGTACAGGTCGTACAGCTCGTCGCGGACGGCCTGCGCGAGGTGCGGGTTGTCGCGCGTGGAGGCGGTCGTGACCACGGAGTCGCGGCGCGCCATCAGGGACTTCAGCAGCCTCCGCGGCTTGCCGGTCGTGGTGACCACGACGCGCGGGTGGGCGCCGAGGCGGAGGCCGAGCCGCATGTGCCGCCAGCACTCGTCCAGCTGGCGCCACGCGGCCAGCTCGTCCGCCCACACGAGGCAGTGCTGCGGGCCGCGCCAGCGCTCGACGTCCTCGGGCGTGTAGGCCCCGAAGATGCGGCCGTGCGCCCCGTTGGGCCACAGCAGCTCGCCGTCGGTCATGACGAACCGCACGTCCGGGTCGTGCATCTGGATGCCCGAGTCGCCCTTGACGCACGTCAGCCGCGCGTCCCCGAGGGTCGGGGCGGCGATGGCGATGCGGTGCGGGATGGGCCCGTCGATGCAGGCGGGGCCCCTGGCGTGCAGGTCCACGAAGTCGGCGCCCGCGTCCGTCTTGCCGGATCCGCGGCCGGCGACCATCAGCCAGTACGTCCACGCGTCGCCGGGCGGCGGCACCTGGTGCGGCTCGGGCAGGTACGCCCGCTTCACCCAGGCGAGCTTCTCGTCGAGCTGCTCGTCGGTCAGGTCAGCGATCGCCGGCATCGCCACCATCCGCATTCAGCGCATTCAGCCTCCGTGCCTTCTCGGCGCGCAGCATGTCGCGCAGCTCGATGCGCTCGGCGCGCTCCAGCCCGTCCGCGCTCGCCGCGATGGCGAGCGGCCCGCCGTCCCTGCCGGTCAGCTCCATGCGGGACTGGCGGACGTAGCCGCGGTCCATGGCGTGGGCGTTGAGGTAGGCCAGCAGGAGCGTGTCGCTGTACTCGCGGATGGCCCCGACCTCGACGCCGCCCTGGAACACCGGCTTGTCCGTGCCCGTCACGGCGCGGCGCAGCAGCTCGGCCTCGACCACGTCCTTGAAGTCCTCGACCGCGTCGGCCCACTCGGCGGCGAACCCGGGGTCCGCGGCGCGCAGGTCGTACGCGGTGGACCGGGCGACGCCCGCGATGCGCAGGGCGTGGCGCACGACGCCCGTCTCGCGGATGGCGTCGATGAACGCGTCCCGCCACTCGTGGTTCTGGCCCGACGGGCGCAGGTCGCCCACGCTACCCCTCGGGGGGGCCGTCGACCGGCTCCGCGTGCAGCCAGTCGTACTGGTTCGAGGACGCGTGCCGCACGGCCTCGGCCATGTCGGTCGTGCGGAACCCGCAGCGCGACGTCACCACGGAGTGCCGGGCGCCCGGGCGCCGCCCGTTGTGCCGGGCCACCAGCCGGCCCTCCCCGCCCGTGCAGACCCACGTGCCGTCGTGGTTCTCCACGGAGTGCGCGAAGGCCGGGACCTCGGACGGGCGGGCCATCACGCCACCCCCCACGGCGCCCATCCGCGGGCGCAGGTCGTGCCTGCCGGGTGCCACGTCCCGCACGCCATGCACTGGCGCGGCTCGCCCAGCGGCGTCCCGACGGGGCGCGACGGCACGAACGGCTTGCGGGGCGCGGCGGGGCGGGGCAAGGGTCAGCCCTGCGGCGGGATCTGCCGGGCGGGTCGCTGCGCGTCGGCCTGCCCGTCCTCGTAGCCCTCGGCGTGGGCGTCGTCGACCTCGCGGCGGACGGTCGACGGGGCGTACGCGTTCCAGCGCGCCAGCACGGCGCCGGCCACCGGGACGAGCAGCAGCCCGAGGAGCTGGAGGTCGTCGTCCGTGAGGTGCAGGTACCGGTCCAGCAGGTACAGCGCCAGCGCCGCGAGCAGCCCCGCGGACAGCACCGGCTCGTCCTGCGTGGTGTAGCGCAGGAACCTCGACAGCGGTCCGGTCATGGTGCGTCCTCCTCCTCGTCCTGCTCGGGGTCCGGGTCGTCGTCGGGGTCCAGCGCCGGGGGCGGCATCGTCTCGGCGACGAGCCCGACCACGCCGGCGACGAGGCCGTCCGGGTCCTCGTCGGCCGGGATCGGGTCGTTGGCGTCGGTGGGGGTTGGCTCGCTCAATGGACGACCTCCTGGTGCGACCACACGGTGCCACCCGCCGGGGTCGCCTCGACGAGCGCCGGATGGCACCAGCAGTCGGGCGAGCGGCGATGCGTCTCGGGCCATGCCCCGTCGGTGAATGGCTCGACGCGGGCCACGTGGACGACGGTCACGTACCGATCGGCGGACTGGCTCCACACGCACATCGGGAAGACGCCCCACGAGCCGTCCTGTACCTCGAAGATGGGCCTCATCTCAGCCCCTCTCCAGCAGGATGCAGACGGTCCGACCGAAGCCGATCGGACGTGGCTTCCCGTCGGGCCCGGTCCCGAAGGCACCGGCGGCCCGCCGGTAGCGGTAGAGCTGGGTCAGCTGCGGCCCCTTGGGGTATCGCCGCAGCGACCCCGGACGGCGACGCCCGTCCATGAGGCTGTCGAGAACGACCGTCTTCCAGCGGAGGGCGTAGCGCCGGCGCCGGATCCGCACGCGCCGCCGCTGGGCCCCGGTCAGCACGATCCCGTGGGCGTCGGAGAACGTGGTCGAGCCCATCGGGGCCCCGTCCCTGCGAGCCATGCCGTAGTCCACGGGCAGGAGCGCCGCGTGGTCGGGGCTCTTGGCCAGGAAGGCCCGGACATCGCCGAAGGGCTCGCCGTAGAGGTAGGTCGCGGTCGGTGGCGTGAGGCCCGCCTTGCCGAACATCCGCTTGAACTCGGGGTGCCTCAGCACCTCGAGCGCGTCGCCGTGGATGAGCATCGGGCGGTCCGGGTTCCCGGCCCAGCGGCGGACCATCTCCACCCACTCGGCGACCTCGGAGCGGTCCTTGGGCCCGAGCCTGCCGCGGCTGGCCCACACGACCAGGTTGATGATCGCCAGCACGACGCAGTCCATGCCCTCCGTCCCCGAGCCGGTGCGGAGCTGCGTCCACATGCGCCGGAGCCGGTCCCGGACGTCGGCGACGAGGTTCACTTGATCACCTGCGATGCGATGGCGATCGCGAGGCCGGCGACCGTGGCGATGGCCACGACGAACGCGATCAGGGTGTTGATGACCCACCGCTTGGTGATCGTCCCCTCGGCCCGCATCGCGGCCACCCGGGAGGCGACGGCGCGGTCCGCGGTCGCGGCGTCCTCGATGGAGCGGGTGCGCCGCGCCAGGTCCTCCACCGTCTCGATCAGCCCGTCCAGCTTGCCCTCCACCGAGCCGACGCGGCGGCTGACCTCCCCGATCGCGGCGATCTCGGCGACGGTCATGGTCACCAGCCCGGTCGCGGGGACGCCACGCCCCCGGGTCGCTGGCGGTGCGACCCGGGGCGCGACGCGACCTCGGAGGAGTGGACCTGCGCTCTCACCGCGGGGCATGGTAGCACCGTCGCGTGACGGTGCAAGCACGGTGCCACCACGTCGCCAACGTCCTACGCCGTGCGGAGCGCCCTCCGCCAGTGGCCGGCGCCCTCGATCGGGATGCGCGTGGTGGCGCGCGGGTGCCCGTCCCCCTCCGGGCGCGCACCAGCCACCACCTCGGGCACAGCGGGCGGCGCGGAGGCCCCGCAGGTCGTCGACGGTCCGCGGGAGGCGGGTCATCGCGGGGAGGGCGACTCGGCGCGTCGGTCCGCGCCTTCCGTCCGGGGGTCGTCAGTCCGCCCGGCCAGCCCGCTGGCGCCGGCCATGGCCAGCCGCGGTCGCCTCCCCATCTCCCTGACGTCCGGCCCCGCTTGCGTCCGGCCCGTCATCGAACCCTCCACGATGCGCAGGGTACCGCGCCGCTCGCGCTCCCTGCGATCCACCCCGGCCGCCATGGCCAGCAGCGCACGGCACGGCGCGCAGTCGTGCGGCGGCCGTGGGGCGGGGCGCGGCTCAGCCAACGCCCGGGCCCTCCGGCTCGGCGGGCTCCGGGTCCGTCGTGCGCCACCCCTGCCGCCGCCCGGCGTGCAGCCCGACGCGGCAGGAGAAGCACCGGGCCTCGGCCACGGACGCCTCGGACTGGAGCTGGTACCCGCAGCCGCAGCGGCACGTGCAGCGGGTCGGGCGCAGGTCGGCCTGGACGGTGGCGGTCATCGGAGCCACACGTCGATGGTCGCCCCGGCGGGATGGTCGTCGTCCGCCCAGCCCTTGCACGCATGGATCCCGACCACCTGCGCGTCGTCGCGCCAGACGAGCCCCGTCAGGGCGTCGAGCGTCGAGCGCACGAGCTTGTCGAGGTCCGGCTTGGTGAGCTTCTCCGGGGGCGCGGACCGGAGCAGCCCATGCCGCCCGTGGTGGCCCTTGGGGCGGTCGAAGCGGAACGCCAGGACGACGACGACGGGCCGGACGGCGGGGCCGCCGGGACCCAGCGCGTCGAGCGCCGCGGCCCTGACGTCCTGCCGCCACGGGCGGGTGGCCGGCGAGTCGTCGGTGACGATGGCGCGGCCGGTTCGGCGGTTGACGAACGCCCGGTGGCTGCCCTGCGGGGCCGGCGTGCCGCGGACCTCGAACGACAGGTCGGCGCTCATGCGTCGAAGTCCCACGACTCGGAGGCGCCCGCGTCGTCGTGGGAGGCGTCGCCGTCGAGGGGCCCGTCGCCGGGGCTTGTGGGGTCCGGGGGGTCCGTCGGGGCTTGGGCGGCAGGGACGGGCGGCAGCGGCGCCGGCTCGTCGACGCGCCACGCCAGCCCCTTGGCGGCGACGCGGTCGCGGCACCCCGCCCGGTCGGCGCATCGCGCCCCGGACTCCCACGCCCCGGCCACCGTCGGCCACATCGCCGGGTGCACGTCCGCCTCGTCGTCGCTCCGCGCCCCGCACAGCGAGCACTCCCGCCACGCCGCCTGCGCCGCGGGCACCGCCCAGCCCTCGGCCGTCACGACGGGAGCCCCGCGTCGGCCCGGGCCTGCCGGTGCTGGTCCGCCGTCAGCTCGCCGCGGAGGTAGCGCATCTGGAGGTCGTTGGCGAGGTCCCTCCTCCGCTGGGCCTCCCTGGCGGCCACCGCCCGGGGGTTGGTCCCGTTGCTCCGGGGGGTCCCGCCCGGCATCCCGTCGTCGTCGCCATCCTGCCCCCGCTCGGCGGGGGTTGGGGGTGTGCCTCCGCTACCGCTACCGCTTACCGCCGCCGCTGAGCGCGCGCGGGTCGCGTCGCGCGGGTCGCGTACGCGCGACGGGACAGTTACGGTGCCCACCGGGGAGCCGTTACGGTCGTCACCGTCACCATCGTTACGGTCGTCACCGTCACCAGCGGCGTAACGCTTGCGACGGTCCCGGAGGCGCTGCATGCGCTCCCTGACCGTGACGTCGCCCTCCTGCCACTCGTCCCAGCCATCGACGTAGAGCGTCCCGTCCGCAAGCCGGACCAGGTCGCCGCGTCGAACCAGCTCGGTCACGTGTCGTCCCCAGAGGACCCTCACGCCGTCCTTCGGCTCGTCCAGGAGCAGCCTCAGCAGCCTCTCCGAGCGGAAGCGACCCCGGTCGGGCTGCTCCTCCGCGAGGCACAGGACAGCCTGGAACGCCGCGAACAGGGCCGCTGGGTACCGTTGCTCGACGACCTTGCGCCTCCAGATGCCCGGGTCGGTGCGCAGATACGCGCGCGCGGTCATCAGGAACGCCTCCGGATCTCGCCGCGAATGGCCTCGATGCCGGCCTCGTAGCGCCCGATCCGGGCCACCAGCACGCCCATCTCACACCGCCGGAGGCACTCCCGGCAGGCGCACGGCGGGACCATCCGTCCGGCCTCCACGACCTCGTAGTGGGTCGGGTCGCCGTCCTCGTCCGCCCAGGCGACGGGCATCCTCGTGCCACCCATTCAGGATCCTCCTCCCGCCGCCATCGCGGCTATCGATCTCGCCCTCCGGGCGGCCTCGCGCCACGCCGCGCGCCTCCGGTCGGGGTTCCTGTCGTTCCATCGGCGGGTCGCCTCGCGCAGGCACGCGCGGCACTGGACGCGCCCGCAGCGGCGGACGTACCAGAACTCCCGGGACAGCGGCCACCACTCCCCGCACGCCGCGCACCATCGCTGCGGCCCCAGCTCCGGCTCGTCCAGGCGCACCTCCACGGGCGCCCTGTAGGTGCCGCTCATGCCCCCGAGGCTCCCACGCCGGGGCGCGTGCCACCAAGGGGCGCATCCACGAGTTCGTCGCCCCCGCTGGCCCTGACCAGCTCCGTCCACGACCAGCTCATGCCGTCGCCGCCCCGCCCCGCGCGGCCGTGGGGGTCATGCGGGCAGCCCCAGCACGTCCTGCCGCAGCCGGTTGGCTGCGACCTCGCAGTACCGCCACTCGATGCGGGTGACGATGGTGTCACGCTGGCACCGGAACTCGAAGGAGTACCAGGTGACCCACTCCGAGGCGGGCTCGCCCTCCTCGATGCCGGGGACAGCCTCGCGGGCCACGTCCTCGGTGCGCATCGCGTCGAGCCGCTCTCGCCGCACGCTGACCACCTCGACCTCTGCCAGGCGCACCAGCGGCTCGCCGGGCCTCCGGCCCATGACCTTGCGGCACAGCGTGAGCCGGTCGCCGGGCTTCAGGAACGCCCAGCCGAGGCGCCGGGTGACGGTCTTGCGGCGCTCGACGACGGCCTGCTCGGTGAGCGAGACGGACATGAGCCGGCTCATCGCCCGGACCCCGCGGCGAGGGCGGCACGGGCGTCGTCGATGGCAGGGACGGCGACCGTCACCCAGCCCTGGTGCGCCTCGCCCTCCGGTGCGAACGACGGGCTGCCGCCGGCCCAGCCGAGGGCCTCCACCACCGCGCCCAGCGCCGCCCGCAGGGTCTCCAGCTCGTCCAGGAGGGCGAGGGTCACGTCGGGCGAGAGGGCGGCGATGTAGGAGGCGTCGGCCGCATCCGCCTCGTAGACCTGCCGGAGCCGGTCGGTGTCGAGCGCCGCCGGCATGGGCAGTTGGCGGGACCAGTTGCCGATGTTGGACACCCACCGCTGGTCGACGGCGGACCTGATGACGACGTCGGACGGGTCCGAGTCGTCGATGACCCACGGCCCCGGCGTGGCCTTGGCCGCGAGCGTGCGCAGGGTGGCGTGGTCAGTCATGGGTGTCCTCCTCGGGGTGGGTGTCGGCCCACGTGACGGCCACGGCGAGCGCGGCCCACCGGTCGCTCATGCCGACAGCCCCAGCACGTCCTGCCGCAGCCGGTTGGCCGCGACCTCGCAGTACCGCTCCTCGACCTCGATGCCGATGGAGCGACGGCCGGCCTCCTTGGCGGCAAGCAGGGTGGTCCCGGACCCCGCGAACTGGTCGAGCACCGACCCCGCAGGGCATCGGTCGACGAACCACCTGACAGCGCCCAGCGGCTTCGGGCTGGGGTGGTCGGGCATCGCCCCCGACACCACGAACTCGCGGCAGTCCTGCGCCGGCCCGTAGAGCGAGACGCCGTCGGCGGTGTAGTAGAGCGCCGGTATCCAGTTGCCGAACCCGAAGGCGCCACGGGTCATCCCGTTTGAGATGCGAGCCGCGAGCGCCCATCGGAACGCCAGCCGACCGATGGCCTCCGGGCAGCGCACGAGGTTGACCACCCCGGGCATCAGGGCCAGCGTGGTCACCGAGTCCGGCAGTGTCGGCAGCAGGAACTCGCCATCCCAGTCGGCCTTGCCCACGCCATACGGCGGGTCCGTCACCACGACGTCGGCCTCGACGAGCGGCAGCAGCTCCCGGCAGTCCCCGTGGTAGAGCGTGACGAGGTCGTCGGCGTAGTAGGGGGTTGGCACGCTACCGCCCATCGCCCGTCCCGTCGGCCCCGATGCCGAGCAGCAGCGCGGCCTCTCGCAGCCACCAGTCGTGGTCCGGCATCGCGTCCCATGACGCGGGGTCCTGCGAACGGGCGTGCATCCGCCTAGCCACGTCCTCCACCCGCACCGCCACCGCCCCGTCGGGCGCCTGCCGCGAGAGGGGCAGCAGGTGGCTAGCGAGGCTGGTCACGTCCTCGACGGACACGACGGACGAGCCCTCGGGGACGACCGCGAGACGGACGCCATCGGGGAGGAACGCGAGGACCGCCAGCGCCTCGTCCCAGCACCGGGGCTCGGGTCCGCGCGGATGGCGCATCTTGTGCGACAAGCTCTTGCTGCCGTGGATGGCCGTCGCGAGCACGTCATGGAGCGCCGCCGCCCCGTCCGGCGCCGGACGGGAGAGATGCTCGTGGTCGTGCGGGTGCAGGCACCAGACCTGGCCGCGATCGCCGGTCGAGTCCTCGTAGACGCTGACGAAGCAGGGCGGGCACAGGATGCCGAACGTCTCGGAGCCGTCCTGCCGCCGCACGGCCGCGTTCCAGAGGGGGTTCGGGGCGTGCCACACCACGTTGCGTCCGCCGCACGACTGGCAGCGTGCCTCGGGATGCCCCAGCGCCACCGCCTCGGCGGGCGTGGCGGGGGTCGGGACGGTCATGGGGTCCTCCGTCATGCTGCGAACCTCGCCACGAGCGGCACGGGGGCCGGCATGTCCGCCGGGAGCAGCTGGTAGGCCAGGAGCCCGCCCTTGGTCATTCCGACCCGGACGAAACCCGCGAGGCGGTATACGCGCCCCGGCTCCCTGCTGCGACGCACCTTCCGGGCGTCGACGAACGTGACCATCCCGAGCTCCGGCGGCTCCCACACCGAGCGCGTGTGCGCCACGGCCTCGACGATCAACTCGGACGCCAGCCGGTCGGACTCGTTGCGGAACAGGCTGTTGACCCACGCCCCGGCCCATGCGTGCCGGACGTACTCCGCGAACGGCCACGAGGTCGTCCACAGGGCGTCGTCGTCATGGCGCAGCACCACACAGCGCCCCGGTGGCACGAACTGCGGGCTGCCGACCGTCTGGCGGTTGTAGTGCCGGTCCGCGATGACGGCGCCCCGCGGGTCGAAGCGATGCGACGGCTGCCACCAAGTCCCCATCACCGGCCCCCGTCCGATGCGCGGGCGTCGCGGAGGGCGGCGAGGATGAGCCGCGCCAAGGTGGTCGGCCCGACACGCGGCAGCTCCCCAACGTCGGCCTTGGCATACGCCGCATCCAACGCAGCCGCCATCTCCTCGACGGACGGCAGCGCCTCGCGGGCGGCGGCGGCCTCGTCCAGCAGCTCCAGCATCTCGGATGCGGGGACATCCAGCACGTAGGGCACCGGGGCGTGCATGGCCGGGTCGGGGTCCTTGTGGGGCCGTCCGCAGAACGCGCAGCCGGCCAGCGCCGACTCGGCCTGCGACCGCGCCGATGCCAGCTTCTCCGCCGTCAGCTCCCCCCGCCCGCTCACGGGGCCACCAGGGGCTGGTAGGGGTGGAACGACCCGCCGACCGCCGCTCGGAAGCCGGGGTTGTCGTCGTGGTCGCCCCACCCGGGCCACATGCCGCACACGGCGCACACGTCCAGCGCCGCCTCGATGGCTTCCCGGACGGGCTCGGGGATGGCGGCGACGAGGGCCTCGGCCCAGTCGTGCGCCAGGTGCCCGTCGCTGATGAGGCCCTCGGGCATCGTGGTCGGGTTGGCCTTCTCGGCGTACTCCACGTACCGCCGGATGAGGTCGGAGTCGACGAGCGCCCCCGCCAGCACCGCCGCGAGCCGGGTCACGAGGCTGGCTCCCACTGGGCGAGGGCGGCGCGGACCTCGACGCACGTGTTCCGGGTGCACCGGGCGATGTCGTCGCTGTGGGCGAAGTGGAGGTAGTAGGCGGCATTCCGCAGCGCCTCCTCCAGCGGCCGTCGAGCCTCCTCCTGGAGGACCGACACGCACGCCGCGAGGTCCTCGGGCGTGCCGTCCCAGTGCCGGAGCAGGAACAGCTCGACCTCGCTCACAGCCCGGCCTCGTGGTGGCAGCCCTCGGCGCAGTCCTCTGGGCACAGGTCGCAGATGCGGGCACGCCCAGATGGAGCCGGTCAGGGAGCGCCATGCGGCCTCCCAGCCGCGGTGGGCGGTCATCGGGCCTGCTCGCGGGGCAGCGGGTCCCTGTCGAGCCACGGGTGCCTGACAATCCGGTACCCGGCGTCCCAGAGCTGCTCCAGCATCTCCATCGCGGCGGAGTTGGAGCACCAGCCGTCGCCCGGGGCGTGGTCGGCCACGGCCTGCGAGAGGGCGTACAGCGGACCCGGCGCCACCTTGTCCCAGTCGAACCGCTCGGGCACCACCACGCCGCTCACAGCCCCTGCCCCGGCGACGCGGCGCGGGCGATGAGCCAGGGGCAGTCGGCCTTGTGCTTGTCGTCGCACCGGGGGTCCACCGTCGACTGGCAGGCGTAGCACGTCCTCAACAGGTCGTCGGGCTCCTCCCAGACCCACGGGTCCTCCGGCAGCGCCGCCCTGAGCGCATCGCGCTCGTCCAGGATGGCCTCGATGCCGTTGCGCATGGCGACGATGAGGGCCGCGTCGTCGGGTCGGAGCGGGCTCGTGGCGTACGGCTCGTCCCGGCGCCTGCTGAACGCGACGCAGCGGAACTTGCGGCGGTGCTCCCATCGCACGTCGCCCGGCAGGATGACCTTCCACGGTCCCGGCGTGGCAGCCTCCGCGAGGGCTCGGATGGGGTCGGGGGTGGTGGTCATGGGTGGCGTGCCTCCCGGGCGTGGTCGACCGTCTCGACGATGACGACGCGATGCCGCTGCTCGCGGGCGTGGCGGCGCGCCGACTGGGCCTGCGCGAACCGCGCCCCGCACGTCTCGCACCGGGCGTCGTGGGCGGCGTCCCGCGCGCGCATCAGGCGCGCCCCCCGTCGGGGTGCCCGCGGCGCCATGCCAGCGCCTCCTCGCGGCCCTCGCGGACCCACGAGGCGGGGCGGGTCGGGGGAGGGTCGTCCTGTCCTCCCCCGCCCTGGCCGGGACCACTCGGCCCGGCGTCTGTGGTGGGCGCGTCGACCGACAGCTCCACGCGGTACCCGCCCTCGGGCTGCGGGGCCACGCGCGCGACCGTGCGCACGCGCATGCCCTCCGCGCGCGCCTGCGCCTTGGCGTCCTCGATGGCGGCCACGAGGTTGGGCTGGTCGACCTGGATGACGACGCGGGCGGTCATGGCTCGAACTCCACGACCGGGATTTCTCGCTCACGAGCGGCGGCCATGCAGTGGCGCGCACCGCGGGACTCGCCCAGCGGGAACGCCAGCACCTCGACGTTGCGCCGGGGGCCTGCGGGCTTGCCGAGCGACTCCCACTGCGCCGGCACGCGGACCTCCGCGGCCTCGGTGATGCGGGTGGACGCGAGATGGGCACCCTGGTCGGCCCCGGTCGCGTCTCCGTGGATGATGGTCACCCGCTCGCCCGGCTCCAGCGTGCAGCCGGCGAGCCACCCGAGGATGCGCGAGCACACCCACTCCGGGTCATGGTTGCGGCTCCCGGTGATCAGGATCTTCATGGCTCGCCGTCATCGGTCGGCTCGGACGGCGCGTCGCCATCGTCGACCGCGCCCAGCTCCGTCTCCGACCACATGCGGATCGCGTCGTCGATGCCACCGGCGAGCGGCAGGACCTCCTGCCCGCACACGTGCGTCCGCGCCTTGGTCTTGCCGACGAGCTTGATCTCGCGCGAGTCGTCCTCGACGGTCAGCCGCGGCGCGACGGTCAGGACGAGCGGCTGCGCGACGTCGCACAGGGGGCACGCGGCCCACACGACCAGCCGGGCGTGCGTCTGCCCGTCGGTGCGCACCTCCGAGGCGTAGTCGCTCGCAGCCTCCAGCGGCTCCGACAGGGCGTCGAGCACCGCTTCGAGGCGGACGACCGTCTGACCATCCCAGGCGCCTCCGGGGACAGCCATGGCGGCCTCCCGCAGTGCCTCACGGAGCTTCGAGCGGTCCCGCTCCCGGGGCGTCAACTGGCGGACGTCGATCATGGCTGCGCTCCTCCTCCTGCCGTGTGCGTCACGGCGTACACGCGACGGGTGGTCACTCCTGCACCCCTCCCATCCCTGACTCGTCGTCGACGGCGATCGCGATGGCGGCAGAGGCCCACGCGTCGCGGAACGCGTCGCGCCCCATGGCCGCCCCGACCTCCAGCACCGCCTGCGCCTCGCCCGTGGTGATCGCGGCGAACTCCGCGCGGTCCAGCGCCTCCAGCAGCACCGCGACCACGGCATCGGTCCCGAGGCCCTCCAGCAGCTCGTGGACCTCGCGCTTCTGGTCGCGCGACGCGACGGACGTCAGCCGCGCGTTGGCGTCGGCCACGGCCCGCAGCCGGTCCAGGAACGGCGCGGGGTCGCCCACCGACAGCACCTCGCCGTCGTCGGTGACGTCGGGCGGGGGCGCGAACGGCTCGGGGTCTGGCGGCGGGGCCGAGGGGCTCCCGGGGGGAGTCCCCCCATCCTCGGCCCCGCCATGGCGGAACTGCGTCTCGGTGGGCGGCGGCGGCCCGGGCGGGAGCGCCGGGCGCGGCACGCGCTCGCGGCGGTTGGTGCGCTCGGGGACCTGCTGGCGGGCGCCCGACCCGACCTGCGCCGTGGCCCCGGCCCCCAGCAGCGCGTCCACGGACATGCCGGGCAGCTCCAGCACGGGCACGCCGTACCTCATGGTCGGCTTGCCGGGCACCTTCTTCTCGCGCTGCTCCAGGCGCAGGCGGCCCTCGACGACCCCGGCACCGGACAGGCGCGCCAGGTGGAGGCTGCCCATCAGCTCGGTGGCCGCGTACCAGCCGTGGACCTCCAGCCGCCAGATGCCCACGTCGGGCAGTCCGCGGACCATCACCGACAGCCGGGTGGTGGGCTTGCACGCCCGCCCGTCCTTGGCCAGCTCCCGGCGCTCTGCCGGGTCGACCGGGCACACGCACGGCTGGTCGGACAGCGTCTCGACCTCGCCGTCGCAGCGGCGCTCGCAGCCCCCGCCGCGCCAAAGCTCCATCCACTGTGTCAGCGCCATCTCGGGCAGCAGGACCACGTCGAGGGTGTCGGACTCGGTGACGACCTCCCACTGGGCGCCGGCCGGCGACGCCCACGGGCGGACCCTCCCGCCGAGCAGCTCCCGCACCGCCTCGATGAGGGGCTGCGACGCGCTCGTGAAGCGGAAGTGCTCCAGCTTCTCGGGCCTGGTGCGGCCGTTGCCGCTGGGGACCTGCTGGCCGATCCTGATGCGGCCCAGCTCGCGGAAGCGCATCTGCGTCTCGATGAGGGGCACGGTCACTCCCTCCCGACCGCGGCCATGCGGAGCACCAGCTCGACCGCGCTCGCCTGGAGGGCCTCGACCGTGGGGGCAAGGGCGCTCCCGGCGGCGCTCCCGGCGGCGCTCCAGGCGGCGCTCCTGGCGGCGCTCCCGGCGGCGCTCCTGGCGGCGCTCCAGGCGGCGCTCTCGGCGGCGCTCCCGGCGGCGCTCCCGGCGGCGCTCCAGGCGGCGCTCCAGGCGGCGCTCCTGGCGGCGCTCCCGGCGGCGCTCCCGGCGGCGCTCCTGGCGGCGCTCCTGGCGGCGCTCCCGGCGGCCTCGATGACACCCATCGCAGCCGTGGCCAGCTCGTCGGTGGACAGCTCCGGCAGGGCCTCCAGCGCAGCGGCATGCTCGCCGAGCCCAGCCAGGCGCAGCCACGCCGGGGCGAACGTGCGGGCGAGCCAGTCGGTCGCCATCCATGCCCGCCGCAGCTCGTCCGCGGCCCCGGTTGCGGTGCCGATCACGACCGGCACCAGGAACCGGAGCATCTGGCGGTCGGCGTCGTCCAGCGCGTCGTTCCACGACCGCAGGAAGGCCGCGATCGCGGGCGAGGTGCACCGCGGCCGGTCGCTGTGGGGCTCGCCGGCCACGTAGGCGACGACCTCCATGACGCAGTGGCCGTCCTTGAATCTGTCGTGCCCGCCCGAGTCGAGCCTGATGGCGTCGAGCTCGGCGAGCCGGGCGGGGATGGGAATGCCAGACATCAGGCTGCCTCCATCTGCGCGAACGTCCAGGCGATGCCGTCGGGCCCAGCCCATGCGGCGCCGAGCGCGTCGCGCGCGTACCCGTCGGCCTCCCAGCGGAACACCTCGCGGCAGTACCGGAACGTGTCCCACGTGCGCTGGTCGACGTGGACCGGGCGCAGCGCGTACCCGTCGGCGGTCAGGTGCAGCGCCGCGTGCCCCTCGATGGGGCCGGGCAGCGGCTCCTCGGAGCCGTCGGGCATCAGCACGAACTCGCCGTGCGACAGCGCCGCAAGCTGCAGCGCCACCTCGGGGTAGACGTCCTTGCCGGTCTTGGTGTCCACGAGCAGCAGGCGCCCGCCGATGCGCGCGACGAAGTCGAGCGTCCCGGCATACGACTCGGTCCGGTTCCAGACGGTCGTCTCGGCCGCGAGGAACTCCGGGCGCCACTCGTCCACGAACCGCGCGAAGTGCGCCATGTGGGGCGCCGCGTCCTCGGGCGGCTCGGGGGCCGGGGTGCCCAGGATGCGGGCCTCCACGAAGGCGTGGACCGCGGTCCCGAGGTCCGCCTTGCGCTCCCGGGAGCGGTACGGGCTGCCCCTCAGCCAGTCGACGGCCCCGGCGACCGCGTCCGGGTCGCTGATGACCCGGTCGTACGTCCGCACGTCCTTGCGGCCGCCGCGGGGGCCTATCTCCGTGGTCATGGTCGACTGCAGCCGGACGCCCTCCAGCATCGCGTCGAGCTGGCGGCGGTTCGCGACCGCGAACTCGGCCACCTCGCGCGCCGCCCACCCCACGACCGCCTTCTTGGGCAGGCCGCCGTCCAGGATGGTCGTCACCGACCATGCCGTCTCGCCGGTCCGGGGGTGCTGGTAGGTGCGCCCCTTGGTCGTGGTGGCGTTGCGTGCGTGTCGTGGGGCGCTCACAGGTCGACCTCGATGGCCGGCTGCACCCGGCCCATCTCGTCCCGAAGGTCCGCGGCAATGGTCGGTCGCGGCATCCCCTCGGCCACCTCGCGCCGCAGCCAGTCCAGTCGCTCCGCGAGGTGGTCGATGGACTCCAGCGCGGCAGGGCGCCAGTCGTCGCGCCACGAGTCCCCGAAGGTGATCGTCACGTCATCGAGGTCGAGGTATGCCGCGTGCTCGGACCGGATGCCGATGCCCGTGGTCGGGCGGATGTCGATCCGCACCTCCGCGACGCTCACTTGGAGGCCACCTTCGGGTGTCGCGCTGCCCACAATGGCGAGTGCTCCCGATACAGGTCGAGCGCCCGTGCCTTGGCGCCCTTGCGGGTGGCAAACGCCCGGGCGTATACCCGCATCCACCGCTCGGCCTTGCCGGTGCGAGCGCCCTTGCCGGTCGGCTTGTAGGCCATCGTCACGAACCGCCCGGCCCAGCGGCCGGCGTCGACCGGCTCGGTGGTGTAGACGACGAGCCAGCCGTCCTCGGCCGTCCACATCCGCTGACGGGCGGAACCGTCGGGCATGAGAAGCCGCGCCCACGACCCATCGACGTCGTTCTCAAGCAGCCGCACCGCCGCTCGCTCCATTGCATCGGACATCGGGGCCATCACAGCGACCACGCGAGGGCCGCGGACACGGCCTCCTGCTCGGCGGACCGCTCGGCCACGTCCCACGCGAACGGGATCGTGGGGTCGTCGGGGGACTCGCTCGGCACGTCCGGGTCGCCCAGCAGGAACGACGCCTCCGCGAGGCTCGTGCCGGGCATCGCGCGCGTCACGGCGTCCGCCTCCACGTCGGGCAGGCACTGGCCCAGCAGGTGCCGGACCTCGCGCCACGCGCGCAGGGCGTATCGGTCGGCGGTGTGCGCCTCGTCCTGGTCGAGGCCGGAGATGCGGTGGTCCACCGCCTCCAGCAGCATCTTGGCGGCGGTCGTGCGGACCGGGGTCGTGGTCGCCATTACAATCTCCTTGGTTCGGCCCGGGTCCCCCGCTGTTGAGAGGTAGGGGGCTCGGGCTGGCTTATTGGGACCGGGGTCAGAGGCCCGACAGGTCGGGCAGCAGGTGCGATCCGACGTATCGGACGAACTCGTCGGGGCTGACGCCCGCCACCGCGAGCGCCAGGTGGAACGCGAGGAACGCGACGGCGACCGCGAGGAAGGCCGACTCCCACCACGCGAGGTCGCGCATCAGAAGCCCCTTCGCGGGTAGCGCCGCAGCCACGCCTCGCGGTGGGTCGGGCAGTCGTACGGGCAGCGCGAGTCGTCGAACGCGCCCATCAGGTAGGCGATCGCGCGGCGCAGGAGGCCGCGGGTCACGACGCCACCTCCCGACGCGACTCAACATCGGGGAACGTAGCCAACGCCGCGAGGTACTGGCCGGCGGCCCGCTCGGTCACCACGGCCGTCGCCTCGATCTGCGAGACGCGGCTGCGGTGCTTGCCCAGCGCGCGTGCCAGGTCCGTGACGGTCACCCTCCGGGCCACCCGCCTGAGCTTCAGGTCCAGTCCGCTGTGCATGTCACGGACGTTAGCACCAGCCATGTGCCGTGTCAATACCGAGCCGGAGGCGCCCGCGCTGTCCCCCGACACGCTGGCCATCGTCGCGGCTATCGACCGTCTCGCGGAGGCCGTGGGGTCCCGTCGGTCGGACGAGCTGGCGGCCGTGGTGTCGCAGGCCGTCCTGGCAACACTCCGGTCATCTGGAGCGCTCGGAGCACGCTGAGGGCGATCCTCGTCCGTCGCTCCTCCTCGGGGTCCGGGACGAACGCCTTCCGCCGTGGCATGTCAGCTCCTCCCCGCCGCCGGGTCCGGCCGAAGCGGCGGCCTCCCGGGGCGTCGACGCACCCTACCCGGGTCATGCCCGCCTGACCCCCTGACCCGGATGGCCCCGTCCGGGCGTACCGTCGTGCCGACGCACCGCGTAGCACCTTCGGGCCATTGCGACGGCCGTCGGTCCCGCGCAGCATCGCGGCCATGGACGAGATGACACCCGAGCAGCAGGCGCTGGCGGTCAGGCGATGGCGCCGCGCCCGCACGGCGTTCGCCGTGGTGCTGGCCATCGTCACCTGGCCGGTCGCGCTGGTCGTCACCCTGGCGCTCGGCTCGGCCATGCTCGACCTGTCGCAGCCGGCCATCCTCGTCGTGGCGACCATCATCAGCATGTGGCCGTTCGCGTGGTTCCGGCTGGAGGACTGGCTGAGCGGGAGGGGCTGACCATGGACGCGCCCGAGGTCGGGGCCGGGGTCGTCACCCATGCCGGCGCGGGAGGGCCCACGGTCCTCATCATCGCGATCGTGGCGATGCTGGTCATCGTGCTCGTCATCGTCTGCACGGACGTCGCGACCCCGCGCGCCCTCCTAGAGGGCCGGCCCGACCACCCTCGCGTACGCCGCCTGCGAGTCGGGCGCCACGTTCTTGACCACGACCACCCGAACGACCTGCGTGACCAGCACGCTCGGGTCGGGGTGCGCGACGACCACCTGGACCGCCTGCGTGACGCGCACCGTCGGGTCCGGCTTGACGACCGCGACGCGCGGCGCCTGGGTGACGCGCTGCGCCATGTCAGGCGACCTCCTTCACGCCGTACTCGCCCGCGTTGACCGCCGCCACGCTCGCCCAGGCCGACCCGGTGGACGGGTCGGTCAGGAAGATGCCCTCCGCCGCCGCGTAGCTGGTGGACAGCGTCTTGGCCGTGCCGGTCGCGTAGTTGGTCCCGCCGCGCCTGACCACCTGGTCGATGGTCCGCGTGCCGGCGTCGTCCTTGCGGGCGATGAGCCGGACCATGACGCCGAGCACCGTCGCGCCGGAGCCCACGCCCACCGACGGGTAGCCGTAGGTGTCGATGTGCCCCGCGGTCGCGTCGCTGACGTAGTCCGTGTCGCCGCCCGGGGTGGCGTCGTCCACGAGCGTGTAGTGCGTCGTGCCCGTGCTGGGCGTCCACTGGAGGGTGGCCCCGTCGGAGTTGGGGAGCTGGCCGATGCAGCGCGTGTCGCCCGCCCAGTCCTGCCCGCTCATGGAGTGCAGGTCGTCGAAGTCGTGGGTGGTGCTCGACGCGGCGACCCTGATCTGGTTGATGACGCCCGACGTGCCGCCGTTGCGGGTGTCGAGCCCCGAGCCGGAGGCCACGGCGACCTCGTTCACCCGGAGCTCGAAGGCGCCGGTGGTGTTGTCGATCAGGGCGTAGAGCTCGATGTGGTACCACGTGTTCGAGGCGATGCCGAGGTTCGCGGTCGTGCCGCCCGCCAGCGCCGTGCCGGCCCGGCTGACCGTGAACGTGCCGTCCCCGTTGTAGTTGAGCCGGATGTGCTCGGTGCCCGTCTCGTAGTAGCGGAACACGTCGGAGTTGGCCGCCGCGCTGGTCGGCCTCCACGCGAACCGCGTCGTCCGGGATGCGCTGCTGGGCACCGCCCTGAGCCCGACGCGGCTGGTCCACCGCTGGCACCCGCCCGCGACGCGGCCCGTCTGGATGCTGCTGGGCGCCTGGTCCCAGCCGAGCATCGTCGCGTCCGCCGCGGCGTAGGTGTCGCCCATGTCGTCGACCAGGTCGGCGCTCGCCATCAGGCCCTCCTCACGTGCAGGTACAGCCGGGCGCGCCCGAGGCCCGAGGTGGAGTCGACGTTGGCGATGAGCACGTCACCCGCCGAGAGCGACGTGGTCCACCCCGTCAGGGTCGTGCTCGTCGCCTTGGTCGCCGCGCTCACGGTCGGCTTGGCGGACGCCGTGATGGTGTCCGCGACGGTCGGCGGGTAGTTGGCGTACGTGTCCTTCCAGACGTCGAACACGATCGAGCCGGACGCGTCGCACAGGACCGTCCAGCCGATGATGGCGCAGTCGAAGGGCACCCGCAGCGGCGGGGTCGACAGGCCCCCCGAGGGGCTGACGACGTCGAACTCGAACTCCATGAGCGCCTGCTCCCATGCGATGCCGGACGAGTCGCCCGAGCGCGCCGAGAGGAGGTACCCGTCCGTGCCCACGCCCTTGCGCACCAGGGCCGAGGAGGAGCGCGTGAGCAGGTCGCCCTTGGTGGTCAGCGTCGACGACCCCGGCGTCTGCCACGACACGCCGCGGCTCTGCGACGAGTCCGCCGTGAGCACCTGCCCGTTGCTGCCCACGGCCACCCGGGCGTCCGTCGTGGAGAAGCCCCACAGGTCGCCCTTGGTCGTCAGCGGGCTGACGAGCGAGCCACCCCCGCCCCCGCCACCGCCGCCCAGCTTGACGGCCGCGAACCCGCCCGCGGAGCCGTCGCCCACGAACCGCCCGAAGGTGCCAGTGTCGGGGTCCGTCTCGCCGCGGGCCGCCCCGTCCGTGTCGGTGGGGAAGGCGTACTCGCCCACGACCACGTCCTCGTCCAGCAGCACCTGCGCGACGCCCGCCACGACGACGGCGACGTTGTCGAACTGGCCGGCCGTGGCGGACGCGTCGATGCGCCCGTCGGCCAGCAGCTTGCCCAGCACCACCCCGAACGCGTCGTCCGCGGTCGAGCTGGCGATGGGGTCCACGAGGTACGGCCCGTTCATCCGCACCACCATGCCGCGGGTGATGGCCGCCCCCGTCTGGCGCACCCGGCACGTGACCGCCGTCAGCTGCGCCGCGGACTGGTCGTTGCCCGTCCCGCCGTACCGGGCGGGCAGGATGCGGCGGACCTGCGAGCGGAGGTCGAGCAGCCAGCCCATCAGGTGCTGTACCTGAACGCGACGGCCGAGCCCGACGCCGGGGCCACCCGGAAGGTCACCGTGCCCGCGTCGTCGTCGTACGCGTAGTCCGCGGGGTACGCCTGGACCACGGCCCCCACGCGCGCCTGTGGCGTCCCCTTGCCGTTCCACCCCACGAGGGCGAACGTCCGGTTGGAGCCGTCCGCCTGCCCCTCGCCCCCGACCCACGAGGTCAGGCCGGTCCCGGACACCGTGACCAGCGTGGCGGTCGGCTTGGGGTCGATGCGCACCTGCCCCGACTGGTACAGGCCGTTGCCGACGACGTCGCTGATGCCCGGCTCGTCGTTGGTGCAGATCCACGTCCCGATGGCCGCCTGGCAGTCCCACGCGGCCGCGAAGCAGACGTACTGGTCGGCCGACGGCACCAGCACCGACGAGGGCAGGAACACGTCCCACGTGCCGTCCTTGGCCGGTATCCGGGTCACCTCGTCGAACTCGCGCTGGACGTAGCCCGAGGGCGCCGACGACGACACGCCCACCACGAGGTCCGTGGTGTCGCCCTCCGTGTCGTGGAGCGTCACGGACAGGCGCAGGCCCACGACCCCCGACAGGTCGCCCGGGTCGAACTTGAACCACTGCTCGCGGATGGACAGCCCGCCGTACCCGCCGCCCCCGAGCGCGCACACGCCCGCGGTCCAGGGGATGTTGTAGCTGTGGCTGTCCTGCATGACCGAGTCGGGGATGGCCCCGTCGGGCCCGTAGAAGTGCGTCTCGTCGGCGTACGACTCGTAGTGCATGGCCGACGCCAGCGACAGCCGGCCGACCGCGAACGCGAGGCAGTAGCGCGCCAGGCTGACCGACGACCCATCCTCCACGTCCGGCTCGACGGGCACCGCGGGCCTGCGGTTGCGAGCGCCCACCTGCTTGGGGTCGGCCAGCTCGAGGTCGATGCGGTAGTGCAGCTGGTCATCGCCTTCCTGCGCGACCGTGCGCCGCGTGACCCGCAGCCACGTCCACGACGTCAGGCCCGGGAGGTGGCTGAACCTGACCTGCACCCGGTGGCCCGCGCGGATCAGGTTGACCCGCGACGGCGGCACCTTCCGCAGCGTGACGCTGACCGTGTCGAGGTCCGTCTCGGCCTCCGAGAGGTACCGCTGCGCCTTGGCCGTCGCCTTGGCCGCCGTGCGCACGGAGCCGTCGCCCTCCGCGACCTCGCGCCGGTGGCCGATGGCCGCGAGCACCGTGGCCGACTCCTCGAACACGGCCGACTCGCGCTCCCCGTAGCGGTAGTACACCCCGCTGTAGACGCGGCTGGGGTCGCGGTTCATCCGGGCGTCCGCCGACGGGGCGAACACCGTGTCCCCGTCGACGTCGGACAGAACGTTGCTGATGGCCAGCGCGCTGGTGAAGAACGAGCGGGTGGGCCGGTAGTAGTGCAGCCGGTACTCGTCGTGGTCCTCGTCCCACGCGGCGAAGAAGTTGGCCCCCGACGCGGACGCGCAGTCGGCCAGCACGTCGGCCATCGTGAGCCCGCGGTAGTCGGCCTTGTCCAGGTCGACGTCGTACCCCAGCACGTTCGCGTCCGACGACCCGACGGGCCCCTTGTACGCGGAGCCCAGCAGCCACGCCAGGCGCTCCGTGTCCGTCTCCGCGGGGCGCTTGCCCGTGCTCCCCCGGATCACCTCGAACTGCAGCACCGCGTTGGCGTCGATGACCGAGCAGTCCCACACGCGCGCCACGCCCGTGCGCAGGCTGCTGGTGGGGTCGGCCCCGCGCCGCACGGTCCGGTCCGCGAAGTAGCCCCGGAACAGCGTGCGCCACGAGCAGTCCGTCTCGATGGCCCGGAACGAGTGGTGCCCCACGATCGTGACGTCGGACGCCGGGTCGTCCACCTGCACCTGCGACATGGCGAACGTGCCCGACTCGGCTGCCTCCGAGAGCTGGAACCCCGTGGGGCCGAGCCGGATGCGCCCGACCCAGTCGCCCGAGTCCGGGTAGAACAGGAGCGTCACGTCAGACGGCCTGGAAGCCGTACCGCTTCGACACGTTCGTCTGCGCCACGGTGTCCCGCACGCTGACCGCGGTGTTGACCGTGGTGTTCACGGTCACGCTGGTGTCCTTGTTGGCGATCGTGGACAGCCGGCTGTTGGCCGTGTCCTGCTTGCGGGACAGCTGCGACCGCAGCACGTCGATGTCCTTGCCGAGGTTGCGGGCGAGCTTCGTGTGGCCGGACTCCAGCGCCCGCCGCTGCTCCCGCCGGAGGTCCCCGATGGTGTCGCGGATGACCACGTCGCGGTCCTTGCCGGTCGTGCGCATCGCGTCGCGCACCTGCCGCGCCAGCCGGTCGGACGACCGCCCGAACAGCGCCTCGTTGCCCCTGTGGGAGTCGACCTGCGCGAGGTGCCGCATCACCCGCGTCAGCTCCCGGTCCCCGTCGCCCTTGGCGCCCTTGCCGGACGCGTCCGCGACCGCCTGCCCGATCTGGGGGGCGCTGGGCGTCTTGCGCGCCAGCCGCTCGATGTCGCGCCCGATGTGGTCGGCCGTCTCGGTCCAGCCGTGCTCCTGCGCCTGCCGCTGGGCGGCCACGAGCCGCTGGAGGTCCGCCCCGCGGGTGAACGCCGTGGAGCCCTTGACGATCTCGTCCGCGGCGTTGCGCATGGCCATGCCGATCTCGCCCGCGCTGGTCGTGTCGATCACCACGCGCTCCGGGCCCTGCGCCTCCCGCAGCAGGCGGGTCATGTTCACGATGTCGGTGGCCGCCTTGTCGCGGCCCTCGCCCACGATGCCCATGGCGGCCGACCGGTTCGACGTCTGGTTGCGGTGGACCGCGTCCACGATGTGGGTGTTCCACGCCTCCCAGACGGCCGCGGCCATGCCCACGACCTCCACGGCCAGCGCCGCCTTGCCCAGCATCCCGAGGCCCCCGGCCGCCGACCCGGCACCCCCGATGCCGCCGCCCACGCCCGCCACGTACATCGGGTTGGCCGGCGACGACCCGCGCCCGAGGAACCGGCCGAACACCGTCCCGATCGCGTCCTTGATGGCGCCGCCCACGACCCCCGTGACCGACACCCCGAACAGGAACTTGATCGCGCGGTCGGCCACGATGCCCTTGACCAGCAGGTCCCGCAGCGGCCCCGGGATGGAGTCCCAGAACGACTTCGCGGACGACGCGAGGTTGGAGATGGTCGGGATGACCGTCCCGCCGATGAACCCCGCGGCCTCCTCGGCGGTCCGCAGCAGGTCGCGGAAGAACTGGCGGATGTCGGCCTGGTGGCTCGACACGAACTCGTTGAGGCCCTTGGAGAGCCTGGTGACGAACGGCACGAGGATCAGGCCCACCTGCACGGACGTGTCGCCGAGCGTGTCGTTCAGCTCGCGCTGCGCGTTCCGCCAGCGGTGCAGGTCCTTGAGCTGCTGGTCGCTCATGGTCATGGCGCCGCCCAGCGCCTTGTCCATCTTCCGCTGGCCCTGCTCGAAGATGGGGATCATGTCGGTCCACCCGCGGCCGAACAGCTTGGCGCCGAGCGCGGCCTTCTGGTAGGCCGGGATGTGCTTGTCGTTGAAGTAGCCCGTGAACTCGCGGGTGACCTCCAGCGCGTTCTTCACCTTGCCGTTCGTGCCGACGAGGTCGAACCAGATCGGAA
>ERZ869925.331-NODE-331-length-36147-cov-11.323507_pt1 | contig 36147 bp, 48 predicted proteins | sample MGYA00579311_ERZ869925 | MGnify/ENA primary metagenome ERZ869925 (study PRJEB32216, sample SAMN09231817) | wastewater metagenome | place: USA: Maryland | collected 2016-07-30 | study: EMG produced TPA metagenomics assembly of the PRJNA472060 data set (Reclaimed...
GCCGAGCTCGTCGCCACGATGAAGGAGATCTACCTCGGCCACCGCCTGCGCGACGTGCTCCCGGACGACCTCTCGGGGCACTTCGAGTCGGCCGGTTTCGGCAAGCGGCTGGGGCGCGCACTGCGCCAGCGGACCGGTCGTCACTACGGAGACGAGGGCCTCCACCTCGTCGAGATGCCGAGGGACCGGCGGCAGGTCGCCATCTACAGCGTGACCACTCGGTCGGTGGCGCTCTTCGAGGGCGCGGGTTTGGAAGAGAAACCCGCGCGTGACGATTCGCTGACCAGGAGCGACGCGAACGCCGCGGGTTTCGCGGGTTTCTTTCCCAACCTTCGCGGGCAAGAAAGTTATCCACAGGATGAAAATCACAGAGCGCACGGGCCAGAAAAAACCCGCGAAACCCGCAAACCCGCGTTCGTGGATCCGGCCGACCTGGAGATGTTCTGATGGCCACCGAGCGCCCGTACGACCCCGCGCGCCTCATCGAGCGCCTCCACCCCGAGCCGCTGCGCTCAGTCGCTCGTCGCCTCGGCATCGATCCAGCGATGCTCTGCCGGCCGTGGAGCGAGCGCCAGGCCGACACGTACACGACGAGGCTCGGCCTGCACCCCGGCGAGGTCTGGGGTGACCTGTGGTGGCACGGCGTCACCCTCGATGACTTCGAGCCCATCCGGCGCTCACCGACGTGGCTCCACCGCAGCGTCGGCCGACTGGCGTGCGTCGCACCGATCGGTGCCGTCGCCCCTCCGGCCAATGGGCGGTTCCTGCGCCGTGCAGCGGGCCTCTCGGCCGCCGAGCTGGCCGCACGGCTCCACGTGCGCACGACGACGCTCCAGGCGTGGGAGCGAGGCGTGAACGCCCCCCGGGGCGACATGGCCGAGGCCTACGGCGCTGCGCTCGTCGAGCTGGCCGAGTGGGTCCACGCCAACGCCGAGCGGATCGGGCTGACGGCTCGCGGCGGTTCCGAGGATCGCTCCAGGCCACGGCGTTCGGGCCGATCGGTCAACACGTCCTGTCACGAATAGGAACATGACGACAAACAACCCACCCGGCGAGGTGTACTTCGTCGGGGTCCCCGAGTTCGGACGCCGATTCGGCGTCAGCCGGACCAGCGCCTGGGAGCTCGTGCGGCGCGGCGTGGTCAAGACCACGTGGATCGGCGGCCGGCGCCTCGTGCCCATCGCCGAGTGCGAGCGGTACGCCGCCGAGCTCATGGCGAACGCCTCGTGATCGGGCAGCGAAGAGGGCCGACCCCGACCAGGCCGGCCCTCGACACGAACGCCTCGCGGATCGGGCTGACGGCTACCGTGACAGCAAAAGGAGCAGAGCGATGACCAGGACCAGCACAGCCATCGTCGACGGTCACACCTTCGTGATCCGAACCGAAGAGCGCGAGGTCGACCCTGGGCTCGGCAAGTTCTTCGTGGTCGAGCACGAGAGCTGGTTCATCGACGACATCCCCGTGACGCGCGGAGAGTTCGTGGCACGCCTCGGGCCGGCGCTCGGCTGGCCATTGCAAGGGTGATCAACGACCCTTGCAAATCTTGCAAGGGTGACCCGCTCGAAGTACTCCGAGGAGCAGAAGGCCGAGGCGCTCTCCCTCGTCGCCTCCTACGGCGTGGCCGAGGCAGCCAAGCGCACGGGCATCAACAGCGGCACGATCGGCTCCTGGGCGACACGGGCCGGCGTCACCTCGCCGGACCCCGTCGACACCATGGCCGCGGTGGCCACCCGAGCCGCCTCGATGGCCCAGCGCAAGCAGGCGCTCGCCGAGGGTCTGCTCGACGACATCGTGAAGCTGCGCGCCCAGCTCTTCGCCCCGGCCCTCGAGCGCAAGGTCGTCACCCTGCGGGGCGGGCATGCCGACCAGGGCACCGTCGCCGAGATCGTCGACGTGAAGCACGTGCGGCCGACTGTGGCCGACCAGAAGCGCCTCGTCGAGGCGATCTCCACGGCGCTGGCCTCGGTGCAGCTCCTCACCGGCGGGCTCACCGCCGCCCTCGGCGTGAGCGACACCCGGCCCGCCGAGGACCTCGCGCCCACCGAGCAGCGTGAGCGAGCGCTCGCCGTCGTGCGCCAGCTCGGCGAGCGGGCCCGCAGCGCGTGAGCCTGCTCGACGACGAGCTGGCCGACTACGACCAGGACGGCCTCGACGAGCTCGCCGTGCGCGCCGCCGAGACGCTCTCGCCTGAGCTGTGGCTGACGAGGGTGCTGCCGGCGTACTGCTTCGCCACCGGCACCGAAGAGCTGCCCGACGCCGAGGCGCTCTTCGCCGCCCACCACCGGGACTACTGGGCGTGGCTGTGGGCGATCGAGCCCGGCGTGCGCCCGGAGGCCTTCCTCGGCATCTGGCCTCGTGGCGGGGCGAAGTCGACGAGCGCCGAGATGGGAGCCACCGCGCTCGGCTGCCGAGGCAAGCGCCGGTACGGGCTCTACGTGTGCGGCACGCAGCCCCAGGCCGACGACCACGTGGGCAACATCGGCACGATGCTCCAGGGCGAGCGCATCGAGCGCTGGTACCCGCAGATGGCCGAGCGCCTGGTCGACAAGTTCGGCACGTCGAAGGGCTGGCGCCGCAACCGCCTGCGCACGGCCACCGGGTTCACCGTCGACGCCATCGGGCTCGACACGGCAACCCGAGGCGTGAAGCTCGAGGACCAGCGGCCGGACTTCATCGTGATCGACGACATCGACATGCACGACGACTCGCCGCGCGAGGTGAAGCGCAAGATCGACGCGCTGACCAAGGGCCTGATCCCCGCCGGCGCACCCGACGTGGCGATCCTCGGCATCCAGAACCTGATCCACCGTGACGGCGTGTTCGCCCGCCTGGCGAGCGGCCGGGCGAAGTTCCTCGCTCGCCGCCGGGTGTCGGGCCCGATCCCCGCGGTCGTCAACCTCGTCACGCGCCACGAGCCGCAGCCCGACGGCACCGGCCGTGACGTCGTCGTGAGCGGCGAGCCGACGTGGACCGGCCAGACGTTGGCGCGCTGCCAGGAGCAGATCGACGACATGGGGCTGCTCGCCTTCCTCGCCGAGGCCCAGCACGAGGTGAACCGTCGGGAGGGCTCGCTGTGGCTGCCCGAGCAGCTCGCCACGGTGCGCCAGGAGCGGCCGGACGCCCTCGACCGTGTCGTGGTGGCCGTCGACCCCTCCGGCGGCTCCACGGACGAGCATGATGCCCAGGGCATCATCGTGGCGGGCCGCGCCGGACCCAAGGCGTGGATCCTCGAGGACGCCACCGGCCATCGCACGCCCGCCGGCTGGGGCGACCGGGCGGTCGAGGCCTTCGACGACTGGGATGCCGATGCCTTCGTGGTGGAAACGAACTTCGGCGGCGAGATGTGCGCCGACGTGATCCGCTCGGCGCTGGAACGCATCCGCGGGGCCGTGCTGCGCGAGGACAACGAGTCGCTCGGCGCGGGGGCGGGCCGGGTGATCCGCCTGTGGTTCGCCGGCAACCGCTGCGTCGAGATCCGGATCATCACCGCCAGCCGAGGCAAGCATGCGCGCGCCGAGCCGATCGCCGCCCTCTACGGGCGTCCCGACGACCCCGACACGTGGTCAACGTCGCGAGTCCATCATGGCGAGCACCTGCCCGAGCTGGAGGACGAGATGACGAGCTGGTCGCCGGACGCAGCGTGGAGCCCCAACCGCATGGACGCCGCAGTCTGGGCGCTCACCGACCTCATGCTCGACGCCCCCAAGCGTGGCCGCCGTCGCTCCATCGTCGGAGTGAGCGCACTGTGACGCAGGTGGTCCGCGTCAGGGATCGTGGCGGCCGTCAGCTCGAGGTGCGCGACCCTCGGGCGGCGACGCAGCGCCTCGGCTACGTCAGCCCGACCATGCCGCAGATCGACGAGTGGAACGCCGAGCAGGCCTTCCGCCTCGGCTACGCCATGAACGTCGTGGCCTACCGCTGCGTACAGCTCCGAGCTCGTGCCGGCGCCTCGGTGCCGTGGGTGTCGGGCCGTCGCCTCGGTGACGCCACGACGATCAACGAGCGGGCCGCGCTGACGAAGCTGCTCGGCCCGCCTCCCGGTGGGCCGGCGCCCAAGCTCAGCGCGCGCAAGCTGCTGCGCTGGACGTTCGCCCAGAAGATCGTGACCGGTCGCCGGGCGTGGGAGATCGAGACGGACAACGGCAAGCCCGACGGCCGCCCCGTGGCGTTCTGGCCGCTCGCCGCCGCCAACCTGCGCGCCACGCCCTCGAAGGGTGGCGTCGAGTGGTTCCGGCTGTTCGAGTACGGCAGCTACGTCGAGCCCGAGCGGTTCCAGCCGGGCAACGTGTTCTACGGCTGGGAGCCCAGCGGCAACGACTTCCGCCAGGCCGAGAGCGAGTTCCAGGCCGCACGGTTCGACCTCAGCCTCGTGACGCTCTGCGATCGCTACTCGCTCGGCTTCCTGCGCAACAACGCCGTGCCCGCGGCGATCATCACGACGACGCAGTTCCCGAGCGACGACAAGCGCCAGGCGTTCATGCGCAACTGGGCGGGCGAGTTCGGTGGCCCCGACAACGCAGGCCGAGTGGCGCTCAACGAGGTGGGCGACGACGGCGACGGGCCGGTCGGCGACTCGATCGACGTGAAGGTGCTCGGCCTCTCGGCCAAGGACGCCCGCCTCGTCGAGCAGCGCAAGGAGATGACGCACGAGATCGCCATCGCCCTCGGCACGCCGTTCAGCAAGCTCGACGCCAGCGGCCGCACGTACGAGAACGCCGACGCCGAGGACCGCGACTGGTGGGAGAACACGATCCTGCCCGAGCTGCTCGACCTCCAGGACGACATCAACATGCAGCTCGCCCCGCGCCTTGGCAGCGAGGTCGGCTGGTTCGACCTGCGCAACGTCCGGGCGCTCCAGCGGCGGCTCTTCGCCCCGCTGGCGGGCTCTGACCTGCCGGAGCTGCTCGACCGCAAGGTGCTCGTGCCCAACGAGGTGCGCAGCGAGCTCGCCCTCGAGCCCGTGCCGTGGGGCAACGAGCCTGTCGAGCAGGCCGACCCCGTGCCCGCAGTGATGCCCCCGGCATCGCCCGCGGCCGATCCCGCGCTCGACCCGAGCAGCGACGCCCCGCCGGCCAACGACCCGGCGGCGAACACCGACACCCCGGCCCGCTCCGAGGTGCCCGCCGAGACCCGCTCGATCGACCTCGAAGCGGTCGAGCAGCGGCGTGCACGCGTGTGGCACTCGACCGACGCCCTCGTGCGTTCGCTCGAGGTGCGCTGGGAGCGGGCGATGGGCCGGCTGTTCGGCCGCCAGCTCGACGCCACGCTCACCCGCCTCACGGGCAAGCGTGGACGGCAGGCCTTCACCCGTGCCGTCGGCGACCCGCAGCCGGGGCCGTTCGACGCCGAGGACATCTTCGGCCTGGCGTTCTGGGAGCTGGAGACGCGCCAGATCACGCAGGACCTCTACGAGGCCGTCGTGGCCGCTGGCGGGCAGGCGCTCGCGCTGCGGTTCGGCGTCAGCTTCGACATCGCCGCCCAGGGCGTGTCGGACTTCATCGAGGCCCGAGCGAACCAGCTCGCCGGCAACGTCACGCAGACCACCTACGAGGCGATCCAGGCGGCGCTCAACGAGGGCGTTGCAGCGGGCGAGTCGATCGAGCAGCTCGGCGAGCGGATCCGCACCCTGTTCACGCAGACCTACGCCAACCGTGCCGTCACCGTGGCGCGCACCGAGGTGATCAGCGCCTACAACGGGGCGAGCGTGCTCGGCGCTGCGCAGCTCCCGTCCGACGTCGTGGCCGCCCAGGAGTGGATCGCCACGAGGGACGGCCGCACGCGCGAGGCGCACGCCAGCGTCGACGGCCAGCTCGTCGCCATCGGCATGAACTTCGACGTGGGCGGCGAGGCGATGGCCTACCCGGGCGACCCTGCGGGCGGCGCGAGCAACGTCGTCAACTGTCGGTGCACCGTGGCCTTCCTCACGCCCGAGGAGTACACGGCCACGACCGGCACGGAACCGGTCAAGGTGCCCGCCGCCGTGGCCCGCACGGCGATCCGGATGATCGAGACGGGCGACGCACACTTCGACGAGATGCGGTTCCGCCGCGCACTGGAGGTTTCGGCAGCATGAGCATCGAACGGCGCATCTTCCGCGGCGAGTTCCGCGACGTGCCCGGCAGCAACGGCCGGCAGAAGTGGGCCACCGCGGTCCGCTACAACGTCGTCGACGACTACGGCACCCTGTGGCTGCCCGGCGTGTTCGACGAGGCGCTGACCGAGCGCATGCCGACGATCCTCTACGGCCACGACTGGGCGAACCTCGAGCACGTGCTCGGCTCGGGCATCGACACCCGCCAGACGCCGACCGAGGTCGGCCCGCCAGGGGTCGACGTGCTGATGGAGTTCGCCGACGTCCCGGCCGCCGACCTGGCGATGAAGCTCCTGGCCCCCTCGGCGACGTCGCGCGGCGCGGTGCTGCGTGACGTGTCGGTCGGCTTCGAGCGGCGCACGTGGCTGCGTCGGGACAAGCTCACGCCCGAGCAGCTCGCCATGGGCGCCGAGGAGGCGATGCAGTCCGCCGGCATGGACGAGCTGAGCCTCGTGGTGCGCGGCGCGGTGCCCGGCGCGCAGGTGCGTGGCAAGCGCACGGGGATCGCCCTCGACGACGTCGTGGAGATCGCCAAGCGCAAGGCCGCGGGCGAGCTGACCGACGCCGAGGCCCAGGCGGCGATCGACCTGCTGGCGGGCGGTGATGACGGCGACGGCGCGCCCGCTCCGTCTGGGGACGGCGGGGATCCGCCCCCCTCGCCCCCCGACTTGACGGCGGACATCGACGCCGCGCTGGAGTCGATCGGGCGCAGCGCTCCGCGTCGCGAGGCGCGGTTCGCCGACCTCATGGCCGACGACGTGCGCCGGATGCTCGACATCGCCCTGCGCGATCGCCTGATGCCGACCCCCGGCGAGCAGTGGGTGTGGATCCGCGACTTTTCCGACACCGTCGTCGTGTTCGACACCGAGGGCACGGGCTGGAGCGGGACGTACAGCCTGGGTTACTCGCTGAGCGGCGGCATGGTGGTGCTGAGCAGCGAGTCGCCTCGGCGAGTGGTGCCGAAGACGACCTACACCGAAACCTGAGGTCAACGCCGCGCCGGACGATGGCGCACGTGACAGCCCCACGAGTACTCGCGTATCCGGCCGACCAGGGAGGGTGCGGTTTCTACCGCCTGCTCGCCGTCTGTCGACACCTCATCGCCCAAGGCCACGACATCGACTACGTGGTGCACGACGACCCGCCCGAGCGCCAGCTCCAGGCGAAGTGGATGGAGCGCACCGACGGCGTGGTCGAGGTGCTCGACGTGGTGGCCCCCGACGTCGACGTGGTCGTGTTCCAGCGCCCGCTCCAGGCGAAGTACGCCACGGCGATCCCGGCGCTCCAGCGCAAGGGCGTGCGCGTCGTGGTGGAGATCGACGACGACTTCGAGCACGTCGAGCCGCGCAACATCTCGTGGAAGGCCGTGCAGCCGAACCTCAGCCCCGGCCGCAACCGGGAGCACCTGCGGCGCGCGTGCGAGCTCGCCGACCTCGTGACCGTCTCGACGCCCGCGCTCGCTGCGGTCTACGGCCGGCACGGGCGCGTCGTGGTGCTGCCGAACTACGTGCCCGCGGCCTACCTGCGGATCCGCCAGGAGGCCCACGACGGGCTCTACGTCGGCTGGTCCGGCTCGATCGACACGCACCCCGACGACCTCCAGATGTGCGGCACCGGCGTGCAGCGCGCCCTCGCCGCCACCGGGGCACAGATGGCCGTCGTCGGCACGGGCAAGGGCGTGCGCAGCGCGCTCGGGCTCTCGCAGGTGCCGCTCGCGTGCGGCTGGCGGACGCTGCGGGACTACCCCGAGGCGGTGGCGCAGTTCGACGTCGGGATCGTCCCACTCAACCCCTCGCCCTTCAACGAGGCGAAGAGCTGGCTCAAGGGCCTCGAGATGGCGTCGGTCGGCGTGCCGTTCATCGCCTCGCCGACCCAGCAGTACCGAGCGCTCACCTCGCTCGGCGCTGGCATGCTCGCCGAGTCACCCCGGCAGTGGGAGGGGATGCTCAAGCGGCTGCTGCGCGACGTCGGCTGGCGCGAGGAGGTGGCGGCGCGCGGACGAGAGGTGGCCGCGACGCTGACCGTCGAGGCGAACGCCTGGCGCTGGCTGGAGGCGTGGGGGAGCCTGGTCAACGCGCCCGCTCAACATGCCTGACGTGACAGCTCAGCATGATGCGGAGGCCCAGGTGGCTGACCGCGTGGACACGATGACCGCCGAGGAGTTCGGCCTGGAGGTCAGGCGGCTGCGCGACCGCCTGCGAGCGATCGAGGTCGAGATGGAGGCAGGGCGGCAGGCAGCAATCGCGGCAGACGAGCACTACGGCGGGCTGTTCAGTGAGCGCGAGGGGATCCGCGTGATGCTGGCCGAGCTGATCGGGATGGCGATCCGATGACCGACGTCGGCTACATCGACCCGAGCCAGCGCCAGCACCCGAGCGCCTACGCCCCGGCGCACCTGCGGCAGCTCATCGTCGAGGACGCCGTGCGCTCGCACGCGACGCACCTGCCGTGGATGGTGGCGGCGCTCCAGATCATCAGCAAGGCCGAGGGGCGCGGCACGAGCCGCGGGCTCGACGAGACGTTCGAGTCCATCGTGCTCGAGGTCGAGTCGCTGACTGGCCGCCGCGACATGCCGCTGCACTCGGGGCGCATCCTGTGATCGACATCCTCATCCCGACCTACGGCCGCGCCGAGCGCATCGCAGCGGTCGCCGCCAACATCCACACGGCGACGACCGGGAGGCATCACGTCTGGTTCTGCGTCGAGCGCGACGACAGGGCGTCCGTCGATGCAGCGTTCGATGCCGAGGGCATGTGCGTGTTCAACGAGGGGCCACGGAGCTACGCCGGAGCGATCAACAGCGCCTATCGACAGGTAGTGGGCGAGTACCTGTTCTGCGGCGCCGACGACCTGCATTTCGTGCCTGGCTGGGACACGGCGGCGCTCGCGCTGTTCGACGGCTGGACCGGCGTCGTCGGCACCAATGACCTGCTCAACCCGTACGTGCTCCAGGGCATGCACTCGACGCACTCGCTCGTCGCCCGCTGGTACCTCGACCACATCGGCGGCGTGGTCGACGAGGGGCCGGGCTCGTTTCTCCACGAGGGCTACGGCCACAACTACACCGACACCGAGTTCATCGGCACGGCCAAGGCACGGGCCCGCTTCCGCCCGTGCCTCGACTCCGTCGTGCGCCACCTCCACCAGTCGGCGGGGTTCACGCCCCACGACGCCACCCACGACAAGGCCGAGGCGACCTACGGGGCCGACTCCGAGCTGTACGACGCCAGGAGGCCGCTGTGGCAGAACCTCTCCCGCTGAGGCTCCCCGAGCCGATCGTCGTGCTCGGCGGCGGCGGCTTCATCGGCGCCAACCTCGTGCGCCGGCTGCGCGCCGACGGCTACGAGGCCTGGGCGATCGACATCGCCCCCGTGCCGTGGCGCGAGGTCGACGCCGAGTGGCTCGACCTCCGACACATCACGGCGGCACGACGCGCCATCATCGGTGCCCGCACCGTGTTCCACCTGGCGGCCGACATGGGCGGCGTGGGCTACTTCCACTCCGACGCCGACTTCGCCGCCTCGACCGACAACGGCCGGATCACGATCAACGTGGCCCGCGCGTGCGCCGAGTCCCCCCAGGTCGAGCGGCTGTTCTACGCCAGCTCGGCATGTGTGTACCCGGTGGAGCTCCAGCACATCGCCTACCCCGCGGTGAAGCTGCGCGAGGACATCATCGGCTTCGGCACGCCCGACGCGCTGTACGGCGCCGAGAAACTCCAGGGCCTGCGGATCATGGCCAAGCTGCCCTTCGCCCGCGTCGGCGTATTGCACACGGTCTACGGCCCGCTCCAGGAGCACGAGGGCCGACGGATGAAGTTCCCGGCGGCGGCGGCCACGAAGGCGCTCGATGCGCTGGAGACGGGCACGCTCGAGCTGTGGGGCGACGGCTCGCAGCGTCGCTCGTACCTGTACGTCGACGACGCCGTGGACCGCATCATCGAGGTGACCGCGGCCGAGCACTACGGCGGGCCCGTGAACATCGGAGCGACCGGCGCAGCGTCGTGCCGCGAGGTGGCCGAGATGTGCCTGCGCATCGTCGGGGCGAGCGACGCCACGATCACCACCAACGAGGCCGAGCCCACCGGCGTGCTCGGGCGCGACTGTGACGGCCGCAAGTACGAGCGCTACTACGGCGCCCCGCACCAGACCTCGCTCGCCGCGGGGTTCACCAAGTTCATCGACTGGCTCAAGGAGGTCCGGTGACCACCGTCGCCGTCTGCATCCCCAGCATCGCCCCACGTGGCGAGATGCTCACCCGGGCGATCGCCAGCGTCGGCGCCCAGACCCGCGCCGCCGACGCGCTGTGCATCGCCATCGATCACGACCACTCGGGCGCCGCCGTCGTGCGCAACCGGGCGTGGCGCATGGCCGACACCGACTTCGTCGCCTTCCTCGACGACGACGACGAGCTGCTGCCGAACCACCTGGAGCATCTGCTCGACGTGCAGGCCCGCCACGACGCCGACGTGGTCTACCCCTGGCACCGCATCATCGGCCCCGACGGACGCACGAAGGCCGACCTCCTCGGCGCGCAGGGCCTGCCGTTCGACGCCGAGGCGCTCGACTCGCGCAACTACATCCCGGTCACCCTGCTCGTGCGGCGCGCGCTGCTCGATCAGGTCGGCGGCTTCCCCGTGCCCGGCACGCCGGACTGGCCGCACCAGGACTGCGAGGACTGGGCGTGCTGGCGCCGGCTGCGTGATGCCGGGGGCATCTTCGTGCACACGCCCGAGGTGACGTGGCTGTGGCACCACCACGGGGCGAACACGTCGGGCCGCGGCGATCGCTGGCCGGGCCGGGCGGTGTTCCAGTGATGTCGCTGGCACGAGCGTTGATCAACGTCGCGTTGGCGCTGGTCATCGCTGGCCAGGGCCTGATCCTGTACGGCCAGGTCAAGCGCAAGCTCGCCGACCGCCGCCAGCGCAAGCGGATGAAGATGCGCCTCGAGGTGTGCGAGCACCCGGGCTGCGGCAAGGAGCTCCGCCCGCACGAGGTCTACGAGCTGCGCTCCACGCCCGAGGACGACGCCGAGCTCGGGGTCGTCGGCCCCGGTGGCACGTGGATGTCGGCGGTGTTCTGCCGAAAGCACTACCCGGCACCCCTGCCTCGTCGTAGCGTCTGGTCCCATGTCGCGCGCCGACGTCATCCGTGAGGGCAAGAAGCTGGCGGGCAGGATGCTCGACGGTCGCACGTGGGACGAGTACCCAGCATGAGCGACCAATCGAGAACTTCCGAGCAATCGGCCTCGTACGCCCGCCGTCGTTCCGCCCTGAAAGGGCGGGTGCTGATGTGGCTCTCGATCATGGCGGGCGATGGGTCCAACTGGGAGGTGTTGGCCGAGTACGCCGATGACCTGGGACTGGGCGATGAGGCGGTCCAGTCCGTGCTCGACGAGGTGGGGCGAGAACTGTGGAATCGGTCGGCCAGACACCCATCGCCCGACGAGGTGCGCCCAGCACGTACTACTTGCACGTCCAGCGAAGCGAGGAACGATGAGTGACCCAACCCTGTTCGACGCCGGGAAGGCGCTGGGCCAAGTGGGCCAAGACCGCGCCGCTCCCTCGCCGTAGGGTCTGGTCCCGTGTCGCGCGCCGACGTCATCCGTGAGGCGTTCATCCGGTATCACGCGGGCGAGCTGACCCTCGCCGAGCTGCTGGCCGTGATCACCCAGTGGCGCGCCCGCCGCTGACCCCGGTCAACGCCCCCGCACAGACTGACCGACGTCACCGCCAGGCCTGGCCGATTGCTCACGGCTGGTGGAACCCCAACAGGTTTCATCCCGAGGAGCAACCATGCCTTTCGCACCCACCATCGCACACGACGCCGGCCTCCGCACCGTTCGCGGCCACCTCGCCGAGGCCGCCGCCTACGCACTCGAGCTGCGCTCCCGCCCCGCCGACCGGCGCGGCGAGGGCTACACCGAGGACGTCCGCTCGGCCGTCGACTTCATCCACGAGTTCTCGGCCATCGAGGACGCCCTCACCCGCGCCGCACGCCCGATCGACGAGGCCCCCGAGTCCCGCGGCGGCCGTGGCAACCGTCAGGACCAGGGCGGCCCCGACCTGCGCTCGCTCGGTCAGCGCGTCGTCGAGGCCGAGGGCTTCGACGAGTGGCAGAACGGCCGGCGCGACCGTGCGTTCTCCACCGAGGTCCGCACCCTGATCGGCTCGTACACCACGGGCGCCTACGACACCAACAGCGACGCATGGCTCCCGGTCATGAGCCGGTCGCTCAACACGCCGAGCCTCCAGCGCCGCCGCCCGTTCCTGCGTGACCTCATCGGCGTGCAGCCCACCGGCCTGGCGAGCTTCGCCTACATGACCGAGTCGGCCGCCACCACGTACGAGACGGGCGCCGCCACCACCTCCGAGGGCTCGGCCAAGGCCGAGGTCGTCATGCTGTTCACCCCGGCCGACGCCCCCGCCCGCAAGATCACGGCGTGGATCCCCGTCACCGACGAGATGCTCAAGGATGCGCCGACCCTCCGGGGCTACATCGACGCCCGCCTCGAGTACATGCTCCTGATCCGCGAAGAGGCGCAGGTCTACAACGGCAACGGCACCGCCCCGAACCTCCAGGGCCTCAAGACCTGCACCAACGTGCAGACCCAGAGCGCCGTGACCGGCGACTTCCCGGCCACGATCGCCGCCGCGATCGCCAAGGTCGAGAACGTCGATGGTGACGCCGACGGCGTCGCCTGCAACCCGATCGACTACTGGACCGCGGTGGCCAAGCGCTACTCGACCCAGTTCGACAACTCGGGCCAGGGCAACGCACCGTCGAGCCAGGCCGGCATTACCTGGGGCCTCCCGGCGATCCGCACCCGTGCGCTCGCCTCGGGCGCTGCGATGGTCGCCGCCTGGCGGATGGGCGCCACGATCTTCGAGCGCGAGGGCGTCAACATCAAGGTCGGCGACCAGCACTCGGACAACTTCGTGAAGAACATCACGGTGATCCTCGCCGAGGAGCGCGTCGCCCTCCCGATCTGGCGCGGCGACTACTTCGTCGACGTCACGGCGCCGACGAGCTGATCCCCGGCCACCTTCGCAGATGGCGCACCACGACAGGGCTGTCACACGTTCGGCGTGGTGCGCCGTCTGCAACGGGCCGTGCGAGGAGCCGATGCTGCTTCCCCGCCTCCCCGAGAACTACCCGCTGCTACCGCCGGAGATGGTCCGCATGATCAACGCCGCACACGACGCCAAGGTTGCAGCACCCGATGCCGTCGGCATCACGCCCACGGAGCCCGCCCGGCCCCGTGGGCGTCGCCGCGAGAACACCATGCGTCGCCCCAGCGAGAACACCGCCGTCGAGAGCAGCGAGGCCCGAGCATGATCGTCAGCCTGGCCCGCTACCGGGCGATCACCGGCGACTCGACCACGAGCGACGCACTCGCCACCGCTCGCATCGAGGAGGCGACCGAGCTGCTCGAGGACGCCCTCGATCGCGAGCTCGCCGAGGCGAGCCGCACCGAGAGCCTCTTCCCGACGCGAGACGGCCGGCTGTGGCCACGATGCACGCCGATCACCTCCGCCGGGGGATGGACGATCGACGGCGAGACGCTGATCGGCCCGTTCGGCCCCGGCTGGCCCAACGACACCGGCCGCGTGAGCGTCACCTACACCGGCGGCTTCGTCGAGCGCACGGCGAACCCGACGGCCACGAACCGCCTACCGAGCTACGTCGAGCGCGACATCGCCTTCGCAGCGCTCGCGCTCGCCCCGCCGACCACCTCGAGCGTGCCCGCTGGAGCCGTCAGCGTGCGCCTGGGCGACGCTGCGGTCACCTTCGGCCCCAACGGTGCGCCAGCGCCCGGCGTCGGCCAGGTGCGGTGGAGTCGTCGGACGCTCTCGTGGCGGTACCGAGTCGACCGGAGCGCCTGATGCTCCTCGCCACGTCCACGTTCGCCATCAGCCGCCCAGCAGTCGACGGCGACCCCTACGAGACGGCCGCGGTGACGTCGATCGCCACCGGCGTCGCAGCGCACCTCTCGGCCCCGTCGGGCAACGATCAGCGCGTCGGCGGCGACCAGGAGGTCGTCGACGCCGTGCTGCTCGCCCCTCCGACGCCGACGCTCGTGCGCGGCGACATCGTGCTCGACGAGGCGACGAGCGAGTCGTGGCGGATCACGTGGACGCGCGCCCGCCTCGGGCTCGGCCTCGACCACCAGAAGGCCGGCCTCGTCGCCGTGAAGGGTGGCGCCGGTGGCTGACTACATCCGCTTCGACCAGGCCGCGCTCGACGAGCTGTTCGGCTCGCCTCGGGGTGCGGCGGGCAAGTACCTCGCCAAGCTCTGCATCCAGGTCGAGTCGCGCGCGAAGCGCGGCATGAGCCCCGGCGGCTCCGGCAAGAAGCACGTGCCGTCCGCTCCGGGCTCGCCGCCCGCCGTCGACACGGGCCGCCTGCGGGCATCGATCACGCACGAGCTCGGCGACGAGTCCGGCGACCTCGTCGGGCGCGTCGGCACGAACGTCGAGTACGCGAAGCACCTCGAGCTGGGCACGTCGAAGATGGCAGCCCGCCCGTTCCTGCGGCCGGCGCTCGACGCCATCCGAGGTGGCTCGTGAGCACCTGGCCCGACGTCGAGGGCGCGCTGCGCACCTACCTGCGCTCCGTCACGGGCGTCACCACGCTCGTCGGCCAGCGCGTGTTCTTCGGCATCCCGAAGGGCGCCGTCGAGGCCACGTTCCCGCTCGTCGTGATCACGCGCGTCGGCGGCGGCCAGGCGCCCGGCGACGCACCGCTCGACGTGGCGCAGGTGCAGGTCGATTGCTGGGGCTCGATCGACGCCTCGGGTAACGGCGTGAAGTCGAGCGCCACAGCTCTGGTCAACGCCGTGCGCACAGCATTGGAGGCAGTGGGAACCGGCTCGGCCTCACTCACCGGCATCGAGGCCGGCGTGAACGTCGAGTCGGTGCTGTGGCTCCCCGACCCAGACAACGACAGACCCCGCTACGTCGTGACCGCAGAGGTCGCGGCGATCAGTTCCTGAGGAAAGGACCACCACCATGGCAGCAGGCGGAACCCCCGGCAACGTCAAGCTCGGCCCAGGCCGGCTCTATTACGCACCCCTCGGCACGGCCGAGCCCACCGACTGCTCGACGGCACTGCCGTCCGCATGGCAGGCGATCGGCTACACCGAGAACGGCACCGAGATTGGCATCGAGATTAAGGCCGAGGACATCATGGTGGCCGAGGAGCTGGAGCCGATCGACAACATCGTCACCGGCCGCACCGTGACGCTCAAGGTCGAGATGGCCGAGATCACCAAGAAGCGCCTTGTGCTGGCCACCGGCGGCGGCGCCACCGCGACCGACACCTCGACGCCGTTCGAGCTGACCACGCCCGACTCGATCGTCGGCGTGATGATGGTGTGGGACTCCCTCGACACGCCCACCGCGCTCAACCGGCGCATCCTGTTCCGCTCGTGCAAGCCGAACGGCACGATCACCTCGGTGCGGCGCAAGGCGCCCGCCAAGGCCACGATCCAGGCCACGTTCTCGTGCGTGAAGCCGGACGCGACCAACGGGCCGGTCAAGTACTTCCCCAACTCGTCCGGCCTCATCTGACGTGGCGCACCGTTCGTTCGGCACGGTCCGAGCGGCGGTCGAGCGGGAGGCGGTGACCTTCGACTTCGGCCTCTTCGGCGAAGAGACGTTCACCGTCATCCCCGAGCCATCGCTCGGCGACACCTTCGAGCTGTACGACGCACCCGAGCCCGCCCCCGGCCACGAGCTGGCGGCGGCTCGGGTGCTCGCCCGCTTCATACGTCGGATGCTCGTCCCCGAGGACCGGCAGCGCTTCGACGCCGCCCTGTTCCGCATCCCCGTCACCGAGATGGCGATCGTCATCGAGTGCGCGACGTGGATCGCCGAGAGGGTGATGCCGTTCCCTTCCGAGCCGCCCACCACCTCATCCGGTGGGCGGTCGTCGACGACAACTGGCGACGACTCCAGTCCGCCGCCGGCTGGGACCACCCCCTCGAGCTGATGCCCGCTCGCCTCGCGTACCCGCTGATCTACGCCACGGCGATCCATGGCGCGAGCGACGATCAGCGGCTGGAGATCGACGCGCTGCTCGGCGATCCTGACGCCGCCGCCGAGATGCAGCGCCGTCGCTTCGACGCGCTCGCCGACGCCGGGTTTGAGGTCGGCTGATGAAGATCGCCGAGGCGTTCGTCGACATCCGCATCGACAAGGGGCAGGCCCAGAAGGAGGCGAAGAGCGCCGCCGAGTCGGCCATGTCGTCGATCCGCCAGGTGTTCGCCGCCGGGGTGTTCATCAAGGGCATCCAGGAGTCGATCAGCCAGGCCTCCGACCTCAACGAGACGGTCAGCAAGACCAAGGTCATCTTCGGCGACTCGGGCGCCGAGATCGAGCGCTGGTCGACCAACAGCGCCCGCCAGTTCGGTGTCAGCCAGCGCGCCGCACTCGATGCCGCCTCGACGTTCGCCACGTTCGGCAAGTCGGCCGGACTCGCCGGGGCCGACCTCACCGGGTTCTCGCAGCAACTCGTCGGGCTGTCGTCCGATCTCGCCTCGTTCTACAACACGAGCCCCGAGCAGGCCATCACGGCCATCGGGGCGGCGCTGCGCGGCGAGTCCGAGCCGATCCGCCAGTACGGGGTGCTCCTCGACGACGCCACGCTGAAGGCTCGCGCGCTGTCGCTCGGCGTGTACGACGGCACGGGCAACCTGACCCAGCAGGCGCGCGTGCTCGCCGCCCAGGCGGAGATCCTCGCCCAGACCTCGGACGCTCAGGGCGACTTCGCTCGCACCGCGGACGGGCTGGCCAACAGCCAGCGCATCGCCAAGGCCGAGAGCGAGAACGCCGCTGCCTCGCTCGGTCAGTCGTTCCTCCCCGTGTACCAGCGCATCGTGACCGTCGTCGGCGAGGGCGCGAAGGTGTTCGGCGAGCTGCCTGCCGGCGTGCAGACTGGCGTCGTCGCGCTGGCGGGCCTCGTGGCGTTCTCCGGTCCGATCGGCAAGGTCGGCGACGCCATCTCGGGCGTGCGCTCGGCGCTGACCACGAGCACGGGCGCCGTGTCGAACTTCGGCAAGGCCGCTGGAGCCGCTGGAGCGGCCGTGGGCATCCTCGGCGGTGCCGTGGCAGCCCTGGCCATCTTCGACGAGCTGGTGGGCCGCACGGGCGACGTGACGGACGAGATGAACGCGCTGCTGGCAGCGACGACCAACGCCAACGGCGGCACGGCCGACCTCGTCAACCGCTTCGCCGACCTCGTCTCGGCCTCGGCAACCACCCAGTCGAGTATCGGCCAGTTCTCCGACCTCGTCGGGGCAGGATTCGACGACACCACGGTGCGCGCCGACGCCATGGCCGAGGCCTTCGACAAGGTGCTCGCCCAGTCGCCGGAGGTGGCGCTGACCCTGGCCGAGTCCCTCGGCAAGGTGGTCGACTCGGCCGAGGCCGGATCCGAGGGCGCGGCGAACTTCGCCGAGGGCTGGGGCCTGTCGCGTGACGTCGTCGCCGCCTTCACGACGAAGGCGAACAACGCCAAGGCGGCGACCGAGGCACTCGGTACCTCGGCGGCGACCACGGCCCCGCAGACGCAGGACCTCGCCACCGCCACCGACGATGCTGCCGACGCTGCCGAGCGGCTCGAGCAGGCGACGCGCGACGCTGCCTCGGCCGTCGACGACGCCTACTCGGGGCAGTTCCGCTACCGCGACGCCGTGAAGCGTGTGGAGGACGCCTTCGTGCAGCTCGTGCTCAAGCGCGACGCCGCGCAGAAGGACCCGACGCCGGACAACGTCCGCGCGCTCGATGACGCCGTGCAGGATCTCGAGGAGTCGTTCCAGAACCAGGCGCAGGCTGCGGCCGACGTCGCCGTGCAGCAGGCGGCGCTCAACGGCACCACGCTCACCGCCTCCGAGCGCACGCAGGCCCAGATCGACGAGCTGCTCCGCCTGCGCGACTCGGTCGCCCCCGGCAGCGAGCTGGCCCGCTTCCTCGACGGCTACGTGGAGCAGCTCCTCAAGGTGCCCGGCACGATCGACACCCGGATCGATGTCGATGCTGCCGAGGCGCTGCGGATCTTCGACCTGCTCATCGCCAAGGCCTCGCGCTACAAGGGTCTGATCGCCGACTCGTCGCTGCGCAACGCGATGGAGGGCCGTGGGGCGACGGGCCCGACCGGGCAGACCGGCCTCCAGACCGCCGGCAAGGGCGCGGGCAGCGCCGACACGCTCGTCGCTGGCGGGCAAGTCATCACGCCGCAGAAGGCCAGCGAGGACGAGCTCAAGCGCGTCGGTGATGCCCTCGGCATCGTCGGCGGGCAGCTCGCCAAGGTGGACGCCGCCAAGGCGGTGAACAACCGCAACGCCCAGATCCTCGCCGAGGCCGAGATCAAGCGGCAGGACGCCCTCGTGGAGGCCCAGTACAAGGCGGGCACGCTCTCGCTCGACGCCTACCGGACCTACCTCCAGCGGCGCTCCGAGAGCTACGAGGCCTACAGCGCCGAGTCGTCGGCACTCCTGGCCCAGGTCCGCCAGCTCAACGACACCGAGGACCGGGAGATCGAGCGGCTCCAGCGCGAGTCCGACCAGCGGCAGGCGCAGCAGCAGCGCGAGGCCGACAAGGCCGCGGCCGAGGCGGCGCGCGAGGCCGCCGATGCCGAGGAAAAGCGCCTCCAGGACGAGCTCGACCGGCAGGAGGCGGCGCACCAGGCCTACCTCGATCGCGTCGAGGAGGCGTACCGGCGTGCTCGCGCTCGTCGCGCGTTCGCCGAGGCTGCCGACGAGGTCGACAAGGCGATCAAGGAGTTGGACGCAGCCGGCACGAAGGCCGGCCTCTACAGCCTCGACCCCAAGCGGACGGCGGAAGAGCGCGCTGCGGCGAACGCCGAGTACCAGGCGGCGCAGGACCGGGCAGCATCCGCCCTCGAGGACCGTGCACGGGCCGGCGCCCAGGCATCCGGCATCCAGGACGGCACCGAGGCCTTCGCTCAGGCTGTGCGCGACGCCCTGCGCGGCGATGCGGCCAACGCCCCGGCACTCGCCGACGAGATCAGCAAGATCCTCCTCGGCTACGACCTGTTCCCGGCCTCGACCGACACCTCGGGGCAGGGCACGATCTTCGGCTCGGGCCGGCGCACGAGCCAGGCGAACGGCTTCGCGATCGGCGAAGGCGCGCTCTCGTCGGCGGCCGGGGGCGTGTTCGCCCCGAACATCCAACTCCTCAAGCTCGGCTCGTTCTCGAACGCCGACACCGAGATCCTCGCCGCGGCGCTGGACGAATACTGGAGGGCGAGGCGATGACACTCACCATCGGCCGCACGAGCGGGCTGCGGCCCACGAAGGCGTCACCGAGCTACGACGGCAGCAGCATCACCATCCAGGGCATGTACCCCGCAGCCTCCACCGCCGCCCTGCGAGCCGTTCGGCAGCAGCTCCTCGGCTACGTGAACAATCCCGACGAGGAGACGGTGCCGGTCATCTGGGCGAGCGACTCGAACCTCGATGGCTACTACACGGTCAAGCGGATGTCGGCCGAGATCCGCACGCCCATCGGCACCGAGCGCACCCTGTTCTTCGCGTGCGAGCTCGAGGCCGTCGTCGGGTTCGCCAATCCGTGGTTCGAGGTGCTCGTCGAGGAGGTGCTCCGCCCCAACTCGCACTCCATCACGACCGCTGCCGGACTGATCGTCGCCTACCCGGCCGGCAGCGGCAACGACAACGAGTACCCGGCCGTGTCGCCGGTCGTCGGCAGCCCGACGTTCACCGCCACCTCCGACGGCGCAAGCATGGCGGGGATCGGCAAGAACGCGCCGTACGGGCCGTTCTCCTACAGGTTCTCGTGCCCGCCGGCATCGTTCATGGTCGGCCGGTGCCGAGTCGAGCTGTCCGAGGACGGCACCAACTGGTACGAGGCGGTCGGCCGCAACATCTCGGCGCGCACGCGCTGGCGGATCAGCAACGGCCTCGTGCGCCTCACCAACGCCCCGGCGGGCGGCTCGGGCACGTTCGAGATCTGGAACGACGCCGGCAGCGCCTGGGAGTCGTGGAACATCACGCACAACGTGGCGGGCTCGGCGACCGACTGGTCGATCGGGCTCTCGGCCAACGTGACGCCGATGCCGACGCTCAGCGTCCTGCGCAGCAGCATCGAGGACGTCGTCGTGAAGGTGAACAACGGCGCGGCGAGCGCGACCTATCGACTGCCGTGGCTCAGCGACCACGTGCAGTGCTTCCTCTCGTCCCCGTCCAACAACCGCGGCTCGGCCAACCAGTACGGCATCGGGTTCAGCTCGACGACGGCGTGCACGACGTTCGGCGGAGGGATCGTCTCCACGGCCGGCTCTGCGGCAGGCCGAGCGGTGTGCTTCGGGATCCCCGACACGATGACGCAGGACCTCACCAACGGCAAGCTCTACGCCACCTCGACGACTCGCTCGGCGTCGCAGTTCGTCGGTGGCACGACGATGCCCGGCGGGACCGGCACGGCGGGCGCGCTCACCGTGCGCGGCCACTACTTCGGCGCGGTGTCGTGGAAGATGAAGGCGGTCCCACGATGACCGTGCAGCAGCGCCTCATGCAGCTCGGCTCGTTCTCGCTGCGCCTCCGCAGCAGCACCCGCAACGACGTCACCTCGGCGATCGAGTGCGCCGACTACGTGATCATCACCGCGACGCCCATGGACGTGAACCTCGGGGCGGCGAACATCCTCGCCTCGTCGATCTACACCGGCATCATCGTCAACCGGCCCAACGCCGAGAGCATCAGTGGCCATGACCTCTCGTGGTTCCTCGGCACTCCCGACGGCAAGGGCCCGCTACTCAAGTCGCCCGCCTCGCACGCCAGCGGGACGCTCTCGGACTGGATCACGAGCCTCCGGCCCTCCTCGCTGGCAGCCGGCAGCGTGACGAACACCGGCATCACGCTCACCAACACCTACCAGTACATGTGCAACCGGGAGGCGCTCGTCGCCGCCACCGGGCTGCTCGGGGCTGAATGGAACGTCACGCCGCAGGGCGAACTCGACGCCGCCGCCGCCAGCACGCTGTTCCGAGCGACGCCACGCGTGATCATCACCCGGCGCGGCGAAGGCCCAGCCGGCGACTACATCGGCCTCGACGGCGGCGTCGTGAAGTCGAGCAGCGACATCGCGCAGTACATCACCGGCGCCACCGTGCTGGGCAACGGCTCCGGGGCGACGATCAGCACCGGAACGGCCAGCGGCACGACCTCGTACGTCGACCTGTTCGGCAACCCGCTCGTCGTCGAGCAGTTCATCAACGCCCCGACCGAGACGGCGACCAGCGCCGACGACGTCGCCCAGGATGCCGTCGACAAGCTCAACGAGCTGCGCCGCACCATCTCGGCCACGACCAAGACCTTCGCGCCCACTCGGCACGCGATCCCCGGCGACTGGATCTACGTGCACGACCCGGACGCCGACGTGGCCGACCTGACGAACACGATCGACTTCCGCGGCGACCTGATCAGCCCGCTCGCCGTGCGCCTCTACGGCATCGACTGGCCGATCATGAGCGGGCACGGAGTGTTCGTCCAGCACGCCGACGGATCGATCACCGACCTGACGCCCCACGTTGAATGGGAGGACGGCGAGACGCGCTGGGAGATCGGCATCGCTCCGCAGCCCATCGCATCGGCCGAGGCGTCGCGTTCGATCGGCTCGGCGGCGACGCTCGGGCCGCACCCCGACATCGCTGCTCGAGCAGCCACGGCGAACCCGCCGGCCACCGGGTCCTGCGCGCTGACGGCTGTGAGCGGGGGCCTCAACCTCGGCGCGGGCGGCTCATCGGGTTCGGAGTACCACATCGTGGACGGGCGCTGCTACTGGCGTGCGGTGTTCGTGTTCAGCGGAGCCGGCTGGTCGGCCGGGACGGGGGAGTTCCGCGTGTCGATCCCGGTCGCACCGTCGACCGCGCTCGGGGGGTTCGCCCAGGTTGGTGAGGGCTGGTACTACAGCTCGGCCGGGTTCACGACGGTGACGCTCGACCAGTCGCCTGGTGGGTCGTTGGCTCGCCTGATCTACACGGGCGGGATCGTCGGTGCTGCGGCTCCAGCGGCACCGATGTCCGGCGCTGTGCTGTCCGTCCACGGCGACTACCCGATCGCCTGATCAACGTCGTCACCGACGATGGACTCACCATGATCTGGCATCCGCGCTCCGAATGGGTGACGACCGAGCCCGTCACCGGCCCGCTGATGCCATGGGCATCGGTCGACGCCATCGTCATCCACTACACCGCCGCCCCGAACCTGATCGACGGCGATCCGGGAGAGCGCTGGGAGCTGCTCCCGGCCTACATCCGCTCGATCCACCACGACTACCTGACGAACCGCCCGCAGCCGAACGGCGCGACCGGCTACTCGATCGGCTACAACGTCGGCGTCGACCAGCGTGGGCACGCCTGGGAGCTGCGCGGCTTCGACACCCAGGCCGCCGCCACGAAGGGCCACAACGGTCACACGTGGGCCATCCTCGTGTTCGTCGACGGCCAGGACCAGTGCTCGCCCGAGGCGGTCGCCACGATCCGCGAGCTCGGCGGGCTGGCCGAGGCGCACACGGGCCGGCCGCTCAGGGTGCGCGGCCACCGCGACTTCATCCCGACGCAGTGCCCCGGCCTCGGCGTCTACGCCCAGATCACCGCCGGGGCGTTCGCCCCGATCGCTCCTGCGCCGGTCGACCCGGTGGAGCCACCCCCGATCGAAGTGCCGGAACCTCCGGCGCCGATCGTCCCTCAACCCCAGGAGGATCCCGACGTGATCAAGCTCATCGTCCAGGTGCCCGGCGACATCACGCGCGCCGAGGCGCTCGTGGCCATCGACGGGGCCGGCGTCACCATGATCGGCTTCGCCTCGGTCGAGGACCGCAACGCCCTCGTGGCGCAGCTCGAGGTGCGGCCGACGCCGATCTCGGCCGCGCAGTACGACGACCTCGTGGCGCACGCGCTCGCGGACCGCAAGGGCTGAGGTTGCTCGTGCTCGGTACCGACATTCGCATCGGCGTCGCGTTCATCATCCTCGCCGCAGCCATGCTCGTCGTCGCCGTCGGCGTCGTCGTGCTGATCGTCCGGCGAGGGTTCAGGCACCTGGGCGTCAAGGGGCTCGGCGTGCAGGTCGAGGTCGACGCCGTCGAGCGCGTCGCCTCGTCGCTCGACGTCATCAGCAGGGAAGTCCAGACCAACGGCGGCTCGACGCTGAAAGACGCCGCCGTTCGCACCGAGGCGAAGGTCGACCAACTGATCGAGGTCGTCGACGAGATCGTCGAGCGCCTCGACAACGCCGAGGCCCGCCTGATGCAGGCCGAGGACGCACTCACCACCCCGAACCGGAGGTCAGCATGACCAAGTTCCAGCGCGCCGCCCGCAAGGCCGTCGCTACGTTCATCTTCGCCACGGCCGGGAGCCTGGCGGGCAACTCGCTGCTCTCGGTCGACGCCGCCGCGTGGAAGATCGCAGTCGGCACCGGGCTTGGCGCCCTGCTCAACCTCGCCTACCGCTGGGCTGAGTCCGTCACCAAGGAGGCCTGATGCCCACCACCGCGTACGCCATCACGGTCACGCCCCCGAGCGTTGGGGGCTACGCTGCGCCCGTCGCGGTGCGCTTCGAGGACGCCGCTGCGCCTGGGGCCTCGCCGTTCGCCAACCGGCCGGCGCTCACCCTCAATGGCAGCCTCATCGGCGACTCCGACGAGACGCTGATCAGCGACGTCACGACCTTCTACTTCCGCGCCGCCACGGCCGTGAACCTCCACGCGAAGGTCAACGGTGACGACGTCGACCACCGCCTCAACCTCGTGCCGCTGGCCTATGCGTCGCCGCTCGCGATCGCCCTCCAGCCGACCTCGAGCGGGGCCGATTTGCCAGATCTAGCTTCGCAGTATTCCGCAGCCCGCATCCCTTCGGTGCGACTGCGGTGCGTGGCAATCGGCGACTCGACCACGGCGGGCAACTCGACCGACCCGTCCAACACCGGATTCACCCTCGGGAACACCCTCGTCGGTGCTGGTGGAATCGGCCGCTACCGCCACGGCGCGGAGTCGTGGTTCACCCACATGTGCTTGCAGTCGAACGGTCGGCTGCTCGAAGTGTTCAATGCCGGGCTCGCCAACGACCGGACGCCGAACATGCTGGCCCGGTTCGCTACCGACGTGGCCGCCTACTCGCCAGACGTGGTGTTCCTCGGCGACGCACACAACGACTTCACCACCGGCTCGGGAGTCACCCTCGCGCAGACCAAGGCGAACATCGTGGCGATGATCGCCGCCACCAAGGCCATCGGGGCGATCCCAGTTCTCGGCACCGTCTACCCCGATCCCGGGGCCGACTACGGGGTGAACCTGCGCATCTACAACGCATGGCTCAAGGCGTACGGTCAGCAGAATGGCATCCTCGTCGTCGACAAGTACGCCGCCGTCGTCGACCCTGCCAGCTCCACTGGGGCATGGACTGCCGCCTACGCGTCGGACAACACGCACGCCACAGCGGCTGGTGCCAAGGTCGCCGGAGCGAAGGTGCTCGCCGACATGGCGGGCCTGCTCCGGGGCAACGCCACCGGCTGGGGGCCGTTCGTCGCCACCGACAACGTGCAGGCGTCGACCGGCAACCTGCTCACCAATGGCCTGTTCATCAACGGCACCAACCCGCCCACGAGTTGGGCGCTCTCGGGCACTGCGACCAACTCGGTTGGTACCGACTCGGCCGTGCTCGGCAACGCCTGGACCGTCACGATCGCCTCGTCGAACGCCGTCGAAGCCCGTCAGGCGCTCGCCACCGGGTGGTCGGTCGGCGACAAGCTCAAGTGGGCAGGGCTGGCAAAGGTGACCGGCAACGCTGGGTCCCTCATCTGGCAGCCGAGGTTCTATTTCAACGGTGGCCCGACGTACGCCGTGCACCCGCTCAAGCAGGTCACGGCGCTCGACTACGGATGGTTCTCGTGGGAGGTCGACATGATCGTCCCCGCCTCGACGACTTCCATCGTCCCAGCGTTCACCGTCACCTCGGGGACCGGAGCTTTCAGCCTCGCTCAGTGGCAGATCCTCAACATGACCACGCTCGGCATGGGTTCCTGACCGCGAGAACCTTTCAAGCCCTTCCTTGCGCGCCTCGCCGCGCTGCGCGCATCATGACCCCCTCGATCGAGCCCCCACCGCGCCCACCGCGATGGGGGCTCGTTCGCGCTCGGCAGCACTCGAGGCGCGGTCGCGGAATGGTCGCGGACTCCGTCCCACGTCACGGCCCCGCGACCATCCGAACCTCACGCAGTGCACGTAGGTCCACGTGGTGCACCCCCGGCAGCATGTTGCCAAGGTGAGGGTCGCGAGTTCGAATCTCGTCATCCGCTCCACGAAGCCCCTGGTCAGGAAACTGGCCGGGGGGAGTTCGCTATTACAAGCGTGTCATTTGACAAACCCCCAGCTAGAGCGATTGTTTGCGCCGCACTAGGCGAATGTGTTGACAGTTCGCAGTAGTTCGCATACGTTGTTCGCATGGCAGCGATCAACCCCCGAGAGTTGCGCCGAGTGATGGATCGCTCAGGCGTGAGCAACACCCGGCTCGTCGAGATGGTGCCCGAACTGAGCCTGCCCTACCTGTCGGACATCCTCTCCGGCCGGCGTCGGCTCAAGCGGAACCCGGAGATGCGCCAGCGCATCGCCAAGGCCCTCGACGTGCCGGCCTACTGGATCGAAGTGCAGGAAGAGGCGGCGGCATGAGCCGGCTCGTCGTCGCCCCCTCCCGTCGCCGAGAGGTCGTCGTGCAGCTCACGCCGATCTCCGTCGATGTGCCGACCGCGGCGAGCGCCACTGGCATCTCCGACTCCACCCTGCGGGCCGAGATCAAGGCGGGCTCGCTCCGGGCTCGCCTCGTCGGCCGGCGCATGGTGATCGTCGTCGCCGACCTGCACGCCTGGCTCGACGCCCGGCCGGTGGCGTCGTGATCGCCGGCCTGCTCACCCCCGTGCTCGGCCTGGTGGCCGCGCTGGCGCTGATCGCTCTCGTGTTCATCGCCGCCAACGACGAGGACCTGTGGTCCTGATGCCGTCGATCACGCAGGCCAACAGCGGGCTCGTGCTCGCCCTGATCGCCCTCGGCTTCGCCCTGCTGGCGCTCTCGTTCCGCTGGCGCTGACCGCGCCGCCACCCCTCACCCGCTTCACAGCCAAGGAGAACCCCATGTATGTCAGCATCGACCTCAGCCCCGCCGACCTCCTCGACGGCTTCGGCGTCCACTCGATCGGCGACGGCACCGAGTTCAAGCCCGCCGACTCGGCGTGGATCGAACTGGGACCCCGCCTCTACAGCCGGCTCACCGCCGCCGAGTGCGAGCGGATCGCCGCTCGCTTCACCGGCCTGGCGCTCCGCATCGACGAGCTGACCTTCGCCCGCGACGCAGTGGCCGAGGCCGAGCGTCGCCTCGACGAGGCCAACGACCTGCTCGACCGGGCGTTCGGCGACGGCACCTGCCCGGCCGACCCGGACGGCATGCACTCGTCGGACTGCGGCCACGACGTCGAGGACGGCCGCGACGTCGAGAGCGCCAGCTACCAGGCGGCGGCATCGTGACCCCGACCGAGCCGCTCGACCGCACGCACGCCATGTCCATCGCGTGCACCAACGCCCTCCGCTGCGCCTTCGAGACGCTCCGCTGGAACGCCCGCACCTGGGAGCCGAAGCCGATGCCCTCCGGGTGGCGGCGATGAACGGCCCGATCACCGACCGAGGCTTCGAGCTGCTCGACGACCTCGAAGAGATCGACCTGGTGGACGTCGACGACCTCGACGACGACTACGACCCGATCGACCGCATCGACGACCGGTGGGCGACCGAGCAGGCCGAGATCGTCTACGAGCGCTGGATCGGTGCCTGATGGCTCGCGCTGCTGACACCTTCCAGGGCGAGCGCGAGCCCGGCATCCAGCGCGGTCGCGGCGGCTTCATGCGTGCCGCGAACGACACGCCGTACATCACCGACCCGACCGGCGCTCGCACGAAGCCCAAGACCAAGGCCGACGAGGGGCACGTGAAGCGCTCACCGTACGGCAGCCCCAGCGGCGCCGGGAAGCTGATCGAGAACACCTACAACCTCCAGAAGTGGGGCGAGCGGATGACGGTCACCGGCATCGGCGTGCAGCTCGCGCTCATCGCCGACTGCGCCGTGCTGGCCACCATGGAGCGCGACACGCCCGAATGGCGCGAGGCCGCCGACCGAGTCGTGGTCGCCGCCAAGGGCGCGGCCAAGTCGATGCTCGCCGCTGATCGCGGCACCCACGCCCACGCGCTCACCGAGGACAACGACGAAGAGCGCGACTGGATCGTGCGGGCCGAGGCGGGCGAGATCCTGGACGTGCCGACCGAGGCGCAGCGTGGCCTCGTCGAGGCGTGGCAGGAGATGCTCGTCCGTGACGGGCTCGAGATCCTCGCCGTCGAGGCCTCGTGCGTCGACGACCGCTGGCGGCTCGCCGGCACGCTCGACCGGATCGCCCGCACCACCAAGCCGCTGACGTTCGTGCTCCACGGCGGCGAGCAGCGCGTCATCCCGGCCGGCACCGTGCTCGTGCTCGACGTGAAGAGCGGCAAGTGCACCAAGCGCCGGGACGGCACGATCATGTATTGGGCGGGCTACGCGGTGCAGATCGCCAGCTACGCGCAGTCGGTCCCGTACGACACCGAGGCCGAGACGAGGGGCGAGTGGCCGTGGCCGATCAGCCAGGAGCACGCCGTGATCGCTCACCTCGACGTGCTCGGCGCGATCGATGGACGGCCGACGTGCGAGCTCGTCTACGTCGACCTCGTCGCAGGGCGTGAGCACGGCGGCGAGTGCGTACAGGTCGCCAAGGCGTGGGCCGACCGGCGCGACGTGTTCTCGGTCGCCCAGGTCGTCGACGATGCCGAGGGCATCACCACCACCACCGAGATCGAGCCTCAGTCGTCGCCCGTCCTGCCGGCGACCGAGGCCGAGGAGGCTCCTGCGGCTGCAACCGTGGTCGAGCCTCAGCCCGCCGAGCCGGAGGTGGCGACTTCCCCCGCTGCCGACGGCTCGGTGGAGCTGTTCGAATGCGACCAGCCCGACGAGGGCGGGCCCGCCGACGAGGCTGCCGTCGCAGCGCTGACGCAGCGGTTCCTCGCCCTGCCCGAGGCCATCCGCAAGGGATGGTGGTCCGATCTCACCACGCAGGCGCAGACCGGCGTGCGGGGCCGCGGCCGGGTGCCGTACCGCCTCGGCGAGGGCAAGACGATCCGACGCTTCGAGATCGCCAGGGCGCTCGTCGCGCTGGCCGAGGGTGGCGTGCTCGGCGGCGTCGACACGGACTTCGCCGACGACGTCCTGCGGGCGCTCGTGGCCACCGTGCTCGACGTCGACGCCATCTGGTGGCCGACGACGCTGCCTGGCCAGTGCGTCGGGATGCTCGGTGCCACCGAGGCCGCCGCCTTCGCCCGAGTGGTCGACGGCCTGTTCAGCGGCGTCACCACGCTGCGCTTCCGCGACGACGGCAGGCCCGTCGCGCACACCGATCTCGCCGCCATCTCGGCGGCGTGAAACCACGGCCCCAGGGCCACCAACCAAGAGGAGCAACACCATGGCAAGAGCAGCAGATCAGGGCAGCGGCGGCGGAGGCCTGCCGTTCGTGAAGTTCGCCAAGATCGGCGACCGCTTCGTCGGAGCGTTCGCGTCCGACGTGGCCGAGTCGAGGCGGCAGCAGCGCAAGTTCAAGACGGGCGAGCTGCTGTGGAAGGACGCCCCCGGCCCCGACGGCAAGCCCGTCCCGCTGACCGAGGAGGTCATGTACTTCGTGGCGATGCCCGGCACCGTCGCCTACACCGGCAACAAGGAGGAGGAGAACCTCGTCGCGATCGAGCCGAGCGCGCACGTGCGGTTCGCCATCTCGGGCTTCAAGTGGGGCCAGGTCATCGATGCCCGCAAGCAGCTCGAGCCCTACGCCGGGTTCCCGGCGGGCAAGCCGTGCAGTGGCGACATCTACGAGATCGAGCTCGTCGCCCGCAGCAAGGCCACCGACAACCCGGCTGCGGCGATCAAGGCCGGCTTCGAGGTGCTCGACGGCAAGCGCATCGTCATGCGCTCCGACGAGAAGTTCGAGGAGTGGGCGATGATGCGAGTCCGCGCCGGCCAGGACACCAACGCCGCCAACGACTACCGCATCACGATCCGCCGCCCGCGGCCCGACGAGAAGCGGTGGGAGCAGGAGGCCGACGCCCTCTTCGACTCGAAGCCGTGGAAGGCCCAGGCCATGGCCACCGCTGGCGGCGGCAGCGAGCCGACGGCCGAGGACCTCGAGCCGTTCTGACCTGACGGGGCGGGGTCCGTTCCGCCCCTGTGACACCGGCGCTCGCAGCGGTGGCCCCGTCGGGACTGCGAGCAACTCCCCACGGCTCCGGAGCACGACGCACGGCACGCATCGCCCCGGGTTCGACACCCGGCGTGGGGGCCACCAACCACAGCAAGGAGGAACCATGTCCGACAACCTGACCGCAGCCAGCGAGCTGCTGGCCGAGATGCGCTCGCCGGTCGACCAGATGGGCGTTCTGTTCGCGCAGTGGCACCACGTCGTCCGTGCGCTCGCAGCGCTCGGCGACATCGAGGCCACGGCTCGACCGGCCATCCCCGACGAGATCGAAGAGGTGATCACGCCCCGTGACGCCGCCAAGCTCGCCAAGGCCGTCGTCGTCGACCAACCGATCAGCCACGAGGAGTGCCTCGCCGCCCCCGACAGCGTCGTGCCTGGCGGTGATGCCGCATGACCGCCACCATCCAAACCCTGCGCTGCGGCTCGTGTGGTGCCCCGATCACCTGGACCACCACCGAGGGCGGCGACCGGATGCCGTGCGACGCCCACCCGGTCGCAGGCGGCAACGTCCGCATCCTGCCCGGCGGGAAGGCGAAGATCACCCCCGGCGGGATGGTCGACATGTTCGACTCGACCGACGACGGCGTGCGCCACGTCTCGCACTTCGCCACCTGCCCCGACGCCAACGAGTGGCGGGCATCGTGAGTGCCGCCGCCATCATCGGCGTCGACCCCGGCAAGTCCGGCGCGATCGCAGCGCTCGACCTCGCTGGCCGGCTGCTCGACGTGGCCGACATGCCCGTCGTCGGCCCGATCATCTCGGCCGCGCTGCTCGACGAGATCGTGCACAACTGGGCCGACCCGTTCATCCTCCCGCCGTACGGCGTGGCCGTGATCGAGGACGTCCACGCGATGCCCAAGCAGGGCGTCTCGTCGTCGTTCTCGTTCGGCCGCTCGCTCGGTGTCGCTGAGGGTGTGCTCGCTGGTGGCGGCTGGTCTGTGCGCTACGTGAGCCCGGCGAAGTGGAAGCGGGCCATGGGGCTCACCGCCGACAAAGGCGTCAGCCGGCGCCGGGCGATCGAGCTGTGGCCCGACAAGGCGAAGGCCTTCGCTCGAGTGAAGGACGACGGGCGCGCCGAGGCGGCGCTCATCGCCCGCTGGTGGCTCGACAACGGGTCACGCGGATGAGCGGGCTCCGCGTCACGCCGGTCATCTTCGGGCTCGTCCCGCAGCACGGCTACGGCCTCATCATCGACGGCGACCTCGAGGTGATCACCGGCAGCCCCGTGCTGATCGCTCGCATCGCCGAGCTGATCGAGCGCCACGGCCTCGCCGACATCCCCGACGACCTGGCCGGGCTCTGCCCGTGGCCGGCGCCGAATCCCATCGACCGCATCATCGACCACACACCGAGGAACCCATGACCACCACACTCGACCACCTCGACGACGCCGAGATCCCGACCGTCGAACCCACGCTCGTCCACATCGGGCTCGACCACCTGCACCCCGCCGACGACAACCCGCGCACCGACCTCGGCCAGCTCGAGGAACTGGCCGACACGATCGAGCAGCACGGCATCCTCGAGCCGCTCGTCGTCATCGAGCGCCACGTCGGCGGCGGCTACACCATCGTCGCGGGTCACCGTCGCGCTGCCGCCGCCCGCCTCGCAGGCCTCGGCGTCGTGCCGTGCATCGTGCGGACCTTCGACTCCACCGAGAGCCGAATCGAGGCGATGGCCGTCGAGAACCTCCACCGTGCCGGGCTGACGCCGCTGGACGAGGCCGGCGCCTTCCGGATGCTCAGCGAGCTCGGCCAGTCGCAGCGCGACATCGCCGCTCGCGTCGGCTGCTCGCAGTCGCACGTCTCCCGGCGGCTCTCGCTTGCCCGGCTGCCCGACAAGGCGCGCGAGATGCTGACCGTCGGGCGCATCACAGTCCGCCAGGCCGAGCGCCTCGCCGAGCTGCCCGACGACGAGATCGACGAGGTGGTGGCCGCCGTCGCCACCCGCACGTCGGCCGGGATGAGCGGCGAGCCGATCGTCGCCACCGACTGGATCGTCGTGGCCGCAGTCCGACGAGTGTCGAAGCGCAAGCACGCCGAGGCGCTGCGCACCGGCGACGCCTCCGGGCTCACACAGCTCCGCCAGCGCCCGTACGAGGCCGCCGGAGAGTTCGAGCCGTGCGGCAAGCGCGACGCCACGCACTGGTTCGTCGAGCACGGCACCACGACCGTGATCTGGGCGCGCAAGCGCGAGGTCAAGGCGTCCACGCCGTTCGAGCCGAGGGTGGTGCCCGGCGGCGGCGACCGCGCCGCCCGCATGGCAGCGCACAGCGCCAAGGAGGCGCGGGTCCGTGGAGCGCTGGAGACGATCGGCGGGCGCCTGGTCGGTGGCGACGAGATGCTCGCCGAGCACCTCCACGAGTGGGCGATCGCCTCGATCTGCGACGACCTCGCCGAGGGTGAATCGCCGTTCCACGACTGGGCGACGCTCGACACCTCGCTGCGCGCCGATCTCAGCGACGACCGCCAGGCGCTCGCCGACCTGTCTCTGCTCGTCGGTGAGTGCTTCGCCGGTCTGTCGTGGCTCGACATCCCCGACGCCTACGAGCTGCTCGTCACCTTCGGCGGCTACGTCCCGGCCGACGACGAGCACGTGCCGGAGATCGAGGGCGTGATGCCCGTGGCATCACCCGAGCACGACGAGCTCCAGGACCTGTGGGAGGCGTCGCACCCGTTCAAGGTGGGCACCTCGCCGTGGCCGGTCGGCAGCGTCAACGCCCAGCGGGCCATCGAGGTCGTGCAGTACGTCGGCGACGGGGATGACGACGCCAACTGGCTCCGCCACGTCATCGCCTTCGAGCGGCACGGGGCGAAGCGCTCCGAGGTGCTCGACGCCGCCCGCGCCCGCCTCGCCGAACTGCTCGGCGGTGCCTCGTGAGCGATTCAGCTACTTCCGATTCTTCTTCGAGCCGCAACCCGTACCGGCACGACCACAACCCGCTGAACGGGGACTTCCACGGCGGCATCTGCGCGGCGTGCGAGTGGGAGACCGATGACGTCGGCATTCCGTCGGTTGACGTCTGCTCGTTCTGCGCCGACCCCGAGTGCGACGGCATCGGCTGCATCGGCAGCCTCGACTCCAACGAGACCGCCGATCACGACACCATCGAGCAACTCCACGACCTGATCCGCGCAGGAGCGGCATGGAAGATCATGCAGACGCACGGCTACGTCGTCGCTGAACGGGCGCTGGCGCACGCCGAGCACCGCGTCGCTCATGAGTTTGGCGTCGAAGGCGCTGAGCCCGTGACGTGGCGTGAATGGCAGGTCATCAGCGACGACGGCGGCGGCGTGTCGTTCAGCGTGAACGTCCTCGACTTCGACTCCGAGCGCGTGGCTGCGCGATGGGTGCGACCAGGCACTCACCTCGCCATGGCCGAGTATCGGCGATGGACGTCGACCGCCGTGCTCGTTGCCCGCAAGCGCCACGAGACGAGATGTCCTCGCGACGTGGGCAAGCGGCCGAGATGGATGTCGCCCGACCAGTACGACCCCTGCCAGTGCACCCTGACGGCGGGACATCAACCACCCTGCCGCTGCCTCCACGGGGCGGATGAACCTTCCACCAGCGAGGAGGCCGACCGTGGCTGACTCCCGTATCGCCGACGATCGTCTCCCTCGCCCGCCTGTCGGGTTCCAGACCTGCAACGTCCACGACGGACGGCAAGACCTGTGGGCGGCAGGCGCCACCCGGCAGGTCAACCATCTCGTCGCCGTTCCGACCAGCGGCCCGACCCTGTGCGGACTCACCCGCTTCGGCAAGGACGCCGACCTGACCGGCTGGTCGATGGGTGGCGGTGTCTCCGGCCCGACCATCGAGCAGGCCCCGTGCGAGACGTGCTGGGCGGCAGCTACTTCCACGACGTCTTCGCCCGAGGTCACGTCGTGACCACCGCCGTCGGCAGTGCCCGCACGCACAAGGTGAAGCGCAAGCGGCTCCGTCAGCAGCTCCGCGCCGCCGGGCTCAGCGCCGAGCGCATCGCCACCATCAGCGCCCGCTACGAGCGATCGCAGGCGGCACGGCGCGCGAGCACCACGTGACCGACTGGAGCCGCCTCGCCGGCCTCACTTGCACCTGCCCACCGGGCTGCACCACGGGCAACACCTGGGGTGACGGCCCGCGCCGGTGCGCCACCGACTGTAAGCCCTGCCGCCTCATGGCCGGGCAGACCTACACGGAGCCGAACACGAAGAAGGCCAACGCATCGTGACACCGCTCGAACACGCCCTCGCATACGCCGCTCGCGGCTGGCGCGTCGCGCCCATTCCACCCGGCCAGAAGCACCCCGCCGGCCTGTCCCGCTGGCAGGAGCTCGCCACGACCGACGCGGCCACGATCACCGCCTGGTGGACCGACGCCCCCGATCATGGCGTGTGCATCGCCACCGGGCCCGGCTCGGGCGTCGTGGCCATCGACATCGACACCTACGCCGGTGGCGACGACGGCTGGGCCGAGCTGCTCGAGCGCCACGGCGCCGATGAGCCCGAGACCGTCGAGGCCGTCACCGGTGGAGGCGGGCGGCACCTGCTGTTCGCTCACCCCGACGACGACGGCCCGGTCATCACCAACGCCGCGCACGCGCTCCCGCCCGGCATCGACGTGCGTGGCGACGGCGGGCAGATCGTCGTCGCCCCGACCATCCACCCGCGCACCGGCGTCGCCTACTGCTGGGAGGCCATGCACGACCCGCTCGATGGCGTGGCGCTCGCCCCGCTGCCCGAGTGGCTGCTCGCGCTCCTGCGCACCCCGGCACCGTCGCAGGTGGCTCGCTCCGAGCGCCAGCCGTACGCCGGCTCCGACTCGATCGTCGAGCGCTTCGCCGCCGAGCACGCCTGGCCCGAGCTACTGATGCCAGCGGGCTGGTCGTTCCACTCGACCCGCAGCGACCACATGGGCGCCTACGAGCTGTGGACCCGACCGGGCAAGACGGTGCACGATGGCATCAGTGCCTCGCTGTACTACGGCGGCTCGGACGTGCTCAAGGTGTTCACCTCGAGCGCCGCGCCGCTGCAATCGGGCGAGACGTACACCCGGTTCGGGTTCTACGCCGCGATGGAGCACGGCGGCGACATGATCGCAGCGGGCCGGGCCGCACGGCGCGAGTCGAACACGATCAACGTCGGCGCCAGCACGGGCACACCCGCCCAGAAGGCGGCGAACATGGCACCGCCCACCGATCCGCCGGCCGACACGCCCGCGCCGCCCACCCGCCCAGCGAAGCGCCCCGACATCGTGCACAACGGCCGCCAGCTCGACGGGCTCGCAGCCGAGGCGCTCGACGCTCTGATGGCCGCCAACGAACCGCCGACGCTGTTCGTGCGCGCCGGGCAGCTCGCACGGCTCCGCCAGGACGAAGAGACGCGCCCGATCATCGAGGCGCTGCGCACCGAGCACATGCGCCTCGCGCTCGCCGAGTGCGCCGACTGGTGGCGCTCGCTCAAGGACGGGGGGCTCACCGCCACGTCCCCGCCCAACGAGGTGGCGGTGAGCGTGCTCGCAGCGGGGGAGTGGTCGATGCCGCCGCTGGCGGGCGTGGTCGAGCTGCCCGTGCTGCGCCCCGACGGCACCTTCGCCACCGAGCACGGCTACGACGCCGGCACGAAGCTCTACCACTGGCACCGCGGCGAGCCCTACCAGCCCGTGCCCGAGACGCCGACCGCCGACGAGCTCGCCGCCGCCGTCGCGCTCGTCGACGACGTGCTGTGCGACTTCCCGTGGGACACCTCGGCCGACCGGGCGAACGCCTGGGGGCTGCTGCTGACGCCGCTCGTGCGCGCGATCGTCGGGCAGGTCCCGATGGCGCTCGTCGACGCCCCGGAGCCGGGCACCGGCAAGGGCTTGCTCGTGTCCGTGGCGGCACTGATCACCATCGGCCGCTCGGCGGCGCTGATGGCGTGGCCGACGGACGACACCGAGCTCGAGAAGAAGGTCACCGCGGCGCTGATGGCCGGGAACACGATGATCATCTGGGACAACGTCGAGGGGATGATCAAGTCGGCCACGCTGGCCGCCGTGCTCACCGCCGACTCGTGGCAGGGACGAGTGCTCGGCCGCTCCGAGATGGTCATGGTGCCGAACCGGGCGACGTGGTGCGCCACCGGCAACAACATCGACGTCGGCGGCGACCTTGCACGGCGTTGCTACCGGATCCGCCTCGACGCCCGCCAGGCCCAGCCGTGGAAGCGCACCGGGTTCCGTCACGTCGACCTCGCCGGCTACGTCGCCGAGCACCGTGGTGATCTGCTGCACGCGCTCTGCACGATCGTGCGCTCGTGGTGGGTCGCCGGTCGGCCGATGGCCAACTCGATCGGCGCCATGGGCGGCTACTCGGCGTGGGTGCGCACCGTCGGCGGCATCCTCGAGCATGCCGGCATCGGCGACTTCCTCGGCAACCTCGCCGAGTTCCACGCCTCGGCCGATCGTGACGCCCAGGCGTGGGAGGCGTTCCTCACGGCGTGGTCCGAGTACCACGGCGAGGCGTCGATGACGGTCGCCGAGCTCGTCTCCACGATGAAGGAGCCGTACATGGGCTACCGCCTGCGCGACGTGCTCCCCGACGACCTCTCAGGACACTTCGACTCGGCCGGTTTCGGCAAGCGGCTGGGGCGCGCACTGCGCCAGCGGACCGGCCGGCACTACGGAAACGACGGCCTCCACCTCGTCGAGATGCCGAGGGACCGGCGGCAGGTCGCCATCTACAGCG
>ERZ869925.333-NODE-333-length-36131-cov-6.097766_pt1 | contig 36131 bp, 44 predicted proteins | sample MGYA00579311_ERZ869925 | MGnify/ENA primary metagenome ERZ869925 (study PRJEB32216, sample SAMN09231817) | wastewater metagenome | place: USA: Maryland | collected 2016-07-30 | study: EMG produced TPA metagenomics assembly of the PRJNA472060 data set (Reclaimed...
TTTTTAAACTGGTAACAAACACAAACAAAGGAGGGGTTTATTTACCGCATATTGACGATGTAATTAATCCCGCAACAGGAGCAGTAGAAAGGATAAGGTTATTGACAGGGGTAAATTCGATATGGTTAAAAGATCAAAAGGACGTTACAAAAGAATATGCAGAAAGGAACGCAAGAGAAATAGCTTTCCCAAGAGGCGTTAAGATAAGAAGGGTTAAAAGTGTTGATAAAGCGATGATTGATTTTTTGAGAATTTGTAACGCCAACATAGGGAATACGGCAAGGATAGCAGGAAGCCGGTTTGAAATTTATGAATATGATTTCGCAGCAGCAGAGAAAGATGCGTTTGCAAGAGAGGACTTTGAGTTGGAAATGGCATTGGCAGCAAAACTTGAACCATTGACATCAATGAAAAAACACGCTGCATTTTTGGGCATTCAGTTGATAACAGAATTTGGCGATGCGAAATCAGAAGATGGAATAAGACAGGAGTATGTTAGATATGCAAAAAACAATCCTGACTATTTTAAAGCAACATTGAAATCAGAGCAAGTAGAAATAAATTGGTTAGTAAGAAAAGCGATAAGTGATTCATTGATTGAGATAGGCAGAGAGCCGGGGCGTATATTTTGGGCAAATGGTGGAGGAATGATTGGGGCATACCCACAAGGAGACAACCCAAGAGACTATCTTACTAATCTGGCAATGACAAATAACGAAGAAGGAAGGGCATTTAAAGAGCAACTTAAAAAAGTAGGAACGTAATGACCGTAGATCAGATGTATAAAATCATCCTTTATGCCGCAGATAAAAATCTGCAACAAGGATATGTGGGGCCAGATGATTTTAATAACAAGCTGATGCCTGTTGCTCAAGATGGATATTGTGATTATTTGTTAGGGGAATATCAGAAGTATCAACTTCAACGACCAATAGCCCCTGTTCAATTTGGACAGACAGAAAGAATAAGGCAATCGCTTGCGCCATTGATTTATAATACAGTATTACCTGTAAATTCAACAACAGGTATTTCGCCATTCCCTTCCGATTACGAAGAAGTAGATAATATGTGGGGGCAGTATGGCTTTTATAATATTCGGTTTATTCAGCAGCCAAGATTGCAAAGTTTCTATCGTTCAACGATTGACCCTATTCAACAAAATCCTGTTTATTTATTAAGACAAGAAGGGTTTCAATTCTATCCAGAGAACATAGGCTATGCAACATTAAGCTACGTAAGAAAGCCACCGCCTATCCATTGGGGATATACTCAAGTCGGGGATGAAGAGCCAGTTTATGATCCAACAACAAGCCAAGACCCTGTTTGGTCAGAAACGGATTGCTTTCAGATAATAGTAAGGGCGTTGGCATTGGTTGGTGTGAATTTACAATTCCCTATATTGATGCAATACGCTAACGATATTAAAAATACAGGCCAATAATGACGAGGCAAACGTACATAGAGCAGATTAGGCGGTTCATTTATGGCGGACAGCCAGATGACGACGCTGAAATTACTATTGGCCTTGTAAACGTATGGTTAGACCAAGCAATAGCGGTAGCCGCAAAGCAGAACTATAAAGAGAACATAGCATTGGAAGGGATAAGTTATGTAAACAATTCTTTCTATTCTATTTTTAAATCGTTGGCTATTACAGAAGATGAACAGTTTCTTTGGAAAATAACGCTACCGCATTTGCCATTTGGCATAGGTAATAGTGAAGGTGTTTCTACTTTGGTTTTGAAGGATAGTGAATCAAGGCAGCTAACATATCCATTCATTCCGTTATCACAAAATCAACGTAGCTATTACAAAGGGATGAGGGCTATACCAAACAAGATACTGTACTATTCACAAGGAGAGTTTCTTTATATCATTAGTGAATTAATATTGCAGGACTATACAGCGCAGGTAACAATGGTTAGCGGTGGGACTTCAACAGACTTAACAAGCACTTTAAATGTTCCGGCTGATTATATTCCAGTGATGACAGAGTATTTGAAAACACAATTAATGTTTGAAAGATCAGTTCCGAAGGATGTAACACCCGACGGTCTTGATGCGATACGTACTACGTAAAAAATAAATTATGAAAGGTAAATACAAAAACTTACAAGGTGAAATAATAGACATACTTCAACATGATGAAGCTAATAAAATAGTCTATATAAGAACCGTAGAAGGTGAAACAAAGTGGATTTCAACAGAAGATTCAAAATGGTGGCAGGCTTTGGATGCTCCCGTAGTTGTTGAAGTTGTGGTTGAAGCACCTGCACCAGTTGTTGAAGTGCCGGTTATTGAAGAAGTGAAAGAGGAAGTAAAGCCAGTTGAAGTAGTTGTACCGAAGGAAGAACCAAAGTTAGTGATAGAGCAGCCAAAGGTAACAGCACCAAAACACGAAGTTCAAAAACCAAAAGGTAAAAAGAAATGATACCAATAAGGACACAAGTTTTGGTAAAGCCATTTCCAAGTGATGAGATTTCAGAGTTTGGAATTATAGTACCTGAAAGCGCAAGGAAGCCATCGAATAAGGTTAAAGTTATGAAAGTTGGAAATGGAACAAAGGATAAACCAATGAAGCTAAAAGAAGGGCAAACGGGGTATAGGGTTCAGGATTGGGGTTGCGATGTTTTAATTGACGGAGAATTGTATTTCATAATGGATCAGGATGCAATCATAGCAATAGAGTAAAATTATGCCAGTACAGCATTTACAATGGATTTCACTTGACGAGCCTATAACAGACTACATGAATGAGGCCGAATTGTCTAACCACAAGTATTTTAAATTGTGGCATATAGCTTTTCGTGCATTAACTGAATTAGGATTGGATGCTTTCTATAATGTAAAATCTGTAAAGCTGCCAGTACAAGCAAATTTAACCGTTCCGTTGCCAGCAGATTATTTGCAATATTCAAAGGTTGGGGTATTAAATCAGCAAGGGGAAATAATACCAATGGGCATTAATAATAAACTGACAGTAGCATTTGATTTAAGCCCAAACAGGTTAACGCAAGTACAGGACAATACATTGCCAACGCAAATAAATGAACAGGGCGTATGGTGGTATAACTATTGGAACGGTCAAGGAATGGGCAATGCTTACGGATTGCCAAGCGGAAGTCCACACATAGGTAGTTTTAAAATTGATACCGCAAATGGGGTAATAGTATTGAGTGAAAATTTTTCCTATGAATATGTTATGTTAGAGTATGTGGCAAGCCCACAGCCGGGAGGCGAATATTATGTTCCTATCCAATTTAAAGAAGCGGTAATAGCCTATTTAAGATGGAGGGATAATATTTCAATCCCTGTAAAAACACACATGGCAAACTCTAATATTCAATTAAGAAGGCATGATTTTTTTGAAGCAAGGAGATTAGCCATAGCCAGATACGACCCGATTAATTTACCGGACTTGTATCAATGGAATTTGGAGAATCAGAGATTGACAGTAAAATCGTAATGAAATGGCACTACCGATATATCTGGGTTTAGGGATGGTTTCAATATATGGGTTAGGAACGACAACAAGCATGAACTCGTTTACGGTATTGCCAAATCAGTTTAAGTTTGGAACAATATATCAGATAGCAGATAATGTAACTAATTACTTTGTAGGAGATAGAACAATGTTTAAGGCAACTGATATAAATTGTGTAGTAACAACAGCAGGTGGAGTAAAATATACGATTGTAGAACAAGGAAAATTATTATTTACAGAATATTAATAGAAAATGTCAGGTGTAATAAGTAGAATATTTAATGGCAAAATGAGTTTGGATGTGTCGCCTTATCGGGTTGCACCTTCAGATTACATTGATGCTTTGAATATAACTACCGATGCACAAGGAGAAGGGAAAGACAGAGTAGTATCAAATATACCGGGGAATGTATTAGTGCCATACACTTTACCAGCAGGACAAAATAAAAGCATTGGCCGCTATGAGGACATTGTAAGAAACCGTATCTATGATTTTATCTGGAATAGCAACGGGAATCACTTAGTTCGTTTCTTTGACCCTGCAACAGATACAATCACGACCCTAATTGAAGACTTAACAGATACCAACAATGTTCCGGTATTAGACTTTAATCCATCCAAAAGAGTAAACCACGTAGATATTATTTACCGTGATGAGAACGAAGGAGATTTATTATTTTGGACAGACGGAAATACATCTCCAAAGAAAATGAACGTTCTCAAAATTGAGAATGACGATTATTCCGTAATCAAAGCTGCATTTATTGAAGTTGCAAAAGCTCCATTCCTTTCATCACCAACCGCAGTATATGGCAGCGATACAACAAGAAATGCAAATTCTTTAAGAAGGAAATTATTTCAATTTGCGGCAGCACCAGTTTTTGATGATTTTGAAAAAGCGACCTTTAGTACTTATAGCAAAATACCATTACCAATAGGATATTACGGAAGCGATAATGATGTAGATAGCACAAAGAACAATTTCATTACAGTAACAGTAGAAACAGGAGATGAGAATGTAATTGAGATTGAAATCTATATGCGGAATAATATCAATAACGCATGGGGAGATTTTGTATTAATAGCTGTTTTAAATAAAGCACAATTAAACATACCGAATAATACAGTAGTTGACTACCTGTTTTATAACGATCAGATTTATCCACCCGTTGATGTATTGAGGGCAGTGCAGCTTTTTGATTGGGTTCCTCAATTAGCCGATGCACAATGTTTGGGTAATGGGAATACCCCTATCTATGGCGCAATAACTGAAAATTATAATAACTATCCAATAGAAGATTTGGATGTAACATTAACAGTTACCAATGTAACAAATGTTCCACCAGATACCGACCCTCCTTCAGTTGTTTATTATGGCCCTGACTTTGGGAATGTTTTTGTTTTTACCGTATCAGGTAATATACCAACAGGAACAAGATTTACTGCAACTGCATTCATATATTCCTTATTAGATGACATTGTTTTATATGATTATACTTCATTGCCCGGAGATACTATAAATGATGTGGTGAATGGGATATTTGCTTCGATTGACCCAACATATCAAAATGGAGTAGCATCACCTCAATTCTTTGTTGCATTAGGATCGAATAGCTTTATCATAACCACAACTGTTACTGTTCCACCAGTAGCCGGTTCTATATCTACTGAAAAAACATGGATGTGGAACGCCAACTATTTATTCGGACTTGTATATGTAGATGACCAAAATAGGGATATGCCGGGAGTAATTACGTTTGCAGACCCCGCTAATCCTAACAATGATTTCATGGTAACAACACCTACGTTATCATTGAGTGGATCAGATATGCAAACACCAGTTATTGCAGCAACGATTAATCATACACCACCCGCAGGTTCAAAAGCATACTATTGGGTAAGGAGAAGGCAGACATACGGGACGTTTATGATGTATATGACTTGTGACTTCCAAAGCGATTCCGATTACTATTATTTCTGTTTGGCGAATATTGAAAAGTATAAATCATTAAACAGCCAGTTCATATACGATACCGCACCTATTACAACTGAAAGCAGATTGCAAGTATTAGCAGGAGTAACAGCAGGTAATTATAATGGCAACTTGTGGACGCAAGATTATCAAATATTAGGAACAGTTACAAGAACAATAACAGGCGGGATTTCTCCTGACAATGATAAGTTATTCATCAAAGTAAAAATCCCAGATGCCGGAGTATCGCCAGCCTATACAGTTAATATGCTTGTAATGGTTTATACGCCTGCATTAAATCCAACAGGGATTGAAGATAGCGTTTATTGGGAGTGGGGTGAAAGTTTCGGCATCTATACTCTTTATACCCTTAACTATAACAATCTTACCGGTTCATTCACTACCAACGAAACTGTAACAGGAAGTACAAGCGGCGCAACCGGACAAGTATTTTTTGATAGCGGAGGATATATGTATGTTGAAAATGTAGTAGGCAGATTTGATGCAGGCGAAACGATAACGGGAGGTACAAGCGGCGCAACTTCCACTATCACTACAATCACTTCACAGGATTATCATAGAGGTGGCGACCAAGATCAAACACCTTTCCAAGAGGCTGAATTTACATGGCCGGAAGGAGACGTTTATTTCCATCAAAGGACAATGTACTATGAATTATTAGTTGGAACATTCCCACCATATACGTTGAACGTAATGGATGCCAACTTTAGCGATTTCTTTAATAGTGCGGTAAATGATAACGGCAGAGCGCAAGCAATAGAAGTAAATGCAAGACATCAGTATAATCCAGTATTGGTAAGATTTGGTGGGGAATTTCAAGCGGGTACAAATATCAACCAAACCAACGTTTTCAAGTTTGACAACTTCGATGAATACGACAGAGGCTTTGCAGACATAAGAAAACTATTCATTGACAAAAGGTATATGTACGTATTCCAAAGATTTGATATTGGAGTAGTGCCAATCTTTACGCAGATAATAAAAGATACTTCTGGCAATCCATTGGAAGCAAATAGCGACCAATTGCTGAATAAAATAATGTACCCGTATCAAGGAAAGTTTGGTATAGGAGATGTGCCGGAAAGTTTTGCCTTTGGCAAAGGAGCGAAATATGGAGTAGATAGTAACAAAGGGGTAGTTTGGAGATTAAGCCAAGACGGAATAACTGCATTATCTATTCTATATGAAACCAATGCTTTCTTTGTAGCTAACCTTGCAGCATTTGGTAAGGGATTGGATAACGGAATTGCAGCACCGGGAGAAGTATATGCAGGCAATCCATCAGTCATTGGTGTATTCGATGCCTATACAAATAAATACGTTGTAGCACTTGAAGAAATAAACAGATACAATGAAAGTCAGGAATTGGTATTTCACCAAGACCCATATACCATGAACTTCTTAGAAACAAGAGACAGTTCAGAAGGCTTTGAAAGTTTCTATTCTTACCACCCTGAAATGATGGGATGCTTAAACAATCTATTGGTAAGCTATAAGAACGGTGAATTGTGGAGACACAATAGTAGCATTTTTGCAAACTTCTACGGAACGCAGTTCGATGTTTACGTAGTTGCATCATTCAACGATAATCCCGGAGAAAAGAAATCATTCAATGCAATCGCTGAAATCGTTAATTCAAAATGGGATTGCCCAGAAATTTCAACCGATGTTTATACTTACGGAACAACAGTACAGCAAACAACAGTATTGAATGGAGAGTTGGTAGCATTGGAAAGTCAGTATCATGCAACAATAAAAAGAGATATAAATAGTAGAGGCGGCAAGTGGAACGGAAATTTTATGAAAGGGAAGTACATGCTTATTAAGTTCAGAGCAACATCGCCATCAACGTTTTCATTGTTGAATATCGCATCAGTAAAATATGTAACCAGTCCATTGTCAATTTAAAAACTAAACAAAATGCCCGGAATAGACCCACTTTCAATAGGATTAGGAGCAGCGCAAGGCATATTAGGAATAGGCCAAGATATATTCGGAGGCCATAAGGCCAAGAAAGCTCAAAAGCAAATGAATCAGATGATAGATTCGTATAAGCCGAATGAGTCAATCATGGACTATTATAACAAAGCATTGAATAGATATAATAGCAATCCGTATCAATCTACCGAATATCAAAAGAATATGCAGAACGCTGATAGAACAACAGCAACAGGATTGAATGCTTTAGGAGATAGGAGAAGTGCTATTGGTGGTGTAAGCAGATTAGCAGCACTACAAAACGATGCAAGTATCAATGCAGGCGCACAGGCTGAATCAGAACAAGGTCAACGATTGGCTCAATTAGGTCAAGCAACTGCTATGAAAGTGCCAGAGGATAAGTATAAGTTTGAAGCGAAGTATAATTTGCTTTCATCAAAAGCAGGTGCAGCAAATCAAACAGCTAATGCGGGGATTTCAAACATATTCGGTGGATTAGGAAGTATTCAGGATTATGCAAATATTGATAAAATGTATAGTTCTGGGCAAGGAGGAAGTGTTAATAGTAATAATGCAAACTGGGGTAAAAATTACAAATTCAAGCGTATCTAATGGCTCTCAACAACGATGCACGATTATTCAGCGGAGGAAATGAAAGGATAGATATTCGTCCTCATATCCAGCTATATGCGCAATTAAAACAAAGAGAGCAAGCAAGGAACGATGCCTTTGATGAGTATATGCGGAATATCAATATGAAAATTAACCCCGCTGGAATGAGGTATCAGGATATGCCAGCTTTTGAAAGTGGATTAAAAAAAATGCAAGACTTCGGTATTCAAAATAGAGAAGCGATTCAAAATCCAAGAAAAGATGGAGGTGTAGCATCAATGCAGTTTCAACAACTATATCAACAGCAATTAAACAGAGCAGCTTCAAGCAAGATGGCTTCGGAAGGATTAAAGCCATTTATTGAAGTAAATACCGACCCCAAAAAAGCCAGATTGTTAAATAAAGAAAAGGCGATGAAAGCGGTACAAGCGCACGATCAGCCGCAAGAAATTCAAGATGAAACAGGGGAGTTTGTACCGAATCCTAATTTTAGACCATTCAACCCATCAGATTTAGAGTTTAAAAACGACCCATTCGATCAAAATAAATTTGATAAATTATTTGAAAAAATTAATCGTAATGAAATTGAAATAAAAGAAGATGCTATTGATCCGAATACAATGAAACAAAAGGTCACAAAAACATCAAGGTTTGACCAAAAGGCGAAAGATCAAATAGGAGAAATTGCTGTTACTGAATTGCACGAAAACCCATCTTTTCAAGATGTAGTTAAATCGTTAAATCCAGATGACTATAAGGATTTCTATAAGAAAGAGTTTGGTACAGAAATGAAAGATGAAGGGGATTTAGCGGCAGCATACGCATTAAAAAGAAGGCAGGATAAAATAGTTGAAATTGAAGATAAAGAAAATGCCTATGCTCGTCAAAAAGCCATTGCAGGATTGAATCATGCGTATAGGTTAGGGGAAAAGCAATTCGCACACGCATTGGGGCAAGCAGACGAAGATGAGGCAAATCTATGGGCGAAAGATAATGTAGAGACTAAGATCGCCAATGCAATGAAAACAACACCGATTGTTTACACAGATTCGGATGGTAATAAGAAATTAGGACATGATGTGCCTTTAGATACCTATTGGAGAAAAGCATTTGCAAAACCAGACGGTACATATCCAGCAGGCATGAGGCTAACGGCAGAAGGGCAATTGCAGCCGGTATTTGTTGAGTATGAAAATGGAGTTCCAAAGAAAGACCCGAAAACAGGAAGGTATAATGAAGATTTTAGCAGCAGTACGCCACATACAGTAGAGGATGCCATATTAGCAATAAGTGGTAAAGCTGGAACAAAGCAATTGAATAAAGAGGCTTCAGGTAATATAAAAGGATCAAAAAAATCAACGCCTGCAAAAAGAGGGGTATTAGATTAAATGACAACAAAGACATACGATAACGAACCGATAGTTAAACTTTACGATACAGTAAAGGAGCAAGGGTTATATACTAAATCATTGGATGAATTTAAAACAAAGTATAACAATCCAGAATCCATCAGTAATTTGTATAATGTAGTCAACAAAGCACAACTATATACAAAATCAAAGGATGAGTTTCTAAGCAAATACTTCCCTGCTCCCGTTGAAAAAAAAAGTCAAGTTGGGGGCGTTTCACCTTCCATTGGAACTGGAGAGGGTGGCCTTGTACCTTTAAACGTAAGTCCTGAACAGATGAGGAGAGTTGAACAAGATAATAAAAGATTTAACATTGGCGAAGGCGATGTTGCTACTATGGAAGAAGACCCCATAAAGGCAGCTACTATGCCATATAAGAAAGAGGCTGAATCAAGATATTCAAATTATCAAAAAGGGATAGAGAAAGCAAGAAGCGAGACAGTAGGGCAAAAATATCTTTCAAAAGTTCAACAAGATAAAGTAAACAGGAATGATGCGAAGGTTGTTCATGCAGACGAATTAGCATTAGGTAAATTTCAAAAGATAAAAGATCAGGCAGTAAATGAATTATTCCCTAATGGAGAAGTAGCTAAACAGGCTATTCAAAACTATGCTGATAAGAAAGGCATACCAGTTTCAGAAGTACCAGAGAGCAATGAAACAATAAAAGCAGCAAAAGAGAAAGCAAAAGAGTATGATATGGATGCAGCCGACATAGCCGCAACCGGAGATATTAATAATGCAGCCATCTTAGCAGAAAGAAGGTCTGACCCAAATTTCGATGCCAAAGTATCACAATGGGAGAAAGAATTTCATAGCAATGATTACAAAACAATTATTCCAGAGGCTTTATATGCAAGAGTAGTTGATAAGTTCTTGTCTAAAGGAAACGCTGGTTTAATTGCAGAACATGACCCTGACCTTAAAGCACAATACGACCATTTAAAAGACGGTGGAATATTACTTGAAAATCCAACATACGGGGCATCAATAGTAGCCAACGAAATGAGCCGTAAACGTGAAGAAGAAGGTAAGAATAACGCTTTGGGTAATCTGCCAAGACAAAAATACATGGATGATTTGGCAGCAAGAATGTATGCCGACAATCCAGCGAAGAAGAAAATATATGACGACATTATCCGTCAAGACTTGCCAAAGTATATTGATACTCCCGGTTTCTTAGATAGAGCCGTTGGTGCGGTAAAGCATGGATTTGAGGGAACACAAAAATCAATTTCTGGATTAGCAGGGGAAGACAATGCTTACGCTCTTTACAATCAAGAACAGGATGCCAATACACAAGTGTCAGCAGCACCTAAAGGGCTATGGCATCAAATATCTGGAACGTCAGGAGATTTTGGTGGATTGATTGCATACATGGGGTTAAGTAATAAAGTTCTGGAAGGTGCAGGATTATCAAAAGGAGCATCTAATCTTATCACTACTGCTCATACTTTTTATGGAGATGAATTAGCACAAGCAAGATCGTTATATCCAGATGACCCAACTAAACAAAAAATACGTGCTGCATTATCTACGGCTGCATTTATGGCTTTAAATCCATTGATGAAAAGTGCCAAAGGATTGCAAAGTAAATTCTTTGAAAAGATACAGCCAGAGATAGATAATATGATGGCAGATATTGAGAAAGGAGTATCAAAGGAAGCAGCAAGAGATTCTTTCATTGGAAAGGTAAAAGATGCGGTGGATTATTTAGGAAGTGCAGCAAAGAACAATGCAACCGCAGTAGGTGAAATGAGTGGGCTTACTTTATTAAAACAAGGAACTGATAAATTATTAGGATTAAGCCCAGAACAATATCGGCAAGTTCACCCAGAAGATGAAATAGTAGATGTAGCTAAGATGACAGCTATGGGGCTTGCTCCGGTATCTTTATTATCAGCAGGTGGTAAAAGGACGGTAAAAAATAACATCTACGATGTAGCCAGCAATCCAACAAGATTTAAAAATGTATATACCACACAAGAATTAACCAACCCTGATTTCTGGTTTAATAATAACGTAAAGAAAGAAGATGTTGATTTCTTAGGAAAAACTAAAGCTAATTTGGATGACGTTGGATTGCCAGAGAAGTTGCAAAAATCGTACTTGCTTCATTCAATGAACGAAAGAGTATTGCAGCGTAAGGCAGAAACTATTGAAGAACCAACTCTTAAAAAATCAATTAATGACCAAATAAAACGTTCACAAGAGGCCAAAGAAAAGATACTAAAAGGAGACAACGTAGATGCTTTACCACAAGAAGTAAATACCGATAATTTAAAAGAACATGAAAAGTTCCTGAAAGAAATGTTTCAGGGAGATGAGGATGGTAGTTACTTAAAAGCAGCAGATCAAAAACTATTAGGTGGTAAAACATTCGATAAAGATAAAGTCCCAGAGTTCTTAGAAACAGTAGCCATGCAATCCAATAATGTAATGCGTGGTAAAGACGGAGAACTAATTGTTGATGACAAATTTGATTCACGAAAATCTGCCGAAGAAAGATGGGATAAAGCTATCATTGATGCCGCCAACGAAATGTATCCAGAGTTTAAAAAGTTAGGCGACACACAAGGAGAGTTCGTATCAGCCATCAAAGAATCTTCATCCACCCCTATGGAAGCAACCACAGAAGGTGCGGCTGAAAATGTCGTGCCTTCTACTTTGAAAGATGTGGAAGTTGGGTATTTATCTGGGGAAAATGAAATAAGGGGGTATGATTGGAAGAATTTAAAAGTAGAAGAAGGAGATATATTTAGGGGTGTTGAAGATAATGATATTTTATCAGCAGAGTTACCAATGTTTAGCGAAAACCCTATGGTGGCCTTAGAATACTCAAGGGCTGAAAAGGGGGCTGGTAAGTATATTCAACAAAAGAATAGCTATAACGAAGGGTCAAAGGTAGGAAGGTATTCGATTAAAAAAGACGCAAAAATTTTAGATACTACTAAAGATTTGGCAGGAGTAAATGAGTTAAAGAAAATATTAGGTAAACCGGAAATAAATGAATCCGATTATAAGTGGCGTGGTGGTTGGAAAGTGTGGGGGCATATAGACAATATTACAAAAGAAGGGATTCAGAAATTAAAAGATAGCGGATATGATGCGGTAAAAATAGATGAAACTGATAGAGATACCGGAATAGGGAAAGTTGATGGAGCTTCTTATGTAATACTTAATAAAAACTCAATAATTGAAAACCCATTAAAACAACAAACAAAACCAATAGAACCAGTAAGTGAAACCAAAGAAACAACTACCGAAGTTCCCGACCAAACAAAAACAACGATCACAGAACCTTCAGAACCTAATACGCCTATCCCTCCAACAGAAGAAGGAACGGGAGCAATCTCAGATGGTGGAGAAAAAAAGACAGGGATAAAGAATGCAGTTTCAAGAGAAAGCAGGGTTGCATTCGATTTGCCAAAAGTAGAACTGCCAAAAATAGGTACGGATTTACAGCGAATAGCTGAAGGAAAAGCAGCCGTAGATAGCGGCGAAATAAACCCTCAACAGGTAGTGGATAACGTATTGGCAGGCAAAGGTAAAATTGGGATGCACCCCAAAGAGGCGGCTGCCATGCAATACTATATGCACCAATTGGGAAGGGCAGACGATTTGCTACATCAGCAATTAGCACTTGATTTAGAGCCAACAGAAAGGGCGAATTTAGTTAGCCAAAGGCAGCAGTTAAGTGATTTAATGGATGCGGCAACAGAAGCTAATATGTTAGCTGGCACTGCATGGTCAGACGTAGGTAATACCCGTCAAATATTGGTTGACCAATCATTCAATCCATCAAGAGAAAAATCGCTTATTAAAGATGCCTATGGTGGTGAAATTCCAAAAGATGCTAAACTTAAAATTGATACCGCATTAAAAGAGAGAGACGAAGCTATTGCTCAACGAAACAAATTAGAAGAACAATTAAGAGAAAAAGAGGCTGCATTGAAAGCGGCACAAATGAGTAAGGAGGGGAAAAAAACCAAGCCTAAGGGTGATTTCAAAGAAAGAATTAGTGCATTAAAAGATGAATTGAAAGCGGCAAAAGATGAGCATGACCAATGGTTAAAAGATCAAGGTATTCAGAAATCAGGAGTTGGGTTTACGCTAACCGGCAAGATGGCAAAAGTAATTGGTAAAATTGCCGCCGAATATGCAAAGGAAGGATATAAGACAGTAGAGGAATTAATCACTAAGGTTTACGATGAAGTAAAAGGGCATTTAACGGGGATAGATAGAAAAGACATTCGGGATGCTATTGCCATGTGGGAAGCCGAAAAATTAACAGGTAAAGCAGAGCGTCTTGAAGAAAAAGCAGACAACCCAACCGAGCCGGTTTCTAAATTAAAACTGAAGTTCAAGACAAATACAGCATGGGTAGCCGCAAACCAAAGGGTTGCTAATGCAGAGTATAAGATAAAAGTTCAAAAAAGATTAGCCTATGAATCGCAGAAAAATATGTTCCAAAAAGGGTTAATGTGGGCTGGTAGATTGACAAGGCTATCCGTATTATCCGGTTATAACGTATTATATAAATTAGCAGCAGCAGCTACAATAGGTGGTGCAGGCAAGAGAAGCCCAGAGCAAATGATAGGCAGAGTATATCAAACTGTATTTAAGGGAATTGCTGAACGTGCGCCTATTGAGGGGTATATAAATGCAAAATCAGAAGCTAAATTCTATAAAGAATTTTTCAATCCAAAGAAGTTTGTAAAGAACTCATGGCAAATACTTAAAACCGGTGAATCTGATTTGAATAAAAGATTTGGAGCAGGCGGTTATGAACACGTACCGTTATTGTACTTACCAACTGATTTGCACCAAGTAATTAAAGACCCTGTAAAGAGAGCTACTTACGAAGCATCATTAAGAAATTCAATGATATGGGCTGAAAAGAACGGATTAGATATTAATGACCCGTTAGTAATAAATACTCTTGAAACAGCAGCATATAAAAGAGGGAACTATGAGATATTCCAAGAACAAAATTGGTTGTCAAGAAAGTTTAGCGCATGGAAAGGGCAAATGGAAAAGGCTGGAAATGCAGGAGCAACAGCTAAATTTCTTGCTGATTTTATGATCCCAGTTAGTACAGTACCCACAAATATTGTTCGCAGGCTTGTAACAACTTCTCCATTTGGATTAATAAGAGGGGGGAAGATGGTTGTAGAGGCTTACAGAAAAGGGATTGAAAACTTAGAGCCAGAACAAGCCGATGCGGTAATGAAACAATTAAAGCAAGGAAGTTTAGGAACGGCTTTATGGTTAGTTGGATGGTTCGGAGCAGCATCTTTTGGCGGGTTATATAGCAAATACAATCCCAACAAAGAGCGTGATGAAGGTGAATTAGCATCGGATGAAATGGAGGTAAACGGGCAAATGATTCCGAAGCCGGTTCAACACGCTTTGCCATTTGAAATAATTCAATGGGCGGCAACAGCAAGGCATATCTATGATAACTATAAAGAGAATAAAGGGGCATCAACTTTTCAATCAATCTATGAAGCTGGGATGGGTTCAATCGGTGCAGTAGCAGAACATATTCCAATCATAGAAACAGCAAGCCATGTGGTAGGGTCATTTAAAAATCCTTATGAAGCTGAAAAATTAAAAGAAGATGTGACCAGAAGATTCCAACCGCAGATTTTAAGAGAGACAGGTATTATTCCAAAAGCAGAAAAACCAGCAACCGGAACTTCAAAAAAACAAACCAAATCCCAAAGGAAAGACCAGAGAAAACAGACTAAACAATAAGAAAGAAAGATGAGAGACTTTAAACAATATTTGATAATTTTAACAAACGCAAGTCCATGCCTCTGACAACTGTATTAATTACTGCCACGCAGTCAATAGCATACCCGAACCTAATCACGCTTACTAATGCAAGCGTGGGTACGGACTTGACTCTTACAAGTCTTAGGGTGTTCATACGAAATTCACAAAATAAATGGTTGTACCCTCCGCAGCAAATATCTAATACAGAGGTATATACTGTATGGAATTATGCAGACGCAACATTCCCTATGGATGTCCTTACAGAAGCCACAAGTCCAGAGATAACAGTACAATTCATGGAAGGGAATACGGTAAAATACACCTTTACGGATACATTTATTTTTGATTTGCAGGACTACGTATTCGGGTTAGGAGTTTTAGCAGATCAAACCGGAAGTCCGGGTGTTGTGCAGGATTTACCATATTACAATAGTTTTATGAAATTCATAGTAAATTTATTTGCAGCAGAAACAGCTATAACAAGTGCAGATGACATTTATAGCAGCCAAAACGCATTGAACCGAAACCAATTGATGATAAACAACGAATCTTTTTACTTCTAATGCCAACCGTAGCACGAATATTACAAATTACTCCAATGGCAATTGTTTTGTCATCCAATTCGGTGGCGAAAGGAAGTTTGTTTAATGGAGGTGTCGTTGACCCCAAAAGACCTATTACCATTTACATGGTATATAAGATACTTAAAAGAGTTTACGATGAAGACCCTAATTATACAGGGGTACGTGTAGTTGCAGACTATTTATATGAACTAATTACAAAATGGGCATTTAAAGCAGCCGCAATCGTGGATGGAAATACAGGAGGACAAATAGCACCACCATCTGGAATAGTAGTTCCTAATCCTTATGACTTTGAAGTTGAAGCGAGTTCGTTCATTCCAACTGGCGACGATTCAGTAACTATTTCTCAATTCATAGGGTATAACGTAAACTTTTCAAGAGGTGGTATAATGCAGAACACTACCAATCTTGGAGATGGAAGTTCTTATTATTCATGGAACATCGTTACAGGGTTGTTTACTATTTTCCCCGCAGCTACCGAAGGAGAATTATTCAGAATTATGCCAGATGTATATGGTAACGGAGGAACAACAACTATCATAGACAATACTACATTCCCATTAGTGATTACCAATGCAGTTATGACAGGTGGAGTTACATACGACAATGCAGCAATCGTAGGTAGTCAGTATATGTTATTTGTTTCAGGGTTTAATTCAGAGTGGCAATTTGCGGGAACATTCTTTGATTATACCGCAACAGGGTTTACTATTATCTTCCCCGGATTCGATGCCGCTAATTTTGGTAATATCATAATTCAAAAAATCAATTAGTGAAAAAAATACTTTTCATATTAACCATTTTATTTGCTTCTGTTACTTGCTTTTCTCAAAGTATAGTACCAAGAGCAAATTCATCATATACGGTACAAGATTCAAGGTTTTCAGCAGCATTAAATTTATTTGTACCACGTTATGCCGATACCACGGCAGCCAATCTCGCTAAGGGTATTGACAGTTTAGCAGCAATCATCTACACCTATGACGTTCAAAGTTTCTGGGGGCGTTCTTATTCAAGTGGTAAAAAGTGGGTAGCATTAGGAAGCGGTGGCGGTGGAGGAAGTGGAACAGTAACCAACATAGCAACAGGATTAGGATTAAGCGGAGGGCCGATTACTACTACTGGTACTTTATTAGTTGATACTGCCGATGCTTCTATATTGAGTAGGCAGAGGGCCGCATTAACGTATGCTCCAATAAGTATTACAGGTACGGTTACAAGTGTGGCAACAGGATTAGGTCTTTCAGGTGGAACGATCACAGGTTCAGGGACATTGTTAGTTGATACTTCCAGCGCATCTATTTTAAGTCGTCAAAGAGCAGCAGCTACCTATGCTTTAATTGGTGATGTTACCAATCCATTTCTGAAAACATCGGGAACTGCAACGGCTACTGGTTCTATCATTGGAGATTTAAGTGGGAATACATTACAAATACAACAAGGAGGAGAAAACTTTTTAAACTTTGTTACAACAGTAGGTGGGGAATCAAGTACCATTAGAGCATTTAATTCAACAGCAGGAGATAATGTAGCTTTTGGAGGGTTTAACACGGCTGATGATAATGCTCAATTTCAATTACAAAGTACATTTGATGGTGCTTCAAAACTTGCATCTATAATAGGACTTACCAACGTATCCACATCCACCCTAACCTATACAGCAGATACCAATATAGTAAATGGGGGTATTATTTTAAATTCATTAGCAGCAGGAAGTACTACTGATTCTGTCATGGTGTGGAATGCAAGTACAAAAGCGGTTGGATATGTATCTCCTTCAAGTTTATTTTCAACCCCCGGCATAGATGATGTATTAGCAGTAGGACAGGCGTTGACGAGTAACAGAACTGTTGATTTAGGAACACATGAATTAGATTTTGCTAATGGTCAGGTGGGAATTAATATGTTTGGAGCTTTTGTAGCCAATCGTGCATTTACAGTTCAAAATGGACTTGATGATATTGATTTACTTCACGTTGATACTTCACCAAATGCCGAACATTCAATTATAAAGGCATTAAACACAGCAACTATTGGAGATGAGGGGGTAACTGTTGGTTATTTTGAAGGGAATACATCAGACACTCACGCACAATTTGAAACGCAAGCAAGTTTTAATGGCGGAACTAAGACGGCTGTTATTACTGGATGGGCAGATGCAACAGTTTCAACTATTGATTATACAGCAGATACTCATAATTTTACTGGTAATGTTTTACCAACAACCGACGACACCTACACATTAGGAGATGACACCCATAGATGGGCAGATATATTTCTTGGGCCATCAACCGCTCATATAGGTACTTCCACTTCTGATGAAGGCTCATTAAGTTACAACACAAGTACAAATGTTCTTAGCATAGCTTCTACGGGGACTTTAGCAATAACAGCAGCTACTACATTAACTGGGAATTTTTTAACAGCAACAAATAATACCTACGACATAGGGGATGCCACCAATTCTTTCAAGGACATTTATTCCAGAACTGTAAAATTAGATGGATCAACCTCTGGAACTGTAACCATTAATAGCGATGCTTTAGCCAATGCTTTAAACTCAACTACTCTAAGTGGGGCGGGTATTTCTCCATCAACAATGTTTGCTATTCAAAAAAGCAATAATAGTTTATCAGATATAAATACAGTCCAAAGTGTTTTTTCTTCATCATTTGATGTATGGACATTACAGGCGAGTCAAACATATTACTTTCGTGGGTTCTATTCATTTACACATGGAGCAACTTCGCACTCGGTTTCCATGAGTTTTGCTACTGGCGGTGCGGGAAGCATATCTGCAATTTATTATTATGCTATTGCATCTCCAATTGCTGTAAATACCGTAACCGCTACACAAACGGCGACATTTGTAACACAAACTTCAGCAACGGCAGTAAACCAAGCTGGTGCGAACAACGCTGAACAAATTTGGTTTTCAGGTTATATAACAACCTCTTCGGGTGGTACTGTGACCGTAACGCCTCAAATTACATTTAGTGCACCTCCCGGAGGTAGTCCGGCAACGTTAGCTGGAAGTTATATCCAATTCACTCCTTTTGGAACTGATGCAGTAACTTCGTTAGGTAATGTAAATTAAATGAAGAAAATATTATCCATATTATCCTTTTTAATCTGTTCACTAACTGTTTTTAGTCAAGGCTTCCCTGTTACACAGAATTTGGGTGCGCCTAAGACAATGGTGTTGAATAGGGGTGGACTTGCAAGCGATTCAGGATTTATATATCGTTATGATTTTAATGATACCGCAACTGCAAATCTTGGATTTCTGAAAAACATTCCCGGCATTCAAATTAGAACAGGGAACAGATTATGGATGAGGTCACTTGATGCTTTGTACTGGATAGAGACAGGCGCAGGATCGTTAAACGTTGATACGACCAAATCCATTACACTATATAACAATGGTTCAACAGCTAATCCATTAACAGCATATCTTAACGTATCCCAACAAGCAGGTAATATAATTCAGGTATTCCCAGATGGTGTTTTTGCACAGCCACAAGCGCAGGTTCAGAATGGGTTGATAAGTGGAGGTCTTGTAATTTGGCAGACAGGGTTAACCTACATAGTAACACCAGCAACGTATGCGATTGGTGGCGTAGTTTATAGTTCACCGCAAACAACAATTACATTACCTAATGCGGATGTAACCGATGCACGTTTCGACGCTTTTGTGGTGACGACGAGTAATACCGCAACTAATATAACAGGAACGCCAAGTACTGACCCGCAGCATCCTTCCTTTGATCCAACGACACAATTACCATTAACCTTTGTTCAGGTTACGGCCAATATGACTGAACCAGTATTTTGTAGAGATAGCATCTACTATGTAAGCAATGGTGAAACATGGACAGGCGTAGTATCAAATGCAGGAAGGATAAACACCACTTCAACAAACAATCCTTATTCAGTACCGCAAGACGTTGAATTTACACTTGCTCAAAATAACGACCAATACAGAGTAACAAAAAGTGTAACAGCGTCCTTTGCCACTTATGCAGTTCTTACGTTTCAAATAAGAAGTAAAGCCACATGGCCTACTAATAGTAGAGTAAATATAAGAGCGTATAGCGGGCTGACACCATTAGGGATTAACGTTGCTCTTGGCGATGGTATTTTTGGATTCAATTCATCAATCACTAATGCTTATCAATTAATAGCTATACCAGTCGGAAATTTGGGTTCTGGATTAGCCACAGCCGATAATATTTTATTCACCATAAGTACAACCGGAGCAAATACTATCGGTTTTTATCTTGACGATATTCAGTTATTGGGATGCGATGGTACACCAGTTCCGGTAACAGGAAGATTTTGGTCACAAGGCGGTGATGTATGGGGAACGCAAGGAGTTATAGGAACAAATGATAATAATTCAATGCAGTTTGTAACCAATAACGCCAACGCTATGCTATTAAGCACAGCAGGGAATATTACTTTACAAAAAACAAATCCGTTTATATCGTTATTTTTAGGTACTGGCGGTAGTGCTGATTATACCATTGGAAGATCATCTAACATCCTTTACTTAAACACTGGTTCTACCTTTGAAGATAGGGTTTCAGGAGTAGCCATGCACTCTTTAAATGCAGCTAATGGTGATATATGGAGTAGTTCATCTGGAACTCAACAAATGCAAAGAACCAATGCTGGTAACTTAAATCTATCATCTACCGGAACAATAGTTAATAATGCAAGTACTATATTTAATGTAACAAGTACAACGAAGGGTTCTCATGCTGCTCCTTCAATGAGTGCTGTAAATATGAACGCTATATCTTCTCCATTACCGGGAGATTTAGTTATAAACAATACAGCAGATACTATTCTTTATTACTATACAGGAAGTGTTTGGAGTCCGGTTGGAGGTGGAGTGTCAGCAGCTAATAATGGAACAGCCCTTTCTGGTTCTACGGTTCAATTAGGAGGAAGCGCATTAATACAAAATTCAACCATATCTACTTCGGCATTTACTTTAACGGTAAATAGTAGCAATTCTTTACAAACATTAGCAATAAACAATTCAAGTAGCGGTGCTGGCATAGTATCTACTTCAACAAGCGGGGATGGTATTCAATCTTATAGTACAAATGGAACAGCATTAACAGCAGTTTCTACCAATGGGATCGGACTATACGCAGAATCATTAACAGGCAGAGCAGGTCAGTATTATAGTACGTACACCAATACAAACCAAGTTCAACCAGTATTAGAATTTTATAGACAAACGACAGGAACGGCAGCAGATGGTATTGGCGGGTCATTCGATATGTATGTTGAAACTTCAACAGGTGCTACACAGATTGCAAACACCATAGTAAGTAAATTAACTACGGCCAATAATGCAACAAGGAGGTCTGAAATATCATTCACAGGAATGACAGCAGCAGGAAGTCAAACTACTTTATTTTCATTATCTGGAACAGGTGCAGGCAGATTAAATCTTTATGGTGCAGGAACATTTACAGGTACAGCCACCTTTGCATTATCAGTAGATGCTTCAGGTAATATAATTGAGACAGCAGCAGGGGCAGCAGCATTAACCAATCCAATGACAACGTTGGGAGATATTATTACGGGTGGTGTAGCTGGAACTCCTGCAAGATTAGGCATTGGTACAAATGGAGATGTATTAACGGTAGTAGCTGGTATTCCTGTTTGGTTAGCTCCGGGTGTTGGTGGTACGGTAACAAGCGTAGCAGCCGCAAGTACTGGCATATTCTCTTATACTGGTAGTCCTGTTACAACAGCAGGTACTTTAACATTGGTTGCTACTGGTACAAGTGGAGGCATACCTTATTTTTCAGCAGGTACAACGCTTACAAGTTCAGCAGCATTGGCCGCTAATGCAATTGTAATCGGTGGTGGTGCTGGTGTTGCACCTTCAACTACAACAACTGGAATTGGCGTATTAACTGCTTTAGGAATAAATGTAGGTAGTGCTGGTGCTTTTGTAACTTTCAATGGCGCATTAGGAACACCATCAAGCGGAACAGCAACTAACTTAACTGGCCTTCCTCTTTCAACTGGCGTAACGGGAACTTTAGGAGCAACCAATGGTGGTACTGCTCAATCAACCTATGCGCAAGGTGATATGCTTTATGCCTCCGCAGTTAATACACTTTCAAAATTAACCATAGGTACAAGCGGACAAGTGCTAAGAGTAAGTGCGGGTGGTATTCCCGAATGGTTCACCACAGCAGGAAGTGGAACAGTAACAAGCATTACACTAACTCAACCAGCAGCAGGTATTACTATTACAAATTCAGGTGTAGCAATTACAGGAAGTGGTACAAGGACTTTTGCCTTAGCCAATGATCTATTAGGGTTAGAAAATTTAGCTACGCTTGGATATGCTTTTAGATCAGGCACAAGTACATGGATTACAAAAACACAGATAAGCGCAACTACTGAACTTAGTGGAACGGTTGCAGTAGCCAATGGTGGAACTGGTCAAACATCATATACCAATGGTCAACTTTTAATCGGCAATGGAACTACATTAACCAAAGCAACATTAACAGGAACATCGAATCAAATAAACGTAACCAATGGTGTAGGTTCTATTACTCTTTCAATGGCCTTCAATCCAACAGAGCAAACGTTAACCGATGCGGCCAGTACATCATGGAATGTAACTAATGGTGGTAATGCAGTTTGGACAAACAACGGAACAGGAAGAACACTTACTTTATCAAATGTAATCGCTGGTTATAGTTACACTTTAAGATTAATTCAAGGTGCTGGTGGTTCTCATACAGTAACAACGTGGACTAATGTAAGATGGTCTAATGGTACTTTACCAACTCTTACAACTACTGCTGGCGCAACCGATATGATAACTCTTTATGCAATAACCGCTACGTCATTCGTAGGATATTTTACAGCCAATGTTCAATAGATTTTTAACGATATTATTTTTATTAGTCGCTGTTAACTTATCAGCGCAATACGGGCAGCCAAGAGTAAACGCAACATCACAGCCAGTTAATCCTTGCCCAATACCACCATGTCCAACAACCAACTTAGTTGTTCCTGCCATTGCTGACAATACAGAATACGCACCAAGATACGGCGGCCCATCACGCTGGAATTTAGAAAGCGGGGCTAAAATAGTTCCAAATCTAAATGAAACAGCTTGGTATTTCAGATTGGATTGGCTTGATTGCGAAGATAATTTAGTTCAAGGGAATTACTCTAAGCTATGGACAGGCAGAATGAGAGATAGGGTAACACAAGGGCTTAATAACGGGCAGTTATTTGCTTTTGGTATCATGCAATTTTACCCCGAAGTATGTTCGGCTGGTGGCAATAATTCATTTGCAACAGCAGGTGGTTTTTGTTTGTCATATCCTACCTATCTGCATAATTTAATGCAGGCAGAAAGCAACGTGAATTTTAGAGATTTCAACGATGGCACAAGTTGGATTCCGGGCTACAATTCTCCAACATGGCAAGCAAGATTTTTGGCGTTGCATCAAGCCATAATGAATTGGATGGATACGGCTGTTATTACTCCAACCGCAGGGCCAAGAGCAGGGCAAGCGATTAATGTAAAAAATGCACTTGCCTATGTTGATGTTAGAGGGCATGGGAGTTATGGGGAGTGGCATAATTGCTGTATCGGTAATAACCCAACAACAGGAGCAGATTTAACCATATTAAGCAACTATCCCGGCGTTGTATTATCTGGCGGCAATACCGACAATAATTGCTTTAACTCCGCAAGCACAATAACAACGTACGGAAGTTACCCCACTCCGCAGACAATGAAAAATACCATTGATGCACAAGTGGACACATACACAAATTATCCTTGCGTAGTTATAATAAACTCACTTGACGGATGGAGATTTTGCAATACAAAAATTGCTCCCGAAGTAGCAGCATATATTTGTACAAAGAGAAATACTTTTGGCCCATTAGGGTTCAGAAGGGATCAATGGGGGGATGCCAGTAGTTATTACAATGATATAACTGTAAATAACAACCAAACATTTGGCGGTATCGGCCCATTTAAGGATTCCATAATGATACGGTACAGAGAAACATATTTTACCGGGGAAATGCCAGGTTATAGCGACTGTAATACTTCTGATGTTTGTAGAAATGGAGTTACGTTTGGATGGCTACCAAATCAAGCAAGTGTATTTCGTCCTACATGGGTTGGTAATGGCAACTTTGGCGGCAATGCTCCAACAAATCAATCTTCCGTAGATAGCATATTAAAGTTTTACAGATTAAACGGCCCAAGAGTAGTAGTAAGAGGCGGTACTATGACAACTACTCTTCAAGCAGGTGCGGCATTTAATGTAACATTATCCATGCAGAATAGCGGAAATTCAGTTATTCATAGAGCATGGACTACACAAATAATATTAAAAAATAGTGGTGGAACAACTGTCTTTACTGGTACTCATACTTTTCAGGTTAAAGACTTTTTACCAGCAGCAGCAGCCGATTACAGTACAAACTTTACATTAGGTGGTGGAGTAACACCCGGAACAGGGTATAACCTTTATATAAAATTAGTTGACCCATTAAACTATGCTCAACCATTTTATTTAGGTAATACAGGAAGAACAGGGAATGATGATTATTTATTAAGACCTAATATAACTGTGGTCGCAGGCCCGTAACATCATCGTAATTTAATAATTCAATATATGCCAGTAACAGAAACATTCGACGTATTAGTACCTTCACGGGTTACTGTATCTACGCCTGACCCCGTATTAACTCATACCATTACACCAATAACACCGCCTCCGGTAAATTTGCCACCCGTTGCTAATGCAGGGCCAAATCAGTCTCTTGTAATTCCTGCTAATGCCAATTCAATTAATTCAACTCTAAACGGTAGTCAATCATCAGACCCTGAAGGAAAGCCATTAACATACGGTTGGAGAAAAGTATCAGGGCCAAATGCTACAATAGTAAGCCCAACATCAGCTATTACAGCCGTTAATAATCTATTGGTTGGAACATACGTTTATGAATTAAGGGTAGTTGATCCCGCAGGGCTATTTGGGGCGGCTACAATGACAATAGTAGTTACAAAGGCAATTACCCCACCACCAGTTAATGTCCCGCCTCTTGCAGATGCAGGGGACGATCAGACTATATTTCTACCCGGTCAAACTTCCTTTGTATTAGATGCCAGCCTTTCAAAAGACCCTGACGGGCAGATTAAATCTTATTTGTGGAAACAAACATTAGGGCCAGCCGCCACTACCACAGATGTAACAAAGCCAGTATTGCAGGTAAGTAATTTACAAGAGGCTATATATACATTCGGAGTAACGGTAACAGATAACAACGATGCCACTTCAGGAGATACTGTTACTATTACCGTAAAGACACAAGTTGTTACACCACCAGTAAGCGCAACTTATGATTTCACCTTAACCAAAAATACAGCCGCAAAAAGACGAATATTTTCAGGGTATGAAAACTGGAATGGGCAGAACTATGCAACTATTTATGGAGGCGGTTGGAATGATATGTATTTTAGATTTGTCGCCAATGATTTTGTTAAAGGGGCGGATGCTCATTTGGATTGGTCAAGGTTCGACCAAGAATTTAAAAAAGCAGCTACAATAGGTGCAGGATTTTCTTTTGCTGTTTTCCTTGTGAATGATAGCGATGATTTTCTTTCTTCAGAAACTTATGGAGGCGGTAACTCTCGTTATTGTTTAGGATGGCATAACCAAATGCAGGCAGAAGGTGTAAAAGATTTTATAAAAAATGGTATGTGGATACCAAATTGGAACTCTCCATCATTACTTGCCAATTTTAAAAATCTATTGATTAAAATAAACGATAGATTAAATACTCAAACATTTAATGGGAAGAAATGGAAAGACTATATCAACTATGTTGACATACGTGAATATGGTCAATGGGGGGAGTGGCATAACGGTGGCTTGTTTGATAATATAAATCAATACCCAGCAGGAACAAGGCCAAGTGTAGCATCTTACAAAACATTTATTGATTCTCACTTAGAGGCATTTCCAGACGTTCAAACAGTTTGTTTATTTGCTGCTTATGATGCAAACTGGTTGCCTCATACAATGACACCACCGGAAGTAACGGATTACGTATTAAAGGCAAGCAATGCAGCCGGTTTAATTGGATGGCGTAGAGATCAATGGGGACAAACCGATAACTATATACACGATTATCTTGAAAATAATAATCGTTCTTATGGTACGTCAGGGCCATTCAGAAATATTATTATGGAGCGTTGGAAAGTTGCGCCAGTACAAGGCGAACCATACGGGCCGGGAGCAGACCTTTCAGATTTAAAACGTCAGGTAGAATTTTATCATGCAAACTCTATTGGTAACGGGAATTATTCAGGTAATGATACTAATAGTAAAAATCTATTTACAGCAGCGCAAGAATCAGCAGGTGCAAAAATATCATTACCTAAAGGGCAATTAAAAGTATCAACAGAGTTTGATTTTGATATAGCATTGACGTTTGAAAGTTTTGGTAATTGTCCATTGTATGATAAAAGATTGCAGATTGTCTATGAATTAAGAGACAGTACAGGTAAAATATTGTGGACTGCACCAAGCCCATTTGATGTAACTAAGAAGATGGGAGTTTTAGCAATCAGCGATCACTATAAAGTAACAAATATTCCAACTGGCACTCATTCGCTTTATGCAGTTATCAAAAACAATTTAAGACCATTACCATTGTTTAACAGTAATCAACAATCAGACGGATACTTGTTATTAAGTAACAAAGTTAAATTTTAAACCAAAAACTAAAACATAATGGGAAGTATTATCATTAGCTTTTTTGTAGAGCTATTTCAGAGGATTAAAACAAAGTCACCAACGTTTTTCAGAGTGCTTCAATTGTTGGGAGCTTCATTAACCTTCGCAGGGTATATCCCATCAATGTTACAAAGATGGTTTAATGTTGAAGTTCCCGGTCACGTAATTTCAATGTGTGAAGATGTGGCTAAATATGCGGCTGGTTTTTTTGCTGCGGCTTTATTCCCCGTAGCCGCCCAACCAATAGCGGTAAATGGAGATGGAGAAGTATTAAAGAAAACAGATGAAAAGAAACTACCATTTACAGCTAAGAAGGAAGAAAAAGCAGCATTGAAAAACGGTGGCATCTTAAATCCAGAAACAGAAACAAGTACAGACATTATAAAAACTATTGACGATGGCAAGTAAACAAGAATGGTTAGACTGGGCTGACCTAAATATTGAGCATTGCAAGGCGCAATTAAAAAAAGCCAGAGAGGACAAAAAGGCAATCAAGAAGCTGCCTGACAACGAAAACGTAGATACTGATCCAAGAGGCCCAAGCATACAAAGTTCGGGGGGCGATACACCACCGCCACCAAAATGGCCTTAACTTTGATTATTAAATGATAAGATTTGGCATTGTATGGTATATTATGGGCCTTACAGTATTTTATGTAGAGGCGAACTTTGAAATGAGTTGGTGGAAGGAAGTGTATTATCTATGGGATAAGAGTTTACTAATATTTTTGTTTATTGGTATTCACTCATTATTACCGAGGCAGAACAAACCAGTAATTTTGCCAGTCATTTATTTTGCGATTATTAGATTTATATGGCAAATAGTAACTTCGATAACAGGGTGGGAAATCAACGATGCAAGGGCAGTAGCGATTCTATTCATAGTACTATCAGTAGTTTGCGCATACCTGACAATAAAAGGAACTATAAAATGGGAGAAGCGATAGCATGGAAGTTTGTAAATCTTGTCGGATTGCCTGCCTATATATTAGGAGTATGGTTTAATCTTGATAATATAAAATCAGCAGTTCTATTCATTTTAGGATTAATTTACGCAATGATTAAGGTATATTACCTACGCATTGAAAAAGATCAAAACACACGAGATAAAGAGTTAGACTTATGGCACAAAGAACAAGATAAGGAAGAAAGAATTAACAAGAAAAATGGAATTAAAAAGTAACTAATCACTTCAAATATTAAAATTCAATTTTATGGCAGAAGGTATCTTAGTAAAAATAGCAATCAATTCAGTGGTTGAAGCTGGTCAAATTTTAGTTTCTGGTTTGTTAGTAGCAATCAAAGAAAACAATAAGCCCGAAGAATGGGAGGAACTAATTAAAACTCTTGGGCATGGGTTCAATCTCTTAGAGAAGGCAGCAGCAAAAACCAAAACCAAAACAGACGATAAGATTGTTAGCGTATTTAAAGAACCTATTGACGCAGCAGCCGAAGCAGACGATATTACATTATAAAAATGGTGGCTTGAATAACAGCGGGGAGTGCTTAGGTGGCCTCCCTGCTCTTTAAATTAACTGCAATTATGTTAGGATTAAAAGCTCTATCAATAGCTAAAACTCAATTAGGACAACAGGAAAAGCCTCTTGGATCAAATTGGGGAGTGCCAGTAAAAGACTATTTGGCCTCGGTTGGAATAACTTTCCCCGCTTCTTGGTGCATGGCGTTCGTGTATTGGTGTTTTAAACAGATTGAAGAGGCACCACCATTGATTAAGACAGGAGGCGTTTTAAGGGCTTGGAATGAGGCCGATAAAAAATACCGTGTAACTGACCCACAATCGGGAGATATATTCATAATGGACTTCGGAAAGGGTTTAGGACATACCGGAATAGTAGAAAAGACAGATCAAACATTTATTTATACCATTGAAGGCAATTCTAACGATTCAGGCAGTAGGGAAGGAATTGAGGTAACAAGAAAGCAACGGCCAAAAACTAAGATTAAAGGGTATTTGAGGTATTAGTCGTCTCCAAATATTTCCCATCCTTGATCCCATCCATTTAACTTTCGAGTTTCCCAAAACTCTGAAATATTTTGTTTTACTCCATCCTCAAACAAATACATTCCATTAGATTCTTTTACCCATTCGTTGTTATCAAAATAGTAATGAGTTATTTTTTCACCTTCTGATAAAGCGGTGATTGCTTCGGCTTTTGTCATACATCAAGATTTATTGATATTGTTTTAATACTTAAATCAGTTGCCAATTCATTATAAGCTGTGGCAAATAGCTTTTCTTCATTATACTTCAATGCAAATAGTTCTAATAGCTTTATACAGCATTCAATATGAAAAGGTGTCCATGAAGTTGATATTATTGACTTCAGCCAGTTAAATGATTCTTCCATAAATTACAGTTTAGTTAAGAATAGCTGTTTTCATCCGGTTCCATAGCATCAATGAATCTTTGAGTATCTTCAAAATGTTCTCCTCTTGGGAATAATACATTGAATACAACAAAGGCAATACAGATACCTACACAGATTTTTAAAAGGATTAATAGCATGATCGTTAGTTTTTAGTTGTGTATATAATAACAGGAATCAACCTGCATTTTCACGTTGTAATGTCGTATTAAGATAACACTATTTTCTTTTTGGAACAAATGATGCCAGCCCTTTGCACACCTATACACCCTTATTAATTTACATTGAGTGTAGTCTTTGCTTATCTCCCCTCCCTGCTTTAAGTTTACTCCTTCAGTATTATATCTTGGAATAACTGAACAAGATGATGTCAATATTATTACGGTCATCAATACAATAATAGTCATCATTAGGACTAAAAAATAGCTTGTTTTGTTTTCCATAATTTTAAGCCCTCATTTTAGAAGTTCTATTTCTTGGTTCTTTACCCTTCCAGCAACCACTTGTTTTATAATTAGATGTTGCACAACTGGCAAATAAACCAGCGATAATTAGAATTAAGATTAAGCGTTTCATTTTATTTAGTTTTAATTTTGTTTAAAGAGAGGGGCAGCGTTGAAACGCCAAGCCCCGTTTTGTTTTCTTACACCATCTAATGAGAGCAGCCGAACCACTGGCTACTACAATAGAAAGAGAGTTTATAATACGTTTTTAATATCGTCTTTGCTGTTCATTTCGTCCTCAATTTCCTGCTCCGTTTCTTTAAGTTCAGAATATATCTTTTCGTAAATGGTCATTGTGTGCTTTTCGCCTTCATATATATCCAATGAGCCATCTTCAGCATTTCTGCTAAGGGTATATTTAGACCGGATAGTTGTCCAGTTTGCATAGTCAGACCTTGCAAGGGCTTCCAATAGCTCAAAATCGGCTTCTATTTCACCCTTTGCATGGTTAGTCAATATTCTTACAACAGCATCATTTAAGCTGCCTGAATCGTGGATTGCAATTAAAAATTTTCTTTTCATGGTTAATCTTTAGGTGACTATATACTTATTAAACCCTAACCGTTTTTTCCCAAAATTCATAGGGTTGATTTTTTTTACTTGTTTACAATCTTAGAAAGGGCGCTATTAAAGCTGATACCTGCAACCGTTTCAATATCTGCCGCCATATCACGCAACACCCCCTTTAATGATTCTAATTCTTCATCCGTAAACCGATAAGCCGTCTGTTTTTCAGATAGCTTATTTTTAAAAGTCCCTACAGGCATTCCGATTTTAGAAGCCAAATGAGCCTTGTTGATACTGTGACGGTCTATCAACTGGCTTAAAGTCAGTAGCCCAACTGTTTGTTTTTTCATCTTCTATTAATTTTGAGTATGGTAAATGATTTGCAAGGCCGGAAAGCATCAGGTTAAATCTATCTGCTTCGGTTAGTTGTCTTGTATTATAGCGAAATACAAATTCATCTAAATATTTTTGAAGGTGTTTATTGCTCCATGAATGATAGATACCCATTACGCCACGGCTAAGTAATGACCAAAACCCTTCCATTGTATTGGTATGGCAATCACCTTTAACATATTCGTTTTCCTGATGTTTAATAAAGGAATGTCCAAATAGTTTTTCAAGGCCTTTATAACCCCACCATTCGTCCGTATGCAGTTGTGAACCACGTTCTACATTTTCATAAACGAACTTCCGTAATGTACTGCCAGTTGTGTCTGACACTTTTTTTGCCCGAACATTGCCACCGCGCTGAACTAATCCGGCAACAGGTGTTTTAGTTTGAGTGCTACGGCCTTGCGTACCTTCGGTTCTTTTGCTCTTGTGTTTATTCCCTTCCTTTCCGCCTACAAAATGTTCATCAGCTTCGACTGTACCGGATAATTTTTCCTCTGGAATATCCCATCCTAACGAATGTCTAACCCTGTGATTCATATACCATGCTGTCTTTTGTGTCACTCCAATATCTTTAGATAACTGGACAGAAGAAATACCTTTCTTATGGGAAGTAATCAGGTAGATAGCGGCATACCATTTACGCAAAGGAATTTTTGTATCATGGAATATTGTACCGGCTTTAACGCTGAATTGCTTTTTACATTTAGCACACTTGTACGTCTTGCCATTACTGAAAGAAAATACCTTTTCATGTCCGCAATCAGCGTCAGGGCATTTGATGCCGTCAGGCCAGCGAAGTAATTCCAGGTAGTCACGGCAAATTTGCTCACTATTAAAGTAGGTGAGCAGGTCAACTAATGTTTTGAATTTTTGGAGATTCATAATCTTATAAGTCTAAGTAAAATTCGTTACCAGCAACGGTTACCACATATTTTCCACCCGCATTTTGTTCTATAACGAGCCATGAATCATCAAAATAAAGAGTGTTATTGTCAGAATTATAAGGATAGCTTTCGCCATCAATTTTCAGACACTTTTCATCTTCAGAAGTAATTATATGCGCATGATCTACAGAGCGAATACTTCCGTTATAACCCACTATCTCATATTGCATTTCAGGAGTAACCTTTGAAACTACCCCTGTAATTGTCTCACCGTATTTTAGTGCGACTACTTTTTGACCTACTTTATGTTTCATAATTTTAGTTTTTAGGTAAGCTATCTGTGATATACCACGCCTCTACATCTAACCTTTTTTTGCTGGCTGTTTCTATCCAAAGCATGTCCTTACCTCTGGTACTTACCCAATATTTGAGAACCTTTACGGTGTCACCGTGATTAGTTTTCTGGCTTGTTCCGACAATTGATTGGCAAAGTTCAGTGTGTTTCATGCTGAAAAGTTTGGTGATTATAAATTAGCCAATATTAATTCGGCCTGTTTATCATTATAAGCGGCTATCATTACTTGTGCTAAATCCACATAAGACTGATACCGACCCCCTAAAACAATCCTTAAAGATTGGTTATCTGTAAAAGAGATAGCATGGTTGCCATTCTTGATAAAAGTTTCAGAAGCAATATCTATAGCAATCTGCTGGCATTCTTTAATTGACTTTCCTTGTAAGGTTGAAGGCATTTTGTAGATCATTGAAGTTGTCATGTTGTTTGATTTTGATACAGCTAAGATAAGGCGATTTCGATTTAATTCATAATATTTTCCTAAATAGTTATCCACATTTTGGGTTAAATAGATATATAGTTACCAATCTTTATTAATGGTTATAGTTTAGCGTTATTGAGTGATGTTTCAGCAGCAAGTAATATGTGGGAAGGAATAAAACTTATTTCGGGATGCTTATCCTGCCAATCCATAATACCCTCCAATGCCTTATATAGTTCTTCCATTGCTGCGGGGTTATATCCTTTACCATACGTGGAGTTAATCGCTGTGCATATTGCTTTGGCGTTGGCTTCTGCGGCAGTTTTACCGAAAGCCCTATCGCTGGCATTAATTTGAGCTATCCAAAATGAACTGTTTTTATTTGCTATTTCATAATAAGGGACAGCGCACATATTTTCATCATGTTGGATACTTTCGCTTATATACCATTCTCCTTTTGTAATCTCCAATACTTCTTTATCTATGCTTAGGGGTGTTAATTGTTCTGGATTTAAGTCTCTCCGATCGTATTTACTAAATGATACTCGTATTAAATAGTTATGTGACGGGTTTTCTATTACTGTTCCTTCACAGCCCGAAAGGTCTTTTACTTTTGAACCAATAGGGAATGTTTTATCTATGCTTACAGGGGTTGGTGTTTTGCTTTGTGTGTTCATGGCTTTTTGTTTTAAGATTTACTTCCGTTTAAATATGCAACTCGTTCGGCGGCTTTTTCGGGGCTATCGTGGTCTGTATCTGAATGCCATTTTCCTTTAGGATCATAGAATCCAACCGTCCATAGTCCCGGCTCTGATCTTATATAAACGTACATAGTAGTTTTTTTTAGTATGGTAAAAGGTTGTTTTGTAAATAAGATTCCCCTATTCCCTGAGTGATAAAACCGTTGTACATATCCCTGACTTCATGTAATTGATTGCCGTTTAAATGCTCTGTTTTATAGCAATCTTCTTCTTTCATGTTAACAGTCCAATATGGGTAAATATCATTTTTGGGGTCATGTGCAGGGTAGTAGCTTACAATTATTGAAAACTCCCTATAATCATTTCTTTTTGAAGCTGAAAAGCACTCCATTTCTCCGGTATGCTTTGCTACCTTCATAGTATTTTTTAAATCTTGTAAGGTTATCATTTTAGTTAGTTTGAGTGTTTAAGAGAGTGGTTATAGATAGTAATTAGCACGTAAAAGATCAATAGTTTTAGGATCAATTATTCCCCTTTCTTTACATACTGATTGAATTGCTTGATCTATTTCCTGATCCGTTCCTTCTCCTTTTACTGAATTATTAATTTGCTGATAGATACAATTAGTTTCCCCACAATCAGGGCATTTACTTGCTGGCGGTACATTAGCAATCAATCCACCAATTATTAAAGACAATCCAATTAAAAGACCAATAGAGGGGATAAGATACTTTTTCATAAATAAAACCCTCCCTTTTGTTTAGTGTGCCATGTTCCCCGGCAATCTCTTTTCATAGCTGGCCCAGTAGAGGCACAAGAGGCAAATAAAAAGGAAATAACGGCGATAATAATGAGTAGTTGTTTCCCTTTATACATAGGGGGCTTAATGGGTGTTAATATCTTGATTTTGTGTTGTTCTGCTGTATCTTTCACCGAATGACTGGCAACCTCCCGACCGTTGACCATAACCAAATATTCATGCTCAAATGGTTTCCCGAAACGTGGGTTTATTATTACATCTACCTTTTTCATGGTTTTTTGTGTTTAAGTGGTTGAAAATTACGTTTTTGAATAGTTCCCGTTAACTACTAAACACACAACTATATTAATTAGGTATAGAATCATAAATGACCTGAATATCTACGTTGTATTTTTTAGCCACTAAAGCCAGCTTTTCGTGGTTCCTTGTTTGGCTTGAAGGTGTAGCATATTTATCAGTTAACAATTCCTTTTTTACTACCGTTAATTGCTCTATCTCTTTTTGAGTTAATTTAATCTTTGTCATGGCTGTATTATTTAATAATGAAGTTTAGTTTTTTGGCTGCTTTAATCCCCTGCTTTATGGCTTCTTTTGGCCTTTCATAATTATGATATAAATCAGCTTCGCCGGTTGGCTTCTTATCAGCAATCAAATCATTTAATAAATCCTTATTTGCCGCCGCTCTTTCGCATATAACTATGTTTTTATAAGTATGTACGAAATGATGATAGTTATAGTGGTAAATCCTGTAATCTCCATTAGTAAAAACAGGCTCATTTACTTCCATAAATGGGGGCTTTTTAAGAGAAACAGAAAACGGGTTTATAAGTGTTGTAGTCATAAATTTAAGGTATTAAAAGAGAGTTATTAATTTTAGGCTTCTAAAGCAATCACAATAGCTGTTTCAAGTTCCTCAAGACTGTTTACGTATATGCCAGTAAAACAATCGCTGTCTTGTAGTTCCTCTACGTTTACACCTTCATTTACTTCATCATAGGTGTAGTTTACGTTCTGGCTACCTTCGCAGACATACCAAGTGCCGCCTTTACGATCAGTAGCACAAAAAATTGTAGCTGGCGTATTACGACTGCCATAAGTGCCTTTAATTTCAAATAGTTTCATTATGTTTGTGTGGTTTTATGGGGTTATAAATTAGCAATGAGCCGCGTATCTGGCTGTATCCTCATTAATATCAAACCAGTCATAATTGACGAACATGAGAGGGCATGGAGAGCCGGATAAAACAGAAATAGTCTTTAATTTTCGTCCAATTATCATAACAGATTGGAAATTATTAGCCTCAAATATATCGCCATTGAAGAAGGTGATAATTTCCTGCATTGTGCGTGGTTCGGAAAAGAATTTTTTGTGTTTGATTGTAAATTTCATAAAAGTATTTTTTAATATTAATTACAGATATTGTTCAGTAACTTCTTCAGAAGTCATTCCTTCGCTCCATGCGTTCCCTACAATATTCTCCCATCCCCAATAAGAAACGACATCATTTAACTTAGTTTCAAAATTTGCATCAAGCCACTCTTCAGCGAAACAACCAACAAATGAAAGGAAAGAAGCTATATCTTCATCATTTGCCCAACTGTTGCCAGTTATTATGGCATTAATGTTTTTTGGTTGCACTATTGCAGTATGAAAGCCAGTACCATTATTAGAATTATATACAACGAAATATTCCTTTAAAGCACATGGGGCGCAAATAAACCCATATTGAAATAATGATATTTCAAGTGAGGCATCAATCCCTGAGAATTTTAATTTTGTAGTTGTCATTGTGTTGTGTGTTTTATGGGAGTTATTAATTAGATTAAGAGAATACAGCGTCAAAGTCAAATTTGCTGATTAATACGGGCTTGCCAGTTTCATCGGCTTCATACATCATTTCCTCAATAGCTCCCCTGATTGCACCTTTCTTGTCATATATAGCATCATCGCCAAAGTACATTTCCTCATATTCCATAGCGGGGTTAGTGCTTTCAAGCCACAGCCAAAACTCTTTTTCAACAGCTAAGAAAATAGGATGATCTAACGCTGTTAACTGGCTGTAATTTGAATTAGGATAAACGTACATAAACTATTGATTTAAAGATGATAAAATTACTTTGTAGCTACATTAAGAGAGAGGGGTTAAACTGCGCCCTCTCCGTTAAATTCCCCTAATATGTAGCAAATATCATTTGCCGGTGTGGGAACGTTATGTTTGCTCATTAGCTCTAAATAGGAGTTAGCAGCATCTTCATTTCTTTGCGCTTTACTATGCCCTAAACATGATTGTGTAGTAACAGCATTCATATAATATTGCATTAATTCAGCCTTACTTTTCCTTATCCAGTACTCATAAGGCAGCATAGATGAAGGAGCATTTTGCAGGGCTTCCAACCGTTCAATACATGGCATAGAAGATAGTATTTCGTTAGCCTTCTCATATCCCATAGTTGCCCATTCTTTAGTAGTGATGCTTGTTTTTTCGGTTGTCATAAAACTATTTTTTAAAGGTTAAAAAACTGATTGACTAAAAGAACTAATTTGATATTGATAGTGTAAAGATAATATCTTTTATCATTCATTCCAAATATTATGTAGTGTA